>Ga0209121_10003846_pt1 | contig 14286 bp, 12 predicted proteins | sample Cruoilmetagenom3_FD_187292 | JGI IMG/M metagenome (GOLD analysis project Ga0209121, IMG submission 187292) | Oil polluted marine microbial communities from Coal Oil Point, Santa Barbara, California, USA - Sample 3 (SPAdes) (version 2) | ecosystem: Environmental > Aquatic > Marine > Oil seeps ...
AGTTGATCTTAGAGCTTCTTTTACCGCCCTTTCGGCTTCTTTTCGGGTATATCCCAGGGAAACCAGCGCGGATAAAGTATCCTTGGTTATAGTTTCTTTGCCCGGCTCCACTACTTCCTCTTCTTCAACTCTTTCTTTCAATTCTAGAATTAGCCTTTGGGCAGTCTTACCTCCTATGCCGGGAATGTGAGTTAAGGTGGCTAGATCTCCCTTTTTTATTGCCCTCTTGAACTCAGAAGGTGAGATTTTTGAGACTATCCGCAAAGCCGACTTAGGACCTATTTTAGAAATCGAGATAAGGAGACCGAAGAAGTCCTGCTCCTCTTGGGTGACAAAACCATACAGGGTAAGTCCATTCTCTCGTAAATGTAGATAGGTATTTATCTTTATTTCCTTTCCTTCTGGAGGAAGGAGATCGAAGCTGGATAAGGGTGTATTAATTTTGTATCCCACTCCTCCTACGTCCACAATGATAAAAGCAGGAGATTTATACTCGAGGATCCCTTTAAGGTGATGGATCATTGGCTATCCTATTTATAGACAGTAATACTCACATCCGGACAGACGAGTGCACACAAGCCACATCCAGTACAGTCTCCTGGATTTTTAAAGACTGCCGGATGGTATCCTTTGTCATTGAAATTAGAGTCAAGCTGGATTAAGTTTTTGGGACAGAACTTGACACAGAAACCGCATCCCTTACACCTCTTAGCGTCAATTTCGATTTTGGGCATCTTTGTTTTCTTTCTCTTAAAAAAAGACTGTCAATTGTCGTCGCGGAATAAATCTTCATTTCCTACACTATCACATAAATGTAGAGAAGTCAAGGCAGAAATGCGCCAGGACTTGCTGAGAGAGCTCTCCCAGAAGAGTCAAGAAATCTTCCTTAAGATAGGCTATCGCTTTTGCTTACCTGCTACGAGATCTTTCCCCACTTTTGGGATCATTCCTAATTGAATATGGACTGAAATTTAATCTCTTTAGGAGGTCCCTGGCCATTTTTGCACTGTGGTTCAAATAAAATAGATGAGTAGGACACCTGCAGTCGCGGGAGCCAAATTTCTTAGCCACCAGGGGTGTATTGACTCCTTCAAGGATCTTTCTCGCGGTAAGACATTCAATTCGCCTATCCTCGGCGACCCATACTTCCTTTATCCTGGTTTCCCGCTGACTCAGTAAATAGTCTATATGCCAGAACTTTTTCTTTCTCTTCCTAAGATGTCTTGCAATTCTTGTCTCCAGGCTATTCTGGCCGGAGCCCGCATATAGATAGTATCCTTTCTTAAAATTTATCTTTCCCAGTTTACCCACAGAAATTCTTTTATCACTGATAAGTTCCATAATTATGGCATAGGTGCCCTTCATCTGCTTACCCCACCACGTGGCTGCTACTTCATCCAGCCCGTCAGCTACAAAGCTCTCCTATTAATCTCAGATAATCCTTGAAATGGCGGGTGATGAGAAACTTGTCTCTAACCGCTTCCCTACCAGCCTGTCCCATTTCTCGAGCACGGGAGCTATCCTGTAATAGATACTCAATCTTATCTGCTGCTTCCTCAATTGAGTTAACCAAAAATCCATTTTCACCGTGCTTTATCTGCAGTCTTATGCCTCCAACATTACCTCCTACAACAGGACGAGCTTTCCACAGAGCTTCGGTAACTGTTAATCCAAATCCTTCTCTTAATGATTTTTGAATTACAATGTCAGTGCCTCTTTGCAGGGCATTTATCTCAAAAAAACTTTCGGGGGCAAGGTTCAAAATATGAATATCCGGATCGCCTCCGGCTTCCTCCTTTACCTGCTTAAGAACCTCGGAACCTTCCGGGTCATCCTTTGCTTCCCCACCTGCCAAAATCAATCGACAATCGAACCTTTTCTTAACCCCTCGATATACCTTTATTACCCCTATAGGGTCCTTAAAATAATCAAAACGGGAGACCTGAAGCAATATGGATTTATCCTGGGGGATTTTTAATTTTCTGAACACACTTTTTATCTGGTCAGTTGAAAGCTCCTTATTTTTGTCACTTAAAGGGTCTATGGAAGGGGGAACTATATAATAAGCTAAAGGTAAAGGTTGAACAAAATCCTCCATGGAAAATATAGCCGCATCGTATCTTGCAATATAAGAGTATAGAAAATCCCACACCTTTTTATCTGGATGGGAAAGATCTATGTGACATCTCCAGATCCATTTATTGCCTTCTTTAGCCTTAATCAGGGCTGCAGGTTGTGGATCGTGAATCACCACCACATCTGAAGTAAGGTCAATCCTTTTAATATTTTCTTCACTTACTCTCCTGTATTCATCCAGCATATCCTCGGTTATATTCTGTTTTTCTCTAAGATGACGCCCCTGCAGCAGATTATGAAAAAACTTAGTCGTCCGAAAGAACTTTTCTGTCCCCTGGATTACCTCCCATCGGCAAGGAATACCCACGAGATTGAATAAAGGCACTAAACTTCGCAAAATCTCCACCACTCCTCCACCCTTGAGTGTTGAGTTGATATGCGTGACCGAGACACCCTTAATTTTATCCGCAAGTGCCAGTATTTCTTCGATTTCATGGGACCCCACAATCTTCTCATATGCCAACAGAGGAGAAACTACCATATTCTTATCCTTATTCTTTAATTGAACCTGCTAAAATTCCTCGTACAAAATAACGCTGCAACCCAAAAAAGACGGCAAGCGAAGGAACAATGGAGATAAATACCGCTGCGGTGAGGAGTTCCCAATCCTGGCCGTAGGAGCCGACCAAACTGCTTATCTGAACAGTAATGGGTGCCACATCGGGCGTTCCTCCCAGGTAGATAAGGGCAACCAGAAGGTCATTCCATACCCACAAGAATTGAAAGATAGTAAGGGAGGCAATAATAGGTACAGAAAGCGGCAGTACAATATACAAAAAAATATAAAATGGGGGTGCCCCATCGATAGAAGCAGAATCAAAAAGCTCTTTGGGTAGTCCTGAGACGAAATTGTAGAGCATATATATTGCCAGAGGAAGCCCGTAGCCGCTATGCGCTAACCAGATCCCCGGGAAGGTGCCGGCAAGACCTGATTTATTAAAAATCTGCAAAATTGGAATAAAGGTCATCTGGAGAGGAACTACCAAAAGTGCTATTATAATCATAAAAACAAATGTACGGGCAAAAAATCTCATCCAGGCAAGAGCATAAGCTGCAAATAACGCTATGCCCAGAGGTATTAGCGTAGCAGGAATGGTGATGAGGAAGCTGTTTAAAAAGGCTCTTCCTATACCCAAGCGACTCAGAACCACCTCATAATTTCTTAAGGTAAGACGAACCGAGCTAAATATACTTTCAAATACTGTCCACCAGCCGCTATTTGCTACATCCTGAGCGGGCCTAAAGGAGGTAACCAGTACCCCAATGGTGGGAATCAACCACAAGAGAGCAATGGAGATAATTACCGCATGCAGGAGCCCGCGAGACAGAACCCTGCTCATCTTTTCTGTCACCTTCTCTCCTCTCTTCTAAACCGGCGCAGGTTAAACAGCATCATGGGAAGAACAAGCAACAGCAAAAATACAGCAATGGCGCTTGATCTACCAAAGTTTCTAAACAGAAACATTTCTTTATACATACGGTTGGCAATGACTTCAGTGCCGAAGTTACCATTGGTCATAACATAAACAATATCAAATACCTTGAGCACAAAGACTATCATTGTCGTAGCCAGTACGGTGATGGTGGGCACAAGTAAGGGGAGAATAACTTTCCAGAAGACCCCCCATTCTCCAGCTCCATCAACCCGAGCTGCTTCTAAAAACTGTTTAGGAATGCTTTTATATGAGGCCGAGAGTACCACCATACAAAATCCTGTCCATACCCAGACCCCAACTGCTATGAGGCACAGATTATTAATCCAGGGTTTCTGAATCAACCAGGCTACCGGAGGCAGGTGAAATGTATCAAAGAGAGCGTTGAGAATACCAATCTGAGAAGTCCCGGCAGGTTTAAAAGCATAAACAAACTTCCAGATAACGCTAGCACTTACAAAAGAGATAGCCATAGGCATAAAGATGATGGATTTAACAATAACCTCATATTTTACCCGGTCAAAAAGTACCGCCAGAATGAGTCCAAGAAATACCGTCACGGTGGTGAAGACTGCCACCCAGAGAACATTGTTGCGGAATGCCGTTAGCATGACCCGGTTGGTGAAAACATAGATATAGTTACCTGCTCCCACAAAGGTATGCGAACGTTTGCCAAAAAGGGAAAGATACATAGTATGAAAGGAAGGGTAAACGAGAAAAAAACCGAGTATAGCCAAAGCTGGAATCAGGTAAAACCAAGGGGTTAACTTCTTAGTATACATATTTATCTCTTTTTGGAGGGAAAGGAATGTGCGGCCACTTGTACGTAGCCGCACATCCGGCTTTAGACCTATTCCTTATAAGCGTCAACCGCTGTTTCTTCAATTCTTTCCAGGACAGAATCCAGATTTTCACCACCTACGTAGTCCAGTATACCACTCCAGAAAGAACCAGACCCTACCGCAGCAGGCATTAGATCAGACCCATCAAAGCGAAATGTCTCGGCGCTGGCTAATACCTCGGCAGCCTTACGAGTGAGATCATCAGGATAGGCATTGGGATTCACCTTTCTGTTAGCGGAGAGCTTCCCCAGCTCGGCAACCCAGATCTCCTGAGCACTGGCAGTTGCCAGATAGCGCATAAGAGCTTGTGCCTCTGGAGTATCCTTGAACACCGCAAACATATCAGCAGCCCCCAGAGCAGGAGTTCCGTAGTCTAGATCAATGGACGGGAAGGGGAAGAAGCTAAAGTCTACCCCTGGTTGAAGGTCAGGATTGTACTTCAGAATGAAGCTCTTGATAAAGGTGGCTTGTTTGTGCATATATGCACGAGGGGGAGTGGTAAACAGCGCATTGGGAGCCTCACCAAAGTTAGTGGTAAGTGCGGCTTCTGGCCCCCCATATACATATTTCTCATTTCGGGCAATCTGACCAAAAAGCTCCCAGGCACGCTTCACCGTTGGATCTGCCCAGGATATTCCGTGATTGACCCACTGATCGTAAACCTCTGGAGCCGCGATTCGCAGCATAATGTCCTCAATCCAGTCAGTCCCCGGCCAGCCACTGGCAGCACCGGACTCAAGCCCAATAGACCAGGGAGCCTTTCCCTGAGCAGCGATTTTATCGGAAAGAGCCATCAGTTCCTTCCAGGTTTGCGGTATCTGGTATCCTGCATCCGCAAATGCCTTGGGACTATACCAGACCAGACTCTTGAGATCTGCTGAGATGAAAATGGCATACACAGTTTTCTGGTAGCTTCCCAGATCAATCCAGGTTTCGGCATATTCATCCTGTAGTTTACTCATATCCATAAACTCGCTAAGATCAACCAGTGCCCTTATTTTGGCAAATTCCTGCATCTGACCAGGATTAGGCAAAACGGAAATATCCGGAGGATTACCGGCTGCCACTCGGGTGGTAAGTACTGTCGGAAGATCACGCGTACCGGTAAATTCCACCTTAATTCCTGTTGATGCTTCAAAAGGTTCCAGCATCTTCATAAAAGCATCTCTTTCACCACCTCCCCATACACCTAGTACGGTCACAGTCTTTTCAGCCAAACCGGCTGTAGAGAATCCTCCTAGCAACAAGCCCAGGATTAAAAGAAATACAAGCTTTTTAGGCATTTTCCTCCTCCTTGGATTTAACTTTGTACTTTAAAGCTCAACCAGTCCCTTTACTTCCTCACCTCCCTTCGGACCCTTACTTTTTTCTTGTTTTTCTCTATCAGAGCTTTGGCAACAGAACGTGTACATGATTGAAAACTTTCTTTAAAACTAATAGCTAAAATTTTCTAAGAAAGCAATTGTAATTTACCGTGATTTAGAACCTTGTCAACTAATTGGACAATCAAGGCACTCTCTTCCTTTGTCTCGCTCATCCTAAAGATCCGACTGCCTCTCCCCTTATCTCTTTTCTCATCCTCTCGCTTTCTTTAGTTAATCTTTCCAGATTTTCACTGGTTAAGATCTCCACCCGAGGATAAGGACTTATAGTACTTAACTTTTTTCTTAATTTTTCCTTTAGACTTTGAGGCCAATTTTTTGCCAGCTTGAGGATCCCTTCTTTTCCTTCCACAGAGAAAACCTCTCCCAGAATTTCCAGAGGAATTGTATGAGGCGAGATGCAGGCAATCTGGGCCGCTTTGAGTGCGTAACTATTGCCATTGAAGGAAATACTGATTCCTCCTCCTTCGCTTACCAACCTCAATGCCTCTACATCGGTGATGCTGTCTCCTACATACATTACCTGCGAAATTTCCCGGCCTTTTAACGAATCAACCACAGCCTTGGCTTTTTCCATTCCCCCTATGGGCCTTGTCTCCTTTATGATCTTGCCGCATTCCAGAGAAGGGATTTCCTCCTGGAAGACTTCGTCCAGTCGTGATATGGTCCTTCTGGTTGATGGTGAAAGATCCTCTTTTTTCCTTACTCCTGAAAGATCAATAAAAGGCAGTTTAAGTGTTCCCTGAAGAAGAGCCTTCAGCTTTCTCGTCTCCTCGAAAGAGATCTGGTACCTATCAAGATCCAGGAAAGTAGAATAGGTATTCTCGACGGGAAAACCTACAAAGTCACAAAGTGCTTCTATATAAGGCTGATAGCTGGTGCTGATGATAAAGGTGGGCATCTTTTTGTTCAGGTGAGAAAGAGTCTCTTTAGCTCCAGGGATTAAGAGAAGATGGCTGGCAGAATACTCTTTTATCCCTTGATTGGTGGCTCCATAAGCTTTTAAAAAGGGCAAAATGAGGCTCAAAGTGGTGCCAGCTTTGTATCCTTTTCTTTTGGCAACATCGGCCAGAAAATCATCATACCTGCTTATTAAGGAGAAAAACCTTCCTCCTTGAGGGATAAGATATTCTGAAAGCTCCAGGGCGTTATCGTTCTTGGTTAAGGGACCTTCACAATCAATGCATATCTGCCTCACAGTCAATCTCCTCATTCAGGCAATAGCCCTCAACTGCCTTTCCTCCCCTCATTAGTTTCTTTCCCCTCAGCTCGATTGTTTTATTAGACAGAGCTTTTAGGGTGTGAACAATCAAGGGAAGCTCCCGCCTCACCCCTTCTTTTCTTATCTCCTTAAACAAGGGTTCTCTTTCTCCTTCTTCTCTTTTTATCCCTTCCAGAGGTTTTCTCCTAAGCTTCTCTTCCAATTTTTCCCACAAGGAATCAAATTTTCCACCCTTTATGGGGAAAGTGCAGTAAGTCAAAGGAGGACCGGCATCGAGCTCAGGAGTAACCAGATGCATCATTACTCCCGTTTGCCGCTCATTTTTCTCAATTAACTTCCAGATTACCTCCTGCCAGGTTCCCCGGGGACCCCCGGGGGCAGCCGGATGAAGATTTATCATAGGATGCTTTTGACAAAGTTTTTCTCCTATGATCAGCATGTAACCTGCCAGAACGATAAGGTCAACCTTAAATTTATCTATTCTCTTTATCACCTCCCCATCGTAGAGGCTGCGCCAGTAGCTGATCAATTTTGGTTTACTCCTTTTTTCCTGGACCAGAGCTTTTCTTCTCATCTCTGGTCTGAAATTCCTGGAGGAAAAAGATACCAGATCGATCCCTAACTTCTCTACCAGCTTAAAAAATAAGTCGCTTTCCCGGGCCTCCCCCTTGGTTCTGTTACTGAAAACAAAACCAATATGTAAGTTGGGCAGCCTGCCTTGTTTGATACTATCAGAAACTGCCCTCAAAAGCTCTCGGGCTGCCTTATCTCTTCCGGTAGAAAACCATCCGATTTTATAGCTCATCCCATACCTTTATTAGTCACAAAATTACCAGGATTATCAGCAGAATTTGCTCGCATTTTTCTTGAAAGAGATCTTGCTTAAGCCTATTTAGCTGATAATAAGCTTTTGAGAATGAGTCACGAATATATAAATTCCCAAGATTAAAAATAATCACGTCCCCTTTTTACGTTTTTGGTAAATCCAGACAAGATTTCCTGCTCGGGATAGGTCTTCCTCCCGAATTCCCTTATGCTCTGGGAAGCAGCAAGGGTAGCCAATCTAGCGCATTCGGTTAAGGAAAGTTTTTTTAAAAGTCCGGCGAGAAATCCTGCCGCATAAACATCACCAGCTCCAGTGGTATCCACTATTCTTCCCTTTTGGGGAGGAATCTCTAGCTCTTCTTCCTGACAGAGAATATAGGAGCCCCTTTCTCCTAGCTTGCAGGCAATAATTTCTATTCCTAGCTTGAGTAGTTCCCTGCTTCCCTCCTTATAATTCTGGTGAGTTAAGATCTCAACTTCTCTTTCCGTGGGAAAGAGGATAAAGGTACGCTCCAGAATAGGGCTAAGCTCTTTTATTCCCTTACTGGCGTGTGGTTCGCCGGGATCAAAGCTTATTTTAGCCCTGGTTTTCCTGGCAATTCTCTTTTGTGCCTCAAAAGGCAGCTCACCCAGAAAAGAACTCATATGCAAAACCTCCGCTTCATTTACATACGCGGGGTCAAGGTCAGAGTAAGAAAGGGCATCGTTTGTATTGGGAAGGATAATGATACTTCTATCCTTTCCCTTACCTAATAGGACAACACATAATCCACTTCTTCCCTCTCGTTTAATCTTTTCAGTATCCACGCCCACCTCCATCAGTCCTTCCAGCAAGAAATCTCCTTCCCCATCTTTTCCTACTTTGCCCAGATAACCACAGGAAAATCCCATTTTAGCCAGGGCATAGATGGTATTGGCTGCTGAGCCTCCCCCATTTTTTATCCTCAGTTTAGCCTTATTTTTTAATGAATTTAAAAGATTCTCGAACTCATGGTAACTTCCCACTCTTTCTCTTCCCGTCTCTAATCCTAAAAGGGAGGGGTCAACCTCGTAAATCAAATCCACATTTAAGGCTCCCAGGCCTACCACATCCATTTAATACTCCCATTTTGAGGAATAGCTTTCCTATGATAGCATCTAGCTATGGGGCAGTCAAGAAATCGGTGTTCTAGCCTTCAAATTGACATTTTCTGGTGGCTGTTGTAGGATAGCATAGCCTTACTAAAATTGAGGATAAGCCTATGGGAAAGATCAAATTTGGTACCGATGGCTGGAGGGGAGTAATTGCCGATGATTTCACCTTTGCCAATGTAGCTAAAGTTGCCCAGGCTATTGCTGATTACTATCAGACCCGACCGGACAGGAAAAAAGGCCTGGTCGTAGGATATGACGCCCGCTTTTTGTCCCGGGAATTTGCTGAGGAAGTAGCCCAGGTTCTCGCCGGTAACGGCCTTTCAGTAATCCTTTCTCCAGAAGATATTCCCACCCAGTGTGTTTCCTTCGCCATAACCCATAAGAATCTGGCAGGAGGCATGATGATCACCGCCTCTCATAATCCTCCTAAGTTTAACGGGGTCAAGATCAGGGGATCTTTTGGAGGCTCGGTTCCCCCCGAGACCACCAACGCTATCGAATCCTTCCTGGATAAACACGAGGTAAAAAAGATTTCTCTAAGAGAAGCTGAAAAAAGAGGATTCCTCAAAAAAGAGGATCTGGTGTCGGGTTATCTTGAAAAAGTTGAATCCCTTCTGGACGGGGATTTAATAAAGAAGGCTGAGCTTAAAGTCATCCATGATCCAATGTACGGCACCGGAGACGGTTTTGTGGAAAAAATCCTTGCTTCATCAAAATGTAAAGTAATTACTATTCATCATCGATACAATCCTGGATTTGGTGGAATAAATCCTGAGCCTATTGAGGAGAATCTGGAGGATCTAAAGAGGAAGGTGATAAAGGAGGGGGCAGATTTAGGAGTAGCTACTGATGGGGATGCAGATAGATTAGGAATAGTGGATAATGAGGGAAGATATCTTACCCCTCACCAGGTTTTCTCCCTTCTTCTTTTGTATGTGGTGGAGGAAAAAAATCTCCGAGGGGGGGTAGTAAAGACTGTCTCCCTGGGTTATCAGCCAGAAAGGATAGCCAGAAAGTTTAATTTATCCTTAGATGAGGTACCGGTGGGCTTTAAATATGTCTGTGATAAGATGCAGGAAAAGGATATTCTTTTTGGGGGTGAGGAAAGTGGGGGATACGGTTTTCGGGACTATCTTATGGAGCGAGACGGCATTCTTTCGGGTCTTCTTTTTGTGGAGATGATCACCAAAATAGGCTCGCCCCTTTCTGCAATTTTGAAGCATATGGAGGATAGATTTGGTACTTCTTTCTTCAAAAGGATAGATTTTGCCGAGGCAAAAGTGAATAAACCGGAGATGATAAAAAAACTTTCTTCCTCATCGGCTTCGACTTTAGGCGGAATACCCATCAGACGGATTAAAACCATCGATGGGGTTAAATTCGTCATGAAGGATGATAGCTGGCTTCTTATTCGACCCTCAGGGACCGAACCCAAAGTGAGGGTTTATGCTGAGGCCTCTAACCAAAGCCAATTAGATAGAATCATAGAAGAAGGACTGAAGATGGCTGGGGAGGCAATTTAAAATGTATGAAGAACTCATAATAGCTGGATTCGGAGGGCAGGGAATAATCTTTGCCGGAAAACTCCTCGCCTATGCCGGATTAAAGGAGGGTAAAGAAGTGGTCTACTTTCCCTCCTATGGAGCAGAGATGCGGGGAGGAACAGCCAATTGTACAGTGATAGTTTCAGATTCACCTATCGCTTCTCCGCTGGTGGCTAATCCTCAAAATGCACTTATGATGAGTCATCCTTCCTATCTTAAGTTTCTTCCTCGCATTAAAGTAAAAGGAAGGGCTCTCATCAATAGTTCTCTCGTTAAGGAGGAGCTTTTTCGTGAGGATATAGAAATAATCAAGATTCCGGCCAACGAAATAGCCGAGAGAATAGGTAGCTCCCGCATTGCTAACATGGTTGCTCTGGGGGCCTGGGTCAAAAAAACAGGGGTAGTTGAGGTGGAAAGTCTAATTCACTCCTTTAAACAAGTGATTTCAGCCGATAAGTTAGATCTTCTCTCTCTGAATGAGAAGGCTTTAAGAGAGGGCGAGCAATTTGTCTCGTAATTCAATTGAGCCCTTTATTGACTATTTGACAGTAGAAAGGGGTCTTTCCCCTAATACTTTACAGGCTTATAGAAGAGATCTTTGTCAGTTCAGAGATTGGTTAAAAAAAGACTTTCTCCAGGTGGACTCAGCCCTGATCGGAAATTACTTGGCCACTTTAAGAGAAAAAGGGAATAAGTCTCGCACTCTAAATCGAAAACTTTCCGTGGTGAGGATGTTTTATAAGTTCCTTTACACAGAGGGAAAGACCGATCATAATCCAGTAGAGGGAGTTAGCTCTCCTCGGCTGGGAAGAAAGATTCCTTCTTTCCTTTCCGAGAAAGAAGTCGAGGCCCTTTTGGAGACTCCATCTGTCGATGAACAATATGGAATCAGGGATAGGGCCATCCTGGAGGTTGTATATGGGGCTGGCCTTCGCATATCGGAGTTAATTAATCTTAACCTCACCGATTTAAATCTTAAAGGGGGATGGGTAAAAGTCTTGGGTAAAGGCTCCAAGGAACGTATTGTCCCTCTGGGAAGAGAGGCCTGCCGATGGGTGAGGATCTATTTGAGAAAAAGAAGGATAGAAACCACCGATAAGCTGTCCTTGTTTTGTAACCGTTATGGAAAGCGCCTTTCACGACAGGCCTGCTGGAAGATTATCAAGAAGTACAGTCAAAAAGCTGGTATAACTAAAAAGATCTCGCCTCATACTCTTCGCCACTCTTTTGCCACTCATCTTCTCTCCCGGGATGCCGATCTTCGTTTCGTACAGGAGCTTCTAGGACATACCAACATTTCTACCACTCAGATCTACACTCACATAACCCAGGAACGCCTGAAAAAGGTCTATAAAAAATACCACCCCCGAGCTTGAGCCTTCCTTGACAGCCAGGCTCAATCTGATATTTTAAAGAAAAGAAGCTGCTTTAATTCCAGTCGTACTCAAAAATGCAGATAATTACCACTCATACAGGAACGGACTTTGATGGCCTTGCTGCTACGGTGGCGGCAAGGAAACTTTATCCTGAGGCCAAGATATGCCTTCCCGGATCAGTAGCCAAGGAAGTAAGTCAATTTATCTGTGTTTATGGAAAGATATTGCAGGATGTCGCTGTAAAAAAAGTTAACCTTGATACTGTAGATCGTCTTATCCTGGTAGACACCCGCTGGATTAATCGTATAGGGATTTTCCGTGAGCTTATCGGAAAAAGGCAAGTGGAAATTCACCTATATGACCATCATCCTCCTCATCCTCAGGATATAAAGGGAGATGGGGGCGTGTGCAAAGAAATAGGTGCTACCACCAGTATCTTGGTCCACATAATAAAGGAACAAGGTATTTCCATTGCCCCGGCGGAGGCGACTCTTTTTGCTCTGGGAATTTATGAGGATACAGGGTCTTTAAGTTTTACCTCAACCACCCCTTTGGACCTTGAGGCAGCGGGATTTCTCCTTTCTCAGGGAGCTAACCTCGAGCTTATCTCCAGTTTTTTAAATGAACAACTCACGGAAAAGCAGAACTTGCTTCTCAATGATTTCTTGAAAAAGGCTAAGATGAGGCTAATTAACGGGGTTGAGGTGGTGGTAATAGTTACTGAAATTGACGAATTTGTAGGAGGACTCTCCCTTCCTCTCCATAAGCTCATCGATTTGAGAAATCTGGAGGTGGTTTTTACTCTCATAAAGTCTAAAGATCGAACTTACCTCCTCGGTAGGAGCAGAACCCCCTCGGTCAACGTAAGTGAGATACTTTCCGCTTTCGGGGGAGGTGGACATAACTTTGCTGCCTCAGCCTTGATTAAAGAAGGCGATCTTAAGAAGCTAGAACACAAGCTCTATCAAGTTCTCGAAGATAAAATAGAGCCACGAGTCACTGTAAGTAAGGTAATGAGTTCTCCCATCAGGACAGTCTCACCTGTGACTTCACTTAAAGAGGCAAAAAAGATACTAAATGAGTACAGGGTGGAGGATCTTCCGGTGATGGATGACGGAAAGGTGGTAGGAATAATTTCGCGGAAAAAAATAGACCATCTTATAGCTCATAATTCGGAAAAAGTTCCCTTAAAAAGTTATCTTTCCCCTAAAGTGGCGGTTATCTCTCCCTCTGTCTCAATTAAGAAAGCTCAACAAGTTATGATAGAGGAAGAAACCCGAAGACTTTTGGTCATGGAAGGGGAAAAGCTCGTGGGGATTATTACCGGTTCCGACCTCTTAGAGGCTTTTCATGGGAGAAAAAAGAACCTAAGGGTAAGCAAAAACAGGGAGAACCTTAAAAATTTGCTCGAGACAAGGATTCCCAAGAAAGTTCATCGAATTCTCAGACAAGCTGGCCAGATAGCTGCCGAGCTAGGATACAGAGCCTTCATAGTGGGCGGATTCGTGCGCGATCTCTTATTGGGGATAGAGAATCTAGATATAGATTTGGTCATTGAGGGAGATGGGATCGAGTTTGCCGCTCAATTTGCCAGGGCGTTGGGTGGAGAAGTAAAGAAGCACACCGAATTCAGAACAGCCGTTCTTACTCTTCCCGACGGTTTTAAACTGGATGTTGCCACTGCCCGCAAGGAGTTTTATCCGCAGCCGGCTGCTCTGCCTGAGATTGAACCAGCTTCTCTGCAGGAGGACCTTTCTCGTCGGGATTTCGTCGTAAATACTATGGCCATCGATCTTGCCCCTGAAAGATTTGGAAATCTGATAGATTTCTTTGGCGGACAGCTTGACCTTGAGGAAAAGAAGGTGAGAGTTTTACATGAAGATAGCTTTACCGAAGATCCAACCAGAGTCTTTCGTGCAGTAAGATTCGAGCAGAGATACGCCTTTACCTTGGAGGAGCGTACGGCTAGGCTAATGGGAGAAGCCCTTAGAAGTAAAGCTCTGAGCCGATTGAGTGGAGAAAGGATTCGGGAAGAATTGATTCAAATTCTAGAGGAAGACAAACCGGGTAAAGTCATTCATCGCATGCAACAACTGGGTGTTCTTGAGGCTGTTCATCCTAAGCTCCAGCTTACCCTGGAAAAAGAAAAAAAACTAGACTATCTAGTGGATATCTTTGCCCATTTCCAGATTCTTTTCTCCAGAAAAGTCAAGAGGTGGCTGATTCGTCTGTTATTGTTATTAGATGATATGAGTCAGGTTGAGGTAGAAGAACTCTGTCAGAGATACCGCTTTAGTAAAGAAGAAAGGAATTCCCTTATCAGCGGTAGACTTGAGGCAGAAAAGATAGTTAGGTAGCTAAGTATTTCCGGATCACTTGCTCCGAGTCTTAT
>Ga0209121_10003847_pt1 | contig 14282 bp, 13 predicted proteins | sample Cruoilmetagenom3_FD_187292 | JGI IMG/M metagenome (GOLD analysis project Ga0209121, IMG submission 187292) | Oil polluted marine microbial communities from Coal Oil Point, Santa Barbara, California, USA - Sample 3 (SPAdes) (version 2) | ecosystem: Environmental > Aquatic > Marine > Oil seeps ...
AAGTGTATGTGCATGTGCAAGTGCATGTGCAAGTTCATGTGCAAGTTCATGTGCAAGTGCATGTGCAAGTGTATGTGCATGTGCAAGTGCATGTGCAAGTTCATGTGCAAGTTCATGTGCAAGTGCATGTGCAAGTGCATGTGCATGTGAAGAGTAAATGGGTGTATGAGTGAATGGGGTCGAAATGTTGAGGTGTTGAAGAGTCGAAATGTGGAAATTTGATGTTTATTTACTTTGACGTTTCAACTTTTTAACTTTTAGACATTATGATACATGCACTTGCACTCACACTTGCACTTAAGTTAATGCAAGATAGGGTGATAGTTCTTGACATTTTGACATTATTTCAATATTCTTTTTATCATGATTGATCCAGTAGATTATAAAAAAATTGTATTTTTTACTGGTGCTGGAATGTCTGCAGAAAGCAATGTTCCAACTTACAGAGGAAAAGGCGGAATATGGAATAAGTATAATTGGGAAGAGTTTGCATGCCAGACAGCATTCGATAGAGACCAGGAAAAAGTTCTTAAATTTCATGAAATAAGGCGAAAAGCAGTGCTGGAATGCAAACCTCATTCAGGTCATTTTGTGATTTCGAAATTGGGCAAAAAGCATGCCCAAGTAATAGTTGTCACTCAAAATATTGATGGTATGCATCAGCGAGCTGGAAGTAAAAATGTCATTGAACTACATGGCAGTCTTTGGCGATTGATGTGTCCAAAACACGGGATTGTTGAAGATATGGGTGAGACTTATAAAAGCTATAAATGTGAAAAATGCAACACCTGGCTGCGACCGGATATCATATGGTTTGGAGATATGCTAAATCAAGGTGTTATTCACCAGGCAATTAGTGCAATTAGCTCCTGTGACATATTTATTAGTATTGGAACCTCAGGGGTTGTATATCCTGCAGCTGGGTTTCCTGAAATAGCTAAAAATAACAGTGCATTTTGTATAGAAATTAACCCTGAACCATCTGCAATATCTCATATTTACGACCAGAATATAAGGGAATGTGCTTCAGTTGCATTAAACCAGCTATTTAAAGATATTTCTATATAGATATATTTAAGTTAGTATAATATTACTTACTATTTCAAAATGGGAGGTTTGTGGGAAAAGATCGATTAGATTGAGATCTTTAATTTGATAACCATGATCAAGGAAAAAACGCAAATCACGACAAAATGTAGCAGAATTACAGGATATATAAATAATGCTTTTATAATTCCTATCTTTTATTTTTTTTTTCACTATATTGGAAAGTCCTGATCTTGGAGGATCACATAAAATAATATCAGCTGGAGGAAAATCGAACTTTTCTACAGGTATATTATAAATAGAGGCTTCTGGAAAGGATATGGAAGCCAGTTTGACTGCAAAAGATGAACCCTCCACACCTATTGTCTGTTTTGAATGAGAACAAAGAAGAGGAAGAAAAAAACCAACTCCGGAATAAAGGTCTATTGCAGTATCATTTGAACACAGGTATCGTTTAACAAGATTCAAAAGATTTTCCAGCATGAAAAAATTATTCTGAAAAAAGAGAGATGCTGAAATTAAATATTTGAAATTTCCAATTTTAATATAAGATACTCCTGCCTGTTCGTTCCCCTTCCATGTAAATACAGCATCAGAGTAAGCTTTTAAGATAATTTCTGTTTTTGTTGATGGAGGGTGTGAAAGATGAACATATAATTTCTCATTGTCTGGATTAAATAGAATATCATATTGATAAAAAAATGGAGGACTTTTCTGGTTGTTCCATTCATATAAAAACTTGTTTATCTTTTCATTGAACAAAAGGCAATTGTTTATTTGTAAAACCTGATTTGTAGATTTTTTTATAAATCCAATACAATTATTGTTTGCAGGTTTCATCCTTGCCCTTATCCTGTATCCAAATGGAGGAGAAACAATATATCTATCAATACCTCGTTCAAGCCCTGCTATTCGTTTTAAATCATCCAGGAAAATAGAGGTTTTTATAGTTTGCTGAAATTTGTATTCAATATGTTGAAAACAACATCCACCACATTCTTCGTAATAGGGACAAACAGGTTTAACTCTACTATGATGCGAAGATACGATTTTTAATAAGCGCCCCCATAATATTCCCCTTGCTTTTTCCTTTATTTCAAATTCTACAGTTTCGCCGGTAATAACTCCTGTTAAAAAGACTATACCTTCCGGGCTTCTTACAAGGCCCCATCCTCCATTAACTATTTTTTCTACAATACCTGTCTTCATAGTAAGAAATAGTATAATTAAAAATTGTGTTTGTGGCAACTATTTTTTTAAATGCTTTATATATAATTAATAGTGTAAGATATATAGCTGTAAATAGATTTTTATGCTTGATTTAAAGCAAAAAATGAGATAATATTTAATATAATGAGGGAATTATGACACAAATTGAGAATGCAAGAAAAGGCATAATAACTGATGAATTAAAGATTGTTGCTAAAAAAGAGTTTATAGAAGAAGAAAAACTGAGGGAATTGGTTGCGCAGGGTAGGGTTGTTATTCCTGCAAATAAAAATCATAAAAATTTAATTCCAGTTGGAATAGGTAAGGGTTTAACAACAAAGGTAAATGCAAATATTGGTACTTCTGAAGATTATTATGAGATTGAGAATGAAATAAAAAAAATTGATATGGTTATAAGATATAAATGTGATGCAGTTATGGATTTAAGTACTGGTGGTAATATAAGGGAAATAAGAAAGGCTTTGATCGAAAGATCAACCATACCTTTTGGAAATGTTCCTGTATACCAGATGGTAAGAGATATTGTAAAAAGGGGAAAAACCTTTGTTGATATGAGTATTGAAGAAATGATCGAATTTATTGAAGAACAAGCAGTGGATGGTGTTGATTTCATGACTGTTCATGCTGGTTTAACTATGAGAGCTATTAATAAAATAAGAATACAAAAAAGGAAAGCTGATATTGTATCGCGAGGCGGCTCATTGATTACAGGCTGGATGCTTCATAACAATAAAGAGAATCCTTTGTATGAACATTTTGATAAAATACTTGATGTAGCAAATAAATATGATGTGACTCTTTCTTTAGGAGATGGATTGAGACCTGGTTGTCTTGCTGATGGCACGGATTGGGGACAAATAAAAGAATTATTAACACTTGGTGAGCTTGTAAAGCGCGCAAGAGATGCAGGAGTTCAGGTAATGGTAGAAGGACCTGGGCATCTTCCTATAGATCAAATTGAAATGAATGTTAAATTACAAAAATCTGTTTGCAATGAAGCCCCATTTTATGTTTTGGGTCCTATTGTTACTGACATTGCACCTGGTTATGATCATATTACGGCTGCAATTGGTGGTGCTATTGCTGGAACAGCCGGAGCAGATTTTTTATGTTATGTTACTCCAGCCGAGCATTTAGGTCTCCCTGATGAAATAGATGTTAAAGAGGGTATTATAGCTTCAAGAATAGCTGCTCATGTTGCTGATATTGGCAAGAAAATCCCAAATGTAATGTATAGAGATAATAAGATGGCTGAAGCAAGAAGGAATTTGGATTGGAGAGACCAGGAAAAATATTGTATTGATCCGGAAAAATATAGTAAAGTAAGATCTGAAAGAAGTTCAAGAACTGAAGCTTGCTCAATGTGTGGAGATTTGTGTGTATATAAAATTTTAAAGGATTTGTTATAAAGAAATTATGAATATTACATTTTATGGAGTAAGGGGAAGTTATCCTGTTCCTAATAAAAATGTCCTTAAATATGGAGGTAACACTTCTTCGATTTTAGTAGAAAATGGGAAAAATATAGTAATTTTTGATGCAGGAACTGGTATAATAAATATTGGGAATTATTTAAAAGAGAATAAAAAGAGTGTAGATAAAATAGATATTTTCTTAACTCATTTGCATTTTGACCATATTCAGGGGCTTCCCTTTTTTACCCCTTTTTATGATAATAATTATAAAATAAATATTTATTGTCCATATTACTCAAATTTGTCTTTGAAAAGCTTTATTTACTCTCTTTTTAATCATCCCTTTTCTCCGATTTGTAATAAAGGAATAAGAGCTAATATGAATTTTTTTGAATTGAATTCAAAAAAAAGTAAAGGTATAAAAATTGATGAACATGTAGAAGTTGAATTTATAAAAGATGTTTCTCATCCTGTATCTGGTGTTTTAATATATAAACTAAGTTCAGAAAATAAGAGTATTGTTTATGCGACTGATATAGAGTCCCCAAATGGGTTTGGAAGTAAAGTTAAAAATTTTATAAATGGTGCTAATATTTTAATTCATGATGCTCAATATATTGATTTTGAATATTATAATAAGAAAAATTCAAAAGAGGGCTTTGGCCATAGCACTGTATATATGGCTCTTAAAAATGCAATAAAATGTGAGGTTGAAAAATTATTTTTATTTCATTATAATCCAAATCGTTCGGATAATGATCTTGAGAGAATTCTTAAAGATGCGAAAAAAATGTTTAAAAACACATTTCTTTCAAGAGAATTAGATAAGATAAATTTAAGGAGTTAAATATGTCAGGTCATTCAAAATGGGCTTCAATAAAGCATAAAAAAGCAGCAACTGATGCAAAACGAGGTAAAATTTTTACTCGTTATATTAGGGAAATCACGATTGCTGCGAAAGTGAGCGGTGATCCTGAATCAAATTCAAGGCTAAGACATGCGATTGAATGTGCTAAATCTGTTAATATGCCAGGTGATAATATAAAAAAAGCAATTATGAGAGGAACAGGTGAGTTAGATGGAGTCAATTATGAAGAAATTGTATATGAAGGATATGGGCCTGGAGGAGTTGCTATTCTTGTAGAAACGCTTACAGATAATAAAAACAGAACTGTTTCTGAAATCAGACATGTATTTGATAAATACAATGGGAATTTAGGTGACCAGGGTTGTGTGAGCTGGATGTTTTCAAGAAAGGGCTTAATTATTATTCCTAAAGAAGAGGTTGATGAGGATGATTTAATGGAAATAGCTCTGGAAAGTGGAGCTGAGGATATGAAATTAGAAGATGAAAATTATGAGGTTTTTACAGCAATTGAGGATTTTGATACTGTGCTAAACGCAATAAAATCGAAGAATATTAAAGTTGAATCTGCTGAAATTTCTATGATACCATCAACATATATAAAGTTAGAGGGGAAACATGCGCAGCAAATGCTTAAATTGTCTGATAAAATTGAAGATCTTGATGATGTTCAGAGTGTTTGGTCTAATTTTGATATTTCAGATGAAGAGATTGAAGAATATAATAAGAGTTAACACTTTATGATAGTTATTGGACTTGATCCTGGATCAATATGCTTTGGAGTTGGAATTATAAAAAATGAGAAAGGAAAAAACTATTATCTTCATTCTGAGACGATTAAGCTGAAAGAGAGAGACTTTTATTCAAAAATGAAAACATTATGGAAAAGAGTTGGAGAAATTTATGATTCTTTTCCTATTGATGAAGCAGCTATAGAAGAGGGTTTTTTGGGTAAAAATGTGAAATCAATGAATATTTTATCAAAAGTGAGAGGAGTTGTTCTTGCATCTTTATTAATTAAAAATATATATCTTAAGTTTTATTCACCAAGGCAAGTAAAGGTAGCATTAACTGGAAATGGAAATGCTACAAAATCTCAAGTGAATAATGCAATAAAATTGTTTTTGAATTTAAAGGAAAGAGAAATTGATTATGATGAAAGTGATGCATTGGCTGTTGCTTATTGTCATTCGTTGAATTTAAAATGATTTCCGCTATAAAGGGCAATGTTATTGATATTTCACCAGGGGAAGTGCATATTGATATTGGTAATGGTTTAATAGTTAAAGTTTTGTGTCCTGTTTCAACTTATTCAAATATAAAGGCTAAAGATGAGGTTTTATTATATACAGTTTTAAGGCAAAAAGATGAAGAATTCGTTCTTTATGGTTTTATCTCTAAAAAAGAAAAGATGTTGTTTAAAAAAATGACATCTATTTCTGGAATTGGTGGAAAGACAGCTCTTTGTTTTATTTCAGCTTTTTCAATAGATGAATTTATTCAAGCAGTTGAAAAAAGTGATGTGCTCAAATTGAGTTCAGTGCCAGGGATTGGTAAAAAAACAGCTCAAAGGATTATATTGGAATTAACTGGGAAAATTGATTTTAAAGAATATGAAATTGTGGATAAAAAATTGAAATTAAAGGAAGATTTAGTTTCTGGTCTTGTCAATTTGGGTTATCCATTAAAACCTATAAGAGAATTTGTTAATAAAACCCTTAAAGAAAATCCAGAAGAAAATTCGTTTAGTATTCTATTTAAATTAGTATTAAAAAAAATTAGTGGGAAATAAATATGAGCGAAATAAAATTAAATCCTGTGGAGAGCAATGAAGAGCTTAAATTTGAGCAAAACTTAAGGCCAGCAAATATCAGAGAATTTATTGGACAGAAAAAGAAAATTAAGAATTTAAAAACATATATAAAAGGTGCAAAACATAGAAGTGAAGTTCTTGATCATGTTTTGTTTTCTGGACCTCCTGGATTGGGTAAAACAACTCTTGCTCATATAATTGCTTATGAAATCGGTGTAAACATAAAACAGACATCAGGTCCAACCCTGGATAAAAAAGGAGATTTAACAGCTATTTTAACTGACTTAGAGTCTAATGATGTATTATTTATTGATGAAATTCATAGGTTAAAAACGAATCTTGAAGAGATCCTTTATAAGGCTATGGAAGATTTTCAAATTGATGTAATTATAGGGCAGGGTGTAGGTGCAAAAAATATTTCAATTGACATAGAGCCTTTTACTCTTGTAGGTGCAACCACGCGTACTGGCCTTCTTTCATCTCCATTAAGAGATAGATTTGGGATTTCAATGCATCTTGATTTTTATTCTAAAGAGGAATTAGAGGAAATTTTGTTTAGAAGCGCCTTTATTTTGAATGTGAAAATAACAAAAGATGCTGCAAAAGAAATTGCAAAAAGATCTAGAGGGACACCAAGAGTAGCAAATAAATTACTTAGAAGAGTAAGGGATTTTGCTCAGATTGAAGGTGAGGGAATTATAGATTTAAAAATTTGTGAAATTTCTTTTAAAGCTATTGGAGTAGATAAAAAGGGGTTCGATGAGATTGATAGAAAAATATTGCTTACTATAATTGAAAAATTTTCAGGAGGTCCGGTTGGACTTTCTACAATCTCAAATGCAATTCAAGAGGAAAAAGAGACAATTGAAGATGTTTATGAGCCTTATTTGATCCAACAGGGATATTTGAAAGTAACTTCAAGAGGAAGGGTTGTTATGGAAAAAGCATATGAACATTTAAATAAGATTTTTAAGGATAAGCAAAAAACTCTATTTTAAATTTTTGGTTTAAAATTGTTTTATTAGTAACTTGGTATAATAGATAAAAGTTGATATAATCTAAAAATGAAAAAGGTTATTTTTTTTATAATTTCTCTTAGACCTAAACAATGGGTTAAAAATGCCTTTATTTTTGCGCCATTGATATTTTCTTTAAAATTCTTGATATTTGAGGATGTTAAAAATAGTTTTATTGCATTTATATTATTTAGCCTTATAACTGGAAGTATTTATATATTAAATGATTGTTTTGACAAAAATTTTGACAAAAAGCATCCTAAAAAGAAAAACAGACCAATTGCTTCTGGAAAATTAAGTGTTACATTTGCAGTTTTAGTAGCAATTTTTATTATTTTATTTGCCTTATTTATGATCTTAAATTTTAGTAAGAATTTTTTTTATATCTCTACCATTTATATTGTTTTAAATATTTTATATTCAGTTTATTTAAAAAAGGTTGTGATTTTAGATGTGTTTTTAATTGCAACAGGTTTTGTTTTAAGGGTAGTAATCGGGGGAGTTATAATTAAAATTGAACTTTCACCATGGATATTGATTATTACATTTTTACTTTCAATGTTTCTTGGATTTATTAAAAGGAGGCAGGAATTAGTTAGAATCAACTATTCAGAAAGTAAAAGAAATGAACAGAGAATTACACTTAAAAAATATAATGTTCCATTTTTGGATCAGCTTATTTCAATTACTACTGCTACGACTCTAATATCATACATAAGTTATGTATTAAATCCTCAAGTACAGGAGAGGTTAAATACAAAACAACTCTATTTTACTGTTCCTTTCGTAATTTTTGGTATTTTTAGATATCTCTATTTGACATATACAAAAGATGAGGGAGAGAGCCCGGAAGAGGTTATTTTTACTGACTTACCATTCACATTAAATATTGTTATCTGGCTCTTTGTGTTTATTTTCTTGCTTCTTTAAAATTGGATTTGACAGATCTTGAATTAATAAGAAAATTAAATTTTGGGAATCTCTCTGAACAGGAGTTGATTGATGTCTTTTATAAAAACAGAGATAAATATAGAATCCTTGTTAATCTGATCCAGCAACCAAAATTTCCTGAGAGATTTTCTTTGAATATAATTTCAAAATTATTTCCAACAGATTTAATCAATGTAATAAAGAATAAAAGAACAAACCCTTTTATAAGAAAAAAAGCTGAAATTGAATTTACAATGAAATATAGAAAATTTCCCTTGGGTGAAAAATTATCTTTAATCAGGATTGCGCCAAACTCACTTTTAAATTATTTTATAAAGGAAAATGATAAAAGGGTTTTAAAAGCTATACTTAATAGCAGGAATTGTTCAGAAGAGATTATTTTAAAATCCATAAATATGCGAACTCAAAGGGTTAATTTTTATGAAGAGCTTATTTTAACAGATTGGTATAAAAGACCATCAGTTGTACAGGCAATAATTAGAGATATAGAGGCTCCGATCAAATTAATTTTAAAATTAATTCCTTTATTAACAAAAACACAATTAAAAAAACTTTATAAACAAGATAATACACATGAAATAGTTAAAAGGAATATTGAATATTATTTAGAATCAAACAAATCTGGCTCAATTTAATTATGATGGGATCTCAATAATAAATCTTGCTCCTTTTGGGGAGTTATCAACTATTGAAATAACACCATTATGTTCTTCTATAATATTATGTGCAATGGCAAGACCTAAGCCTGTACCTGAACTCTTGGTTGAGAAATAGGGGATAAATAACTTCTGTTTATCTTCATCACCAATACCAGGACCATTATCAGCTATTTCTATTCTAACAAATTGACTCTCCTTTATATATTTTGAGATAATTTCAACAACTCCTTTTTCATTCATTGATTCTATTGCATTATCAATAATATTTACAAAGATTCTTTTAATTTTTTCAGTGTCCATTATTATTAATATCGGGATGTCAACATCTAAATGTACCTTAAATTTGATATTCTCATATATTGATGAGTAAACAGAGATCAGTTTTTCTAATGTCAGGTTTATATCCCCTTTTGTGAGTTTGATTTCAGGTAGGCGTGCATAGTTTGAGAATTCCTCTGCAAGATTTTTTATTGAATCAAGTTCTGGAAGAATTATGTTAAGGCTGTCTTCAACTATTTTTCTAAATTTTTCATCTGGTAATTCAATTGATTTTAAAATTCGCTGAGAAGATATTTGAATAGGAGTCAATGGGTTTTTTATTTCATGTGCAATTCTCTTTGCAACTTCTCTCCATACAATCATTCTTTGAGCTTTTATTAATTTGGTAAGGTCTGTCAAAACAACAAGTATTCCTGAAAATTTATTGTCAATAGGATTTCTTATCTGCGTGATTTTAGTTGCTAAATTTAATATTTTCCCTTTTATTTTAATATCAATTTCTTTTTCAATTATTTTAAATTTTGTCTTAAATACTTCTTCTATAATAGAGTTTATGTCTTTATATGGGGGTTTAGATAGAACTTCAGAGTAGTGTTTCATAACACCAAATTTGCTTTTTAATGCAAGCATTCTTTCAGCTTCAGGATTTATCTCCAGTATTTCACCATTAGAATTTAGAGCAATTACTCCTGTTGTGATATTCTCAAGTATAGTTTCAGTAATACTTTTTCTTTGTCTTAATTCTATTGTTCTTTTATTAAGTTTTTCTCTGTTTTCCTTTAAATCCGATACCATTTTATTAAATTGATTTATTAAGGTATAAAATTCATCTTTTACTGTATAATCGATTTTTATATCTAAATTTCCTTTACTTATTTGGGAGGAAGCTGTTACTAATTTGTCAATTGGAACTGTAATGCCTTTAGCAAGATAGAAGCCCAGCCATGAGGCAGAAAAAAGGATCAGAATTGTTATAAAAATGAATAGCAGGAAATAGGTTGTTTTTATTGGATCTTTTATTGATTTAGTTTGTATATATTTGTTAGCCATTGAAGATAGATTTTTTAAATCTTTTATATATCTATCCGGATAAATTTTACCGATTATTACAAGGATTTTTTCCCCATTTTTAGTATTAAATGAAACACCACTTCGAATCAATTCACCGATTTTCAAAGAATCGATTTTTATAAAGGAGCTTCCTCCCAATCCAAGATATACAATATCTAAAGGTAAATTTTTGTACTCCTGTAAAGGAATTATAGGATTGAATTTGGATAATATCTCCTTATGATTTCTATATATATTAACAACATCCAATTTGTACTCAAGCATATTTTTTTTCATTGAGTTATTTAGAAATATTCTATTTTTATATGTATACATTTGAAGTTTTTTAATTTCATTTGCAATAATATTGGAAAAGTATTGTAGATCATCTTTTGACTTTTCATAATAGCTGTTATCAAGACCCTCTATTTTGTTCATTATAGAATCAATATCAGAGCTAAACCACTTTTCAATGCCTCTATCTATTAAGTCACTTGCAAAAAAGAATAATAAAAGAGTGGGAATTATTGAAAAGGAAACAAAAAATAACACTAATTTTTTTCTAAATCTTGTGCCTCTACCAGATTCCCCGCTTTTTTTATAATATAGTTTGATAATGTTTCTTGTAAGGATAAATAAAAAGGTAATGCTGAATAATATTATTATTGTCCATAATACAAAGATCAAGGTTTTGCTGCTAACGAAAATCGGTGAAAAATTCTTACTTTCATTAAAAAATATTCTTATTATTACAAAAAAAACAAAGAATATAGCTATTCCAGCAACTATTAATCTTATTCCTTTAATATTGCTCTTTTCCATTATATATCCCCGAAATAAAAAAATGTTTTAAATTTGTTTAGATTTAAATTTAGCACTTAATATATACAAATGTCAAGGACAATAAAATTGACGAACTTGAGAAAGGTTGATATAATAGGGCTTATAATATAGATGCGCCTGTAGCTCAGAGGATAGAGCTTGGGATTCCTAATCCCAGTGCCGCAGGTTCGATCCCTGCCAGGCGCGATTTGTTAGTTGAATGGACTAATAGTTGACTGGTTAAATAGTTCTTTTTCCTTGTTACCTTGTTACTCATACACCCATTTACTCATCTACTCATTTACTCATATACCCATCACTTTTATCTTTTTGTTAATTTATATCTTTTTTGAAAATCCTTCTTTTTTTGTGCAATTCTGGATTGAAGTATTTCCAGAGCGCGTGAATTTTAGTATTAGTCTCTAATTCAAGATTTGACTCAGAGTATTTAAATCCCATTTTATTTGCAGATTTAGCAATCTCTATAATCATTAACAAATCAACTCCCATACCTCGATATTTCTTTTTAACTCCTGCTAGATAAAAATCAAGAACATTGTAAGTTCTCAAAGCTTTTAATAGATGATACCAGCCAAAAGGAATTAGTCTGCCCTTTGCTTTCTGAAAGCCTTTTGTCAGGCTTGGCATAGCAATCATAAATCCAACCATCTCATCTTTTTCATTAACAACAGCCTTTAATATATCCTTGTGTACATATGGAATATATTTTTTTACATAATATTGGATCTGTTTGTCAGTAAGAGGTACAGAGCCATAAATTTCGTCAAAGGCTTCATCCAGCAAATAAAATAATTCCATACCCCTTTTTGTAATATCTTTCTTTTTTTTGAATCCCAAAACCTTTAGATTACTTCTTTCTTTAATTCTCTCAGCAATGCGAAGGAGTTTTTCTGGTATTTGTTCTTCAGAGGGAATTTTTGTTCTGAATTCAATATAGTCAATCTCTTTTTGAAATCCATATTTTTCCAGCAATATTTGATAATAGGGATGATTGTAATTGGAGGCAATAGTAGGTTGCTCATCAAATCCCTGGATCATCATTCCTTCTGGATCCAGATCAGTAAAGCCAAGTGGTCCTGTTAGAGTTTTTATGCCATTTTCTTTACCCCAATTTTCAATAGCATTAAAAAGTGCGGAACAAACCTCAAAATCATTAATTGCTTCAAACCAGCCAAACCTGATATTCCGGGTCTTATATTTTTCATTGGCAATGTGGCTTATGATTCCAACGATACGTCCAGCGGGTTTCCCATCTTTATATGCTATAAATAATCGTGAATCTGACTTTTCATAGGCTGGATTCTTTTTTTTATTAAAAATCTCCAATTCATCCATAATTAAAAGGGGGATCCAATTGGGACTATACTTATAAATTTCAAAGGGAAGTTTAATAAATTTTTTTAAATCTTTTTTGGTTTTAACTGTTTTTATCTCAATACTCATTTTTACCTCATCATAATAATTATATAATAAAGAATTAGAGGATTTCAATTTTTTATGTATAGATAATTTTTTTTGTTTTTTTATAACATCTTTTTTCTTTAATTTACTTAATGTAAATAGTAATTGATATTATATTTTATTTATGATAAATTCAAATATAAGCAAGTTTAATACAAATATTAAAATATTTTTTATCTAAAAAATAGAGAGGAGGATCTTTATGATTAAAAGGGTGACTTTTGCAAGGAGCTTAGGCATATGTATTATCTTTTTAGGTGTTGCTATTGCGGTTTATTTTAAAAATGTACCTAGACTTGTTGATGCTATTGGTTTATTTGTTTGCGGTTTTGCTTCAGGTGTATCATTGGTCAGAGCCGTAATTGCTTTTAAAGATAAAAATAAATAGTAATCAAAATTTTATAACAATAAATCTGATTAAGAAGATAATTGTAATTGTTATTAGAATTATATTTAGATCTTTTAACTTTCCTGAAAGAGTTTTTATTATAGTATATGAAATAAAACCAAAAGCAAGTCCATCAGCAATACTGTAAGTTAATGGTATACCAACAAAAGTCAAAACAGCAGGAATACTTTCAGAAAAATCATCCCATTTTATCTTTACAACCTCTCTCATCATTAGAACTGCAACAATGATCAAAACAGGAGCTGTAATAGGGTAGAGGAAGATTCCATTCTCTGCAGAATATGCATATCCTCCGCCTATCATACTGACAAGAGGAGCAAAAAATATCGCAAGTATAAATAAGAATCCAGTTATAACTGCTGAAAATCCTGTTCTACTTCCCTCTTCAACACCTGCTGCACTTTCAATATAACTTGAAACAGTGGATGTGCCCAGTAAAGCTCCTCCAATAGTGCCAACAGCATCAGCCATTAATGCTTTTGATGCTCTTGGCAATTTATTGTCCTTTAGTAATCCTGCACGAGATGATACACCTATTAATGTGCCTATTGTGTCAAAGAAATCCATTATGAAAAAAACAATAATAATTGGAATAATCTCAATTGTGAATAAACCCTTAAAAGATAATTTTAGAAAAGTAGGTGTTATTGAAGGGGGAGGAGACATAAAACCCTGCCATTTAATAACACTAAAGATTAATCCAAAAACAGATGTAAGTATTATACCCCAGAGAATTGCACCTTTAACCTTTTTTACAAGTAAAAAAGCAATAATAAAAAGGCCTATTATTGCAACAATTGTTGCAGGATTTGAAAAATCACCGACCTTTAATGCTCCACTTGAATATTGAAATATGTTTAATTTTTCAATAATAGAATCTTTAGTAAGGTTTTCTGTAAATGCAATTGCATTTAATGGAGAATTATTCCTTATTATGATTCCAGCATCACATAACCCGATGAATCCAATAAATAAACCTATGCCTGCAGAGATTGAAAATTTCAGAGATGCTGGTATTGAATTTATAAACTTCTCTCTTACCTTTATTAGAGTTAGAATAACAAATATAACACCTGAAATGAATACTATTCCCAGAGCCTGCTGCCATGAAACTCCTAACATAAGTACAACTGTAAATGCAAAGAAAAAGTTTTCTCCCATTGCAGGAGCAAGAGCAATAGGGTAATTTGCAAGAATTCCCATTAGAATCGAAGCAATTGCAGCAGAGAGACATGTTGCGATCA
>Ga0209121_10003848_pt1 | contig 14282 bp, 14 predicted proteins | sample Cruoilmetagenom3_FD_187292 | JGI IMG/M metagenome (GOLD analysis project Ga0209121, IMG submission 187292) | Oil polluted marine microbial communities from Coal Oil Point, Santa Barbara, California, USA - Sample 3 (SPAdes) (version 2) | ecosystem: Environmental > Aquatic > Marine > Oil seeps ...
ACTTCCTCGCCCTTGATGGGAGAGGATTGAGGTGAGGGTGATTATGTAGATAATCAATATGTTAAATAGTTTTTAAATTAAAAGTAACAGATAAATCTATTTCGTTTTCAGTGACAAGAGAGAAATAGTAATATTTGAATATTTCTATAGCAAAAGTGGTAAGTATGTCTATACCACTTGCCTGACATGTATTGATAGAAAATATATATAAACATACATTACGATATAGAGATTCATATTTTATTCCATTACAATTCCCGTATTTACCTTATCGATATATTAATTTCTTAAGTTATTATATCAAGTAATTATATAATATATATATATTATAATCAAGTTAAAATGATATATCATTGGTAGATAGGTATAGACAAATTACAAGTTGCAAGTGTAAAGGATGTAAATAGTAAATCAAAAATTCGGGGATTGTATGGGCAAATAATTATCTGCCCTAATTTATGTAATTAAAGTTAAAAATTATTATCTTCTCATTTGTGTAATCCATCCTTATCCCCCTCTCTTTCTGGCTATATATAATACCGATAGATATGGTCTTATTATGGTCCCTCCATACTTATTGTCAATCAATTCACCAATGCCTTCGAACAGTTGTACTCTTCTTGTTTCCTGCAAATTTCGGTGATCGGAATATGTATTAAGAAGTCTGAGGTAATCTTGCGTTTTATATTTTTTCACCCAGGGATATTTAATGATTAAAACCTTCTCAAACAAACCTGTTCGATTTATATAATTTTCTGTTGATATAATATTATCTTCGGTTGATAATTTCTTATCTTTAGATTTCCATTCAGGAACAACTTTATTATAAATATTTTGTACTTTATTAAAGAAACCCTTATATGGTCTTGGATGAAGATTCAAAAATATAGCAAAATATCCTGAATTATTTAATACTTTTGCTACTTTTGGATATCCTATTTCCGGTTGTATCCAATGAAATGCAGTTGCAGATATGACAAGATCAAATGTATTGAGTTTAGGTTGCCAATCTTCAAATGAAATCGAATGAATTTTCACTTTTGGATAATTTTTGCATTTCTTTGTAGCAAATTTAGCAAGTTCCTTCCCAATATCCAGGCAAGTCATTGAATAACCGAGTTTTGCGAATGGAACAGTAGCTTGTCTGGTCCCACAACCTATCTCAAGAATTCTCCCCTCTTTGGGAATTGTTGAGATAGAAATAATGTCTTCTATTAAATTATTCGGGTATCCGGGGCGAACCTTATCATAATCCAATGCGACCTGGTCAAATATATTTCGGAGAAACATTCTATTGTTATATCCTTTGTATTCCTTCATTTTTATTTCAAGAATCTATTGTAATTCTTACTATGTCTATCTCTCTTTATGAATATGTCTAAAGTAATCAGTAAGTATATAATGCCAAATTGCCTCTATCAAGAAGAATACGGAAAGAAATCCAAAAGCGATAGACCACCATTTAATGGAAAAATATGACCATAAAAGTACCATAATTATCCCTGAAATTAAATTCACCGTTCCAACTAATTCAGTACCTGTAAATATTTCTTTTATAAACCTAATCATTCCTTATAGCCTCCTTTTTAATTTTAATCACATCATCTAGAAATATTATAGTATATAACACTATAAATAAAACTAAAATGATACAACGAAAATTTCATTGAAAATTAAAAGGAGCGATATATCATTTCGCCCCCTTTTTAAAATTTATCTGTTTGATTTTCTTATGCATTTACAAACTGAAAATGTTTTTTGATTTTATTGCTAATAACATCTATTTCATCATTCTTCTTAAATTTAATATATGGAAAACCTGCGCCATTATCCGTTCTTAAAACAATAAGAGGTTCCACTAATTCATTGGATTTAACTATTCTATTATAATGTTCGATTACATCCGGATTAGCATTGGGAGCCATATCGAACAGAACCACATCTGCATCGAATGAAAGTGAAACATCCAAAATCATTTCAGGTGTTTGATGAAGTCCTGTATAGAGAATATCATAACCTACATTTTCAAGCTTTTTATAGAGTCTTTTGGATTCCATATCATTGTGATCTATCCCGAGTCGTATCATAAGAATACGAATGCTTCTCATATCACCTCCTTAGAGAAAAACAAAAACTTCCTGATCATATTCAGAAAGTTTTTATCTATATTAGATCCCATCCATTACTTTTATCATCTTACTTGAATAATAACATAAAAATATTAAATGTCAATATGCCAGAATTCCTTATTATTACGGCATGTACAATTAATGATTTCATACAACTGTATATATAAGCGAAATAAGGAAAGAATTTAAATTTATTTATTTGTTATTAATCTTAAAGGTTGACAGTTAGATGATAAAGCATTATCATCCAATACAATGGATAAAATAGGAATATTAGCACAATTAAATGAAAAACAAAAGGAAGCATGTCAGGTAATTGAAGGACCTCTTCTTATTCTTGCAGGTGCAGGTAGTGGAAAAACAAGAACCATCACATACAGGATTGCATACCTCATTGCCTCCGGAATAAATCCCATAAATATTCTTGCGGTTACATTTACAAATAAATCAGCTGAAGAAATGAAACAAAGAGTACAATCTCTGATAGGTGACAAATCTAATTTTATGACAATGGGAACTTTTCATTCTATCTGTTCCCGAATACTTAGAAAACATGCAGAGCTATTGGGATTTACAAGTAATTACGCAATATATGACCAAAAGGACTCTATAAATTTAATAAAAAAAATTATAAGCAACCTTGATTTACCTAAGGAGACATTTAAACCAAAACGCATCAAAAATGTCATAGGAAAATTAAAGAGAGAATTAGTATCTCCCGAACAGTATGAAAAGAGTGTTTATAGTCCTAATATGTTGAAAATTGCAATAATATATAGGGAATATATAAAATATTTAAAAATAAACAACTCTATGGACTTCGATGATTTGATAAGCAAGACTGTTCTACTATTGGAAAAATACCCTGAAATAAAATCATATTATAATAACAAATTCAAATTCATTCTGGTTGATGAATATCAGGACACAAATAGAATACAATTTAAATTGATAAATCTCCTTTCTGATGTCTATAACAATATTTGTGTTGTTGGAGATGATGATCAATCGATTTATAGTTTCAGAGGAGCAGACATTGAAAATATACTATCCTTTGATCAAGTTTATAAAAACACCAAAATCATCCGTCTCGAACAAAATTATCGTTCTACAAAATATATTTTAAAGGCAGCTTCATCCGTAATTGTCAATAATGTTGAAAGAAAAGGGAAAACTTTATTTAGTGATTGGAAAAATGGAGAAAAGTTAAATCTCATAGAATCTTATTCTTCTATGGAAGAGGCAAATACTGTAATGGAAGAAATAAAGAAACTTAACAAAAGAGGGGTCTCTCTTGGAAATCTTGCAATTCTTTACAGAACGAATGCCCAAAGTAGAAGTCTTGAAATGGCTGCCCAGAAGTTTCAAATTCCATATATAATAGTTGGTAGTGTGAAATTCTTTGAAAGAGTAGAGATAAAAAACATTATTGCATATCTCAATATACTTGCGAATCCAAAAGATAATATGTCTCTTCTCAGAATTATTAATGTACCCACAAGGGGTATCGGGAAAAAAGCAACTCAAACACTTGAATTCGAGGCTCATTTTAAAGGGAAATCAATTCTTGATATAATTCCTGATATTGCCTCCCTGGATATTCCCTCAAGGAGTATTAAAGCAATTAATAATTTCTATTCTATGTATATAAAAATAAAGAATAACTCTAAAAATAAGGGAGTAAGGAAAACAATTGAAATAATTTTAGAGGAGACGGACTATATCGATAAAATGTATAATAAAACTGATCCTGAGAGTGTATCCCGTATTGAGAATATTGAGGAGTTGCTCAATTCCGCCAATGAATATGATATAATAAACGAAAATGGAAATATAGAAACTTACCTACAGCAAGTTTCATTGTTTACTGATATTGACAGATGGAAAGAAGTTAGTGACAGAGTAAACATGATGACTGTTCACAGTGCAAAAGGTTTGGAATTTACAGGTGTTTTCGTGGTTGGTGCAATGGATGGATTGTTTCCTCATATCATTAATCTTGAATCTAATGATAAAATCGAAGAGGAACGAAGATTATTTTATGTTGCACTAACAAGAGCAAAAGAATATTTGACAATAACATATTCACGGACAAGAGACTTTCATGGTTCGATTAATCCTTCAATTCCTTCACGATTTATAAAAGAGATTCCCGAAACATTATTTAAAAATAAGCCGTATTTAAAATATGACAATTCATTACTGAAAGAACCTAAGGGTAATATATTCGAAACAAATATTGATAATAATCTTGCAATTCATCCTGTTTTTGGTAAAATAAGAGTTATTAAGACAACGGGAAATGGCGATCAAAAACGTGCATATATCCATTTGACTACAGGTGAAAAGAAATGGGTTCTCTTGAAATATGCAAAACTAACAAGAATGGAGGAGTGATGGAGATTAACAAAGAAGATATAGAGAAATCTGCAAATATTGCCAAAATATATTTAACTCAGGATGAAATCTCGAAATATATGATTGATCTGAAAAATATGACTGAAGAATTTCTTGACACATTAGAAGATCTTAATATTTCTCTTGATATGAATTTCGATTTTAATATTACCTCTTTAAAATATACGAATCTCAGACAAGATATACCGGATAATTTCAATAATATAGAAACAATTTATAAAAACGCACCGAAAATCAAGAACAACCTTTTTGTTGTTCCGGAAATATTAAAAGAAAATAAAAAATGAATAATATCGAATTGATAACAAACGGGTCTATTAAAGAGATAAGGGAAGCTGTAATTAATAGGAAATTATATACAACTGAATTAGTAAATTTCTTTATCCAAAGGATAAAAAATAATAAGATAAATTCTTTTATATCTCTTTACGAGGATGATGCTTTGAAAAGGGCGGAAGAACTTGATAAAAAACTCAAAAATTGTGAAAAACCGGGGAAATTATTCGGGATTCCTTATGCTGTTAAGGATAATATTGCAGTTAAAGGATATGAAGTAACTTGTGCATCTAAAATGTTAAAAAATTATAAAGCAACATATAATGCAACAGTAATTAACAAATTGAATGATGAAGATGCTATATTTCTTGGGAAAACCAATCTTGATGAATTTGCAATGGGTTCATCAACAGAAACCTCATATTTCGGAACAACACTTAACCCATGGGATAACAACAGGGTGCCCGGTGGTTCAAGTGGAGGATCCGCTGCTGCAATTGCTTCCAGAGAATCTGTTTTTGCTCTGGGATCCGATACGGGTGGTTCGATAAGACAACCGGCTGCATTCTGCGGAGTGACAGGATTAAAAGCAACATACGGATTTGTTTCACGATTCGGACTTGTTGCATTTGCTTCATCACTCGATCAAGTAGGTCCTATTGGAAGATCCGCCGAGGATTTGGAACTTATATTTTCTATCATAAGCGGTTTTGATGAAAAGGATACAACAACAAAAAAGATTGAAAATTATAAAGTGTCCGAACCTACCAAAAGGAAATTCAATATAGCTTATACTAATGATATATTTGGTGAAGAAATATCTCCGGATATAAAAAACAATATTCTATCTATTTTGAATTTATTGAAAAAGGAAGGGCACAGTATATCCGAAGTGGCATTTAATTTTTCAAAACATTCCGTTCCGGTATATCAAATCCTTTCATGCTCTGAAGCCTCTTCAAATCTTGCAAGATATGATGGAATAAGATATGGGTATCAGACGAAATCATATAAATCTCTATTGGATCTATATAACAGATCCCGTGGAGAGGGATTCGGGGAAGAGGTAAAAAGAAGGATTTTATTCGGCACATATATTCTTATGGCTAAAAATAATGCTCTATACACAAGTTCATTTAAGGTATCAAGATTAATCAGGGAAAATTTAGAGAACATTTTTACTGAATATGATGTTTTTATTACACCTACGACATTTAGTCCTCCATTTAAAATAGGTGAAATAATCGATGATCCCATTAAGATGCACCACTCGGATGCTTTTACATCGATATGTAATTTATCCGGGAATCCCGGTATATCCATTCCACTGGGTTTAACCGACAACAATCTCCCAATTGGTATGCAAATTATTGCTAAAAGATTTGATGAAAATAATTTGTTTCAATTTGCAAAATATATACAATCAATAACGGATTATCATAAATGCTTACCCGAAGGGGTAAAATAATGTATAAAGCAACGATAGGCATAGAGGTTCATTCTCAAATTAAAACAAGATCAAAAATGTTCTGTAGTTGCAAGGTTGAATTTCTATCTGCTCCAAATACGAATATATGTTCTATCTGCATGGGGGAACCCGGTGTTCTCCCGCATATTAACGAAAAGGCTATTATGCTCGCTATTAGAGCAGCTTTAGCTTTAAATGCACGGATAAATAAGAAATCTATTTTTGCCAGAAAGAATTATTATTACCCTGACCTTACCAAAGGATATCAAATTACCCAAAGTATTCCACTTGCTGAAAATGGTTATGTTGTGATAAATACAGAAAATGGTGAAAAGAAAATAAATATACACAGAATTCATGTTGAAGAGGATACAGGCAAATTATTTCATACTAACGATAAAGTATCCTTGATAGATTTTAACAGAAGTGGAGTGCCCCTTCTGGAAATTGTAACTGATCCTGTAATAAAGAATGAGAAGGAAGCAATTTCATATCTGAAACGATTAAGACAAATTATTCGTTATATCGATATATCAGATGCAGATATGGAGAAGGGACAATTTCGGTGTGAACCCAATATCTCTGTTAGCAAGGATGATAGAAGAGGGATTAAGACAGAGGTTAAAAATTTGAATTCTCTTAAGGCAGTTGAAAAAGCAATAAAATATGAAATTGAAAGACAGATTAATATATTGGAGAAAGGTGGAAAAGTCATTCAACAAACAATGCTATGGGACGAAAAGGAACAAGTAACAAAAACAATGAGAAGTAAAGAGGGAATAACTGAATACAGATATTTCAAGGAACCTGATTTAATACCGTTAATCATTACAAATGAAATGATCAATGAGCAAAAAGAATTAATCCCTGAGTTACCGCAATCCAAGTTCAATAGACTTATGAAAGAATATAATATAGGTGTTAATGAAGCTGAAATATTAATTGATAATCCTCATATCGCAAATTACTTTGAAAAATCCATTGAGAAAGGGTGTGGAATAAAGGAATCGTTAGGATGGATAACTACTGACATAATGGGTATCTTGAATAAATCGGAAAAGAAATTCTCATATTTAAAAATCACACCTCAACATCTTTCAGATCTATATAAATATATTGAAAATAAACTTATTAATATGAACATTGCCAAAAGCATTTTACATAAGATTGCTTTTACAGGTGAATCTGTAGATAAATATATTAAATCTAAAAATTTGATTCAAATAACTGACACCAAATCTATAGAAAAGATTATTGATGAAGTATTGGAGGAAAATCCTACTGAGGTTAAGCGTTATTTAGAAGGGAATAATAAACTATTCGGTTTTTTTGTTGGACAAGCAATGAAAAAAATGGGTGGAAAAGCTAATCCGGGTATAGTAAATAAGTTATTAAAAGATATTTTAAACAGGAGGTAATGATGTTGTTTAATAGTGTTGAATCATTAAAAATGAAATGTGAAAGTATTTTGGATTTTTCAGGGGAAAATATTAATATAATTAATAGAGATAAATTTAATAGGGAATTATTACGCGAGCTCGCTTTAAATTCAGCGATTAATGAGAATATTGATGTTGTTAAAGAATCAAGACGAATTATCAGATATCTTGCAAAAGCAAATGGTATTTTTCTCGCCTCTATAAATAATATATATATGGCAATTTCTGATGATAATAGTGTTGATTTTACTGTTCCGGCAATTAACTTGCGTATGATGACATACGATTCATCAAGAGCTGTATTTAGAAGTGCAAAAAAGATTAATGCAGGTTTGTTTATTTTCGAAATCGCTCGATCTGAAATAGCTTACACAAAACAGCAACCCGATGAATATGTTACATCAATAATGGCTGCTGCACTACGAGAAAATTATACCGGACCATTATTCATACAAGGAGATCATTTTCAAATAAAAGCAAAAAAATATTTTAGCAATATGAGAGATAATGAATTGAATACTATAAATAAATTGATAAAAGAGGCAATTGAAGCGGGATTTTATAATATAGATATAGACAGCTCCACATTAGTTGATCTCTCAAAATCGACAATAAAGGAACAACAGTATCATAATTATAAAATCTGTGCTGATTTTACAAAATATATTAGGGAAATTGAACCTGAAAATATTAATGTCTCTATAGGTGGAGAAATCGGTGAAATTGGAAAGGGTAATAGCACAGAAGAAGAATTAAGGGCTTTTATTGAAGGATTTCAAGAGGAATTAGGATCATCACAGACCGGAATAAGTAAAATTAGCATTCAGACAGGAACAGCTCATGGGGGAGTTGTTCTTCCGAATGGTAATATTGCTGAGGTTAAGATTGATTTTAATACATTAAAAAAATTAGGTGATATCTCTAAAAAAGATTATAAAATTGGTGGTGTCGTTCAGCACGGAGCATCTACACTTCCCGATGAAGCTTTTCATCATTTTCCCGATAATAATACACTTGAAGTGCATCTCGCAACGGGATTTCAAAATATAATGTTCGATCATAAGAAATTCCCAAGGGAATTGTATAATAAAATGGTTAATACACTAATGACAGAATATATTTCAGAAAAAAAAGAAAATATGACAAATGAGCAGTTTATATACAAAACAAGAAAGAAAATAAATGAACATTATAAAAAAGAATTATGGATGCTTGACAAGGATATTAGACAATCCATAGAAGAAACATGGGAAGAGAAATTTGACTTTTTATTTAAACAGTTGAAAATAAAAGACACAATTGATTATGTAGAAAAATATATTACAAAAAGTTGAATTTACAATCCTTTCACATTTAAGATTATTCTTATACCATATTTATTACATGGGATACTGAAATTTTCTCCGTAAACATTATAATAGGGAATATAATTCCCATATAGGCTTGCACATAACATATTATTGAACCTATATTCCAATATTAAATTCAAATGTAAATCTCTGATTTCAATCTTTTTATTATTAAAGTAATTGATCCCCACACTTGTATTTCCTGCAATTTTAATTGAACTTGTTATATATTCAAAGTATATAAAGGTATTGAAATCCGGTATAAATTCGACTGCTTTCTTAAATTTATAATTATTAGAAAATTTTATCAATATTCGACTCTTTTTTGCCATATGATCAATCTTTATATAAGAATATAACAAATAAAATTTAGGAAATATACTCATATAAGGTTGTTCATCAGATACTACATAAGGGAATGATTCATACTGAGCAAAACTTGAAGAAACATAAATCATATTTTTCTTTATCAATATACCTGAATTATAATTTAAATAGTACTTGTAAAAATAACTTTCCGAATATAAATTCTGTAATGTATCCGTTAAATTAAATATTGACTTAGACCTATATTCCGGATAATAAAACAATTCAATAAATCCTTTATTTATATATAATTTCCCGCTAAATACAGGCGTAATTAATTTTTTAGAATATTTATTTCCAAGATAAATATCAATGTATAATGGATTATTATAGTAATACCCTATCTCTCCCCATAAATATTTTTCAATATATCCAACTCTTCCATAGATATTATTATTGCCTTTTAATTTCAAAGCAATTTCACTATATCCTTCAAATAGTATTTCAAACCTTGTATCTGTTTTTCTTTGTAAGAATTCGTTAATATATATAGATGTTTTTATCCTGCTCCATGTAATATTTTTATATAATTCTAAATTAGTCAATGATGATTTTGCATTTGGATAGGTTTTATCAATTGTAGTAACATTCAAAAAGAAATCATCGTCTTTTTTGCTCTGTATCCCAATGCTTGCACTATTAACAGTGTAAACATTTACAATAGAATCGACCCATCTTCTTGCATTAACAGTGTAAAGTATTTTATTTTTATAGTAATCGAAAATCATATATAATTCATCAAAGTTATACGGATCGGTTATTACTTTAATTTTATTCATTGTATCGATTTTAATATAGGGAAACAAAAAAGCCTTTGACATTGAATCCACTTTGCTAAAATATATAATCGAAGGTAATGCAACATCTAACTTCAGTGATATTTCCGGATCCCTTCCATACACATTAATAAAAATCGTAGCACTAAATAAAAGTAGTAATATTTTTCTCATATGGCGGATAAATTATTCCTTTTTCAGTAATAATCCCATTTATCAATTCACCGGGTGTAATATCAAAAGCAGGATTTATAAAATCAACTTTACTATTCTTAAGTCCCTGATAACCTATTTTATACAATTCCTTCCCATCTCGCATTTCAATTGGTATTTCCATCCCTGTTGCAATCGATCTGTCAAATGTTGTTGAAGGTGCGGCAATATAGAAAGGGACATTAAAATATTTGGCATTTATTGCAATGTCAAATGTTCCTATTTTATTAGCGGTGTCACCATTCATTGCTATTCTATCTGCCCCGACAATTACAATGTCGATTCTATATTTATTAAATATATATGTTCTTGCATTATCCGGTATTACAAAACATACGATGTTCTCCTGCGAAAGTTCATAAGCCGAAAGTCTTGCTCCTTGCAATAGGGGTCTTGTTTCACCGATATAGACAATCGGATTTTTATTGTTTAATTTGCTTTTATATATTATACCAAGGGCAGTCCCTATCCCTCCTGTTGCAAATATCCCCGTATTGCAGTGTGTTAAAATATGCATATTATTTTTTATAAGTTTATCACCGTAAAACCCTATTTTCTCACACATATTACTATCATCCGTATGAATTTTTTTAGCGAATTTTACAATATTGATAGATATTCCTTTTTGTGATTTACCTGTCTTAACTATTTTTTCAGCTTCATTAAGTATATTGAAAAGATTGATTGCTGTCGGTCGTGATGATTTTAGAAACTCGATATCCATTAAAATACTATTTTTATAATCATCATTGGATTTTTTACTATTTAAATATGAACTTAAGCAAACACCATATGCTGCGGCGATGCCAATAAGAGGAGCACCCCTTATTTTTAAATTCTTAATGGCATTGTAAAGCGATTTAATATCGAAAATCGTTTCATATACTCTCTTATTAGGTATTTTTCTTTGATCAATTATAATAATCTTGTTATTGTTATATTTAATAGGTTCTAACATATACTAATCTACATTGTGTTTGAAATTATTTAATAATTCTATAGTCCTCTTTACAGGAAGACCTATAACATTATCAATATTACCTTCGATATCATCAATAAGCAATTCACCATATTCCTGTATGGCGTATGATCCCGCTTTATCCGAATAATCGATTTTATCAAGATAATTATCTATCTCTTTTAATGAAAGCGATTTAAATATAACACCCGTATTATCAAATGTTGATACTGTTTCCATTGTTTTAGAGTAAAGAATAGTTACTCCGGTAATTACATTGTGTTTTTTTCCCGATAAGAGCTGTAACATATACAGTGCATGATCCCTGCTGTCAGGTTTTCCTAATATTTTACTCCCTATCAATACGACTGTATCCGCTCCAATTATAAAATGCTCTTTATACTTATGTGCTACTTTCCTGGCTTTCTCGGTAGCTACCAACATTACGATATCGTTAATGCTTATAGAATCCGAGAAATAACGATTTTCATCTATATCAGCGGGAACAATTTCAAATTTTATTCCTTCCCTTTCAAGTAGTTTCCGCCTTCTCTCTGATTTAGATGCTAAAATAATGTTTCTCATAACATTTGCTTAAGTTTTAATTCGCTTTTGCGTAATCTAATGGCTTTTTTATGAACTCTGTTTTCCTCATCCGATTTAGGTGTAAAAACAATATTATGTGGCATTTTGTTGCCTTTCTTATCTACTGAAACAAATGTAACAAAACCATCTACCATAACATTGCGCGGGTTACTTCCCTTAAAAGCTTTTCCGTATATCATAACACTTGTTTTTCCGGTATATGCAAACATTGTCCTTATGTGAACAATATTTCCTTTCTTGGCAGGAGCTGAAAATTTTAATCCATGTATTTTTAAACAGACAATATTTTCAGGATTGGAGAAATGAAGATTTGCTTCAATAAAACAGGCTTCTATAAACCAATCTGCCATTCTTCCGGCATACAATGTACCATGATGATTCAAATCTTCGTTTTTAACCAGATGAGATGTGTTATTCATAACCTTCTCCTTTCAAATTTGACAATTTTCAATGTAAAAGTATAATAACATAAATGGAGGTATTATGAAAGAGTTTATTTTAAATTTTCAAAGCATATGGTTGCCAAAGATTATATTCGCAATAGTTGTTATTTTTATATCCTATCTTCTAATTATAATAACGAAAAAGATCATTAGAAGAATTGTACTAAGTATGAAGAAAAACAAAAAGGAATCTCAGCAGTTCTTAACAATTAGCCATCTTTTCTCCAATATTGTATCAACATTTATATTTTTCGTTGCTATTGTTATGATACTAAACAAATTTGGCATTAATACATCAGCACTCGTTACAGGGGCAGGAGTAATCGGACTTGCTGTTAGTTTCGGTTCGCAAGAATTAATTAAAAATATTATATCCGGATTGTTTATTATTATTGAAGGTTTATATTACATCGGAGACACAATTTCTATTGATAATATCACGGGAACATGTGAGAAAATCAATTTACATAACACATATTTAAGGGATTTTACAGGTAAATTGCATATTATACCGAACGGAGAGATAAGGAAAATTGCAAATATGAATAGGGGATTCCTAAGAGTCGTTATAAAAGTTGGTATCGACTACAGTGAAGATGTAGAAAAAGCAATGCGGATTATGAAAGATGTAATAGATAATTATACCGATGAAATTAAAAACAGTTATTTGAAAGAATCAGCTGTTCAAGGAATAACCGAGTTAGGTGATTCAGCGGTCTATATAAGAGGTCTTATAAAAGTGCTCCCTTCGATATATTGGGAAGCAAACAGAGAATTGAACAAGAGGGTATTATATGCATTTAATGAAAACGGAGTGGGTATTCCTTATAACACACAAAAACTAATCCTTAAGAAAGAAGACTAATGGAAAGAATCTTGTTGAATATACCCGGTCTGATTGCAATAGACCATAAATCAAATAGCTTCTTCCTTGCTGTCGAATCAGTTCTAAAATATAAGAATATAGATTATGATTATGATTTTTTGATGGGGATAAGTTTACATTCATTTAGAACAAATTTTTTTCCGGATATTTCTATATCATCTATTGATCCCTTCTCCGGATTTAACACAGGAGAATATCTTTTTCATATATTGGGAATTAAGTGGGAAACCTTAATGAGTGCGGAGGATGATAAAACTGCTTCTAATACAGTGTTAAAAATCATAGATAGCATTAACTCAGGTATACCCGCAATTGCAATACATTTGGATGGAACTACGAATTGGGGACTTATTACAGGATATGCAGATAAATATAGATATTTCTATGGCAAATTTTTCAACAACGGATCGGGAGGGGCAGAACATTTGACATCCTGGCCTTTTATCGTAACAATAATAAATCAATTTTCATTAAAATTTATTGATAAAGAAACATTAGTTAAGAATTCCTTCAAAAAATACTGCTATATATTAAAATCAGGCACTGTAAACGGATATTTTAATGGAACAAAGGGATTTGAGTATATTCTCAAGCATGAATTATACAAATCAAGAAATAATACATTGAAAAATATACTGATTAATCTGGTGAATAGTAGAAAATCCGCTTTCAATTTTTTAAAAATATATAGAGACACTTTATCAAAAACAATAAATGTAGATTGTTTGTTAGACTTATATAATAAAGAATCTGTAATAACTATTGATGATAATCTAAAAGATATTTGTGAAGAATTACTACACCTGGAAAAAAATATACTTGATTATTCGGTTTAAATATTGTATATACTTACTACTTTGCCGGAGTGGTGAAATGGTAGACGCAGAGGACTCAAAATCCTCCGGAGGCAACTCCATGTCGGTTCAAGTCCGACCTTCGGCATTTTAATAAGCAA
>Ga0209121_10003849_pt1 | contig 14282 bp, 11 predicted proteins | sample Cruoilmetagenom3_FD_187292 | JGI IMG/M metagenome (GOLD analysis project Ga0209121, IMG submission 187292) | Oil polluted marine microbial communities from Coal Oil Point, Santa Barbara, California, USA - Sample 3 (SPAdes) (version 2) | ecosystem: Environmental > Aquatic > Marine > Oil seeps ...
TAAACATACAACCATTACCAAATGATAGAAAAATTAACATCAGAAGCAATTGTTTTATTGAAGCAATTGATAGAAACAGAGTCGTTTTCTTCTCAAGAAGACCAAACTGCAGCGCATATTGAGCAATGGTTTAAGGTTCAAAATATTCCTTTTAAAAGAAATCAAAATAACGTTTGGGCAACCAGTAAGTATTTTGATGAAAGTAAACCAACGCTATTGTTAAACTCGCATCACGACACAGTAAAACCAAATAATGGGTACACCAAAGATCCGTTTAAAGCTATAGTAGAAGATGGTAAGTTATTTGGTTTAGGTAGTAATGATGCTGGAGGTTGTTTGGTGAGTTTATTGGCAACTTTTGCGTATTTTTATAACAGAGAAAGCCTAAAGTTTAATTTGGTAATTGTGGCTTCTGCCGAAGAAGAAAGTAGTGGTCCAAACGGTTTAAATAGTATGTTAAGTGTTATTCCAAAAGTAGATGTCGCTATTGTTGGTGAGCCAACTTTAATGCATTTGGCTGTGGCCGAAAAAGGTTTGGTGGTTTTAGATGCAGTGGTAAAAGGAACACCAAGTCATGCTGCGCATCCAAATAACAATAATGCCATTTACAATAGCATTCCGGTTTTAGAGTGGTTTAAAAATTATACTTTCAATAAAACATCTGAAGCTTTAGGTGAAGTGAAAATGACAGTCACACAAATTAATGCAGGAAAGCAGCACAATGCTGTACCAGCAGATGTAAAGTTGGTAGTAGATGTTCGTGTAAACGATAAGTATTCTAACCAAGATATTGTAGATATTTTACAAAAGGAAGCGCCTTGTGATAGTATTATACCACGAAGTATAAAATTAAATTCATCGTCTATTCCTATTGATCATCCATTAGTAGTAGCAGGAGTAGAAATTGGCAGAAGCACTTATGGTTCGCCAACCTTATCTGATCAAGCAGTTTTAAGCTGTCCTTCTTTAAAATTAGGACCTGGAGATAGCACAAGATCGCATTCTGCAGATGAGTTTATTTATCTAAATGAAATTGAAGAAGGAATTAAAATATATATTGAATTATTAGAAAAAGTACTTTAAGAACACTGTCATTCCGCACTTGATGCGGAATCCAAAAATAGATTCCTGTATTTGCAGGAATGAAAATGTTTAACAAAAAAAGAAAGCAGTGATTGCTGCTTTCGCAGGAATAAAATGAAACTCTGGGATAAAGGAATTAGTATTGATAAAAAAATAGAACAATTTACCGTTGGAAACGATAGAGAAATTGATATGCATATTGCAAAGTATGATGTGCAAGCATCACTAGCGCATGCAATCATGTTAGCCTCTATTGGTATTATTTCTTCAGAAGAATTGCAACAACTTAAAGAAGGTTTACAAGCAATTGAAGAAACTATTGAAAACGGAACTTTTGTTATTGAAGATTCTTTTGAAGATGTGCATTCTAAAATAGAATTTGAACTTACAAAAACCTTAGGAGATGTTGGTAAAAAAATTCACACTGCACGTTCTAGAAACGATCAGGTTTTAGTTGCACTTCAGTTATATTATAAAGACAGCCTAAGGCTGGTTAATGAAAAAACAGAGACTTTTTTTAATACTCTGTTAGCTTTAGCAGAAACACATAAAGATGCATTGCTTCCTGGTTATACACACTTACAAGTTGCTATGCCTTCTTCATTTGGATTGTGGTTTTCTGCCTATGCTGAGGTTCTAATTGATGATGTGTATTTACTAAATGCAGCGTTAAAGACCGTAGATCAAAATCCCTTAGGTTCTGCTGCAGGTTATGGTAGTTCGTTTCCTATTGATAGAGAATTAACTACTAAAGAATTACATTTTTCAACCCTAAAATATAATGTGGTTGCAGCTCAAATGAGCAGAGGAAAAAGCGAGCGTACTATTGCTTTGGCTTTAGGGAGTATCTGTAATACTTTAGCGCGTTTTGCTATGGATATTTGTGTGTATAATAGTCAGAATTTTGGCTTTATCGCTTTTCCAGATGAGCTAACTACAGGAAGTAGTATTATGCCACACAAAAAGAATCCGGATGTGTTTGAGTTAATAAGAGGGAAGGCAAATAAAATACAAGCTTTGCATACTGAAATGGTGTTGATTACTAATAATTTACCTAGTGGTTATCATAGAGATTTTCAGTTGTTAAAAGAAAATATTATTGCAGCAATTGAAGATGTAAAAGACTTATTAGATATTTTTAATTACGCTATTCAGCAAGTAATTGTAAAAGAAATCGACTTAAACGACACTAAATACCAGTACCTATTTACAGTAGATAATATTAATACCTTAGTGGTAGAAGGTATGCCGTTTAGAGAAGCATATCAAAAAATTGGAGGTGAAGTAGAAAACGGAACCTACAAACCAGATACTTCTAAAAAACACACGCATGTTGGTAGTATTGGTAATTTGTGTTTAGAGGAAATTAAAAACAAATTTCCTTTAGTAAAATAAAATAATTTGAAAATGATTTAGAAAAATTGTCGCTATTAGAAATTATTGTTACCTTTGGCGTATCAATAAGATACAAATGACATTTATTCAATTACATCATCATCATTTTCATATTTGCATTCAGGCGAACAGGAATTGATATTTGTAATTTTAAAAAATATTTCAAAAACCCGTCTGAATTAATCAGATGGGTTTTTTAGTTTTCTACTCTTTTGGTTTTTTCAGACTTCAACAAAAATTAAAATGAGTACACTAAAAATTGCCATTCAGAAAAGCGGAAGATTAAACCAAGACTCCTTACAGTTATTAAAAGATTGCGGAATTAAAATCGATAATGGTAAAGACCAATTAAAGGTTGCTGCAAGAAACTTTCCTATTGAGGTTTTGTATTTGCGTAATTCAGACATTCCGCAGTACATTGAAGATGGCGTGGTTGATATTGCTATTATTGGAGAAAATATTCTCATTGAAAAACAAAAAAAATCCGAAATAGTAGAAAAACTAGGCTTCGCTAAATGTAGAGTTTCCTTAGCAGTTCCTAAAAGAATTGAAACCGATGAAGCAGCTTACTTTAATGGAAAAAATATAGCAACTTCTTACCCAAATACACTTAATGCTTATTTAAAAGAAAATAATATAAAAGCAGATATTCATGTAATTTCTGGTTCTGTAGAAATTGCTCCAAATATAGGTTTGGCAGATGGTGTTTGTGATATTGTGAGCTCTGGTAGTACTTTGTTTAAAAACGGATTAAGAGAAACGCAAGTTATCTTAAAATCGGAAGCTGTTTTAGCAAAAAATATAAACCTAGATGCCGAAAAAGAAGCCATTTTAAAAAAGTTGATATTTAGAATACAAGCGGTTTTAAGAGCAAAAAATACACGATACGTGTTAATGAATGTGCCAAATGATAAAATTGATGAGGTATCAGCTATCCTTCCTGTGTTAAAAAGTCCAACCATTCTTCCTTTAGCACAAGAAGGCTGGAGTTCCTTGCACTCTGTAATTGATGAAGAAAAATTTTGGAATAATATTGATGCTTTAAAAAATGCTGGAGCAGAAGGTATTTTAGTGGTTCCTATAGATAAAATGGTATTATAATGAAAACGTATAAATTTCCAGATATAAAGGAGTGGAATGCTTTAATACAGCGTCCTGTTTTAGATCAGCAATCTTTAGACGCAATTGTTTTAGATGTTTTGCAAGAGGTGAAAACCAATAAAGACAAGGCGTTGTTTGCTTATGCAAAAAAATTTGATGGTGTACAGCTAGAGACTGTAGAGGTGACTGCTTCAGAAGTGGAAGAAGCTACAGCGCAAGTGCCTCAAGAATTAAAAGAGGCTATTGAATTAGCAAAGCAAAACATTCTAGCTTTTCATGCAGCACAAAAAGAAAAAGAGCAAATTGTAGAAACTACTAAAGGGGTGAAATGCTGGCGAAAATCGGTGGCTATCGATAAGGTTGGTTTGTATATTCCTGGAGGTTCTGCGCCTTTGTTTTCTACCATATTAATGCTTGGTGTGCCTGCAAAATTAGCGGGTTGTAAAGAGGTGGTTTTGTGTACACCACCAAATCAAGAAGGAAAAGTACATCCCGCAATTTTATATACAGCAAGTCTAGTTGGTATCACTAAAATATTTAAAGTTGGTGGCGCGCAAGCTATTGCTGCTATGGCTTACGGAACAGAATCTATACCACAAGTGTATAAAATTTTCGGACCAGGAAATCAATACGTAACCAAAGCAAAAGAATTGATTCAACAGCAAGGTGTTGCTATAGATATGCCTGCTGGTCCAAGTGAAGTTTTGGTAATTGCAGATAAAAGTAGTAATCCAGAATTTGTTGCAGCAGACTTACTGTCGCAAGCAGAGCATGGTCCAGATAGTCAGGTTATTTTACTTTCAGATGATGAGGCTATGATTGCTAAAACTACCGAAGCTGTACAAAGACAATTAGAAGCATTGCCACGAAAAGAAATTGCAGCAAAAGCCTTACAGATAAGTCGTTCTATTCTTTTAAATTCTATGGAAGAATGTGTTGCTTTTAGTAATTTATACGCTCCAGAACACTTAATCTTTGCAACCGATAATGCTACAGATTATATAGCGCAAATTACAAATGCTGGTTCTGTGTTTTTAGGGAAATACAGTTGTGAGAGTGCTGGTGATTACGCTAGCGGAACCAATCATACCTTACCAACTAATGGTTATGCTAAAAATTATAGTGGTGTTTCTTTAGATAGTTTTGTAAAGAAAATAACCTTTCAAAATTTAAGTCCTGAAGGAATACAAACTATTGGTCCAGCTATTGAGTTAATGGCTGAAGCCGAAGGATTAGATGCACATAAAAATGCGGTAACTATAAGGTTAAAAACTCTATAGTTACTAGTGCTGAACTTGTTTCAGTACCTCATAAAATAAAAAAAAGATACTGAAATTAATTCCGTATAAAATTAGAAATTTAAAATGTTTGATTTAAAAACTTTAGTAAGACCAAATATCTTAGCGTTGCAACCATATTCAAGTGCCAGAGATGAGTTTAAAGGTAGTGAAGGTGTGTTTTTAGATGCTAATGAAAACCCGTTTGGAACATTAAATCGCTATCCGGATTCGTTCCATAAAGAATTGAAAACGGTTTTGTCTAGCAATAAAAATATTCCAGAAGAAAATATATTTACAGGAAATGGAAGTGACGAAATTATAGATTTACTATATCGTGTTTTTTGTAATCCTGGAAAGGATAAAACGCTAACCTTTACGCCAACTTTTGGTATGTATCAAGTAGCTGCAGATGTTAATGATGTTACGTTAATAAAGCTTCCGTTGCAAGACGATTTTCAAATAAATACAGAAGCCTTAAAACCATATTTAAGCGAAGAAAATTTAAAGCTCATTTTTATCTGTTCGCCTAACAATCCTACAGGAAACTGTTTTTGTGAAAAAGATGTAGAATATATCTTGAAAACTTTTAAAGGTATTGTGGTTATTGATGAAGCTTATATTGATTTTAGCACCAAAGATTCTTTTGCAAAATATTTAAAAGCATATCCTAATTTAATTGTTATGCAAACCATGAGTAAGGCTTGGTCTTTAGCAGCAGCTAGAATAGGAATTGCTTTTGCAAGTAAAGAAATTATTCAGTTGCTAAATAATGTAAAAATGCCATATAATATTAGTGTTTTAAATCAACAAGCAGCTGTGGTAGCACTAAAAGATGTCACTACATTTGAAGCTAATAAAAAGCTGATTTTAGAAGAAAAAACAAAGCTAAAGCAAGCATTGGAAACATTATCTATTATCAAAAAAATATATCCTTCTGATGCTAATTTTTGGTTGGTAGAAGTAGAAGATGCTAATAGTGTATATGAAAAATTAGTAGCACAAAAAGTAATTACAAGAAATAGAAATAGCTTAGTAAAAAATAGTATTCGAATTACTGTTGGTACTTCAGCTGAAAATGAGAAATTAATAAAGGCTTTAAAAAATATTTAATAATGAAAAAGAAAGTACTTTTTATAGATAGAGATGGCACTTTAGTGATAGAGCCACCAGTAGATTACCAATTAGATAGTTTAGAAAAATTAGAATACTATCCTGGAGTTTTTCAGTGGTTATCTAGAATTGCTCGCGAAATGGATTACGAGTTGGTAATGGTTACTAATCAAGATGGTTTGGGTACAGATTCTTTTCCAGAAGATACCTTTTGGCCAGCACAGAATAAAATTATTCAAGCCTTTAAAAATGAAGGTGTCGTTTTTTCAGAAATACTTATTGATAAAAGTTTTCCTGAAGATAATGCACCAACTAGAAAGCCTAGAACAGGCTTGTTACATAAATATATTCATGGCAATTATGATTTAGAAAATTCATATGTACTTGGTGATAGAGCTACAGATATTGAGCTTGCTAAAAACTTAGGTAGCAAAGGCATTTTTATAAGTGAAGAAAAAAATGATTATGCAACACTAACTGCTACATCTTGGCAAGAAATTTATAACTTTCTAAAAGCAATTCCGCGTAAAGCAAAGGTGGTTAGAAAAACAAATGAAACCGATATTCAGGTAGAGGTGAATTTAGATGGTTCTGGACAAAGCAATATCGCTACAGGTTTAGGTTTCTTTGATCATATGTTAGAGCAAATTTCTAAACACGGAAACATAGATTTAAATATTCAGGTAGATGGCGATTTAGAAATAGATGAACACCATACTATTGAAGATGTAGCCATCACTTTAGGGGAAACATTTATAAAAGCATTAGGAAGTAAAAAGGCAATTGAACGTTATGGCTTTTTATTACCAATGGATGATTGCTTAACGCAAGTTGCTATTGATTTTGGAGGAAGACCTTGGTTGGTTTGGGAAACCGAATTTAAGCGCGAAATGATTGGTGAAATGCCAACCGAAATGTTTATGCATTTCTTTAAATCGTTTAGTGATGCAGCTAAATGTAATTTGAATATTAAATCGGAAGGGGATAATGAACACCACAAAATAGAATCTATTTTTAAAGCTTTTGCAAAAGCGATTAAAATGGCTGTTTCTAAGACGGATAATTTTTCAATTCCAAGTACAAAAGGAAGCTTATGATTGCAATAATAAAATACAATGCAGGTAATATCCGTTCTGTGCAAAATGCTTTAAACCGTTTGGGTTATGAAAGTATTATTACAGATGATAAAACCGAAATATTAAACGCTAGTAAGGTTATTTTTCCTGGTGTAGGTGAAGCCAGTTCTGCAATGCAATATCTAAAGGAAAAAGGTTTAGATGAGGTGATTTTGTCTGTTAAAAAACCAATGCTTGGTATTTGTTTGGGCTTGCAGTTAATGTGTGATTTTTCCGAAGAAGGGAATACTAAATGCTTAGGGATTTTTAATACCCAAGTAAAAAAGTTTCCACCTAAAGAAAAAGTACCACATATTGGTTGGAATAGTTTTGCTGAAGTGAAAGGCGAATTGTTTAAAGATATTAAAGTCGATAATGATATGTATTATGTGCATAGTTATTATGCAGAAGATAATACGCAAAGCATTGCTACCTGCAATTATATTTTGCCATTTGCCACAGCTATGCAACACGATAATTTTTACGCCACACAATTTCATCCAGAAAAATCTGCCGATGTTGGAATGCAATTACTTAAAAACTTTTTAGAATTATGAGAATTATACCAGCAATAGATATTATTGACGGAAAGTGCGTAAGACTCACCAAAGGAGATTACGACACCAAAAAAATATATAATGAAAACCCTTTAGAGGTTGCCAAAGAATTTGAAGCTAATGGTATTCAATATCTGCATTTAGTAGACTTAGATGGCGCAAAATCAAAGCATATTGTAAACCATAAAATTTTAGAAAGTATCGCATCTAAAACCAATTTAAAGGTAGATTTTGGAGGCGGATTAAAATCAGATGACGATTTAAGAATTGCTTTTGAGTCTGGAGCAAACCAAATTACAGGAGGAAGCATTGCAGCAAATAATCCAGAAGTATTTTTAAAATGGTTAGAAAAATATGGTCCTGAAAAAATTATTCTAGGAGCAGATTGTAATAACCGAAAAATAGCAACAAACGGTTGGCTAGAGGCTTCTAATTTAGATGTTGTAGATTTTATAAAGGATTACGAAGCTAAAGGAGTTCAGTATGTTATTTGTACAGATATTGCAAAAGATGGTATGCTTCAAGGAACTTCTAATGATTTATATAAGGAAATTGTTTCCGAGTCTAAAGTGAAGCTGATTGCAAGTGGAGGAGTAGCTTCTATGAAAGATTTAGAACTAGTAAAAGACTTAGGTTGTGAAGGTGCTATTCTTGGAAAGGCTATTTATGAAGGAAATATTTCACTAAAAGAATTACAGAAATTATGCTAAAAAAACGAATCATACCTTGTCTTGATATTAAAGATGGTAGAACTGTAAAAGGTATCAACTTTGTTGGTATTAAAGATGCAGGAGATCCCATTGAATTGGCAAAACAGTACGTTGCTCATGGTGCAGACGAGTTGGTGTTTTTAGATATTACAGCAACGGTTGAAAAACGAAAAACATTAGTAGAATTAGTAACGCATATTGCCGAAGAAATTAATATTCCGTTTACAGTAGGAGGTGGAATTAACAGTATTGAAGATGTTTCTAGTGTTATTAAAGCTGGAGCAGATAAGGTGAGTGTAAATTCTTCCGCAGTAAAAAATCCAGAGCTTATTACCCAAATAGCTAATCAATTTGGAAGTCAATGTTGTGTAGTTGCCATTGATACTAAGTTTGTAGATGGCGAATGGATGGTTTTTGTACATGGAGGAAGAACAGCTACTCCATTAAAAACTATGGATTGGGTAAAACAAGTGGAAGCTTTAGGTGCAGGGGAAATTTTATTAACTTCTATGAATAACGATGGTACAAAAGCTGGTTTTGCTCTAGATATTACAGAAGAAGTAAGTAAATCTATTAATATTCCTGTTATTGCATCTGGAGGAGCAGGAACGAAAGAGCATTTTAAAACCTTGTTTGAAACTACACATGCAAGTGCTGGTTTGGCAGCAAGTATTTTTCATTATGGTGAAATATCAATTCCAGAATTAAAACAATATTTATTAAAAGAAAACATAGCAATACGATGGACATAGATTTTTCAAAAGGAGACGGATTAGTTCCTGTAATTATTCAAAATAATAGCACTTTACAAGTCTTGATGTTAGGCTATATGAATGCAGAGGCTTTTCAAAAAACAAAAGAAGAAAATAAGGTTACTTTTTTTAGTAGAAGTAAAAATAGACTTTGGACTAAAGGAGAAGAATCTGGTAACTTTTTAGTAGTTAAAGACATTCAGATAGATTGTGATAACGATACTATTTTAATAAAAGCAGAACCAAAAGGACCAACCTGCCATACAGGAAGTACTTCTTGTTTTAAGGAAGAAACAGCAAAAGGTTTTGTGTATGAATTACAAAAAACAATAAACGAAAGAATAGATTCTGACGATCAAAACTCGTATACCAATACCTTGTATAAAAGAGGAATAAATAAAGTGGCTCAAAAAGTTGGTGAAGAAGCGGTGGAGTTAGTTATTGAGGCTAAAGATGATGATGCTAATTTGTTTACAAACGAAGCTGCAGACTTAATGTATCACTATTTAATTCTTTTAAAAGCAAAAGGATTTACGCTAGAAGATATAGAAGCTGTTTTAAAAAGCAGGCATTAAAAATATTAAAAAAAGCACCTTGAAAAAGGTGCTTTTTTTTGTTTTATTTCTTTGTGAAATTATACTCTTGGTAAATCAAAATCATCTTTTAACGGAAGATAAGATTCTCCCATTAAATAGGTGTCAATATGATGTGCTGCTTGTCTACCTTCTGAAATAGCCCAAACAATTAATGATTGTCCGCGACGCATATCTCCAGCTGCAAATACACCAGGAATATTGGTTTTATAATCTTTAGTCGATGCTTCTATATTGGTTCTAAAATCCATGTTTAAACCAAACTGCTCTGCTAAGGTTTTTTCAGCTCCTGTAAAACCAAGTGCTAATAAGGCTAGATTGCATTTCCATTCTTTTTCGGTGCCTTCAATTTCTTTAAGTTGCGGTCTTTCGCCAGGAGTAAAAATCCATTCTACTTCTACTGTTTTTAATCCGGTTAAGTTTCCTTGTTTGTCTCCTAAAAATTCTTTGGTAGAAATGCTAAAAAAACGTTCTACACCTTCTTGGTGTGATGAGGTTGTTTTTAGCTTCATTGGCCAATAAGGCCAAGGTTGGTTTGCTGGTCTTCCTACAGAAGGTTTACTTAAAATTTCAAAATTGGTAACCGAGTTTGCTCCATGACGATTTGAAGTACCAATACAATCACTTCCTGTATCACCACCACCAATAACAATAACGTCTTTGTCTTTGGCAGAAATAATATCTTTAAAGTCTGCTAAACCATCTACATATTGGTTGTTCTGTTTTAAAAAATCCATGGCTTGTGTCACGCCTTTTAAATCTGCTCCAGGAATAGGGATACTTCTTCTAACGGTTGCTCCACCACATAAAACTACAGCGTCAAAGTCGTTTTTAAGTTTTATTGCATCTACGTTTACACCAACATGAGCATTGGTTTTAAAAGTGATTCCTTCTTCTTCTAAAACAGCAACACGTCTATCAATCACGTGTTTTTCCATTTTAAAATCCGGAATACCATAACGTAATAAACCACCTACTTTTGCATCGCGTTCAAAAACGGTAACGGTATGTCCTGCACGATTTAATTGTTGTGCAGCTGCTAAACCAGCAGGTCCAGAACCAATTACAGCAACAGTTTTTTCGGTTCTTACTTTTGGAGGATTTGCTTTTATCCAACCTTCTTTAAAAGCTGTTTCTACTATGTTTTTTTCTATATTCTCAATAGTTACTGGGTCTTCATTAATACCTAAAACACAAGCTTCTTCACAAGGAGCAGGACATAGTCTTCCTGTAAACTCTGGAAAGTTGTTGGTTTTGTGTAAGATTTCAGCAGCTTCCTTCCATTTTCCTTTATAGACTTTGTCGTTAAAATCAGGAATTAAATTACCAAGCGGACAACCACTATGGCAAAACGGAATTCCGCAATCCATACAACGTGCACCTTGGTTTTTTAGGTGGTCTTCTTTTAACGGAACCGTAAATTCTTTATAATTTTCTATGCGTTTTTCTGGCGCTATATAACTTTCGTTTTCACGCTTAAACTCTAAAAATCCTGTTATCTTTCCCATAATTACGCTAATTCTAATTGTTCTTGTTCTAATCTTAATAAGGCTTGTCTGTATTCTTCTGGAAGTACTTTTTTAAACTTTGGAAGGTAGTTGTTCCAGTCTTTTAGTATTCGCTCAGCCAATGGGCTTCCTGTTGCTTCTAAATGATTTTTAATTAATTCTTTTAATTGTAATTGGTCAGCTTCCTTTTCAACAGGATCAATATTTAAGTCTTCTAAATTACTGTTTTGTTTAAAGGTGTTGTCTTGGTCTAGAACATAAGCAATTCCACCACTCATTCCAGCTCCAAAGTTTCTTCCTACAGCTCCTAGAATTACAGCAACTCCACCTGTCATGTATTCACAGCCATGATCACCAATACCTTCTACAACGGCTTTTGCTCCAGAGTTTCTTACGCAAAAACGCTCACCAGCTTTTCCGTTAATATAGACTTCGCCAGAAGTTGCTCCATATAAAGTAACATTTCCTGTAATGATATTGTCTTCAGGAACGATAGTACATTTTTCTGGTACTTTAATTATTAGTTTTCCTCCAGATAGTCCTTTTCCTAAGTAATCATTGGTGTTACCATGAACGGTAAATTTTAAGCCTTTGGTTGCAAATGCGCCAAAACTTTGTCCTGCAGAGCCATGAAAATCAATATCTATTGTGTCTTCTGGTAGGCCAGTTGCACCATAAATTTTAGAAATTTCATTGCTTACAATAGCACCAACAGCACGATCAATATTGGTAATTGGTAACTCTAAATTTGTTTTTTGTCTTCTAAATAAGGCTTGATGTGCTTGTTTTATAATCTTAAAATCTAAGTGTGTTTCTAGATTGTGGTCTTGTTTTCCTGTATTGTGTAATTTTACATCCTGTGGCGCTTCTACTTTGTGTAAAATAGGAGTTAGGTCAATTCCAGAAGATTTGTAATGTTCAATGGCTTTATTTCTGTTTAGTTTTTGCGATTGACCTACCATTTCATTAATGGTTCTAAAGCCTAGTTTAGCCATGATTTCACGTAGTTCTTGTGCTACAAAATACATGTAGTTTACTACGTGTTCTGGTTTTCCTTTAAACTTTTTACGTAGTTCTGGGTTTTGTGTTGCTATACCTACAGGACATGTGTTAAGGTGGCATACACGCATCATGATACAACCAGAAGCTACTAATGGAGCTGTTGCAAAACCAAATTCTTCTGCACCTAATAAGCAAGCAATAGCAACATCACGTCCTGTTTTTAATTGTCCGTCGCACTCTAAAACAATTCGGTTTCTAAGGTCGTTCATTACTAAGGTTTGTTGTGCTTCAGCAATACCTAATTCCCAAGGAAGTCCTGCATGACGTAAGGATGTTAAAGGAGATGCTCCTGTTCCTCCATCAAAACCAGAAACCAATATCACATCTGCTTTTGCTTTAGCAACACCAGCAGCTACAGTACCAACTCCGACTTCTGAAACTAGTTTTACATTAATTCGTGCTTCTCTATTGGCTGATTTTACATCATAAATTAATTGCGATAAATCTTCAATAGAGTAGATGTCGTGATGTGGTGGTGGAGAAATTAATCCTACATAAGGAGTGGAGTTTCTTGTTTTAGCAATTTCACGATTCACTTTAGGTCCTGGTAATTGTCCTCCTTCACCAGGTTTTGCACCTTGAGCTATTTTTATTTGTATTTCATTAGCGCTTGTTAAGTAATTAGAGGTAACACCAAATCTACCAGAAGCCACTTGTTTGATTGCTGAGTTTTTCCAGTCTCCTTGAGAGCTTTTGTAAAAACGTTCTTGGTCTTCGCCTCCTTCACCAGAATTAGATCTTCCTCCAATTCTGTTCATGGCAACAGCTAGATTTTCATGTGCTTCTTTACTAATTGAACCATAAGACATGGCTCCTGTTTTAAAGCGTTTTACTATTTCTGTCCATGGTTCTACTTCTTCTAAAGGAATAGGGTCAAATTGATCAAATTCAAATAAACCTCTAATAGTCATTAAGCTTTTAGATTGATTGTTTACTAGGTCGGAATATTCCTTGAAAGTAGAGGCTTTATTGGTTCTTACCGATTCTTGAAGTTTGGCAACAGTTAATGGGTTGAACATGTGTTTTTCTTGACCACGTCTCCATCTGTAATCACCACCAATTTCAATGTTAGGTTCTATGTTTTTATGAAAAGCTTTTTTGTGTCTTTTTACAATTTCTTTTTCAATTTCTCTTAAGCCAATACCTTGAATTCGTGTTGGTGTATTTGGAAAATATTTTTCTACGGTTGCTGTTTTTATACCAATACATTCAAATAATTGCGAACCACGATAAGAGTTAAGTGTAGAGATTCCTATTTTGTTCATTACTTTAAGAATTCCTTTTCCTACTGCTTTATTATAGTTTTTTATGGCAGTTAAATACTCTAAATCTGTAACGTCTTTATTGTTGATTTGTTTTTGTACAATTTCATTAACAATATACGGGTTTACAGCACTTGCACCATAACCAAATAATAAAGCAAAATGGTGAACTTCTCTAGGTTCTGCAGATTCTATAATTAAGCTAATTTTAGAACGTTTTCCTAGTTTATGCAGTGCGTGATTAACATAAGAACATGCTAAAAGCGCAGGAATAGGAGCGTGGTTTTTATCTACAAATCTATCTGATAAAATAATAATATTTGCACCATTATCTATTGCTTTTGATGCTTTAGTTACTAAGTTTTCAAGAGCGTTTTCTAGTTCGTTTAATCCTCTGTTTACTTTATATAACATAGAAATTGATTCTACTTTAAAATCAGGATTGGTATCGTAATTTCGTATTTTATCTAAATCGTGTTTTGAGATAACAGGGTTTTGTATTTTTAGTTTTTTACAATGCTCTGCATTAATATCAAATAAGTTTACGTCGCTACCTAAAGTTAAGCTAATATCTGTAATAAGTTCTTCTCGAATTCCGTCTAAAGGCGGATTAGTAACTTGTGCAAATAGTTGCTTAAAGTAGTTGTAAATAAGTTGTGGTTTTTCGGACAAAATGGCGATTGGTGCATCGCTTCCCATAGATCCAATAGGTTCTTTTCCTAATTGTGCCATTGGGCGAATAATAGTATTTAGG
>Ga0209121_10003850_pt1 | contig 14280 bp, 15 predicted proteins | sample Cruoilmetagenom3_FD_187292 | JGI IMG/M metagenome (GOLD analysis project Ga0209121, IMG submission 187292) | Oil polluted marine microbial communities from Coal Oil Point, Santa Barbara, California, USA - Sample 3 (SPAdes) (version 2) | ecosystem: Environmental > Aquatic > Marine > Oil seeps ...
GACGTCGTGATGGACAACCCGCCGCTGGTAGCGGACCAGCCGTTCCATTACACAGTGACGCTGATGGCTAGCTCCGACGACCCGAAGATAAGTAGGGAGGCGGCTATGGAGGTGATCCTCTACCCCTACCTGGAGGGCTACCAGACAGAGATGCAGGCCAAGATGAGATTCGCCAGCGAGTTGATGGATGAGAACCCACCGTGCATGGAGTATGTGGAGAACCTTGACTACATCAGGGAGAAGCTGGAGGCGGGGGACTTCAATACGGCAAACAGGATGCTCAATGAGATAATCGACTCGTGCAAGACACTCATATCGACATCGCAAGCGGTGAGTGTTATGGCTCCCGCGGTCGTCGCCCCGACGGCGGATCCGTCTTCATACTTCCTGCTGGGAACGGCCACAGTCGCCATAGCAACCCTGCTGCTGCTGAAGGCAAACAACATCTTCAGGCGGAAGAGGGTACACTAAGGGGCAGAATCGATTTCTAATGGGGACTGAAAACCACTCACAAGGCTTGTATGAGCTCCTTGAAAGACATCAGGAACCTCCTGATGTCGCTCTTGAAGGACTTCTGGCCGCTGTACTCCATTATGGATAGCGCCTGGACTAGGGCCATCATGCTGTCCTTGACCTTCGGGTCCAGGTGAGAGTTCTTCAGCTTGCCGGAAATCTCCTCAAGGGTCATGGGTGTGTTGATGCCCATCGTCTCACAGAAATAGTCCCTCACGACGCCGGCCAGCCGGGCCATAAGTATGTCCTCGCTATCGTACTTGATGGCCTTCTCCAGATTCTCGGCTTCCATCAGGTAGCGCATCTTTATCTGGGCCTTGCGCGCCCCGGCCGAGGGCTGGTGCGATTCGCCGCCCCCTCCAAACAAGCCAGCCAGCCTCTCCCTAAGTCCCATTTTTACATCTAATATCGCCTGCACTGGGCAAGCCAGATTTAATTCGGCGTGATTTTAATGAGATGTTCAATAAAAAACATCTTCTAAGACGCATGAGATGTTGTCCCGGAGGTTTTCATTTTTATTGATAAAAACATTATTGACACCCATATAATCGACTCTAAAAAGAAAATGGCTTCCAACAAGCTCCAGCAAAAGGTTATTGACAATTATGTCTCCGACATACAGAAGATCAAGGACGAGGTAGAGAAGCTCGTCATCGGCCAGCGGGGCACCGTGGACGCCCTGATACGTGGATTTCTGTGCGACGGCCACATCCTTGTGGAGGGGATACCGGGCATAGCAAAGACCGTGCTCATCAGGGCACTGGCCATGGCCTCTGGCTGCCAGTTCAGCAGGATACAGTTCACCGTCGACCTCCTTCCCACGGACATAGTCGGCGTCACGTCCTACGACCCGCACAAGGGCTTCTACGTCATGAAGGGGCCAATCTTCGCCAACTTCGTGCTGGCCGACGAGATAAACCGTTCCCCGCCGAAGACGCAGTCGGCTATGCTTGAGGCCATGCAGGAGAAGATAGTCACTATCGGAAAGCAGGAGTTCCCGCTCATGCTGCCGTTCTTCGTCATGGCGACCCAGAACCCGATAGAGAGGGGCGGCGTCTTCCCGCTGCCGGAGGCCCAGCTGGACCGTTTCCTCTTCAAGCTTTTTATGGGCTATCCCAAGTTCAAGGACGAGCTGAAGATCTTGGACAAGAACATAACCATACACAAGATGGAGGATTTCGACATCAAGCCTGCGACCAACCCGCAGAAGATCATCGAGATGCAGGAGGCGACCCATAAGGTCTATATGGACGAAGCCATAAGGGACTATCTAGTGAAGATAGTGGACGCCAGCAGGAACCCGGGCAATTACGGCGTAAAGACTGGGAAATACATAGGGTTCGGCGGGAGCCCGAGAGCCTCCATAGGCCTGTTCATAGGGGCAAAGTCGTCCGCACTCATGCACGGCAGGAACTTCGCCACGCCGCAGGATGTCAAGGACGTGGCCATGGACGTGATGAACCACAGGGTCATGGTGAACTATGACGGCCGGGCAGAGGGAGTAGAATCAAAAGACATCATTGAGGAGATCCTGAAGAAAGTCCCAGTCCCATAGGAACATGGCAAAAGAGAAAGAAGGCAGAGGCCTGGAGGTAGACCGCAAGAAACACAGGGAACTGCTCGTGGAATCGCCCCGCCTCGTGGATTTCGGACTCATAGACGCGTTCCGCAGGATGGTGAGGGGCAGGGGGATGGAGTTCGACGGCTTCAAGGAGTTCGTTCCCGGCGACGACGCCAAGTTCATAGACTGGAAGGCTACCCTCCGCTCGGACAAGACGCTCGCCCGCGTCTTCAAGCAGGAAAAGGACATCAAGCTCATGATGATAGTCGACGGCGGGTCCACCATGATATTCTCATCGCATGACAAGCTGAAGATAGAATACGCATTGGAGGTGGCGAGCTCCCTGGCGTTCAGCGCCAGCCTTGCCGGCGAAAGCGTGGGCGGCATGGTATTCACGGAGAAGATACAGTATTTCAGCGCCCCGGCCCCGGGGAGGTTACAGTACCAGAAGGTCCTGAAGAACCTCCTGGACCCCTACCTCTATGGGGGGGGCAGCGACATAATAAAGGCCCTGAAGTACGCGACCGAACACCTGAAGCCCAACTCGGTGGTCATGATACTGAGCGACTTCCTGGACCTGCCGGAGCACTGGGGTGGCGCACTGGGCATGGCGACGGACAAGATGGACGTCCTGGGCCTGATGATACGCGACCCCAGGGACATAGAGATGCCGGCGAAGACTATAGGCGACGTGGTCATAGAGAACCCCCAGACGGGTGAGACGCTCATATTCAGGCCCGAGGAGATTGGCGGCGAATACGCAAGGGTGGCCCAGCAGCAGTATGACGAGGTCGGCAGAGTCTTCAGGAAGAGGATGGGCGACCTTATCGACCTCAGGACGGACGAGATGTATGTGAACAAGCTCATAAACTTTTTCATCAGCAGGATGTCAAAATGGAGATAGGATTCACGAACCCTGAATACCTCTGGTTCGTGCTCAGCGTGCCGGTGCTTGTTCTGGTGCACATAATCAGCCTCCGCTATCTCAAGCGGCGCGCCCTGCTCTTCGCGAACTTCAAGGCGGTGGCAAGAGTGCTCGGCTCCAGCCGCGATTTGTCCAAGAACACCCTCCCGTTCATCCTGAAGACGGTCGCGCTCACCTGCCTTACTCTGGCAGTCTCGGGAATGGTGATACAGGAGGAAGTTCTGAGAACGGACTTTGATTTCATGATAGCCTTGGACACGTCCTCCAGCATGCTGGTGGACGACTACGAGCCCAGCCGCCTCGAGGCGGCCAAGGAGGCCAGCCTGCGATTCATTGACTCGCTGGGCGACACGAAGACCAAGGTGGGCGTCGTGGAGTTTGGGGGTGTCGCACTCACAAGGATATCACCGACGGATGAGCTTGCAGATGTACGGGATGCTATATCAAACATACAATCCCAGCCAGGCGGGACGGCCGTGGGCGACGCCCTGGTCACGTCCATCAACCGGCTCCTGCCCTCTGAGCAGGCGAAGGCCGTGATACTGCTCACGGACGGGCAGAGCAACGTGGGGACCTCGCCGCTCGACGCCCTGAAGCTGGCTGTCGAGGAGGACGTGGTCATCTACACCATTGGCGTCGGGGCGCCCGGAGGCGCAAGCTTCACGAACCTGACGCTCATAAGCAAGCTGGACGAAGACACGCTGAACGCCCTGGCAGAGGGCACTGGAGGCAAGTACTTCAGGGTGGACTCTGAGAGCGAGCTTTATGAGACGTTCAACCAGTTGGCAACCAAGTCCACCGCCCTAGAGATGATAGACCTTACCCCTTATTTGCTCCTGGCCGGGCTGGTAACGCTCATAGTAGAGTGGGTCATCATAAACATAAGATATAGGACCATACCCTAGTGTCATTGCCCAGTAGGATTCATAAGCGCGCGCCCTATCTTGACATTATGTGTATTACGCAGGTAGCGCCAGTCCCACCAACGTTGTGGGTCAGCCCGATTTCGCAGTCCACCTGCCTCTTGCCAGCATCGCCGCGAAGCTGCCATGCGACCTCGACCGCCTGCTTTATGCCTGTCGCACCCACGGGGTGACCGCATGCCTTCAGTCCGCCCGATGTGTTGACGGACACCCGTCCACCCCTCTTGGTGAGGCCGTCCACCGTTGCTTTTCCACCCATGCCCTTCTTGAAGAAGCCCAAGTCCTCTATGGCGAGTATCTCGGCTATTGTGAAGCAGTCGTGCACTTCCGCGATGTCTATGTCCTTTGGTTTCAGCTTGGCCTTCTCGAAGGCCTGTTTGGCCGCGAACTGCGTGGCCTTCAGCTCGGTCAGTGAGGCCCTGTCGTGCAGCGAGAGCGCATCCGAGGCTTGCGCCGTGGAGATTATTTTGATGGGTGTGTCGGTGTACTTCTTCGCGACCTCGTTGCGCGCGAGTATGACCGCAGCAGCACCGTCCGTGACGGGCGAACAGTCCAAGAGCTTTAAAGGCTCGGCAACCGGGGCGGAATTCATGACCTGCTCCACAGTAACCTTGTATTGATATTGCGCATATGGGTTCAGCGCCCCATTCTTGTGGTTCTTGACGGCGACAGCAGCCATCTGCTCTTCAGTTGTAGCATACTCGTGCATGTGGCGCCTGGCCAGGAGTGCGTACAGCGCCGGGAACGTCGCCCCGAAGTTGCTCTCCCACTCAAAGTCGGCCGCGCCGCCCAGTGTAGTCGCCACTTGTGAGATGGCAACGTCGGACATCTTCTCGACGCCCCCAGCTATGACGATGTCATGCTCGCCTGCCCGTATGTCGAGTATCGCCTCCCGGAGGGCAAGCCCGCCGGAGGCGCAGGCAGCTTCAACACGCGTGGCTGGTATGGGGTTCAAGCCACTTTGGTCGGCTATGAGCGCGCCTATGTGCTCTTGGCCTGTCAAGCGGCCAGCGCTCATGCAACCGCCGTAGACTGCGTCTATGTCCGGGCCGTCGACGCCCGCGTCCAGGATGGCTTTCACGCCGGCCTCGGCCATCAAATCACGGAGACCCTTGTCCCAGCGCTCACCGAACTTCGTCATCCCGACGCCTATGATTGAGACTCCTGTCATCCTTATATCCCCTTGATTTTCTTCCTGAACTTGGCATAGACACCGTATGATATCCGCTCAGTGTCATTCAGATACCTCTTGAGCGGGACTGCATTCTTGCGTGCCTTGGTTATGCCATCAGTCACTGTTATGTCGAAGGCATCGCTCCCGGAGCCGCTCCCGTAGGAGAGCATGAGTATCCTGTCCCCGGGCTTTGCCTGGTCCAGGACGGAGACCAGCCCAAGCGGGCTCGATGCCGAATATGTGTTGCCTATGTGCGTGACGACCAAGCCCGGCATGACCTTCTCCTTGGGTATCTCCAGCTTCTTGGCCAGCTTGAGCGGGAACTTCCCATTGGGCTGGTGGGGGACGAAATAATCGTAATCGCCGACCTTGGTGCCCGCTTCCTCCATGAGCTTGAGGGCCGCAGCCAGAGTGTGGCGGAAATATGCGGGCTCGCCGGTGAACCTGCCGGCGTGGCGGGGGAACTCCTCACCCTCCCTGCGCCAGAAGTCGGGCGTGTCTGTCGTGAACGTGCAGGTGTGGTTGATGTCGGCGAGTGTGTTTTTCTCGCCTATGATAAAGGCAGCCCCCCCTGCGGCCGCAGTGTACTCGAGCGCGTCGTTGGGTCTGCCCTGGGCGGTGTCGGCGCCTATGGCCATGCCATAGTCTACCATCTTACTCTTGACCAGCCCCATACACATCTGCATGCCCGCTGTCCCCGCCTTGCAGGCGAACTCCAGGTCGGCCGCCATGACGAATGGCGTCACGCCCAGCGTCTCCGCGACTATTGCAGCGCTCGACTTAACGACATATGGGTGCGACTCGGAACCTATGTAGATGGCGCCTATCTTCTCCGGGTCGAGGTTGGCCACCCTGATGGCGTTCTTGGCCGCCTCCACTGATATTGTAACGGTGTCCTCGTCCAGGCCGGGGACCGACTTCTCCTTGACTAGCAGGCTGTTAGCTATCCGCTCACCGTCCTCGTTCCAGACAGAGGCGATCTCCTTGGTAGTTATCCTGTACCTGGGCACGTAACCCCCGTAGCCTATTATGCCAACCATCTTAAGCAATTGTTCGTTTAGTTAGATTAATCGAATTAAAAAAGGGTTTTTTGACTACTGATTCGTGGGGTTATATTTTTCTGCCTTGCTCCGTAAGAATCAATCAATGTCCCCAAATAAAAAACCAAGGGTAGTTGGGATAATTAAGCCTAGACAAAGACCCAGAAAGGGAGCGATTGGCATCGTAAAAAAGCCTAGGAGGAGAATAATGAAGGTAGTCGTCCCTGATATAAAGGTCGGAAAACCCGGAGGGGAGAAGGAGATAAGGTATAACAGGTCAACAGGGCTTTTTGAGGTCGGTGGAGAAGAGTATAGATTTGAGATGGACCGCCCGAACAGCCGATTATGTTTATACAGGGTGGTTGATGGAAGAACACTGAGAAGGGACTGGATCGCTGCGAACCTAAAAGTGGTTGAGGGGAAGGAAAATGAGAGATATCTGTTTCATGAGGGTATTAAAGGAAAGAGAATACGTCTGCAGGAGCTTGGATGGGGCGTAAACGCAGGAGGTTTACAGACGCCCAAAAGGACAAAATTGCCATTATTCCTCGCATGGCTAAAGCTAAACGGGGCGACACACGCCTGTGCAAAGGAGATTTCTAAAGTCAAGATTTATGAGGGGGGAGGATACCGATTCAACGAAGGTCTTGGAATTTGGGAAAGAGAGCTTTGAACGGCAAATGAGTATTTTTGGTATGAATATGATGTGTGTGGGTAGGGGAGCCAAAAAATCAGTCGGCAAACCGGATGGGTCTGTGAAGGCCCTCCGTAGAGTTGCTTAACCTTGGTTGGGGATGCCCGACGTCTTTCCAAGTGAGCGTCCTAGCAGTCTCAACAGTTCCGGAGTGCAAAACGCGGCCGCTGGTGTCAGGGACCAACCGCATGCCTAAGAGACTGGCATGTGCTGCAGCAAGGGCCATCCTGTCCGCAGCGCCGGGCTCCCTTGGGCCATGTCGACCGGCGTCATTGACGACGACCTCATAGGCGCCAGGCGTCTCCCTGTGCGGCCAGTACTCGACGAAGGCCGTCCTAGGTTGGCTTCGATCGCCGGATGCCCTCTCAGTCATGTGGGCGACTTTGTAGACTATCGCAGGGGGATTTCTTGCAGTCACCATCGAATAAGCTTCCCTTGTAGGCTTCCATTTCGTGCCAGGCAGGGGTCTGCCCATGTTGGGGGCTATCAATCTGTGATTGAGAAGCGGATGCTTCAGAGCAGGCGGTTTAGCACGTGATTTAGCACTAGGTTTGGCAGGTGCCCTTGGCATTTTATTTCTATTGTTAAATGGCTAAAGGCTTAAAAAGGGCGACAGGCCCCATTTCATGACAAATCTACAAAGCTTTTTATCCCTTAAGTAAGAAAATAAGACACTGATTCTTAATTTCTTACCAATTCTATCGAAGAAAAAAATGGACAAAGAGCTGACTACGCTCTCCTCCAAGGGCCAGCTGGTCATACCAAAGGGTTTCCGGCAGAAGCTGAAGCTGAAGACGGGCGACTTCCTCGGGCTGGCACTGGTGGACGACATCATCGCCATCAGGAGGGTGGAGATGCCTGAGGAGGGCATAGAGAGGAAGATAAGGCATGCCGAGAAGGAGAGGGAATTTACATTCGAGGAGCTGTTGTATCCAAAGAAGAAATGAACAGACCACGAAGTGGGCCCGTCCCCAAACACAGGAGAGGGGTCGATCCACGACACTTCTCTTTAAGAGAGGTCAAGGGGTGGGTCTACAGGGATAACAGCCCACATGGCTGGAAGGCGGTCGCCAACAGAATGATACCCTATTCATTATCAGAACCACATATGGTTCTATGTGATGGGGCCGGGACCCCCAGGTTTGCCCTTAGATACGAAATGAGCGATAAAGGGCCCATCAGGGTAATGAGTATCCAACGAGAGAGGACTGAGTATGAAGGGGCACCGCCGAACCACCAGTGGTCTTCAAAAAAAGAAACCGCGAAAAGCAAGGAGTTCCAAGAACGGCTTGGAGGCGTGCATCCGGCGGAGTTCCTGCTATCGGAATTTCTTATTCGACACAGGGACGAGATAACCAGGGGAATGGCTGAAAGAGGCAATCCGGGATTGGTGCTCTCTGTGGGCGGCGGTACACTGTTTCATAAAGACCTGTACGACCCTTTGATAGACCGGTTCTTCAGGAAAAGGCCGATACAACGTGGACATGACGTGCGCGAATATGGATTGAGCCCTCAAAAAAGACGGGTAAGGGAGGCTCTGGGTATTTAATAATGTGAATTCAAAATAGAGAAGGGAATAAATGAAACTGAAGAGAATACTCGTCGACACCTCCGTCATAATCGACGGGAGGATATCTGAGAACTATGCAGGGAAGAAGACAGAGGTGCTCATACCAAAGGTCGTGGTCCAGGAGCTCGAACACCAGGCGAATGTAGGCAAGAGCGTCGGGAACGAGGGGCTGGCTGAGCTGGCGAAGCTCCAGAAGCTCCACAAAAGTAAGAAAATCTTACTCAAGTTCGTCGGTGACGGCGCCGGTGAGAAGGAGATTAAGAAGGCATATACCGGCCGCATCGACGAGATAATTCGCGAGCTCGCGAGGGAGCACGACGCGACCCTTGTGACGTCGGACAAGACCCAGGCCAGCGTGGCCGGGGTGTACGACATACCCTGTATCTGCTACGAGCCTGTAGTGCCGGCGGAGAAGGAAACACTCATACTGGAGCAGTACTTCGACGAGCACACGATGTCCGTGCATCTCAAAGAGGGCGTCGAGCCCTACGCCAAGAAGGGCAAGCCGGGCGAGTGGAAGATGGTCAAAATCGGCAAAAAGCTGATGGGAAAGGGGGACATCGACGCCATAATAGACGAGCTGATAGAAGAGGCCCAAAGAAAGCGCGGTCTTATCGAGATTGACAGGCGGGGGTGTACGGTCATCCAATTGGGATTATACCGGGTCGTCGTAAGCAAATTCCCGTTCTCCGAGATGACCGAGATAACCGCCGTCAAACCGATAATCAGCCTCAGGCTGAAGGATTATGAGATGTCCGACAAGCTGAAGGCGCGCCTGGAGGGGAAGGCAGAGGGCATCCTGGTCGTGGGGCCGCCCGGCGCAGGGAAATCAACGTTCGCGCAGGCACTGGCCGAGTTCTATGCAGGCCTGGGAAAGACGGTCAAGACCATGGAGCACCCGCGAGATTTGCAGGTACCCAAGGAGATTACCCAGTACGGGCCGCTGGACGGCTCGATGAGGAACACAGGCGACATTTTGCTCTTGGTGAGACCGGACTACACCATCTACGATGAGGTGAGGAAGGCTCCCGATTTCATCATATTCGAGGATTTGAGGCTGGCAGGCGTAGGTATGGTGGGGGTGGCACACGCGGCCGCCCCCATAGATGCGATACAACGCTTCGTCGGCAAGGTGGAGCTGGGCGTCATACCGCAGGTGGTCGACACGCTGCTGTTTATAAAAGGGGGCCGGATAAGCACGGTCTACACGCTGAACATGAACGTCAGGACGCCCACTGGCATGACAGAGCAAGACCTTGCCCGCCCCATAGTCGAGGTCAAGAACTTCGACACAAGCGAGCTGGAATATGAGATATATACATATGGCGAGGAAGTCGTGGTCATACCAGTCAAGGAGGTCGCCGCCAAGCAGGCAAAGGCGTTCAACCGCATAAGCGATGACTTGTATGGCCGCATAAGGAAGTACGTCCCGGAGGCAGAGATAGAGAACGTTGGCAAGAACGTCAATGTTTTTGTTCCGCAGAGGCTGATGAGCAGGCTCATAGGCAGGGGCGGCCAGACAGTCAGCGGCATCGAACGGGAGTTTGGCGTGAGCATAAACGTCATGCCGTCTGGCGGAAGCGGGCAGGAAATCGTGGCCCACGGCCTCGGCAAGAACGTCGCCCTCGACGTGGGCAAGCACAACGCGGGGCAGTACATGAAGGTCTACGCAGAGGAGGATTACCTGCTGACCGCAGTTGTGAACAAGCGGGGAGAAATCACAGTCAAGCGCAAGACCAAGAACGGGCGGAGGCTGCTCGGCGCTATAGATTCAGGTAAGAAATTAAGATACGAGCCGGTTATCTAAAGGACCGTAACGCCCGTCACCTTGACGCTCTCAACGCCGTCCATTGCGCGCATCTTGTCCTCGAGCTCATCAGTGCCGCCGGATGAGTCGGGGCGTATGAACTGCACCTCAAGGCAGCTGAGACCGAATGCCACCGGCTTCTTCGCGACGGCGTGGGGCTCTAGCTCCTGGATCTCGGTCTGGAGCTTGTTCAAATCGACATCGGGGCCGGTCGGCATGACCCTTATGATTGAAAGGACGTCACCCATCTTAAGGACCTACAAACCCGCACTTGGGGCACGTGTATTTGTTGTTCAGGGATCTGCAGTGCTTGCACCTTGTGATGGTCTCCCCGCACTCAGGGCATGGGAACTCGACTATAACCGTGGACTTCGCGCCGCAAGTCATGCATGTTTTCTCCATTTTACGGGTCATGTTTTATTTTTGTTATATAAAAATCAAATCTGCACCGAAGGTGCAAAGTCTTTTCACCGATGGAAGAGCAATTTTAGTTCGGTGAAAATCAATATAGGAGACTTGCCCGAGTAGGGTAGCCAGGACATCCTTACAGGTTGCGGAGAACCCCTTTTCTCCCAGAGAAAAGGTATTTCATCCCCAAAAGAGGGGGATGCATAGGATTTTGGTTCGCAATGACCTGTCGACCCGGGTTCGAATCCCGGCTCGGGCACTCTCACCTTCGGTGAGGTTCCCGGTTTACTGTTTCGGGCACGAGGTTCGCCTTTGCAGCGAACCTGTGCGCAGTTTGCGCTTTCGCTAAGCGTCGCGCAAACTCGCGTTTCGTCTTAGGGGCGCTTCCTGTGCGTTCTAAGGACGAAACAATGAACGCTGGATTGGGAACCGAACTGGAAGGCAATGTGCCCAAAAGGGCACTGAATGAGTGGGATTCTGGGAACAACAGGATCTACCACATAAGAGCGACTTATGAGCGAGAATTTCTGAGACTAGCTGAAGGCCAGCCTGACGAGAACGTGAAGACCTACATCGATTTCCTTAAACGAAGGAAGTTTGAGGGAATCAGTGTTGTAAGGCGATTGAACTACATCAGGGCCCTGCAGGTGCTTAAGAGGGTCAAAGGCGATAAAACACTGAGCGGCTTATGCAAGAGCGATATTGACGCGTTTCTGGAGGCTGTAAGTAAACATTCTCCTGCTACGACCAAGATGCGCTTCTACTGTCTTAAGACGTTTCTGAAGTTCATTGGCAGGCAGGAGCTGTTGGATGGAATTAAACCACCTTCCGAGGGCGAGATCAAGGTCAGGGCGAGCGATCTGCTGACGAGGGAAGACATCCAGAAACTGATTGACGCATGCTGTACTACGCGCGGCAGGGCTTTTGTATCCATGCTTTATGAGTCGGGCGCGCGCATAGGGGAAATATTGAATGTCGAGGTAAAGGACTTCGAGTTTGACGCGAATGGGGTCCGTGTGTACCTCAATGGCAAGACTGGAAGGCGCAGGATTCGCCTGGTTGAGTCTGCGCGCTATTTGAGAGAGTGGTTTAAGGAGATTAGGGAAGCCCATCCCAAAACCCCTTACGTTTGGTTTGGAGAGAATGAGAACGAGCCATCGCAGTATGCGACGACTGTGAAGTTCATAAGGAAGACTGCTAGACTGGCCGGGTTAAGGAAGAAGATATATCCCCACTTGTTCAGGCACTCGCGCGCGAGTGAGCTGGCGCAGAAACTTAAGGAGTCCCAGTTGCGTGCATTCATGGGTTGGGGAGCGGCCAGCGACATGCCACAGGTTTACATCCATCTCAGCGCGCAGGATATGGATAAGGCTATATTGGAGCTTTACAAAACTGAGAACTCAAAACCCGGAACAGAGGACTGCGCGCAGCATAGCGACTTGGATGAAATTAGGAAGTTCTATGAAATGTGGAAACAATTTAAGGCACTTGGATAGAGGAAACTGGAAGGTCGGGCCGATTGTGTATGCTAGAGGTAAGATTGTTTAGAGTAAGGTGGCCCTCTGGGAAGTCAATGTTGGTGTGGGTTTTACACTAGAAGTTTATTGTCCAGTTCACGGGCAGGTTTTACACTACAAATCTAGTAACATTTTCCTGTTACTACCGTTACTATTTTTACACTACACTGCGCGCAACATGGATGTAGTGTAAATTTTTACACTACGAAAACATACAGCAGTCGGACCACTGCTCACTTTCCGGTTTCTCAAAAACAGCTAATCTAGCATGCCTACAAGCTCCTGTAATCGCCCATATCGCGCGCAAATTAAGGAGGTTTCCGGAAATAAAATAACCCTAATCTGCGCGCACTATAGATTACCGAGAACCTAATACCTCTTACAGAACATAATTCCATCCAACCAGTGCTCACTGCTCACAGGAGGCTCAGTTTTAATACCCCCCAGTTGCAACAATATACGCCAAGAGGCAAAATTTGGGTGGTGAAAAAGATGCAAGATTTCAGGAAATTGAAGGTCTATCAAGAGGCCTACGGATTGTCGAAAGACATATACAACGAAACAAAAGACATCAAGGGGAACTTCCGTCTTAAGGAACAACTCTTTGGATCGTCGACAGCTATCTGCGCCAACCTGGCGGAGATGGGTTCCTTTGACAACAGGAACCAGCAGAGGCAGAAGGTTGCGACCTGCATCGGGGAAGCAAATGAAACCGAGTTCTGGCTGAACTTCTGCAAGGACGTCGGTCTGTTGGATGAAATTAAGTTCAAGGGCTATTTGAACACTTTGAAGACGACAAGAATGATGCTCTACAATCTTCACAAGTCAGTGAAGGAGGCTGAGAATGTATCATAGGAAAATCTACGGCAAATGGTATGCCTACAAGAGTGTCCGGGAAGGCGACACCGTGAAGTCCATTTATCTAGGCAAAGCCTTCTGATTCCCTTATAGTCCGCCCCCTACTTTTACACTACTCCTAGTAGTTGTAGAGAGCAATTACCACTTTACTATATTGCCAAAATTAATGAATTTAAGTTAAATCAAAGATAAACTATGGTGGTATTCATTTCTCATAAATCGCTTCCTACGCTATGGAAAACAAACAAAATTCTGGAAGAATTATCAAGAGCAAGGAGTTTAGCCAGCTTTTGCAGTATTATATCGACTGTATAGAGCGAGAAGAAGTCCAATCCCTTACGTTTAATTTCAAATCCGATAACAAGAGTTTCTTTTCGAATATCTTCCAAGAAGAAGAGTTCTTTTACAAAAAGAGAGAGCAGGTGGCAATCAAGAAAACAAAGGAGTTAACAGACTTCCTAGAAAAGTATACGATGACCCAGAAAGCCTTACCCCTATTCTATGGCTATCCCCTGTTCATTGATACTAACGGCAAGGTCAGTCCATTATTCTTTGTAGAGTTATTCATTGAAGAAAAGAAAGACGAGATAATCTTCACCAAGGAATCGGTTATGCCCGAATTTAATCACTATATCATGTCAAAGGCGGGTTTTGCAGTAGAAGAAATCGATAGAAATCGGACCATAATTGAAGAGGAAGATGATTTTTCCCTTAAACTAACTAGGGTTTTTGGCATACTGAACTTGGATTGTGACAATTTAACTACCAATTTGTCCCCGAACCCACTAAGTATCCCCACTAAACCACAAATAATCAACAAGGCAATATTATATGTCGGTAAGAGAACTGGGATTACAAAAGGCTTACTAGATGAATTGCAAAAACTTAAATCGTCTGATTCATCTGACTTGAATCATACTGCAATACGGTTCCTTCTCGATCCGGCACAGATAGACGATGTCAAAGAGTTTGATAGGAAAAGAACCCTAGAAATCCTGCCATTGAATGATTCTCAAGAGGGGGCTCTAGAAAACGCACTGACAAAACCCATGACAGTTGTTACTGGACCACCAGGAACAGGAAAGTCGCAAGTGGTTTTGGATATACTCGCAAATTCTGTTTGGAACAACCAAACAGTGTTATTTGCCAGTAAGAACAACAGGGCTGTTGACGTTGTGATTGAGAAATTCAAATCGATATTATCAAAAAACCTTATAGTGCGTATGGGCAATAGTGTCAATAGGAGAAATACTAAACTAGAACTCCGCAAGTTGCTTTCAAACAAGGATT
>Ga0209121_10003851_pt1 | contig 14277 bp, 12 predicted proteins | sample Cruoilmetagenom3_FD_187292 | JGI IMG/M metagenome (GOLD analysis project Ga0209121, IMG submission 187292) | Oil polluted marine microbial communities from Coal Oil Point, Santa Barbara, California, USA - Sample 3 (SPAdes) (version 2) | ecosystem: Environmental > Aquatic > Marine > Oil seeps ...
TGGATATGGACCTTATCAGTCTGGATATGGACCTTATCAGTCTGGATATGGACCTTATCAGTCTGGATATGGACCTTATCAGTCTGGATATGGACCTTACCCGTATTGATAAAAGTTGATGAAATTTTTTTATTTTTTTATTTTTTCATGAAGATAAGTAGTATCTTCGGTCCTGTTCCGTCGAGAAGACTTGGATTATCGCTGGGTGTAGATATAGTTCCCTATAAAACGTGTTGCTTTGATTGTATCTACTGCCAATTGGGGAGAACAACGGATAAGACCGTTCAGAGGAGGGAATATATCCAGAAAGAGAAGATAATAAAAGATCTAAAAGATTTCTTGGATGACCCTCCTCCATTTGATTACATCACCTTTTCAGGTTCTGGAGAGCCCACGCTAAACGATAATATCGGCAAATTGATCGAAGAGGCAAAGAAGATCTCCGATGTTCCGGTAGTTGTTCTAACCAATGGAGCGTTATTATTCGACGAGAATCTGCAGAAAGAGTTGATGTCCGCAGATATCGTCATTCCATCGATGGATGCAGTGACAGAGGATGTATTTAATGCAATAGATAGACCACATCCGTCTTTGAAGATTGAAAAAATTATAGATGGGTTTACGTCGTTTACAAGAAGATATAGTGGTGAGATCTGGCTCGAGATTATGCTCGTCAAAGGCGTCAACGACAGACCAGAAGATATCGACGAGATGAAAAGAGTATTAGAGACGATCGATGCAGAAAAGATACAGTTGAACACACCGATACGACCGCCGATCGAGGATATTGCAAAGACGGTCGATTGGGAGAAGATGAATGATGTGGCAAAGTATCTCGATGCAGAGGTGATAACAGAATTCGAAGATGACAGAATAAAACTTGTCGGCAAAGAGACCGAAGGCAATATATTAAATTTATTAAGGAGGAGACCTTGTACGACCGATGAGATCTCGGGTGCCTTATCGATGGAGATAAATGAGGTGATAAAATATTTAAATTTGCTGAAGGATAAAAAGATTAAAGTAAGGGTGCTTCAAGGCAAGAATTATTGGGTAATGAAATAAAGAAAAGGAGGATGATCAGAAGTGGCAGAAAAAGAGAGAGATTTTGGAGCAGAACTAAAAGAGGAACAAGATAAGTTAAAAGAGCATATAAAGCACACGATAATGGTGATATCGGGCAAGGGGGGGGTTGGAAAATCTACGGTCTCTGCAAACCTTGCATATGCGTTGAACTCGTTTGGTAAAGATGTTGGGCTGGTGGACGCGGACATACACGGACCAACGATCCCAAAGTTGCTCGGAATGGAAGACGTAAAACTGAATTCCACGCCTGAAGGGAAGATACTTCCAGCTATCGTACCACCAGGATTGAAAGTGATATCCATGGCTTTTTTGGTCCCAGACAGCGACGCACCTATTATATGGAGGGGGCCTATGAAGTACAATGCGATCAAACAGTTTTTGCAGGATGCTCAATGGGGTGATATAGAATATCTCATCGTTGATTTACCACCAGGCACAGGAGACGAATCGATCAGCATTGCCCAACTCACCGGCGCAGATGGTTCGATCATTGTAACAACTCCCCAAAGCGTTGCACTTCTAAATTCGAGAAAGGCAGTTGGGTTTGCACAGAAGATGAACGTTCCAATCATCGGAATTATCGAGAATATGAGCGGGTTTATATGCCCACACTGCGGTGAGCGGGTCGATATATTCGGTGCGGGTGGCGGGGAAAGAACTGCGGAAGAATTTGGTCTGCCATTCTTGGGAAGAATTCCGCTGGACAAAAAGATATGTGACGGTGGAGAAGCGGGAAGACCGATGATCATCGATGGCACCAACTCGAATAACATAGATATTTTTAAGGATCTCGCAGAGAAGGTAATCAAATTTTATGAGTGAGTCATAAATATTCTGAGAATTCCCCCCACAGCTCGATTAAGGCTTTAGATGCCCCACAGTTTTCATCGTACTTCACCACAGGAATACCCGCATTTATTGCCCCTTCCACGCTTCTATCGAAGGGGATTTTTTTTAATATTCCCAACTCATTCTTTTCACAATAGTCTTCTATCTCTTCCGCCATATCCTCATTTAGATCGTATTTATTTATACAGACGAGAGGAGTTATCTCAAAATGTTTTACCAACCCTATGATCCTCTCTAAATCATGTAATCCCGATTTTGTGGGTTCAGTTACGATCAAGGCGATGTTGACACCTGACAGCGATGCGATGACTTGACATCCGATGCCTGCCGCGGCATCTATCATTATCAGACCACGATCATCTCTTTCGGCAATTGTTCTGCTCTTACTTCTGATTTCTGCCACTATCTTGCCGGAACTTTCCTCGCCCGCACGAAGTAAGCCGTGAACCATCGGGCCATAATCGGTCTTTGAAGTAAATATATAACCTGAAATCCTATCTCTCATCCAAACGGCATCAGAGGGACATACGAGGTTACAGACACCGCACCCCTCACACAAGATCGGATCTACCTTATAATTCTCTATTGCACCAAATCTGCAGTTATCCACACAGATATCGCATTCGATACACTCTTCTTCTTTGATCTCTGCAGCCCTAGATCCATGATATTCCTCTCTATCCATCAGCTCCGATTTGAATAACAGGTGAAGGTTTGGGGCATCGACATCACAATCTGCAAAGGCTATATCTAACTTATCTTCACGTGCAAGGACGATAAAAGACCCCGTGACAGAGGTCTTTCCTGTTCCTCCCTTTCCGCTGACAATTGCTACTTCCTTCATCTAACCTAAAACCTTCTATTTTTTGTTCGATTTAATATTATTCAAAAGAGAACGATCTTCCCACACCGTTCTGTTGAAAAGTCTCTGGATACGCACTTATTATTTCACCCATCGAATCCGTGCAGTGAGAAGGAGCTAAAAAGGATAAAGATTCTAGTGAATCCAAATCTCTTTTATTGACGGAATGAAACCCCCCCATTATGCCGAAGACGTCTCCTTCTCTCGATACCGATTCGAGGATGGTGGAGATATGTGGGTGCGCGCAACCGGATACGATTAAAAATCCTTTTCTCGTCTTTATCGCCAAAGATTGTTCTTTGATGAATGTGCCGAGAGGACCCGTCGAATAGATATCGCTCACAATAAGGCTAAAAGAGTCCACAAGTATCAAATTTGATCTTTTCTTTATCTCTTTGAGCGTATTAGAAGGAAACACTCTCATACCGTATACATCTACGTCTGGGTTAAGATCAAGAAGATCAAAGAGACCACCGATGTGATCCCAGTGAGCATGGGAGATCACGATCCTTTTGATATTCTTTGGATCTATTCCAAGGTTCTCCATATTTTTAAGCAGTATCTCTCCATCTCCCCCAGTATCAAACAGTAAATTTTCTTCTTCGATGAGACAAGAAAATCCGTGTGCGGCCTTCAAATTGCCTTTATATCCATAATTGTCGTATATGGTTGTGATTGTGAACACGTTTTCCTCCGGCGGATGGTGTCAAGATAGAATACATCAGTTATATAATTGTCGGTTAACCCAATCTTTTATCTCTTCATCTTATTTCGTCCATGATGTATTCGTCCATCGGTCTTCCCCCCAAAAGCATCTCGAACTCGATTGGTGTTAAGATGGGGACATTAAATCTTTGATAATCGTCTATGGCTATTCTCGGACAAGCCGTATTTACGAGGAGATCCACCTTAATCCCGATACCTTCGGGATATATTGTACCCATATAAAGTATATATGCCTCATATCCCCTTTTTAAAGCATTTTTATAGAGTTTTAACGCTATATCTGATCGTTTCTGCCCTATCTTACTGCTTACAAGGATCCCAACCGATCTAAAATCCATCGCCTTTGAGATCACTCCATATCTTCTCCTTATCAACCGCTCCGTCTTCACTTCCTCTATCTCTTTCGAGATCGGATCTACCTTAAGCACTCTCTTCTTGGTGGCAATACCTATCCCGATCGGATGAAAATATCCACTTCCGATGTATATAATCTCCTCTCCATCGTTCTTTGCGGATGAGAAGTTACACCCGAGGACCTGCCCTTCATAAGTGATCCTCGAGTCCCCCTTTCCGATGATACATACAATCCCGTTCTCCTCATAGAAGGCCTTTATTCTCTTCAGGTCTCCGATATGCTGGACGGTTGAGACGAGCGAGATCTTATCCGCATGTATAAACGTCAAAGAAGCTCTCAGCAGATCGTTGAAGTCACATTTCATCCTCGCCTCGACGTATTCCACTCTCTTAACGTCGAATATCTTCGAGTGGCCAAAATGGAATAAGAGATCGACCTCGTTCAATAGATCCATATCCAGGTCGCACGCACCAAAACAAGAATTTCCAGATATTAAAACGAGACTCTTCGTCTCATTCTCTATGTAATCCTTTATATCCGTTGAACGCCTCAAAAGGCCATCGGGAAATTGTAAGCCCACCTTTTTCGCACCAATTTTCTTTATCTTTTTAACAACATCTTCTAAGTCGAGTTTATAGCAACCTGGTTTATGGCAGGAGAAGGATTTCTTATCTTGAATATCATTCATCTGTATTGCTTATCATCTCACCAAGATCGTTCGAGAACTCCTCAATGATCGCTCCGTCGATGTGGGGCATGATGACCAGTCTGAGTGCCCTCGGTCTTCTCGTCATGGATACGCACCACCCATTCTCCCAAAGTTCTTTAAAGACTGTGTCCAACCCTAAAACATTTAGAGCGAGGACGTTCATCTTCGGTTCAACCACTGGATGCACGTCGAACTCTCTCATCCTATCCACGAGTTCGTTCGTCAGATCCAAACATCTGCCAACGATCTTTTTAAGACCCCTTCTGCCTAAGTATTTTAATACTGCATAAACAGCAGCGATCGCTGCCCCGCTTCTCGTTCCGGAGAGCGTATATTGAGATTTTGATGAGAGATATGGCGTATCGACTTCGAGCTCCATCAGATCTTCTTTCCTTCTCACCAAAAGCCCTCCTGCCGGTATGACGCTCAGCCCCATCTTGTGAGGATCGATCGATATTGAAGAGACACCCTCAAGCTCGAAATCGAATGGATATTTTTTTTTCAAGAAGGGTATCACAAAACCGCCAAAAGCGGCATCAATGTGTAAAAATAGATCTTCGTTCAAAGCAAGTTTGGAAAGCTCATCTATGGGGTCTATCTGGCCGAACTCGGTAGTCCCAGCTATTCCAACGATCCCGATTGTGTTCTCATCGATGAGCTCTTCCACCGAATTTATATCCACGGTCAGATCCTCTTTCACCTCTGCCCTCCTTGTTTCCACGCCCAAGATATCTCCGGCCTTCTCGAATGAGAAGTGTCCCATCTCCGAGACCACAAAATTTGGTATTCTCCTCTTCTTAATATTTCTGGCCATTCTTATTGCCTGTAAATTAGATTCGGTTCCTCCGGTGCTTATGCATCCATAGGAGTCTCTCTTGTGTAATAATTCTCCTATGAGCCCGATCGTCTCTTCCTCCAATTTTTTAGTTCCCTTAAAGATACCGGGGTCCCCTGCGTTGGACGCGATGAACATATTATATGCCTTAACGGCGATGGGGTGAGGGATGGTGCACATCGAACTGAATACCCTTCTGTAATCGATATCCATCGATCTTGCTTCTTCCAAGAGCCTTATTACCTCATCTTCGCTCATTCCCTCTTCGTTCATCTATTTTTTTCGTTGCTCCTCGCATATCTAAGCATCATCTGCATCTCTTTTCTTGCCACGGTCTCTCTTGCGGCGGAAACGGCATCTATATTTGAAGAAACACTGCTTATACCGTATTCAACGAGTTTTTCGACCATCTTTGGATCCGATCCTGCCTGCCCACAGATAGACGTCTTCACGCCCGCCTCATTACATTTCTCGATCACGTACTTCATCAGCTTCAAGACCGCCGGATGCATCTCATCAAATATCTCCGAGACGTTCTCGTTATTTCGATCGACGGCGAGCGTATATTGCGTCAGATCGTTCGTTCCAAACGACACAAAATCGATCCCCTCTTCGATGATATCCTCTATGATCAACGCGCTCGCCGGTGTCTCGACCATTATCCCCCACTCCATCTTCTCGATATCCAAGCCGACCTCCCTCATCATCTCCTTTACCACCTTTATCTCGTTTGGGTGTTGTATCAGCGGGAGCATGATGCCCACATTGTCATACCCAAGCTCAAATAATTTCTTGAACGCCTCCATCTCGAGTCTAAAGTGTTCTCTGATCGTCAAATCCCTTCTAATCCCCCTCCACCCGAGCATCGGATTTGCCTCGGTGGGCTCATCTTCTCCGCCAGGCATCGATCTAAACTCGTCCGTTGGGGCATCTATCGTCCTTACCCACACAGATTTTGGATAAAAGGCATCTGCAACCTTCTTTATTCCTTTTAAGAGCTCTTTAACATACTCATCTTCCCTTCCATCTTCTATATACTTCTGGGGATGCATCGGAAGACTGAGAACCAAATGCTCGATTCTGAGGAGACCAACTCCATCTGCTCCCGTTTTTGCGGCTCTCTCTGCCACCTCTGGCATAGATATGTTTACCTTGACCTCCGTCGCCGTTATTGGCTTATAGAGATGGGGTGCGGCATTCTCCCCCTCTTCAACTTCCTTCTTCTCCATCTCTCCCTCATACACCATCCCTTTCTTCCCATCCATCGTGATCATCATGCCATCTCTCAAAACTTTCGTTGCCTCTTTGGTCCCGACGATACATGGTGCCCCAAGTTCCCTCGAAACGATGGCGGCATGACAGGTTAGACCACCCTCATTCGTTACTATTCCGGCTGCCCTCCTCATCGCGGGAACCATATCCGGTGAAGTCATCTTGGCAACCATGATATCTCCCTCTTTAACCTCGTTCATACCATCGAGTTTTTTAACGATCTTGACCCTGCCACTTACAACTCCAGGAGATGCTCCAGTTCCCCTAAGTATCGGTTCTTCTCTCCCCTCGGCTTCTTTCTTCTTGGTTGTCTGATCTTTGACAACTTCACCTTTATTTATCGTCGTTATTGCCCTTGACTGCAGAATATAAATTTTTCCGCCTGTTATTGCCCATTCCACATCTTGGGGAGACTTATAGAGCGCCTCTATCGAATTGCCGTATCTTACCAGATCAATTACCTCTTCTTCGGCTAAAGATGATATATTTCGCTTCTCTTCCGGCACTTTGAAGATCTTCGTATCCCCCGTTTCGGGATCCTTCACGAACATCTTCGCCTTCTCATTTATCTTCTCATCCAGAATCTTCAAATTTTTTCGATCTACCACAAAATTATCCGGAGAGACTGTTCCAGAAACGACAGCCTCTCCAAGACCCCATGCAGATTCTACGATTGCTAAAGGTTCTCCGGTGGTTGGGTGGGAGGTGAATATAACGCCAGCCTTCTCCGAATCGACCATCTTCTGCACAATCACGGCTATGTTGACTTTAGAGTGTTCAAAACCTCCTTTTACGCGATAAAAAATAGCTCTCGCGCCATAAAGAGACGCCCAACACTTCTTCACGGCATCTAAAAGATTATCTTCTCCTTTTATATTTAGAAAGGTCTCTTGCTGTCCTGCAAAACTCGCGGTTGGAAGATCTTCAGCTGTAGCACTCGACCTCACGGCAACAAAAATTTTTTCTCCCTCGCACAGATCCCTATACTTACGCTTTATCTCCTTTACGGTTTTTTCTGACATTTTTGTTTCTAATATGATCTGTTTGGCATTTTTTTCCGCCTCTCTAAGTTCAGAGTCGTTATCAACGTTGACTTTTAGGACCTCAAATAGCTCCTCATCGATCTTGTTATCCACCAAAAAATTTCTGAATGCCTGGGCGGTAACGGCAAAGCCAGAGGGGACCGGTAATCCATTATTTATCATCTCTCCAAGATTGGCCCCCTTCCCACCCACGATGGAGATATCTTCTTTCCCGATATTTTTCAACCAGACTGTGTCCAAAATTTTACCTCCTCTCCTTGATCATTTGATTTGACTTGGAATATCCATTATTCTAATTTTGGCATCATGTATATAAGTAACTTGGTTGGTGCTTTGGCCTGTTAGATGCAAAGATATAAAAGATAAAAAAAATATCGGATCAGATGGAGACATTGAAGATGAAGAGAGAACCTCCGAGCATTTTGATAAGTGATGGAGTTTCCAAAGAGGGGATAGAGAGGTTACAGAGAGAAGCACACGTAGACGTCTTAACTGAACTATCGGATCAAGAATTATTGCAGATGATAGGAAAATATGACGCCATCATCGTCAGAAGTAAGACGAAAGTTACGAGGGACGTTATAGAAAGAGGGGAGAGACTCAAAGTTATAGGAAGGGCAGGCGTCGGCATCGACAACATAGATCTCGATTCTGCCACAAAGAGAGGTGTGTTGGTCGTAAATTCTCCAGAGGGAAATACGATCTCCGCGGCAGAACACACGATCTCCATGCTCTTAAGCCTCTCCAGAAACATACCGAGCGCAAACAGATCGGTAAAGATGGGCGAGTGGAGAAAAAGCGACTTCATGGGCACAGAAGTGCGTGATAAAACTCTCGGAATCCTTGGCGTAGGCAGGATAGGGTCACAGGTTGCAAAGCGAGCTCGTGCATTAGAGATGAACGTGATCGCATTCGACCCCTTCATATCGGAATCAAAGATGGAGAGCATCGGCGTAAAAAGGGTTGATTTAGACACGCTCTTGAAAAAGTCCGATTTCATAACCGTTCACGTCCCCCTGACGAAAAAAACAGAGAATATAATCGGGGAAGAAGAGTTTAGAAAGATGAAGACGGGAGTTAGGATAATAAATTGTGCGAGAGGGGGAATAATCAATGAAAAAGCGCTTTATCGTGCTATAAAAGAAGGGAAGGTAGCCGGAGCATCTCTGGACGTCTTTATAGATGAGCCTCCGAAGGATAATCCATTGCTAAAACTCGATGAGGTGATCGCAACACCGCATATAGCCGCGTCTACAAGAGAGGCGCAGAAGAATGTGGCGGTCTCGATAGCCGAAGAAGTTTTGGCGGCATTGAAGAACGAGCCCGTAAAGAACGCCCTTAATATGCCTACGATCCCCTCTGATGTTTTAAACGCAATAAGGCCATATATATCGCTCGCGGAAAAATTGGGAAGATTGGCCGCCCAATTAATAGATGGAATGGTACTAAACGTTAAAATGAGATATGATGGTGAGATAGCCGATTATGAGACAAAATACGTTACGACGGCGGCATTGATGGGTATCCTGAATAACATATTGGAGGAGCCTATCAATCTTATAAATGCGCCCTTGGTAGCCAAGGATAGGGAGATAAAGACGGTGGAAATAAAGAGTAAATACATAGAAGATTTTACGAGCCAAATAACACTTGAGGTGGAGGCGGATAAGGTAAAAAGGGTGATCGGTGGAACGATATTCGGAAAAAATGATGAAAGAATCGTAAGGATCGATGAGTATAGGATAGACGCTATACCTTCCGGTTACATGCTCATCTCAAGGCATACAGATAAACCGGGGATAATAGGAAAGGTGGGGCAACTTTTAGGGGAAGAAGACATCGATATAGCCGGAATGCAGCTCGGAAGAAAGAAACCGAGAGGGCAGGCGATAATGGTTCTTAACGTCGATTCTCCTATACCAGAGCACATATTAGAGGAGATAAGAAAGATAGACGGGATAGAAGACGCTCACCTCGTGATGGTATAGAGGATGAAAAGTATTCTATGGACGGAAAAATATCGCCCCAGAAGTCTGGACGAAGTCGTGGGACACGAAGAGGTCGTCGAGAAGTTAAAGTATCTCATAAAAAGAGAAGGTCTTCCACATCTATTCATAAGCGGGCCACCGTCCAGCGGAAAGACCTCACTGGTTCTCGCGATGGCTGAAGATTTGTATGGAGATTTCCTGGAGGAAAATCTGACCATTTTCAATGCTTCTGATTTTTTTGACCTTGGAAAGGCTTATTTAGAGAAGGAGAAGAAATTTTTGCGATTTTACGATAAGAAGAAGACAGTTATATCTGTATTTAAAGAGGTGGTAAAAAAATATGCCCCGATACCACCGTTGAATGCGGATTTTAAGATAATTTTTATAGATAACGCCGAATCTTTGAGATACGATGCACAGCAGGCATTGAGAAGGATGATGGAGAGATATTCAGAGACGTGCAGGTTCGTCTTCGCCACGAGTCAGCCTTCAAAGATCATCCTTCCGATAAGATCGAGGTGTCTCAATCTATCTTTAAAGAATGTGGATAAGAAGAAGATCGAGAGAAGACTTCTTAAGATTGCAGAGAGAGAAGATTTAAGGTTCGTCGATGAGGGTGAAGATGCGATGGAATACTACCTCTCGGATAATTTAGAGATCGGTATAAAGGTCTTGCAGATGGCATCGTTAAAAGGGCAGGAAATAGATGCTGAAGCCATAAAAGAGTCTTTCGAGGGATTTAAATCATATCTGGACATTTATCTGGACGATCTATTTAAAAAAGGTAGCCGCAAATCTTCGATTTTTGAAGATCCTAAAAATATAAAGGGAGGGGTGGAAAGGATCACGATAGAGGGAGGATATGGAGGGGAAGAAATTTTAGAAAAGATGTGGAAAAGAATCTCCGAGATGGATTTGGATGAGAAAAAGAAGGCCAAGATGATCTTGTGCTTAGGAGAGACAGATTATACAATGAGAAAGGGAAAATACGAGTATATCCATCTGGAAAATCTCTTCTCAAAGATCTTTGCCGTGATAAATCTTTAACAACCCTCTCTATCTTTTCATTCTACGGTTTTGCTTCTCTTCTACGATAAGTGTCTTGATGGTCGAATTATTCACGAGATTGACCTCTCCTTTAACTGGTTTCACCTCCACATACAGTTCGTACGTGCCAGGATTGATGGCCTCGGTGTCTAAACTTATGGTGACGGCACCAACTTCTTTGGCCCCTATTTTTACCGTATTCGCCCCGAGAATCCCCCCCTTCTTTCCACCCATCTTAACCGACACAACGGCATCTTCATAAAAGACCCTGCTTCCATTCGCAACCATCACACAAATAGCCTTTGCTTCACCCTCGACCATTTTTATCGCATTAAACGGATTTCCATGCTCATCATTATAAAACGTGCGTCCTCTTTCGTCACACACACCAGATATCAGGAGATCATGCCCCGGAGGCTCTGATACGACCGTTATACTCTTGCTCATTAAATCAAAACGACTCGTCTGATCAGATGTTACTCTTGCACTTATCATGTAGGATTTATCCTTCTTTTTTATGATGTCATTGTCTCTCGGGTTGTATCTGGGAGTGTATCTACATTTTACAGATCGGCTCTCTCCCGGAGTCAGCGAGACGTTATCGAACGTTTTGATTATTTCCTGACGCTTTAGATTCCGTATAACTTTCTGATGGCTCTCTGCATCCTCGGTTCTAATCTTCTCCTCCCCTTCAAGCGTTTCCCACCATTCACTCTTTATCACGACCCTAACATTTTCTGATGATTTGCCGTTGTTCCTAACAATCACAACAATATCTATAGGCTCATCCAGGATGGATGTTGTTGGAGAGACGATCAAATCAACTATCTCGACATTCTTCTGCGGTGATACCTTGGGACCGTAAGGATACGCCGCCGATGCCGCCGATGCCATAGAAACACATAATATGAGACAGATAAAAACTGTTTTACCAATCTTACCATCGTTCATTTTTTTTATCCTCCAGCGAGCAATGGGATATTTATCTTATTATTATATTAAGTTTTTCCGTCTGCCTTCCTTAGAGAACTCAATGTAAGATTTTGGTTTTAGAGAAGATTATCGCTAAAAATTTAGCTGTAGCAGATGTGTGAATATTTCATACGTTTTAAGAAAATTTCTCAATCAGTTTTATATGAGCATAGATAAAGAAACAGCCAGAGGTGATAAATATGAGAAAAATCTTCGCTTGGCTGGGAGTTTTATTAGTGATCGCGACGATTACGACGGCTTCCCTACCTGTGGATGCAACCGTTAGCTCAGATCAGACATATAAAGACGAGATAACAGTTGTGATCAAAAATCTTTGATTTTTGGCATACGGAAATCGAAGATTTCCGACTACTACCGTCAATTTTTCCCCTTGTTGGGGAGATAAACCGGCAAATATCGAATCTATGGAGAGATACATAGCTGAAGCGGCTGAAAATGATGTGGATATGCTATTATTTCCTGAACAGGCGCTGACAGGTTACGACTCGGGTGGAGACGAAAAGATGCACTGGATGGGCGCCGAGACCATTCCAGGGCCGGCGACTGAGAAGATGGCAAAGTTAGCAGATAAGTATAACATGTGGATTATATTCGGTATGCCAGAGATTGACCCTACCACCTCAACGGTGTACAACTCGGTGGCGATTGTGAGCCCAGATGGAACCGCAATCCCCTATAGAAAGATCAACACGGCATTAGATGAGCCGCTATGGTCTGAACATGGAAGTGACCCCGTTGTATTTGATACCGAGTGGGGGCCAGTGGGTGTAGGTATATGCTACGACACCTATGCATTCCCGGGAATTGCCCGTTATGCCGCATCGAAGGGGGCAAGACTCTATCTCAATTCGACCGCTTTTGGTCTTCCTGATATGGGACCATTAAACGGCATAATGTTTAGTCTTATGAAACCGATGTACCTGAACATGCTGAAGGCAAGAGCGACAGAAAGTTCTGTATTTGTCGTAAGTTCTAATCTGGTTGGAAAAGACCTGCATACAGATTTTATGGGTGAGAGTGTGATTCTTGGTCCTGACTACCCATCAAAATCGATGAAGATATATGCCGGTCCTGCTGGGCATACCGAAGGGATGGTCGTTGCCAAAATCGATCTCAGTAGAGCGGAGAAGAAGAGGGGGTAAAAAGGATATGGACATGTTACAGACGTTTCTTACCTATTTGATGCACCCTTATCTTATGATAAATATGGTGCAGGAGTTCTGTTGTAACCAGGATCAAGGGGTGTTGGATATGGCGAGGGTCGTCTTAGGCGCTTTTACGGGAAAGTGAACATTATTTCATAAAAATTTCTTTTATTTTTTTATTTAATCTCTCTGTAATTTTTTAAGATTTTTTAAGATTGCAATACGATAAGTATTATCACCCCCTGTTCCCTCATTACGTTCTGGAACTATATGAAAATTAAGATAAAAGTCATTGCAAATGCGAGTAAAGATGAGGTGATCGAGGGAGATCCTTTAATTGTGAGGACGAAAGAGCCGCCGATTAAAGGTAAGGCAAATAAGGCTGTAGTGAAGTTATTATCTAAATACTTTAACACAAAGGTGAAAATCGTCTCAGGCGCAAAACGTAAGGAGAAGTGGATAGAGGTGGAAGAGAGAAACTCGCGTTAATTTGTTGGATATCACCAGTTCATGAACGGCTCCTTCCCACCCCATGGAAGCACGCGCCACCAATCAAACTCGGATATGGAGAAGCCTTTCTCTATCGCATCATCCGGCGTATCGAATAGATCGTCTGGATTATAATATTTCTCCTCTGTAACCTCCCTCTCCTCATTCTCGTCTGTGACACCATCTCCATCAATTGTTACCTTACCACTATCAATTGTTATCATTTTGTTCTTTGCGAACGCCCAATATGATGGGGCAGGATAACTGCGTGATTCGCCATATGTCCATCTGTAATCGTAAGTTTGCGTTGGATCTTTCTCTATATCGTTGATGGGTGTTATCAACCAGCTACTTGTGTCATTACCGATCTTGTTTACATATTTCTTGTACATCTCGACCTTATAGGAGAAGACTCTGTATTTCCCATTGGGGTGTTCAATTATCCCAGGAGGACTATAATTTTTCCCTTTTACCAATAATGCGGGTTCGATCGCCACCTTATCTCCATCATCGAGTTCCGCCATCACCCACGTATGATCCAGCTCGTCCGAATATGCAATATATGAATGAAAGCCCATACCCTCCAGATACCACTCGAGATATGCCGACATCTCACTGCAGTCAAAATAATCTTTTCTATACTCTGGGAGCTTATCTCTGTTCATGAGAACAGTGTAGAGGGAGTTGATATCATGCTTCTCTGGGCGGTAACCGATCCTAAGCCTTATCTCCTCTTTTACCTCTTTTGAACCCTCGTCCTCTGTGATGTAGTAATCATCTTCAACCATACCAGGACTCTCTTCAAGAACCGTCTCGTAATAATTTTCTGGGAGACGCCTCTCCTCCTGTGGAACGCTCCCTTGAACAGCCTCTTCCTC
>Ga0209121_10003852_pt1 | contig 14275 bp, 17 predicted proteins | sample Cruoilmetagenom3_FD_187292 | JGI IMG/M metagenome (GOLD analysis project Ga0209121, IMG submission 187292) | Oil polluted marine microbial communities from Coal Oil Point, Santa Barbara, California, USA - Sample 3 (SPAdes) (version 2) | ecosystem: Environmental > Aquatic > Marine > Oil seeps ...
GTATGAAAGCTTTGCATAACGTCCCCTTTTGCCCAATTTCGGTGTCAGGCTCAAATTTTAATCCTCGAAATATCCGATATATTCCTGTGGTTAAAATTTTCGCGTTCCTTGAACTTGAACAAAATTGAACATCCCGCAAAGGTTTCAGTATGCGACCGCGGTGTGATGGTTTTAATACTATTGAGGTGTATGGAAGAATATGACTGTTGAAGAGAAAAACGATGAATTATCATTTGAAGAACTCCTGAAAGAAAGTACCGCTACAACCGACTGGCTGGAACCGGGGCAGCGCGTGGACGCTCAAATCGCCGATATTACCTCCGACTGGGTATTCCTTGATATTGGGGGCAAGAGCGAGGGGGCCCTGGACAAAAAGGAACTCCTCGATGAAAACGGCGATTTCACGTTAAAGATCGGCGATACGGTCACGGCGTATTTCCTGGCATCGCGCAATAACGAACGGCTCTTTACCACCCGGATTACCAGCGGTCAGGCGGGACGAAACTTTCTCGAGCATGCCTGGCGCGGCGAAATCCCTGTTGAAGGCCTGGTGGAGAAGGAAATAAAGGGCGGCTTCCAAGTAAAGATAGCCGGCGATATCCTGGCCTTTTGTCCTTATTCCCTGATGGGACTCCGGCGCGTGGAAGATTCCTCCGAATACGTGGGGAAGCGGATGTCCTTTATTATTACGGAATATAGTGAAGAGGGCCGAAATGTCATCCTTTCCAACAGAGCCATACTGCAGGCGGAATTGCGTGCAAAAAAGGAAGCTCTCAAAGAGGAATTACGCGAGGGCATGACGGTCAAAGGGACGGTCGCATCGATTCAGAAATTCGGCGCTTTTATCGATATCAGCGGTGTCCAGGGATTGCTCCCCATTTCGGAAATCGGGTGGGCGCGGGTTGATGATGTTCACGACGTACTCTCCGTCGGCCAGGAACTGGAACTGGTGATTATGAGTCTGGACTGGGAAAAGGACCGGATGTCTTTCAGTCTCAAAGCGACACTTCCCGATCCATGGGACCGGGTTGAAGGAAAATATCCCGCAGGATCTTCCCATGTCGGAACGGTGGCGCGCCTGACAAAATTCGGAGCCTTCGTAACCCTTGAAGGAGGTGTGGACGGACTGATTCATATCTCAAAGCTGGGTGGCGGCAAACGACTTAAACATCCCGGTGAAGTGCTGGAGCAGGGTCAGTCTGTCGAGGTAACCGTTGAAGCGATTGATCTGGAAAAGAATCGGCTCTCGCTGAAGCCGGCACTGGGAAAAAAGGGGAAAGATGAAACGGGGATGGCCGATGGTGACGACTACCGGTCATACATGCAAAAGACGCCCACTTCGATGGGAACGCTCGGTGATATTCTCAAGGACAAACTTGCCCGGGCGGCAGAGAAAAAGAAGGCGAACAAAGAACATTGAGGCCGACACATAGGGTCTCCGGCACAAGGATACAAAACCGCGCGGGATCAACCTGTGCGAGACGAGCAATGACCTGAGAAAGGAGCACATGCATGGTAGTAAAAAAATGGGACAGTCCTCCGGCGATGGCGATCAATACGGAGAAGAGCTATACGATACTGATTGAGACCGACAGGGGTGGTATACACGTGGAACTCTATCCGGAACACGCACCGAAGACGGTGAATAATTTCGTCTTTCTGGCCCGGGAGGGATTTTATGATGGCGTGACCTTTCACCGGGTGATCAGCGATTTCATGATCCAGGGGGGAGACCCCACAGGTACCGGAAGCGGCGGCCCCGGCTATAAGTTCGAGGACGAGACGAAGGGGAACCCTCTCCGCCACGAAACGGGGGTAATTTCCATGGCCAACGCGGGCCCCAACACCAACGGGAGCCAGTTTTTCATCACCCATTCGCCCCAGCCGCATCTCGACGGCAATCATACCGTCTTCGGAAAGGTAACGAAGGGAAAGGACGTGGTAGACGCGATCCGACAGGGTGACCGGATGATCAAGGTGGAAGTCACCGAGAGTTAGGGATCGTCCGGCGGAACGCGGACAAAAGACCGTTGGCGGGGATGTGTAAGCAAGTGGGGTTAAATCTCCGTTTGGCTTATCATGTTAATTGCCAGCAGTAATATACGATTAGTAATTCATTTCTATTTCTCTCGATTTCAGGAAGAAACAACAGAACTGGAAAATGGAATAAATCCGGCCGGTCATGGCGGAAGTCACGGGGGTAGTCATGGCGGTCATGGCGGTGGCGGCGGTGGCGGTAAAAAGTAGCTCCTCATTCAACAATTGAATAATAACCAGGATTTAATTTATTTACAAATTTCGATTTCGGGGAACATAATAGCTGATTTTTCCTGAAAGCAATCATGTATAGTCCCTTGAATTCAAGCCATACTGAAGAAGCAGAGACCTTTGCATAACGTCCCCTTTTGCCCAATTTCTGCGTCAGACTCAAATTTTAATCCTCGAAATATATTTATTAACGAAAAGATCCTAACTGGCAGGAAGATATCTTTATTTTTAATGTTTCACAGGCAGCAGCAACATTCATTTTGGGGATATGTAACTGACGGGCTATCTCCCAGGATGACAGACAGGACAGGCGATCATTCACCAGAGAATTCCTGATCGCCTCCTCAAGTTCCCGCGATACATTTTCTGCCGGTTCAACAATTCTTTTCTCAGGATTATATCCGTATAATCCGAGCTGGCACGTGCTTATTCGTGCCTCAAGGAGATCTATAGCCACACCGACACTATCCGGCGATACATCTAATTCATGGGCAATTTTATGCGCCGCAGCACATGTGATTTTGCCATCCTGGATTTTCTTTGCTATGGCCTCGGCAATTTTTGGGTCAAGCCTGGTGTCCGGTGAATGTTTCGCGGCATAATGCCCTGCATCTTCGTGTGTCATAATTTCCTTTCTAATATTTTACAGTTTCAAAAAAAGTCTCGATATTGGACGAACCGAAAAGCATTATACGCAATTAGTTGTAATTACTGGATTCCCGCTTTCGCGGGAATGACAAATCGGTCGAATTTTAACTCTTTACGAGTTTGTCAATATTTCATGAAATGAAACGGTTCTATAGCAGACAGCGCATCTGCATTCAAGGTTTCGAATCCCGCTTTCTTGAGTACTTCCTGGGTTTTGTCCAGTTGATCTACATCAACTACAAAGACCGCCTGTTTCCAGCTTTCAAGAACAAATCCGTATGCATTTTCCACATTTATATTTTCATCGTAAAGTAATTGAATCAGCTTATCCAGTCCACCGGGTTTGTCTTCGATCAATACTGCTATCACTTCCTTTAAACTAACTGTTAAGCCTGCTTTTTCCAATACTTTAAGGCCCCGCTTCGGGTCATCCGCCAGAATATTTATAACTCCGAATTCCCCGGAAGTAGAAATAGCAATGGCCCGTATATTTATCTTTTCTCCTGCAAGGATTCGGGTGACCTTGGCCAGCCTCCCAGGCTTGTTTTCCGCAAATACCGAAAGCTGATAGGCTATCATTTTATGTACTCCTAACTTTGATGGATTCGTAAAAAGTATCACTTACTGTCACTCCCGCGAAGGCGGGAGTCTACAAGTACTTAAAATAATTGGATTCCCGCCTACGCGGGAATGACAAAGCTTGTCCTCGACCTGATCGGGGAAGGGTAAAAAGTCATCGATGGCAAAGTAAAAAGCTTCAAATTCAAGGCGCGCCCTTCAGCAAGCTCAGGATAAACTCACCTGAGGAATGAGGCGTACTTACTGTACGCCGCAGAGCTTGCCCCCGTGAAAACGGGGGAAGGATGCAGCGCAACGCGGAAGTTGAACTTTTTACAAAGCCATCAATCTTCCCTGTTGTCGATTACCCTGATCGCCTTCCCTTCTCCTCCGGGAAGACTGTTAGGCTCAACCAGCTCTACTTTTGGTGTAATAAGAATATCACTTTTCAGTTCCTCAACAATCTTACGCTTCAAACTTTCAAGCTGCTTCAAGTTACCTGTGAAGAATCCTTTTTGAACTTCAACCTTAATGTGCATGTTATCATTAAAACCTTCCCTTTCCAGCATGATCAGGAAATTGGTGCCGACACCGTCTATATCCATCAATTTCTTCTCTATTTGGAGGGGAAAGATATTTACCCCTTTTATGATCATCATATCATCGGTTCGACCTTTGATTCTTTCAATTCTTTTATGAGTCCTGCCACACGGACACGGTTCGGGAATTATCCTGGTCAGGTCCTGAGTCCTGTATCTGAAAATGGGCATCCCTTCCCTCAACAGGGTGGTCATAACAAGTTCTCCCTCCTCACCATCGGGAACGGGTTTCAGGGTGTCCGGATCAATAATCTCAACGAGAAAATTATCCTCCCAGATATGCAGACCGTCCTGGGATTGACATTCAAAGGCCACGCCGGGTCCGTTCATTTCTGAGAGACCATAGGAATTAAACGCCTTGACGCCATAAAGTTCTTCAATTTTCTTTCTCGTTTTCTCCGAGTGAGGTTCCGCACCTATAAAGGCAATCCGAAGTTTTGTATCTTTTCGAGGATCAACGCCGACTTCCTCAAAAACAACATAAAGATGAAGGGCGTAACTCGGAATGATATGTATGACCGTTGTTTCAAAATCCTGCATGAGCTGTATCTGTCGTTTGCTGTTCCCCGCGCCTGACGGGATAATCAGTGCACCCAGTTTTTCCGCACCATAATGGAAACCGAGCCCGCCGGTAAAAAGACCATAGGTCATCATATTTTGAAAAACATCACTTTTTCTCATGCCGGTCATATACATGGAACGCGCCACAAGATTAGTCCATTCATTAATATCGCCGGCAGTATGAAATATCACAGTTGCTCTGCCCGTCGTTCCGGAAGAAGAATGCATCCTGATCAATTCATCCTTTGAAACGGCTACAAATCCATAAGGCCAGTGTTCTCTCAGATCATCTTTGGTAGTAAAAGGAATTCTATTTATATCCTGGAGAGAACTTACTTTGTTCGGATCAAAACCGGTTTCTTTAAATACTTTGTCATAAAAGAAAGAGGCCGTTGCCCTTTTTAAACTCTCCTTTAATCTGGAAAGCTGGAGATCCTCCAGCCTGTCCCGCGGCATTGTTTCAATTTCTTTTTCCCAGTACATTCTTTCATGTCCTCCGACCGTCGACGTTCTCGTGAGTTTTACAACTCAACAAGAAAATTATCAAGTCAAATCTGACGGTTTCGTAAAAAGTCGAATCTCCCCTCCCCTGGAGACTGTTCACAATTTCTTTTTTTGTCATTTCGAGCAAAGCGAGAAATCTTAATACTTAATAAATCTGACATGTTAAGATTCCTCACATTCGTTCGGAATGACATTTCACCCTATTATGACACAGTCTCCTGGCGGGAGGGGATTAAGGGGAGATGGGACGTAAGTATATGAAATGGCTTTGTATTCACCCTCACCCCTGCCCTCTCCCATCAAGGGAGAGGGAGCATTGTTGACTTTTTACGAGTCCATCAAATTTGATCTCGCCGGATGTATTATAATTGAATTACCATTCTGGTTGTGATAAATTTTAATGTTGAATGCCGGATTTTTTGTTGGTTTCGTGGGCGCAACCCAACCTGCAAATTTATGAATCTAAAATACTGGATGAGCGATGTCTTTATTTAAACAAAAGAGTAACATTCTTATTACCTGTCCCAAGGGTATTTCTCCTTACTTAAAAGAAGAAATAATTTCTCTGGGTTTTCCTGTTTTATCAGAGCTTGTTGCGGGTATAGCAACGGAAGGAACCCTTGAGGATACGATGAAAATCAACCTTTATATCCGCACAGGACATCGCGTCTTATTTCTCCTTGATAAATTCAATGCAAAACATCCCGATGACCTTTACAAAAAGGTATCAATCATTCCCTGGGAAGATTACATTCAGAAAGACGGCTATATATGTGTGACTTCTTCTGTTGACAATTTGACTATAAAAGATCCACGCTTCGCCGGTTTAAAATGCAAAGATGCCATTGTTGACAGGTTTCATAAAAAGTTCGGTTGCAGACCAAATTCCGGCTCCCGAAGAAACCGGACAGTCATTCACCTTTTCTGGCAAAAGGAACTATGTCTTGTTTACCTTGACACATCCGGCGAGTCTCTGTCACGACACGGGTACAGGAAAATTCCCCTTAAAGCCCCTATGCAGGAAACACTCGCGGCAGCTACGCTACTGGCATCCCGTTGGAACGGCAAAGGTAATTTCATCAACCCCATGTGCGGAAGCGGAACGCTGGCCATCGAGGCCGCACTGATTGCACTTGAAAGATCTCCGGGACTGCTAAGAAACAATTTCGGATTTATGCACATTAACGGATTCGATAGATCATCCTGGAAGGAATTGCGAAACATTGCAAACAGAAAAGCAAAAAAGACCCTCGAAGGAAAAATCATTGCGACAGATATCAGTGGTAATGCCATCGAGGCAGCAAGAAAAAATGCAACCACGGCAGGTATAGAACATCTTATTGAGTTTCATATATGTAATTTCTCTGACACTCCCGTTCCGCCGGGGACAGGTCTGATTATGTTCAATCCTGAGTATGGTGAACGGTTGGGTGAAGCTGAAAAATTAAAGAAAACTTATGGGGAAATCGGAGATTTTTTCAAACAGAAGTGTAAAGGATATAAGGGCTACATCTTTACGGGTAACCTTGAACTGTCAAAACATGTAGGGTTAAAAACAAAAAGGCGGATTCCCTTCTTTAACAGCAATATCGAATGCAGACTCCTTGAGTACGACCTGTACGAAGGAAGCAGAAAGTCCATAAAAAATCCTCCTGTCAAAAAATAAACACATAACATTCAATAATCTGACAGTTGACTAATGAGACCTTTGTATAACGTCCCATAATCAGGGGGCAACAGGGATCAGGGATCAAAACAAAAGGACATTAGCCTTCAGCCTTTCGCCTTTCACCTTTCGCCTCCTTCCCTTCGCCCTTAGCCTTTTGTCTTTGGCACACTTCTCGCAGTAACATTAAAGAACCATAAAAGAAATGCCGATATAAGATATGTAGCTTTCGATTGACTTCAACTTATAAAAAATAACCTTACACATTAAAGGTGGACAGAAGGTTAAAAAGGAAGTTTCAGTTCGATGGCTCACAGGCCAACTGGGATATACGTTAATATAACGGTATCCTGGTGGCCGCAAATAAGAATATCATTTTAATAAGTAACATTCTGAAAACTGCCTGGCGGTGGGTGGTTTCCTGCTCCTTCCTTTCCACCCACCGGCCCCCTCCAGGATTCGCAGATTGAGACCTTTGCATAATATCCCCTTTTGCCCAATTTCTCTTGATAATCCACGCTAACCTGATATACTTTTAATGATAACATTTGGGATCATCTCCCGATTAGTTGAAGTTAATTAAGGCAAAATAAGTGCATTATTTACAATTAATACCAGAGGGTTCAAGGGGTCAAGGATTCGAGGGTTCGAGTGAAATACTAAGAAATTACAAAGAGTTGAAAGTCTGTTGTGTCTATTCCTTTTAATATAGCAGAAGAATATCTTAGAAAACAAACCCTTGAATCCTTGACCCCTGGAATCCTTGAACCCTCTTCTCCAACTAAATTGGAGAAGAACCAACATTTATAAAAAGGATCACCCATGTCTGAGAATGTTTCTTTCGAATGGAAACAAAAGATCGTGTCCCCTGAAGACGTACTGGCAAAAATCGAACCGGGAATGAGTATTTTTCTGAGCACGGGAGTGGCGGAACCGCGCACGCTGGTCAAACACCTCATGGCCTCCGACCAAAACAATCTAAAGGACCTTGAGCTAATCCAGCTTTTAAGCCTCGGAGATGCTATTCCTTTAGATGAACGTTACTCCCAAAAATACAGGCTTAAGACCTTTTTTTCCGTATGGGTAGCCAGTGAAGCAATTACCGCGGGACGTATAGACCTGATTCCAGGCAGATTTTTCAAAATCCCGAGGCTTTTCAGGTCGGGCGTTATTAATGTCGACGCCGCATTTATACAGATCACACCACCTGACGAAAGAGGTTTCTGCAGTCTCGGTGTCGCGGTCGATGTTGCCAGGCATGCAATGGAACGAGCAACTTTAGTTGTTGGAGTAATTAACGATCAGTTCCCCCGTACATTTGGTGATACATTCATACATGTTGATGATTTTCACTATCTCGTTCAGTCCACAGAACCACCGATCTATTTCCCTCGCTGGCATGTAGATGATGTGTTCGATAAATTAGCCGAAAATGTCGCGTCAACGATAGAAGACGGCAGTTGCCTCTCTTTTTTTCAGGGTGCCCTGTTTGAGGCATTGGTAAAACATCTTGCCCGCAAACGGCATCTTGGAATTCATTCACTCCTTCTTACCGATGCTGTCATGGATCTCATGAAAAGTGGCGCCGTTACCAATAGACGTAAACGCACCTTCCGGGGCAAGAGCTTAGTAGCATATGCTCAGGGAACGCCGGAACTAATGCGCTGGCTGGACGGTAATCCCCTGATTGAGTTCCAGGGAATCGATGTGGTTGCTGATCCCAGAAGCATCTGGCTAAACGATCGCTTTGTAGCAATCATACCCGCACGGAAGGTGGATCTGACCGGTGAAGTTGCTCTTCACGTAGGTAAAGGAAATGTTACTCGAAGTCCCGGCGAAGTTCAGGAATTACTTGCGGGCGCGACACTATCTTATGGAGGCCGTACGATTATTGCCCTTCCGAGCCGTAACCTGAAGGGAGAATCCAACATTCTGCTTTCCATAAAAGATCTGCCAAATCAATTTTCCAACAGGGAATTTCTCGATATGATTATCACAGAATATGGTGTGGCTTCCCTGACAGGCAGAACCATACGGGAGAGGGCTCTTGCTTTGATCGATATCGCCCATCCAGACGATAGAGGCAACCTGGTTCGACAGGCTAAAGATGCAAACATTTTATATCGTGATCAGATCTATCTTACCGAATCAGGACATCTCTATCCGGAACAGATCTCCTGTACACATACATTCAAGGATCATCTTACCGTTTATTTCCGTGCAATCAAACCTTCTGACGAGGATGACATGCGAAGATTATTTTATCGATTCTCCGACAGGTCTGTTTACTATCGATACTTCAGTCCTATTAAAACGATGCCTCATATTAAAATGCAGGAGTACGTTAATATTGATTACAGACGGACAATGTCAATCGTGGGACTGATCGAAGAGGCGGGTGTGGAACGTATCATTGCGGAAGGACGGTATGTATGCATGGGTGATGGATCTTTTGCTGACACTGCATTTATCGTGGATGAGAAATTACAGGGCAAAGGAATAGCAACATTTCTTTTAAGATTATTAATACAGACAGCTCAAAAACGGGGCATCAGGGGCTTCAAAGCGGATATTCTGACTGACAATAAATCGATGATAAAAGTCTTTGAAAAAACTCTATTCCCCGTCAAAGCCACGGTCAGCCAGGGAATATATGAATTAACCATACCTTTTGACTCTGAAACGAACGGATCACCTGAAACCGAGGGTTAAATAGGGGCAAGAAAGGGAAATCGTATGTATGCAGTAATCATGGCAGGCGGCCGGGGTACTCGGTTCTGGCCGTTAAGCAGAGAAAAAAAACCAAAACACTTACTAAATATTACGGATGAAAAAACGATTATCCGGAAAACGGTAGAACGGATAAGACCTCTGATTCCCGAAACAAATATTTTTGTCATTACCGGCGCGAATCACTGTGAAGAAGTAAAAGACCAGTGTTCAAATATACCGGAGGAAAATATAATAGCAGAACCGGTGGGACGAAATACGGCACCCTGTATTGGCCTGGCGGCTGTCAAGATCAAAAAAATGGATCCCCACGCTGTCATGGTTGTTCTTCCTGCAGATCATCTTATCACCAATGAAGATCTTTTTTTAACTACCCTCACCACAGCAGGTGAAGTGGCCCAAAAAGGAAACTACCTTATAACCATCGGAATAAAACCAACGGGACCTGAAACAGGCTATGGATATATTGAAGAGGGAGAACCGGTGAGTTCCATGGGTGGAAATGACATATATAAAGTCAAATCCTTCCGGGAAAAACCTGATATCACCCAGGCAAAAGAATTCGTTAAAGACGGAAATTTCTTCTGGAACAGCGGGACCTTTATATGGACGGTTTCAACAATACTGGATGCAATAAAAAATTTACTACCGGACCTTTATGAAGGACTTCTGACAATAGAATCCTCCATCGATACAGAAAACGAAGAGGATGTGCTTCGCCGGGTATATGAAAATATAAAACCTGTTTCAATAGACTATGGTGTTATGGAAAAGGCCGATGGAGCGCTTCTTGTTAAAGGAACCTTCGGATGGAGTGATATAGGCAGTTGGGATGCGTTGTATGATGTTTTAAGTAAAGACGAAAAGGGCAATTCCCTGAGGGGTCCTGTTATCGCAATAGATTCTTCAAATTCCCTTATTTACAGCCCTCATAAACTGGTGACCCTTGTAGGAGTGGAAAATCTTATCGTCGTGGAAACGGAAGACTCCCTTCTCATCTGCAACAGAGGCTGTTCTCAGGATGTAAAAAAAGTGGTTGACAGGCTTGAAGAAAAAGAAATGAAGGAATACTTGTAAAATTAAACTTTGAGACCTTTGCAAAACGCCCCCTTTCGCCCAATTTCAGCGTCAGGCTCAAATTTTAATCCTCGAAATACTCAATGTATTCCTGTGGTTAAAATTTTCACCTTCCTTGAACTTGAACGAAATTGAACATTTTTCAAAGGTCTCACTTTGGGGTTCCATGAACACAGCAAATATAATCGGATTTCTGGCAGCATTTATATGCTCAATCTCCATGACACCACAGGTTGTCAAAATACATAAGACAAAAAGAACAGAAGACTTATCTTTAGGGGCATTCTCGGTGCTTGCAACCGGTCTTTTTTTATGGCTTGTCTATGGGTTATTGATCAAGGCAATGCCTATTATCCTGGGAAATGCCGTTGGTTTCACCCTCGCAATGTATATCGTAATAATGAAAATCAGGCATGGGTAAGTTATGAAGCATTCGTAAAAAGTCAAAGACTTGCCAATTTGTCATTCCCGCGAAAGTGGGAATCCAGTAATTACATTAAATAAAGGTGTTGACTACCAACATGCTTTGCCTTACTATAAAGTAAGAAAGGATATCAAAGTAAGGAGAAAGGTTCCCATGACATTAGCGACACTCACAAGCAAGGGACAGGTAACAATTCCGAAAGCAGTTCGAGATTCTCTGCGGCTGCACGCGGGAGATAAGGTCGAATTTATCATCACTGAAAGTAGAGAAGCTCTTCTTAGACCAATTACCAAGAAGGTCGATGATGTATTCGGTAGGTTACACACGACAGGGAGGAAGCCTGTTTCTATTGAGAAAATGGATGCCGGTATAAGACAGAGGGTGAAGGAGAGCTTCAAATGAAAGTCCTGGATACTAATGTGCTGATTCGCTTCCTTGTGAGGGATAATGAGCAACAAGCCGAAATCATTTACAGGATATTCAAACAGGCTGAGTCCGACAAGAAAGTATTGTTCGTGCCTCTGTTAGTTGTCCTTGAGACTGTCTGGGTGTTGGAATCTGTTTATAAGATCTCGAGACAAGAGATACTGGATTCCATTAATGATCTTATATTAATGCCCATTCTGGAGTTTGAGGCACAATCAGCAATCATGAGCTTTGTCTCTTCTGCACGAGAAAGCAAAATGGATCTTTCGGATCTTTTGATCGCGCATTCTGCAAGATTTTCGGGCTGTGAATGTGTGCTTACATTTGACAAACGGGCATCAGACTTTGGGCTTTTTGAGCTACTTAGATAGAGTGACAGTAGCATAATCGGAATCTTCGTACAGGAAGCAACCTCCATCGTAAAGCATCATTCTTCGCCAAGGCTAAAGGCACCAACCTCAATAAAATTGTAAGTGAAGCGCTTGAAAAATATTTGTCCGCGTAATTTGCCGTTTGATAGAAATAAGTATGGCGTCCCCGAATTTTAAACTCCCTGTATTGCAATATGCCCTGGCCTTGAAGTTCAGGTACGATACGGCCTCTTCCGGAAAGGGTATAAAGATTTGAAGCTTTTTTCTTTATCTTTTCCAATATTTTTATGGCATTTTGTGGGCTATCCACTGAAATGTATTCAATGATATTTTTTAAATCATTTTCCGCAACACTGGTCCAAATTATTTTATACTTTGGATTCATTACAGTTTTTCTTTCAGAGAATTCTCAATATCTTTAAATACTTCCTCTTGTGGCTTTACCCTTCCATTCCGCACATCACTTTCACCTTGAGATATCAGTTTCAATAAACCAATTGCATTCCGCATATTTTCGTAACTTTCAGGATCCTGAAGAACAGCTCTGGATTCCCCATTTTGGGTTATAATTACAGGTCGATGGGTTTCGTTAATTTGGTTTAACAAATCCGCGGCTCTGGATTTTAAATAAGTGACTGGCTTTATATCAGTTGTTATTTTCATTTTCACCACCCCCAGTCCGTATACAGCACCAAATATGGACCGAATGTCAAGATGTATCTTTTTATGTGTCGGAAGAATAAAGGGGTTACATCTCCTCAACCAAAAACCGGGACTCAATAGAATTTCAGGGAAATCACTTTTCTCATAATATCAAAACCTTTATCGTTGTGAAGAAGAAACAAATTGTTTTCTATTGCTGTCTGCGCAATAATACAGTCGATGCTGCTTCTGACCGTTACACCCTCTCTGCGACAATCAAAATAGATTCTGGCAGCCCTGGCAAAGGAATCAATTGGATCTTTCAGATAATAAAACCGCTGGGTTCCAAGATTCTTTTTTATAAGATCATATTCCTTTTCCGATTTTGCTCCCTGCAAAACCTCCTGATATATGAAGGAATTAATTCCATAAGGTATTTTTTGCTGCAAAACAGTTTTAAACTTGCGGGTAGATTTATTCCCGGCGCCTTTAAAAAAATCTATTAAAACCGACGTATCGACCAGAATCATTTTCCCTCTCTCAACGACTTGTAATTATATCCTTCGGCAAACTCTATTTTCCCTTCCAGATCGAGCAAATCTCCACGACCTCTATTCTCCACAAATTCTTTCAATGCCTGATTTATGAGTTCCCTTTTGGTCTTCGCCTCGCTGTATTTAAAGGCTTCTTTAACCAGGTTGTCATCAAGAACTATATTTGTTCTCATCTTACACCTCCTTATACCCCCAGCCTTACACATAACGCCGGAGGTGTCAATGGTTTTGTGTTGGTTATGGAGTTAAAGGAGAGTAAAGGGAACGGTTCTATTTTTTATATATAAAACTAATCGAGAAGGAAAATAGAACCGTCCCCTTTTTCTCCATAATCGTTTTAATGGGATTTTTTATAGGGCCAGATTTTTTGCTTCAGTGGTTTTTGCAACTGTTTGCCGCTTAAGTCAGCCATTTCGCTGTTTTCACATTTTATTTTGATAAATTTGCAACTAAAAATAGTTGCTATTTAAGGGCGATTACTATAAACTCCACTAAGAAAAGGGGGCTTATGGGCCGCAAAGATAAATTATTGGCAAAATTGCAACAGCGACCAAGGGATTTTACATGGGATGAGCTTGCGGCATTGTTAAATTCTCTTGGCTATAAACAAGCAAAACCCGGGAAGACTGGAGGTTCAAGAAGGCGATTTGTTCATCCGACTGCCGCAACGATCACTTTACATAAGCCACACCCTGGAAATATTCTCAAAATGTATATCATCAATGACATTTTAGAGGTTCTTAAAGAGGAGGAAATGTTATGAAAGATATGATGAGTTACAAAGGATATTATGGTTCGGTTCATTATAGCGATGAAGATCGCGTCTTTCATGGTAAGATAGAATTCATTCGTAGTCTTGTAAGCTATGAAGGCGGTGATGTAGAAGGGTTACACAAGGCGTTTGAAGAGGCGGTAGACGATTATTTAGAGCTCTGCGCCGAAGAAGGAAAAACCCCGGAAAAATCCTTCAAGGGTAGCTTCAATGTTCGTACAGGAAGCGACCTCCATCGTAAAGCAGCATTATTCGCCAAGGCTAAAGGCACCAACCTCAATAAAATTGTAAGTGAAGCGCTTGAAAAATATTTGTCCGCGTAATTTGCCGTTTGATAGAAATAAGTGTGGTGCCCCCTTCTCCCTTTTGAAGAACTTGTACAGGGTTCCTGTGGCAAACTCGGCCTTCCTTGCAATCTCGCGCATCGATACATTGTGATACCCATTCTCCGAAAAGAGATCAAGTGCGGTTTCTA
>Ga0209121_10003853_pt1 | contig 14275 bp, 8 predicted proteins | sample Cruoilmetagenom3_FD_187292 | JGI IMG/M metagenome (GOLD analysis project Ga0209121, IMG submission 187292) | Oil polluted marine microbial communities from Coal Oil Point, Santa Barbara, California, USA - Sample 3 (SPAdes) (version 2) | ecosystem: Environmental > Aquatic > Marine > Oil seeps ...
CAACACAGGCGGATGAATGGTACACGGATCAACACGGATGGTACGGATAAGGGTGTTCCAGAATTTAAAGTATCCCAGATCATAGTCTGTCATTCTGAGCGTAGCGAAGAATCTCGCCCTGGAAAGGCGGTTTGGGTGCTGTGGCGTGAAACTCTTCGCTTCACTGCGTTCCGCTCAGAATGACACTGGGATGATTATTTTTCTGGAACAGCCTAAACACAGAAGAATCAGTGAAAATCCGTCTGATGTGATTGCACAAGGAGGGTGGAGGAGAGGATCAGCCCACTGATTGACTGGCAAAACTCAAGGGAAGACTGCCCATAATATGTGCCGGCCCGGGAACTATCCCCGCCTGGTGTCTTGCTTCGCCATACCAGTCTTACTTGAGCCTACCCAATCGGCCAACCACCGTGGGATTCGATGGCCTGGTCTATCTCGTCTATCAGGCGGATGGTCTCCTTGAGCGCGACGACGATGCGCTGGAGTGGGCGATCTCGTCGCACGAGTTGATGTTCTCTCTCACCCGCCGCCTGGCTCGAAAATCGGGCAATAATCGGGCAGGAAATCGGGCAATCAGGCGTCGGAGTCGGCCAGCCGGTACCGCGTTGTGCGCCCGGCACCTTCGATTGCCAGCAGCCCGTGGGTCGTTAACTCGCTGAGGTCGTTGCTGGCGGTCCGCTTGGAGACTCCGAACAAGGTCTGATATTCGCGGTTGCTGATGTCACCCCCGCTCTGGCGCAGGTAGTCAAGCAACTTAATCTGACGTGAGTTGAGAGAGATCTGCTCAGCCTCCGCCTGGATACGATACAGACCTCTCAGTTCCTCTACTCGCCGCTCAATCCGTACCATCTCTACGCCGATCCCCTGCACAAAGTACTCTAGCCATTCGGTCAGGTCTTGCGTCTGATCAACCGAGCGGAGGGCCTCGTAGTAACTGGCCCTGTCCTGGTTATAGTACTCGTCCAGGGCGAAGAAACGTTTGGTGTCAAAGTCCCGCTGGGCCAGGATGAGCGTCGCCAGAGCGCGAGCAGTGCGCCCGTTGCCATCCACAAAGGGATGGATGCGGACCAACTCATAGTGGGCGATTCCTGCCTCCAGCACGGGCATCAACGCAGCGGCCTGGGGGCTGTTGAGCCAGGCGACGAGGTCAGTCGTCAGTTCAGGCACATCCTCCCAATCGGGAGGGCGATAGACGACCTCCCCGGTTGCCGGCACGCCCACGACGACCGGCACGCGCCGGTACTGACCGGACTCGGCCGGTGGCAGGATGTCTTTCACCACGAGGGCGTGAAGATGTAGAATTGTCTCCTCTGTTACCATCCGCTCCTGGCCCAGGAAATGGCGATCAACGTAGCGCAACACCTCGGCATAGTTGAGCACCTCTTGTTTATCGCGGGCGTGGGCCAGTATATCGCGGCCGGCCAGCAGGTCGGTGACCTCCTCCAACGAAAGGGGGTTGCCCTCAATGCTGGTGGAGTGGTGAGCGCTGCGAACGAGCGCCTCGTGGCGCAGTTCGGCCTCCCAGCGCGGCACGATGGGGGCACGCAGGATACGGTCCCGTGCCACCTCGATGCGAGCGATCATCTCGATGAGAAGATCAGTGCGTTGGAAATTGGGTTTGAACATCGGATTGCATCTCCTACTCAATCGGCCAGCCGCCGTGGGATTCGATGGCCTGGTCTATTTCCTCCGAAGATTACCGCGGACAGGGAAATACACGATAGTCTGCTTGCCGGCATCCGTCATCCCGTGTGGGTGTTCTTTATCGTGTATTTCTTCATCCGAGGTAGTCCTTTCGCAGGCCAAATGTGACTACCCAACCGGCCAGCCGCCGTGGGATTCGATGGCCTGGTCTATTTCCTCCATCAGGCGGATGGTGTGTTTGAGCGACTACTGCCTCACGCGCTGGGTAGGTGGAACCATTCCAGCCGTTATTGTGCCAGGCGAGGCGGATTGAGAGATGGGTTGTCGTTTTTCACTCCAATGTACCGTGTTCACCGATCACATCAAGCCCGTGGAGGCCTTTTCCCAATGCTCCTTAAAGAACGCAGCGTCGGTTTTCGACCGCGTGTATTCGCTCACGCGCTTATACTGACCGTACGCAGCGGCAAAGGGCGGCATGTTGATGGCCTGACCACGGCTGTAGAGGAATCGATCATGAGGCATGTCCTTCTTTTTCAAGAACCTGAGCTCGAACCCAATGCTGCGCCGGCCTAAATCGTTCTGCACTGATGTGGCTTTTTCCAAATTGATCGCGGGCTTCTTGTCGTCGCTGGCCTGGGCTTGCTCTGGCAAGGTCAATAGCCTGACGTCACGGATTTTGACCTCGGGATCTTGAAATACGTCCAGAAACAGATCGAACACCGCGTTGTTGAGGTATGGATCGACCCACCATACAAAATCGTGGCAGGAGGCGATGAACCGGCGCAGCGTGGTCCGGTTATGCTCACCCATAAGGGGATCGATCCGTGTCCCCACGATATCAAAGGGTTCACCGCCGAGGATGGGCAGCCGGTCAGCCTGGCGCACCACTTGCTGCAGCCTGCTCCCGACATAGTCCGCCAGTCGACGGTATTTGTTAGAGGGCGGCAGCGCATCGTGGCAGTAATCCCAATTACCAAGCACGATCAGTTGCAGACGCGCTCGTGTGATCGCAACGTTGAGTAGGTTCTCGGTGCGATTTAACCACTTCAGACTTCCCTCTGACAATCCCGGTGCGAGAACGGGTGAAAAGATCATCACGTCACGTTCGTTGCCCTGGAAGGTGTGGGCGGTTCCTACCTGGATTCCGTGATCCCCCCCAAATTCCCGTGAGACCCAATTGCTGATTCGATTTGCTTGTTCCCGGTATGGCGTCACGATACCCAAGCTGAAATGGTAACTATCGGTTTCATATTGACCCAGGCTCTCCAACAGGTCGGGGACCAGGTTCTGAAGCGCCTCTAATTCAGCCCGGTTGAACGCGCTGCCACCTGAAGGATGTTCGGCTGTGCCATCTACGTGCACCCAAAACGCGCCGCAGCCGGTGTTTATGAAATCCCAAGGCACACCGCGGCGCTGCAAGTCCGTGCGGAGTACCAGTTGGTTGTCATAAAACTCTTCGTTTGAGAACCCGATGATCTGTGTATCCGACCGGTAATGTTCCCTGAGCGTTATGTCTCCTGGGCGATTACCCACACTGCGGTGGGCGATGTCAAATAGGGAATGGGTGTTGTACAGGAAGGCATGGGGAGCGACACCGAATTTGGCAGCGGCGTCCAGATCGGAATCCTGGTGCAGCGTGGCGACGTGCCGAAGCTGGTTGCGATCGCCGATGATCACGACCCGCTTGGCACGGTAAAGGAGCGGGAGGGCGGATGGAACGTCGCATTGGGATGCCTCGTCGACCACGACGATGTCAAACAGCTCTGGCGTCAACGGGAGATTGGTCTTGGCGGATAGGTTTGTGGTGGCCCAGATAGGAAACACCTTGAGTGCCGCGGGAAGGTAAGCCTCCTCGGCGGATTTGAGTTCCCGGTACTGGGCAGGATCGTACTTCCTCGCCAGTTGCTCGACGGCCGACACGTAGTATCGCGCCTGCTGGATCGTGGCAGTGTCTAAAGCCTTGACCTGCTCAAGCCAATGAGATCGGATGAGAGATGCACCGATATCGTGCTGTTGGTTTTGAAGCTCTTTGACCCTGTTGACAGCCTGGATCTCTGTGGGGAGATCCTCCCTCTGCTTTTCCAGGTGTTGGACCGCGGCCGTAACCTCCCAAAGGGAAACCAAATTGCGCCATTTGGTGAGATGGCCTGTGACGGCCTTGAGCTTCGTCGGGGTTTTCAGCGTCCATAAGCGATTGGCGCTGCCAGCCTGGTTTGACCGATAGTCATCCAATGTCTGCAGCGCATCGGCATTGGCGTCAAGTTTCGAGTTGACGCGTGCGGTCAATCGCTCGCGATGATCGATCAACGTTTCGATGCGGGGCAACAGGGCCTGCATAGGTCTTCGGAGCAGGTCCAGGTCCATATCCGATAGTTGTACCTTGCTGACATCCTCGCGGAGAGCATCGGGCAAGGTGGCTGTGGCTTCGTCCAGCCTGGTTTTCTCGGCAGCCACAGCGTCTTGGGTTTCTCCCATCCGTTTCTCCAGCACACAGACGTAAAGAAACCTTGTGAGCTGATGACTCGCTGGGGCGATTTCGTCAAGCGGCAGCGTCTGCAGCGAGTCGGCGGGGATCCAGCTTAACCCTAGGGCACCCTGCAAGCTTAGGAACTGCTCGGTGATCTCCTTTTTCGGGTTTTTCAAGCCCAGCGCGGTCAGCAGCCTGTCCCAGAAAGAGGCCTTGCCCCTCAACCAGGCTTGTGCGCGCCCCACGAGGCGTTTGCTTTGCTTGAAAAGAGCTACGAGGCGTGGCGTATCAGCGCTGGAAACAACAGACGCGACCTGGCTCTGGAGTTCCGCCGGCAGCTTGGTCTGCTGTCCTAGACAACGGGAACTCAGCCCGCGATAGCGTTGGTTCAATGCGATGATTTGGCGCTGCGCATCGAGAGCTGGCAGAAGGGCCAACCAGTTCTGCACATACGCCTGCATAGATTCCAGGGTGTCGAAACCCCAGAGGTGCAAAAATCCGCCGCCGAACGATCCCCACTGATCCTCGAATTGGGCCAGGGTATCCAGGAGAGGGTGACTGAGGTGGTTCTTCTCGACGATCTTGTGCACCTCGTCCTCCAAACGCGATGCCTCATCGCTCAAGCTGAGGGCTGTCGTTCGGAGGTTGGAGATGGTCGCCTGGAGGTGTTCTTGCTCTTCTGGACGATACCTGGGGACGTAGGCCTGCGCATCTCTCGCTACGTGTTTGGGGAGGAGGGTTATTAGGTTCTCCTTCTCCACCTGATACGATTCCAGAAGACCCTCAAGCTCTCTGAGGCGATGCAGCGTTTCTTCCGTTTTGGCTAGCTGCTGCTTGAGTGCAGAATATTTCTCGCGCAGTAATGCGGCGGAAGGTTGCTTGCCACACACCGAGATATGGTCCAGAGCCGCTGCCATGTCCCTAGCAGCGTTTTCACGGTGTGCGCGATTCCCTGTCCTGACAGCGCCCGAGAACCGGATTTCGTCCCTCAAGCGGGACATCACGACGTCAACCGCCCCATTGTTTCGACTGGCGAACAGAACGGATTGGTTGTTGAGTACCGCTTGCGCCACGATGTTGAGCACCATCTGGGATTTCCCGGTGCCCGGCGGGCCTGTTACCACAGTCACTTTCTCTGCGCCCAGTGCAGAGATGGCTTGCCGTTGTCCCTCGTTGATCTCGGTGACATAGATGTTGCTATCTGTCTCCAATGGGGGCGGCTTGGGGTAATCCCGCTCTGAGACGCTGGTCAAGATCTCTTTCAGGCTTTCGGGTGCAGGAGGCCACATAGCCGGAGCGGCCAGGTCCCGCAACTCCTTGATCAGGTTAGCGGTCGCGATATTGTCTTGAACCGAGAATAGGAACGGTGCATCAATCAGGGTGCCAGGCGCAAAAGGGACAGAACCGGTTCCATCCCAGGGTCTTCGGTGCAGGACATTGCCAAAAACCTCTGAGAGTTGATCGACTAACACTGTCTCCCAGGCTTCGGTCCGTGACAGGTTGTCTTCGGGCTGGGTGGCGTCGAGAGCCGCCAGTGTCTCCGCGATCTCGTCGTCCCTGAACATCGCACTCTTGAGCACGGCGTGGCTGGGCTGGGGGTCCTGGGCAGCCCGCAATTGTAGTTTGCCGTTGGATTCCTCGGCCTCTACCGGCGCGAAGATCAGGGGCGCAATCTGGTTGGCCTTTATAACATAAACCGGGAAGCCCAGGCACAACTGTTGTCTCTGCCGCTGCGTCACCCGTTTGACAAATTGGCTCACGGGAGTAGGGCGTCCGGGCCGACCGGCCTCAAATTCCAGAGCCGTCCCGCCCTCCAGAAATCCTCGCACTATTTGTGCTGGCGCGGGGAAGAAAAAGCAGGTGCCTTGAGTGCGTTTGATCACGTATTGCTGCTGGTTTTCGCGGTCCAGGCATTCGGCATAATAGCGCACCAGGCGCGACCACTGGTCGGGGCTCCGAACTTTGGTGAAGCGCTTGCTTGGGCGGTCTTTTTTCTGCTCGGTGTTTTTTTTCCGCGCCCTGGGTCGTTTGATCTTCCGGCTGACCGGCTGGGGGGCTCCGTTTGTGCCGGTGGGGCTGGATGTGGACGTTGCGGGGCTCTGTTGAGGTGGACTTTGCTGGCCGCTGACGGGTTCGCACTCTAGGATTCTGTCTACCCGGAAATTACGTTCCTCGCCGCGCCAGTGGCACATGGCGCGGAACTGTTGGTAGTTGACCCACTCCAAAGGCGTGATGTCCCGCTCGGTCACGCTGCCCTGGTAGCTGCGATAGACGATGTGTATTACATCTTGATTCAAGATGGCCTGGTTAACGATGTCACGCATGTCTGTCATCGGACGAATTCTCCTGGGGGGGGGGTGCTGCGTTCCTCTGTGCCATGACGTTTTCACTCCACCGGCCAACCGCCGTGGGATTCGATGGCCTGGTTTATTTCCCCCATCAACCGAATGGTTCCCTTGAGCGCGACGACGATGCGGTAGTAGTGGACGATGTCTTCTTGGGTGAGGGTGCGGCCAGGAACGCCTTTCTTGCTGCGCTGGTCGTAGAGCCACTTGCGCAGCACCTGGTAGCCGCCGACGTGGAAGTTCCAGACGTCTTCGGGGACGCCGCCAAAGTAGGAGCTATGCGACCCTTGGGAGGTGTCGAGATACACCTTGCCGTCCTCGTAGCACTTGCTTTTGCTGAACGCGCCCATGGTGGTGCCGTTGATGCCCTCGACGAAGGTGGTGATGGGGTGCTAGGCATTAGTTACCTCAATCGCGTTGGTCACCTTTGCTTGAATTGGGTTGCAAGCCACTCCTCACCTTCTTCGGTGATCTCCCGAGTGCCCCTTGGGGAATCGGAAGCCAATGTCATTTAGTATACTCCGATCTCCGTTCTGTGCAAATCTTTGTCGCTGGCATGGTTGCGCAAGATGCGAAAAGCAGTTAGAATACTGCCACTGAATTCTAAAACTGCGCGTGCGCATATAAGGAGATGATTCTATGACGCTAAGAGACTTGGTACTAAGAAACAGGAGCTATCGGCGATTCTATCAGGAAGTTGCTATAGATCTTGAGACGCTGAAAGAGCTTGTCAATCTGGCGCGGCGCTCGGCCTCGGCTGCCAACCTGCAGCCGCTCAAGTATATCCTCAGTTGCGACCCCGAGATGAACGCGCGCATCTTCCCGCACACGCGCTGGGCAGGCTATTTGAAGGACTGGCCTGGCCCGGCGGAGGGCGAACGCCCGGCGGCGTACATCGTCATCCTGGGCGACACAGACATCCACGAGTCCTTCGGCTGTGACCACGGCATCGCTGCCCAATCCATCATGCTCGGCGCGACGGAGCAGGGTCTGGGTGGCTGCATCATCGGCTCCGTTGATCGCGACGGGCTCCGGCAGATGCTCGACGTCCCGGAGCGGTACGAGATCCTGCTCGTGCTGGCGCTGGGCAGGCCCAAAGAGACGGTAGTGCTCGAAGAGGTCGGCCCCGACGGCGACATCCAGTACTACCGCGACGCAGAGGACGTGCACCACGTCCCCAAGCGCCCGCTGGACGAACTGATCCTGCAAGAGTACAGAAGGTGACGTGAATGCGCTATCGAACGCTTGGCAAGACTGGCCTCGAGGTGTCTGTCGTCGGCTTTGGCGCCATTAAGCTGCCGGATGTGAGCGAGGAGCAGGCCTGCGCCGCGCTCCACCGCGCTCTCGACCTGGGCGTCAATTTCATTGACACCGCGCGCGCCTACGAGGACAGCGAGCACAAGATAGGTTTGGTGCTGAGGGAGCGACGGGACGAGTGCCACATCGCCACCAAGACCGTCGCCCGCGACGCCGATGGGGCCATGCACGACCTGGAGACCAGCCTGCGCGAACTGCAGACCGATCACCTCGATCTATGGCAACTGCACAACGTGATGGATCGGGGCCTGTGGGAGCGGGTTACGCGGCCCGACGGCGCGCTGGCGGCGGCGAAACGCGCCCGCGCCGAGGGGTTGGTGGATCACATCGGCATCAGCGTTCACCGCTCGCTGCACGTGATGCGCGAGGCCATCCGGTCGGGTGAGTTCGAGACCATCCTGCTGTTGTACAACCCGCTCGACGAGGAGGGCGTGGCGACTAACGGCATCCTCGACCTGGCCCGTGAGCACGGGTTGGGTCTCATCATCATGAAAGCCCTCTCTGGCGGCGCGCTGGCCCTCCCGCTGAGCGACGAAGAACGAGACGAGAAATACCGCGCCTCCGGCGGTCAATGGTTCGACCCCATCGTGCGCGGCAGCCTGCGCTACGTGCTCTCTCATCCAGCGGTGGACGTGGTCATCCCGGGCCTGCGCTTCGTGCGGGAGGTGGAGGAGAACGTCCCGGTGGGCGACGCGCCACCGCTGGCCGACGCCGAGCGCGACGAACTGATCCAGGCCATCGGACGGCTGAGAACCACCTACAAGTATCAGCAGGACTGCCTGCGCTGCGGCTACTGCCTCTCCGTCTGCCCGCAGGGTATTCAAATCCCGCAGGTGTTCCACGCCATGTACGCATATCGTCATTACCTGGAGGAGACTCGTCACGTCGGGCTGGAGATCTACCGCTCGCTGGAGGTCAGCCCTGAGGAATGCATCGAATGTGAAGCCTGCGTGGAGGAGTGCCCGGCGGGTATCCCCATCCCGCAGCGGCTGAAAGAAGCCGTCGAACTGTTCAGAGGTTGTGAACCTCAACCATCAGCGCGACATCAGCCAGGGTAGCCTGGCTCGCAACATCTGGGGCCTGGCCTGGCCGATTACCGTCAGCCAGGCGCTCTTTCTGTTGCCGGGCGTCTACGATGCCTTGTGGCTGGGGCAACTCGGCCCCGGTGCCCAGGCCGCCGCAGAACTCACCATGTCGGTGCGCTTCGTGATGATCAGCGTCCTGATGGCGCTGAGCCTCGCCAGCGGTGCGGTGGTGGCGCGTTACGTCGGCGCCAAAGACCAGGACGGGGCCAACCTGGCGGTGCTTCAGGCGGTAATCCTGATGGTCACCGCTGCCGGGAGCCTGGGGCTCGCCGGCCTGGCCTTCGCCCGGCCCTTGCTGACGCTTGCCGGTGCCGATGCCACCACGCTGCCGCTGGCCTTGCGCTATGCCCGCATCATCTTCGCCGGTCTCATCGCGATGGAGATGGTGCCCAGCCTCGGCTTCACGATCAACGCGGCTGGTGCTCCCAGCGTGATGCTGCGCATGACGTTGCTCAGCACGGGGACGCTGCTCGTTGCGGAGCCGCTGCTGGTGCGCTGGATGGGGCTGGAAGGCGCTGCGCTGGCGCTGATCGGCTCGAACGGATTGGGGATGCTCTGGGGACTGGCTGTGCTCATCTCGGGTCGAGCGCCTGTGCGCCTGGACCTGCATAATCTGCGACTGGATCTCCCGATGATGGGACGCATCCTCCGTGTAGCGCTGCCCGCCGTCGTACAGCGCGGCACACCCAACCTGACGATGTCATTCCTCACCCGGCTCATTTCCTCGTATGGTGCGCCGATGCTGGCCGCGTGGATGATCGCACGGCGGATTTTCGGCTTTGCTCTGATACCGAGCATGGGAGTGTCCGGCGCTACGCCGGCAATGGTGGGGCAGAATCTGGGCGCAGCCCAGCCTGAGCGTGCAGCCCGCTCGGTCAGCCTCATCGCCCGCGCAGCACTGCTGGTCGGCGGCTGCGTCCTGGGGCTGCTGGCGTTTTTCGCTCCGCAGATTGTGACGCTGTTCAGCCGCGATGCAGAGACCATCGCGGCCAGTACACACGTGATCCGTTTTCTCAGTATCGGGCAGTTCTGCTTCGTGCTGAGTTGCGTCTTGGACGCAGCCCAGTCAGGGGCAGGCGATACGCTTTCCCCAATGATCATCAACCTCATTGCCTTGTGGCTCATTCAGGTTCCCTTGGCGTACCTGCTCTCTCAGCCGGTTGGCCTTGGAGTGGATGGAATCTGGCTCGCTTTGGTGCTGGGCTGGGCCTTGCAGTCGGCGCTGATGCTATTGCGCTTTCGCCAGGGACGCTGGAAACTGAAACGGATATGAGACGTTCAGAACTGACTCTGTTGTCGTCCTGCCATCCGCCATTCTTACACAAATCCAATGCTGCGCTAGTGTCTTTCTAATGGAGGGCTGGTACAATGTTAGTCGGAGGCACCGAGGTTGCCTCCGGTTGTCCGAGCCGTGACTGCTCAGGCTCTTCCCAAAACAGGCACAAATAGCACACGGATACACACAGATGAAACTGGTTCTCACAGATTTTTTATCTTTATCTGCGTACATCCGTGTGATCCGTGTTGATCCGTGTCCCATTTATGACTGGCTGAGTTTGCCGAGGGAGACACCGTGCGCGTAGATGCCCATGATGGGCGGGTGGTGTTCGAGAAGGCGTGAGCAGATTCACATCACTATTCTTTGTCTGATAGGGCAATGTGCGGTATAATCTACACAGGCACACATGCTTCAAGTCTCACGTTTGACGTTTGACGTTTGACGCTTGACGTTTCACGTTTGACGTCTCACGTTTCACGTCTCACGCTAAGACCATGTGGCTGAAGGGAGGCTGCTGGACCATGATGAGATTGGATCGTTTCACCGAGCGCGCGCAGGACGCAGCCCAACGGGCCGTTGAGGTTATGACGCGCTATGGACATACACAGGTTGATACTGAGCACCTCCTGTTGGCGCTGCTGGATCAGCCGGAAGGTGTGATTCCACAGATTCTGGAATCGCTAGGTGTGGATGTTGACCACGTACAGCAACGTCTCGACGATGTACTGAAAGCCAGCCCCAAGGCTGGAGTTTATGGCGGCGGCGGGGTGGGGCAGGTCTTTATCACCCCGCGTGTCAAGCGAGCACTTGAGTTGGCCAACGACGAGGCGAACCGGCTCAAGGATGATTACATCTCGACTGAGCATATCTTTCTGGCTATCACCAGTGAGCGCAATACCCCTGTGGCCCGGATTCTGCGCGAGAGTGGCGTGACCAAGGATCGCGTCTACGACGCCATCAAAAAGGTCCGTGGTGGGCAGCGCGTGACTGACCGCATGGCCGAGTCCCGCTACCGTATGCTGGAGAAGTATGGCCACGACCTGACCCAGATGGCCCGCGAGGGGAAACTCGACCCGGTGATCGGGCGGGATGGCGAAATCCTGCGTGTGGTTCAGGTACTTAGCCGCCGCACCAAGAACAACCCGGTGCTCATCGGCGAACCCGGCGTGGGCAAAACCGCCATCGTCGAGGGGTTGGCGCAAAAAATCGCCGCCGATGACGTGCCGGAGATCTTGATGGGCAAGCGAGTGATGCAACTCGACCTGGCCGCAATGGTCGCAGGTGCGCGCCTGCGGGGCGACTTCGAGGAGCGGCTGAAAGGCACTATTGAAGAAGTCCAGCGGTCTAACGGGGAAGTCATCCTGTTTATTGACGAACTGCACAACGTCGTCGGCGCAGGGGCTGGCATGGGAGCGATGGACGCATCCAACATGCTGAAACCCGCACTGGCACGGGGTGAGCTGCAGTGTGTCGGGGCAACGACGTTGGACGAGTACCGGCGCTACATTGAGCGCGACGGTGCGTTGGAGCGACGCTTCGCCCCCATCTTCGTCGAGGAGCCGAGTGTCGAAGAGACCATCGAGATGTTGCGCGGTCTGTGCGATCGCTACGAGGCCCACCACAAGGTGCGCATCTCCGATGAGGCTATGGTAGCCGCGGCCCACCTCTCCCACCGCTACGTGACCGACCGTCGCCTACCCGACAAGGCGGTTGACCTGCTGGACGAGGCCGCCGCCAAAGTGCGCGTCGCGCTTCACACCCTCCCACCAGACCTGAAGGCCATGCGACTCGAACTCCAGCGCCTCCAGACTGAAATCGAGGCTGCCAGTACGGTCGAAGACTACGAACGTGCTGCCGAACTGAAAACGGATCGCATCAACCTCCAGGCCGAATTCAGTCTCAAGAGCGAGATGTGGCGGCAGGAGCATCAACTTGACGAGACGATTGGGGAAGAGGACATCGCCGAGGTGGTGGCGAGTTGGACCGGAATTCCGGTCGCGCGGATGTTGGAGACGGAAGCGAAGAAACTGCTACGCATGGAGGAGGCGCTGCACCGGCGCATCATCGGCCAGGAAGAGGCCGTCGCCGCCGTTGCCGATGCCATCCGCCGTGCCCGCTCGGGCCTCAAAGACCCGCGCCGGCCCATCGGCAGTTTCATCTTCCTGGGCTCCTCCGGTGTGGGCAAGACCGAATTGGCCCGGGCACTGGCCTGGTTCCTCTTCGACGACGAAGACGCTCTACTGCGCATTGACATGAGCGAGTATCGGGAGCGTCATACCGTCAGCCGTCTCTTTGGCGCACCGCCCGGCTACGTCGGCTACGACCAGGGTGGTCAGTTGACCGAGGCGGTGCGACGGCGACCTTATCGCGTCGTTCTGTTCGACGAGGTCGAAAAGGCCCATCCGGATGTGTGGAACGCGCTGTTGCAGATATTGGACGATGGCCGCCTGACCGACGGGCAAGGCCACGTCGTGGATTTCCGGAACACAGTCGTGATTATGACCTCGAATGTGGGGACAGAGTTTGCGCGCAAGGGCGGGACGCTAGGCTTCCTGCGGGCTGGCGAGGACAGTCGTGACGAAGATGAGAGCCACCGCGAGATCGAGAAGGAACTTAAGAAAACCTTCCGGCCCGAGTTCCTCAACCGCGTGGACGAGGTTGTCATATTCAATGACCTGACGTTGGAGGACGTGGAGCGCATTGTGGGCCTGCAGATGGGAGAGATCGCCAGCCGGTTGGCGGAGCAGGGGTTGGAAGTTGAACTGGCGGACGCGGCCCGCAAGTGGCTGGCCCGCGAGGGGTTTGACCCGCAGTTTGGCGCCCGGCCTTTGCGCCGCGCCTTGCAACGTCACATCGAAAGCCCCCTCAGCGTCAAGTTGCTGCGCGGCGATTTTCAGAAGGGCGACAGGGTCGTCGTTGACGCGGGAGAGGAAGGACTGATTTTCGAGCAGCGGTCGGGGCAGGGCGATACAGATGAGAAAGTAGCGGCTGGTGCCGTATCGGAGGAAGTAGCAGTCGAGCCGGGACTTTCGGTTTGAAAGAGGCTGGGCCTGTGGCCGGGGAGTAGAGGAGCACCTTCGCTCCCCCGCTCATCAACAGGGATCGCAGAAGCGGGTCTATATGGGGAAGAAACTCACGCCTACGGTCCCGGGCCCGGAATGGACGGCGAGCGCGGGCGAGAGTTCGGTCACGATCGTCTCCGTGCACTCGAAGCGGGCCGTGACCAGCGCCTGCAATCTCTCCAGGTGCTCCGTCGCTGCCACGTGGGTGAACGCTACCTTGATGCGCGTTCCCTCTCCAGCATGCTGCCGCATCAACTCGACCATCCGGCGGTAGGCTTTGATCCGGCTGCGGGCCGCGCCAACTGCCACGATGACTCCATCCTGCATCCCGATCAGCGGTTTGATGTTGAGAAGCGAGCCAACCAGGTGCTTAGCCTTGCCGATGCGGCCGCCCATGTAAAGATAGCGCAGCGTGTCGGCGGTCTGAATCATCATGCCCTTCTGGGCCACTTCGCGGGCTCTCTGGACAACGTCATCGAGGCTGAGACCGGCCAGTGCTGCTCGGGCTGCCTCAATAGCCGTCCATCCTTGCGACATCGCCACCTGGAGCGTGTCCATTACTTCTACCCGAACCTCGGGGGACTGCTCTCGGAACATCCCCACGGCGGCCCGGCACGATTGGTAAGCGCCGCTCCCTTTTGAGGTCATGGTGAGCGCGATTATCTCCTTCACCCGTGCCGCAAGATGCCTCAGACCCACCAGATAGTCACCGGGGCTGGGGTTAGACGTCGTGGGCAACGTGGTCGCTTCAGTCAGCCACTCGGCGAACTCTGCCGGTTTGACGTCCACCATGTCACGCAGTGTCTCTAGCCCGCGGTGGACGTAGTAAGGCACGATCTCTATGCCCAACTGTTCTGCAAGCACCTTGGGAATGCTGGCAGTAGTGTCTGTGAGGATACCGATCATCGTAAATCCCTCCTACCTTCGACCTAGTTCCATTATAAATCCATTGTAGAGCAATGTCAATAGTACATTTAGTTGGTGATTACCCACATCTCCACAACCGTCCCGAGACTTCGTCATTCTGAGGAGCGAAGCGACGAAGAATCTCATTTCGCAGCACCAAATTGTCATCA
>Ga0209121_10003856_pt1 | contig 14268 bp, 14 predicted proteins | sample Cruoilmetagenom3_FD_187292 | JGI IMG/M metagenome (GOLD analysis project Ga0209121, IMG submission 187292) | Oil polluted marine microbial communities from Coal Oil Point, Santa Barbara, California, USA - Sample 3 (SPAdes) (version 2) | ecosystem: Environmental > Aquatic > Marine > Oil seeps ...
AAGGAAGAAAAGGCGGCGCAGAACGCTGTAATCAAGGAGATCATGGCTGATTTCGGTCTCGAGGGTGTCACGAAGAAGCGGCTCATCCGGTTCATCGGGAACAACGAGAACTGGGACAAGCGGATGATCGGGTACCGGCTCAAGCGGGCGCTGATTGCAGAGACATACGCGGCGAAGCATCACTGAAGGGCAGAGGGCGATTCTGGCGGGCGGGAGACGAGGGGTCTTCTGCCTGCAGGGGGTTTGTTTTTGGAGGAGGTTTTGGGAGAGTTTATGTCGAATGAGTACTGACACGTACTACATGGAGCGCAAGGAACTCCGCCACGATCGACACACGGTTTCACTTCTGACGAACCATACAGTCTTCTCTCCGAAGTATCGCGGGAAGATTCTGGTGGTGATGTCGCGCTTGCACTTGATGGGAGAGAATGGCAATGAAAGACCGAATTCTTGAATCCTATTTACAGGATTTTTCCAAAGAGTATACCTTATCGGGTCTAAATGAAAGTGAACTTTTTGAGCATTTCGTGAACTATTGCATTGTTGCACGTGAACATTCTGAGAGCTTCGATTTTGAGGAAATCCATGTTGGTGGAAGTGGAGATAATGCCATTGATGGTATGGCCATACTTGTGAATGAACATTTAGTCTCATCGACTGAAGGTATAGATTTTTTTAAGAACAGCCTGCGAAGGCTGGATGCCCAGTTTATCTTCCTCCAGTCCAAAACCTCAAGTAATTTTGATATGGGTGAAATAGGAAAGTTCATCTTTGGTGTCAAGAGCTTTTTTGGAGAAACCCCTTCTATTAGAGTCAACTCACAGATTCAGCATTTGAGATCCTTGAAAGAGTATATATATAACTCAAGTATCGACATGGATAGAAGCCCTTTATGTCACATGTATTATGTTACAACGGGCAAGTGGGTTGAAGACGATAACTTGGTAGGACTAATTAAATCAGGTATCGATGATTTGAAGCAAACTGATCTTTTCAGTGAGGTAGAATTCTTCCCAATCGACTCAGAGAATATGAGGCGAATGTATAGAGAGTTGAGGCACAAGGTTGAGAAAGAGATCATCTTTGAAAAACATACCATCTTGCCTCCGATGGATAATGTACAGGAAGCATATCTTGGGATACTGCCTTCAGAAGAATTCCTGAAATTGATATGCGATGATGAGGGTAATTTGCGAAGGAGTATTTTTTATGACAACGTCCGAGATTTTCAAGGTAATAACCCCGTAAATAGAGAAATAGCTGAATCAATAAATAGCCCAGATCAAAGCGACAAATTTGCACTACTTAATAATGGCATCACTATTGTAGCAAAATCAATCAACAAGGTAGGAGACAAATTTAAATTGATGGATTACCAGATTGTCAATGGAGGTCAGACCAGCCACGTTCTTTACAGAAACAGAGATTCCCTAACGAACAAGGTGCTACTGCCTATAAAGCTTATTGTCACGAACGATGTAGAAGTTACAAACCGTATTATCAAAGCGACCAACCGGCAAACAGAAGTTAAGATTGAGGCTTTCGAATCTCTTACTCCCTTTCAGAAAACATTAGAAGAGTTTTACTCCAGTTTTGGCAAAGACAAGAAACCACGTCTCTACTATGAAAGGCGTTCGAAACAGTACGATAACCTGCCCATTAAAAAATATCAGATAATATCGCTGGCTGCTCAGGTAAAGTGTTTCCTTGCCATGTTTCTAAATGAGCCGCATAGCACTCATAGATATTACGGCGAACTACTCAAAGCTAATCGAAATAGAATGTTCGTTGGATCTCCTTATCCTTACTACATAAGTGGTTACGGATTGAATAGACTTGAGCATTTCTTCAATGAGAACAAAATTGATCACTTTTACAAGAAATTCAGATATCAAATGCTTATGCTGTTCAGAATCTTTGCTGAGAAATCCCAATTGCCGTACCTCAATAGCAAGAAGATTGATTCCTACTGCGTCCATCTCTTAGAAAATCTAACTGATGAAGATCGAGCATTGGATTTATTCAAGAAATGTGCAGCGCTTATAAGCAAAACACTCACAAAAGTTGAGGTGGATCCACGAGCTGCAACAAGACTTAAAGTATTCACCAATGAACTTATCTCACAAGCACCCATTAGCAAAGCAGCGACTGTCGCAACCGTGGAGAGAGAACAAGGTACTGTTATTTGGTTTAGCGCAGTCAAAGGATACGGCTTCATCAGAAGTAGACAACGAGAAGATGATATCTTCGTGCATTCTAACGACGTTAGCGAACTTGACTACGTAGACTTCCGAACTAGCCAATTGGTTGAATTCAGTGTAACAGAAGACGATAGAGGGTTAAAAGCTTATGATGTACAAATTCTGAAGTAGAGGGTCCATTAATTATGATGTAACATTACTGTCTTGGTAGTGCTACCTCTATCACCCCATCGCCGCTCGGTTCGCTCGCCCCTGCCTGAGATTGCGGGATATGACGCAAAGCCCCCAGATCCGCCCGCGGCTGACCTGCGCAGTATTCGAGCGAGATTGCGGCTGGCGGACCTGCAACGCCCGGGGAACTGCCCGGCAAAGAATACGCGAAGGGCAGAGGTGTTCTGGCGGGTGGAATCAAAGGGATTCTGCCTGTCGGAGGGGGTTTTAGGAGGTTTTTTATAGTGTCGAGTTCCGGTTCATTACAGAAGGAGAGCTACTATGGACAAACTGAAATGGCATATCACACTTGCGCTGTGGCTCGCGTTCTGTGGTATGGCGAGCGCAGAGCAGTTGTACGTTCATGAGAGTGGCTGGTGGCGTGACGGCGGCGCAACGTATGCCTGTGCGGTTGCTGGAGACTATGTCTATTTGGCAGATTTCACTAACGGACCTGTTATATTGCACACAGATGTACCAGTTACACCGCAGAAAGGCGACCTCGACCATGACGGCCAGATCACTCCTGCCGACGCCATGATCGCACTCCAGATCGCGGTCGGCAGCTTACCGTGTGATGTCACAATGATCGCCACCGCTGACGTCAGCGGCGATGGTAGCGTCACATCGCTCGACGCTCTCATGATCCTGCAGGCCAGCGGCAGGCAACGCAGAGCCACAACCATCGCCAGAAGAGAATGCGTATTCTCATCTATACGAACAGATGGACAGATACGAAAATGGAAGCACATTGAGACTGATCCAGAGTTATGTGGGCACCCCAACCACTCCGGATGACTACATGGCTTGGGTGTATGATAACGACCTGGCAGTATTAGCCCCGGTCGATAGAGGCACTCCAGAGGACATGGTAAGAGCGAAAGTCCTTTGCGATTCCCTGATCTGGTGCCAGAACCAGGACCAGGATTTCAATGATGCACGGATAAGGGACGGTTACTGGGCAAACGATCTTAAAGACTCATCAGGTGAGAACTCTTCTATCAAGAGTCCGGGAACTGGCACGGGCAACATGGCATGGACGATTATAGCTCTGCTCCGTTATTATGATGCTACTGGAAATGTAACCTATTTAAATACCTCCAAACTCATGGGCGACTGGATATACGATAACTGCTATGATACTCGTGGTGCAGGAGGTTATACGGGCGGCTACACTGATTGGGAACCCAAAAAACTCGAATGGAAGTCTACTGAGCACAATATCGATGTGTATGTCGCATTCATGAAGCTCCACGAAGCCACCAACAACTTCACATGGCGAGAGAGGGCGACATACGCAAAGACGTTCGTGGAATCTATGTGGAACGAAAGTCTTGGGTATTTCTGGACCGGAACAACGAATGATGGAACAACAATAAACAGAGATGTTAGACCTCTTGATGTGAATACATGGGGTGTAATGGCTCTGGATGATGTAAACAGATCTGCCATCAACAATTGGATCGAAAACAACTGTCAGACAACCTGCTGTGGCTTTGAAGGATTCGATTTCAATTGCGACATGGATGGGATATGGTTCGAAGGGACTGCGCAGATGTGTATCAGTTATCAGATTGGAAACGGAACCGAAAAGTCAGACAAGTACATAAACGAGCTCCGCAGGGCTCAAACCTCCGCGAATAACAGCAATGGGAAGGGAATAGTTGCGGCTTGCCACGATAATGTCTCGACCGGGTTTGGATGGAGTTATCCAAATGCACTACATACAGGTGCTACTGCATGGTATATCTTTGCCGAACGAGAACTCAATCCATACTGGGGCGTGAGTACAGGCGAACCGATCCCTTCGGATGCGGAATAGTGGATAAATAGATCAGAAGGCAGAGCAATGATTAATAACTCAAGAATAAAACTAATTCTATGCATATTGTTTCTCTTAACTCCCCACATCCAACTTGCATCAGCACAAGCGGATGCTGAGACGTTTTTAGACACGATCGAACTCAAAACATTCCTATTTTTCCATGAAAACACCGATGAGCACGGCTTTACGGTAGAGAGTACTACATGGCACACTGGCAGTTCCGCGTCCAGTGGATTCTACCTCACATCGATCCCTATAGCGATCGAAAGGGGGTGGATAAGCTACGAGGAAGGCTATCAATGCGTGAATACCACTCTTAACAGCTATTATGATAATCCGGATGACCCCGACGATTTTTACGTGGAGAACGAGCATGGATTTTTCCCTCACTGGTTCGATCAGGATACCGGGAACTGGAACGGAGTGGATTGCTTCTCCTCAATAGATACTGCGATATTTATGGCGGGTGTGCTGACCGTCAACCGGTATTTTGCTGGTACCGAGATAGAAACTGTTGCTACAAAACTGTACGAGGATGTCGATTGGGAATGGATGCTCAATGGCGACGATACTCTTTCTATGGGCTGGAGACCTGATACGGGCTTTCTTCCGTATAGGTGGCAGGGGTACAACGAGGGCATGCTTGCAGTTCTTCTTGCGCTGGGTTCTTCCACGCATCCGATACCAGACGATAGCTGGGATGCATGGACAAGGACGTACAGGCAAGCAGAGTACACTTATGGGAATCAAAGTTACACGTTTGTAGAAAGCACCTCAACTTCGCTTTTTACATACCAATACCCTCAAATATGGTTTGATTTAAGAGATAAAACAGATACGGCGGGTATTAATTACTTCCAGAACTCTGTTAATGCCACGCTTGAGAACAGAGCTTACTGCGCAGAGAACCCGAACAATCACACAGGCTATGGTCCGAACGTGTGGGGCTTGACTGCATGCGAATGCCCATTACACGACAGCGGTTATGGGGCACACGGTCCTCGCCAGAACGATGACGGAACAATAGCCCCCACAGGTGCCGGCGGCTCGATCGTATTCACGCCCGATGAGTCCATAGCGGCACTGCGTTACATGAACGAAACTTATGGTGACGGACTCTGGGGCGAGTATGGCTTCAGGGACGCATTCAATCCGGGTATGGAATCAGGTATTGGCTGGTTCGCTCCCACATATATTGGCATAGACCAGGGTGCGATACTGACAATGATCGAGAACCACAGAAGCGGGATTGTCTGGAATCTGTTTATGCAAAATGACTGTGCGAAGAAAGCGATCTTAAAAGCGGGCTTTGTGGACAGAGGCGACATCAATCAGGACGGTGCGATCACGCCTGCTGACGTGGTGCTTACACTCAAACTCGCAGTCACTGGTAAGTATGATCCCATCGGCGACATGAACGATGATCGCCGAATCTCGTCACTCGATGCGCTCATGACTCTACAGGCGGCGGCGGGGGCAGGTCTGTGAGGTGCCAAAAACATCGCCACGCTCCCGCGCCCCGTTTTGCCCCCAACCCCCTCCACTCCCGCGATTGTGGCACAAGTCTCACAAGAATCGGTTAGCACAATCACCCCACCCCACTGCCCCTGCCGCAATTCACCAGCACATACCAGACCCCCGCCCGCAAGCAGCAGCAAACCATCCCCCGCCGCCGCATCCGAACCCGGGAATCGCCGCACAAAGCCAGAGTCACACAAGCACCCGCAGGAGCGACCAATCACGAACAGATCAGGGCAGAGTACCTAGGCGAGATTGTGGCTGGCGGACCTGCAACGCTTGAGGGACTGCCCGGCGCAAATACGCGAAGGGCGCGGATAGTGGATGAAGCCAAGCGAACCCCCAAAAGATGCCGTGGCAATGGTAATTGAGGCAAACCGTGAACTGACGCCACCATCTTGCCCACCCCTTTCCTACCGCCGCATCTACCAGCACCCGGCCCCCACCCGCGGATGCCTGCGAATTCGTTTGGAGATGTGGCATGGCGGAGGCATCACCATAATCTTCGACTGTGCCGACCAAAGATATATGAGAAACGTAAAGAATGTATTACTGGGTGTAAGAATGTATGCAAACATATCGAAAGTGACATTCGATGGGCAGATAACCATCCCCGCAGAGATCCGAAGAAAGAAAAAGATAGAAGCGGGTTGCAATCTCTTATTCATCGATGTAGAGGGTGCCATCATCATAAAGAAAATGGACGAATCGAAGAAAACGTTCGATGTCTTTGATGAGCGGACAAAGGAGCTGAATCTATCGCTTTCTGAACTAAACGATCTGGTTGATCTGGAAAAGCAGCACACATGGGATGAAAAATATGCTAAAGGTGATGATTGATACAAATATCTTCATTTCAGGACTATTTTTCAGTGGAAAGCCAAGAAAAGTTTTAATTCAAGCTCTTGATGATAAAATATGTCTTATATTACCAGAAGCTGTGGTACATGAGACGGAACGTGTTATATCTAAGAAATTTTCCGATTCTAAGCAGTTACCAAAAGCAATGACGTTATTTTATACAATCATTTCAAAATCAGAGGTTATAGAACGAGAAAAATATCGAGAGATGGTAAGTGTTGCATTGAACGATTTGAGTATACGTGATGTAAAAGATGCTCCGATACTCGCATGTGCACTGTTTTATTCTCCGGATTGCTTCATAACTGGCGACAAAGACTTTGATCCGTTGAAAGGGAAGGTTAAATTTAACATCCTTAGTGTTAGTGACTATTTATCAGGATGATTTGGTATATTGTTGAAACTCTTCCGGCTAAGTATGAGCTTCGGATACCCGAAACCAAGCAGACTGAAACCTTAGCGATCTGCTCATTTGCCCCAGAATGGATCATCCTTTCGTTTGATCTCCATAAACTCTGAAAACGTCTCGATCTCATCAGGAGACAGTATATTAGACAGTTCTTGCTCAACCATCTTTGCATGTTGTTCAGGGATGTCTACAAAGAGCGTATCGCCTTCCTTGATCTGCCGCCCGACCGTGGGACCTTCGATTGCGAGAGCGACCTCGTCACGGTATCTCGCCTCACGCAAGGACTCTCCACGCTCCTGAATCCCTTTTATAGTCCCGACCTGTGTACCATCGGCACGCATGACCGCAACCCCGGTCCTGACCACGCCGCCAATGACGCGCACACCGACGACCGCGGGATTGTTCTGCCTGAAGACACACCCATCCAGAAGCTTGAACTGTCCAGGTCTGATCACTGCCTCTGAGAGCTTCTTCTCAACGAGTTCCTTCTCAGTTGATGTCCAGTCCTGATAATCCTCAAGCAACCGGTAGATCACATCGCTCTGGAACAGTCTCGTGCCCGATTTCTTAAGCTCCTCCCTGGCATCGGGCAGTGCATCGACACGAAACCCAATAATCGTCCTGTTCAGGGGATTGTTGCTCGTCTCTGCCTCGATTACATCTCTTCTCGAGATATCGCCGATCTTGGCAACCCTGATCGGTACGCCGGCATTCGTTAATTCATAGGTCACTGCTTCGAGCGATCCTATGGTATCGGCACATACGACAACACCATCCGAATCGGTCTTTATCTGCGCTGCACTGATCTCGCTCTCTATCTCGCTAACGATCTCATCGACGTTGCCAGACACAACCCGGATCGTCGATCCCGCGATGGCGTGTTCCAGATTCGGTGCTGCGATCTTGATGCCAGCCGCGGCTGTCAGATGCTTCACGTGGTCGAACGCCTCGTTTGACCAGATCTCGGTCATCGGCTTTGGTTTGAGGAGCGCACGAACCTTTGTTGTGATAACCGGCTGCCCACCGACCACGATCGTATCGCCGACCGAGAGCTCGCCATCATAGAGGATCGCATCGACGGTCGTCCCGAAACCGCGGGTCTCGTCGACCTCGAGAACCGTACAAACTCCTGCTTCGGTTGTGCTGACCTGCAGATCCTCTTCGAGGAAACGCTGCGCAAGACCTAACAGGACCATCAGCAGGTCAGGGACACCTTCACCTGTCTTTGCACTTATCGGAATCACGCTGATGGTTGTCTTGAAATCAGATATGTGGTCGTATCTATCTGCGCTGAACCCGTATTCGTAGAGTTTTCCGATCAGTTCGTACAGTCTGTGGTCGAGTTCCTGCTGCACATGCGCCACCTGCTTCTTGTACCCTTGAATAAACGGTATGCCCTCGTGGGTCTGCCAGCCATGTATGCGGTCGATCTTGTTCGCTACGACCACGAAAGGGGTCTTGAATCGCTTCAGTATGTTTAAGGATTCGATGCTCTGTGGCAGGAATCCTTCGCCTATATCGACGATCAGGACTGCAAGATCCGCAAGCGCGCCACCGCGGCTCCGAAGCGTTGTGAATGCATGGTGCCCGGGAGTGTCGATAAAAAGCAATCCCGGAACGACGAACTTTCCTGAAAAGATCGGCCCACATGCGCTTGCTATCGCATCGATCGGCACCTCGGTCGCGCCGATGTGCTGGGTGATCGCACCGGATTCCATATCTACGATCGTGCTGCCTCTGATTCTGTCGAGCAGCGTGGTCTTCCCGTGATCCACGTGCCCGAGCACGCACACGATTGGGGTTCTAAGCGTCATGATTGGAGGATGTTTATTATCCATTCTTCTGGATGTTCATAAACCTTGTTCATCTGCGGGCACTCGCGAGCCGTCACGGGATAATATGGGCATCCGGATCGGGGGGAGTTGTTCTTTCTGTGGCAGCGCCAATCACAACAACTCTATTCAGATGTCGAGTAACATACCCCGGGTAGTTACAAAAGTCTCAGAGATCGCCCTGCTAAAAAAGATGTGTTGCAGACGCTTTGAAGATGATGCATACACGAGTGCCTGGTGCAAGTTGCATGTCCTCATACGACCGCTTTGTCAGCGCAACCACAAAGGGAAGACCCACATCGACTACAGCCCTGATAATCCCGCCCATATCCTTAACCTCTACGATCTCTCCGGCAAATGAGTTTCTCGCGCTTGAATCGATCTCTTTTTTCGAGATCAGTATGTCTTCGGGTCTGATCGAGACAGAAACGTCTCCCGATTTCACGGTGCTTGAGACCACCGAAATCCCATCGACACAAACCTCGGAGATGCCATCATGAACGACCGATCTTCCGCGGAATAGATTCGCAACACCCACAAAGTCTGCGATGAATTTGGAATTGGGTCTTCTGAAGACCTCATCAGGTGTACCCACCTGGATGATCCGTCCACCGCACATCACAGCGATCCGGTCACCGAGAGCGAACGCCTCTTCAAAGCTGTGTGTTACATGGATCGTTGTGGTCCCTATGAGTTTGTGTATCCGCGCCAGTTCCGCCCTGAGCCGCTCGGTTGTGCGAGAATCCAGCGCGGATAATGGCTCATCTAACAGCAGCACCTTTGGCTCCGTCACAACCGCTCGAGCGATTGCGATTCTCTGCTTCTCCCCCCCGCTGAGCGTACCCGGATACCTGCGGAGTAGATGCGAGACTCCAAGAAGATCTGTAATTTCATCCACTTTTGCTTTGATCTCGCTTTTACCAACCTTTTTCTGACGCAGCCCAAATCCAATGTTTCCCGCCACAGTCAGGTGCGGAAAGAGCATATAATCCTGGTAGACCATGCTGATCCGCCGGTCCTTCGGCAGAATGTTCGTTACATCCGCCCCGTTCAGAAATACTCTGCCGCTATCCGGGCGGTAGATGCCTGCAATCGTCTCGATGAGGATCGTCTTTCCTGCACCGGTCGGACCGAGTATGATGAAGTATTCTCCTTCATCGATCTGCAGGGTCGCGTCATCCAGCTTGAATTCGCCAAGGTCCTTGGATACATTCTCAATTCGTATCATTTACATCACAGTTACCCCATTTTTAGTCTCCAAACATCTTCTCAAAGATCGTTACATACTTCTCAGGACAGAATTCTTCAGCCACATTGGTGCACCACACCTTTCCAGCCGTTGTGAGCGCAATCTTCGATCCATCAGACTCTATCAAGCCTCTCCTCTCAAGACTCTCTATCTGCTCCGGAAATACGTCTGTAAGTTCCACACCAAAGAGTTCCCAAAACGCATTCTTGCTTACTTCGATTGAATGAAGCCCCCATATCATATATTTGTGCATCAGCTCCTCTGCAGTGAGCTTCGCACAGATGTTGACCGGGAATTCCGCGTTCGCACTCTCGATCTTCTCGATATATCGATTTATGCCCCTCACATTCCCGTACAGGTATGCGCCGAGAAATCCTCCGCCAGAGGTTCCGAGTGCGAGACAGTCCTGACTCCCAAAACGCATCCTCGCGTAAAGATGTTCTTTCTCTGGCAATACGAAGTGAACGAGATTCTGCTGCCGATATCCCGCGTTTTCCAGCTCATTAATCGCAAGAAGATACATATCAATCTCGGTCTGATCACCGGATCTTGGAGGTATCTCGCCTGTCGCAATCTGCTTTGCAAACGCTGTTCCTCTGGCAACAAACAATGGATTCGGGCTGATGCTCTCAAGTTCCAGTTCCGCTGCCTGACGTAAATCCATCTTCCAATCGTCCATGCTCTGTCCCGGGAGGTTGTACATCAGATCGATATCAATGTTCTCGAACCCGATCTCCTGTGCGGCACGGATCACAGAGATAACTTCCGATCTCGTGTCTGTTAGTGTGAGAATATTCCGTATGGAGTCTTTGAATGTCTGTACGCCAAAACTCAGCCTATTAACGCCATTTTCGTAGAGCGCTTCCAGTTTACCCCCTTCAGCGTTGTGCGTGGTTGTTTCCACAGTGATTTCCGCATCACTTCTGATCTTGAATCGCTCCTTCAAGAGTGATAAGAGGTCTGTTAGTTGTTCCGTTCGAAGTGAAGTCGGAGTTCCGCCCCCGATGTAGATCGATGCAAAAGAGCTGGATCGGATGTATTCAGTATCAGAATACCTCACGATCTCCTTCTTGAGCGCGTCCAGATACCTGTTAGCCTGTGTTTCCTCCAATAAACCTCGGTAGAAGCAGCAAAAATTACACAACGAGTCGCAGAATGGAATGTGCACGTACAGTGAACTTGTTTTATGCCTGGTACCTTCTTCGGCTATGAACTTAATCATATCTTCTTTATCGTCCTTGTTTTTTCTCAAAAATAGTGGATACGAGCCCAAAGGACATAATATCTCGAAACCTTTTCTTTTGCTGTACATATTGTATATCATATTACTGCACCTTGTATGGTAATGCGAAGTGTTAAGGATTGCGTGATCGTTGTCTGGTACGGATGTTGTAACCTCTTGCGATACGTTTTGATACTTGGCCTATCACGTGTTGCCGCTTTATACAACCACGACTTATTGAGCATGTTCTTGGTCCCGCCCGAAGGGCATTTCTTACTCGCAAACTTTTCGCAAAAGTTTGATGGCAACGCCTTTGCTCCGCTATCGCTCCGCATTCAAAAACCGATCTCCGACCCGAAGGGCAGTTTTTACTCGATTTTTTGTGAAAAAATCGTGTGGAAGAAGCGTATGAAAAAAATCGTCAGTACAGATGAGTAACACCGCCACGCCGTTCAAAGATGTATAAGGATACAAACGATATGATGATCAAAATGACTGCAGCAGCCATTGCAAGATCGAGATCGCCGCAGGACATATTCAGATACAGCGATATCGGCAGGGTCTCGGTCTTCATCCGTGTTGCACCAGCGACCATCAGGGCTGCCCCAAACTCCCCGATCCCTTTCGACCATGTTATGATCCCTCCAGCCATAAGTCCGTTCTTTGACATTGGAAGCGTTGTCTGCAGGAACGCCTGCATCGGAGTGCATCCAAGCGTCTGAGCAACGTTTTCGTACCTCGGACTGATCCCTTCAAACGTTGAACGCATGATCCGCAGCATAAACGATATATTAACAGCAAATTGTGCGATGATGATCCCGAGCGGCGTGAATACGAATTTTAGTCCGAAATCCGAAAGCCAGTCTCCGAATGAGGTCGTGCCAAAGAGGAGCAGAAGCCCAACCCCTGCCACGAGAGGTGGTAGTGCAAGCGGCAGATCCAGTATAGTACTGATGAGCGTCTTCCCGAAAAAATCATACCGTGCAAGCGAGTATGATGCCGGTATCGAGACCGCGATACAGATCAGCGTGGATATTGCGGATGTGAGCAAACTCAATTTTATCGCAAATCCAATCTCCTGTGATGCGATACTCGTAAGCAGGATATGCGGGCTCGTATGTGTAAGAATACATGCGATTAGCGATAGGATAAAGATGGTCAGGAGCAGTGCAATCGAGACGGTGAGAATCCCGAACTTCGAGTTCAACATTTACTTAAAGATCCTTTTAGTGCTCGCGGGGTCTTTTCCTTAACCTCATCGATGTGCTGATCATGCACCCATCCGCTCTGTATATCGGCTCTGTGATCGAACTGATGTACGAAAGGCTTGATATCCAGAAGCGGCGTCCCATTTAGGATGTCAACATCGCAAATCTCCAGCATGTTACCTCTAACGTTCTCCAGTCTGACAATAGAGATTCCGATATGATTCGGTCGTCTCGGATGCCTTATCGAAAAGATTCCTTTCTCAACACCTCCTCCTATAAATGGTTTTGAGATCAAGGAATAACCGTTCGCAAGATGAAAATGATAAAGGAGGATCAGATGGGAGAATCCGCCGATGTCCCTAAGTCCATCAGAATATTCCGGGAATACCTCCACCTCGCCTCTCGCTCCATCTGCGAAGACGCCCTGAATTGGCGTATCCGCCGGATCGGTGAATGGTGAATGTATGACCCCGATTGGGGTGTATCTTATGTTGGTCATTACTGTCCGTCTCCGTATTTTTCATCGGGATATGCTGTGAAACCATGTTTCTCAAAGATCGCTTTTCCTTCTGGGGACGCAACAAAATCCACAAATTTCCTTGCGGTATTCTTCTGTTCGGAAAACGTGAGCGTGCCGATCGGGATGATCTTTATGATGTTCTGTTCGCGGGGTATCTCCACCATCTCCATCTTTTCACTGTTCACGACCAGATCCTCCCAGATTATTGATGCGTCTGCCTGTTTCATGGACGTATAAACCACGAGTTCGTTCACGGTCGCGCCGCGGGCGATGGTATTGTTCTCCACGGCCTCGTAGATTCCGTTCTTCTCGAGTATCTTATTCCCCAGTTTTCCGATCGCTGCTGCCTTCGGGTCCCCGAGTATGACCGTAACTCCGGGCTCTGCAAGATCGTCCAGGGAAGTTATGCCCGCAGGATTTCCTTCCGGTACCGCTATTACCGGCACATGGTATGCGACACGCTGCTCATAATCGGTGATTCCTTTCTCCTTTGCAATATCAAAGTAATATGTTGCTCCGGGCATGTAGCCGTCCCCCTTCTGCGTCAGTTCCATCTGGGAAAGGAGCGTATTTGAGCCAGCGTAGTTGTACTTTATTGATATGCCATATTCCCCTTCAAAGAGCGAACCGATCTCATCCATCGGCTTTCTCATCCCTGCACCGCAGTAAACAATGAGTGAATGTGGTTCTTCTGTCACCGGGTGCCTAAGTTCCCCGGAGGTTCCATCAGTCGTTATATCAGGTTCCTGCGCCTCTTCAATGCATCCGAGTGCGATTGCACTGCAAAACAGAATTGCAACCATGAATATTGCTGTTCTTTTCATTATGGGTCCCTCGGTTATGGTCGTGCATCACTATCACGGCATGAGTGTATTATAGCGTTTACGAAACCGGTATAAATACATTTCGGGCTTAAATGCGATAAAGTCAAATAAAAATAGTTGATCGGGATATCTCGATCGGGAATTACGTGGCGCCCGACACCAACCCGTGTTCCTGCCGGAACACCAGCCACAGACCGCACACCACAAATCAGAGACTGGATACTACAGTAAAAATCCGGAATCCATGAAATCTGTGTTAATCAATGGATAAAAGTCGTATCAGCCACTGATTATACTTCACACCGCCACAACTTGAGCTTTTTCAAATCTCTGAAACCGTAATGTGAGCAAAGAGTCAAGTTCTTCTTTGTAGGTGGTGTCCGTCTGGT
>Ga0209121_10003857_pt1 | contig 14268 bp, 14 predicted proteins | sample Cruoilmetagenom3_FD_187292 | JGI IMG/M metagenome (GOLD analysis project Ga0209121, IMG submission 187292) | Oil polluted marine microbial communities from Coal Oil Point, Santa Barbara, California, USA - Sample 3 (SPAdes) (version 2) | ecosystem: Environmental > Aquatic > Marine > Oil seeps ...
CTTCGACAGCATCTTGGCCAGAAAAAACTCTTAATGCCCGCCGCCGCCATCGTGGTGGAAAACTCCGACGGCCATCTTTTATTACAACAGCGAGCAGACAACAAAAAGTGGGGCTTTCCCGGCGGCGGAGCTGAGCAAAACCAAGGTTTTGCTGAAATCGCCACCAGTGAACTTAGGGAAGAAACGGGGCTTATAGTCGACAAAAAAGACCTTACTCCCTTTGCAAGCCTCTCACAGCCAAACGATAACACCTTTCATTACCCCAATGGTGATGTGACCCACTACTTTGCGCTGTGTTTCCTCGTCAAACGCTGGCAGGGAAAACTAACTCCCGAACCAGAGGAAAGCCTTGACCTGCGCTTTTTCGATACGAAAGGCTTACCCGAAAACCTATCCGTAGGCACCTCCACCTTGCTGAACCACCTGCTTGAATTTAATAAAAGTGGCCGCTTTCAATTAGGCTAACCGCATAGTGCAAGGTGGCAACGAGCGCCAACAAGCTGAGACCCCGTTACACTCGCTTACGAAACGTGACACATTGTCACAACATATATACCTGATGAAGTTGCTTCCTCCTTGTTTTCATTTTAAATTAACCAAAATTACTTATCCCGCTCGCTTATTTAAGAAGCTTAGCCTTGGGATACAGCGCAACCCCCCTTAAACTCATGCCTTTAAAAGGTAGTTTCTCTACCTGAGAAAACTGATGTCCTTGTGATAAAAACGGGGCCGCAAACGACCCAAGCGACGAGTGACGTATGTTTAGCGATAGAAGAGGGAGTCAAAAACGTCGAAAGAGCACTATACGGTACAACCGAGCCCCGCGAGGCATTAGGAAATGCAGACGATCAGGCTCTGAAGAGAGAAGAACAAGTCGATGCTTTAGCAAAGACTGGTACCTTAGAACAAGCTACCTTGAATAAAAATATACAAACAGGGCTGACACATCGTGTCAGCCCTGTTTCCTGGCCCGTCGAAGATGACAGGAAGCCCAGAAATGCTGCGAATACCTACTAAGCTGGTTTAGCGTTAAGCTGGAACCACATTGTTCGCACACGGACCTTTTTGGCCTTGGCCAATTTCAAAATCAACTGCCTGCCCATCATTAAGGGTCGCATAGCCGCCCCCATTTTTTATTTCTGAGTGATGTACGAAAAGATCCTTCCCGCCATCATCAGGAGTGATAAAACCGTAACCTTTATCCGCGTTAAACCACTTTACAGTACCTTTGGCCATTACATACTTTCCTATTTAGATGAATATTACATTGTCCGCGTATTTTTACTGCTTGGAGCGCCCTCTAGGACAACTTTACCATAATAATACACTTAACCAAGGAAGCATAACACCTTATTCCCACTCGATGGTAGCCGGAGGCTTAGAAGAAACATCATAAACGACACGAGACACCTGTGGAATTTCGTTGATAATACGGCTGGAGACCTGCTCCAAAAGCTCATAGGGTAAATGAGCCCAGCGAGCGGTCATAAAATCTATGGTTTCCACAGCGCGCAGAGCTATAACATATTCATAGCGACGCGCATCCCCTACCACACCGACGGATTTCACAGGCAAGAACACAGCAAAAGCCTGGCTTGTTTTATGATAAAAATCGGCATTATGAAGTTCTTCTATAAAAATATGGTCGGCTAAACGCAAAATATCCGCATAATCCTTTTGAACTTCACCCAGTATGCGCACACCTAACCCAGGCCCAGGAAAAGGATGCCGATAAACCATATCATAGGGCAAGCCTAACTCCAGACCTATTTTACGCACCTCGTCTTTAAATAACTCGCGTAATGGTTCCAGCAACTTGAGCTTCATATCTTCTGGCAAACCGCCCACATTGTGGTGGGACTTTATTACATGGGCCTTACCTGCTTTGATACCTGCTGACTCGATAACATCCGGATAGATTGTCCCCTGAGCAAGCCAAGTGGCATCAGCGATCTTTTCAGATTCCTGATTAAAAATATCTATAAAGCTATTACCAATTATTTTGCGCTTTTTTTCCGGATCATCAATACCAGCAAGCCCGGAAAGAAAAATCTCCTCGGCATCTACCCGTATCACCTTAACACCCATGTTCTTGGCAAACATACTCATAACTTGCTCCCCCTCCTGGTGGCGAAGAAGGCCGTTATCCACAAATACACAGGTAAGCTGATCACCAATGGCCTTGTGAAGCAATGCTGCGACAACAGAGGAATCCACACCACCGGAAAGGCCCAGGATAACGTGCTCATTTCCTACTTGTTGTTTTATGCGCGCAATAGCATCGCTGACAATACTGGCTGGATTCCAAAGTAATTGGCAAGCAGCAATATCCTTCACGAAACGCTCAAGTATTCTCCCCCCCTGCGCGGTATGCGTTACCTCAGGGTGAAACTGCACTCCGTAGAAGTGCCTGCTTGTATCGGCAATTGCAACTATAGGAGCACTTTGTGTCGAAGCAACAGACTTAAAACCAGGCGGCACCTGCGTCACCTTGTCCCCATGACTCATCCAGACATCAAGCTCAGCTTGTCCACCCTGATTAACATGATCCTCTATACCGTCCAATAAAGGACAGTTTTCAACCACTTGCACCTTGGCATAACCAAACTCACAAGTATCCGAACCTTCCACTTGCCCGCCCAACTGGGTTGCCATAGTTTGCAGCCCGTAGCAAATACCCAGCACCGGGCAGCCCAATTCGAACACCACTTGCGGTGCACGCGGCGTATCGGAGGAAGTGACCGACTCAGGCCCACCGGACAGGATAATAGCCTTCGGAGCAAAGTCTCTAATGGCTTGTTCGTCCATTTCGCATCCACGAAGTTCACAATAAACGCCAATTTCCCTCACTCTGCGTGCAATCAGTTGCGTATATTGCGATCCGAAATCGAGAATTAATATTTTTTCCTGGTGTATATTTTGAGCCATGTTTTTTTCCGCTGAAATGGAGGATTGATTAAAGGGGTGCCTAACAAACAACCCGATAACTTGAAATAATAATGGGGCCGTAATCGCCCCATTATTATTTCAAACCTTGTGAATACCCATATGCAAAGAAGAGTCAGTAAGCAGCTCTACTTAGCTTAGCCGGTAGTTGGGCGATTCTTTTGTGATGGTGACATCATGAACGTGGCTTTCTTTCATGCCTGCTGCGGTTACCTTAACGAACTGGGTTTTAGTCTGCATTTCATTTAAATCACGCGAACCGGTATAGCCCATACTGGAACGCAAACCTCCCACCATCTGGTGAATAATGGCATTCATTGGGCCTTTGTAAGGAACGCGCCCTTCAATCCCTTCAGGAACCAACTTCTCAACGCCCGCGGAGGCATCTTGAAAATAACGGTCACTTGAGCCTTCGCTCTGCCCCATCGCACCCAGAGAACCCATGCCTCGGTATGCTTTGTAGTAACGCCCCTGAAATAACTCCACCTCTCCAGGCGCTTCTTCCGTTCCCGCTAACAAGCTGCCAACCATTACCACATCAGCACCTGCTGCGATTGCCTTGGCCAAATCACCAGAGAAACGAATACCTCCGTCGGCAATCAAGGAAACGCCCGCTTCCCGTGTCACCTTGGCAACTTCCGAAATCGCACTGATCTGTGGAACCCCCACACCTGCGATAATTCGAGTGGTACAAATTGAACCGGGGCCAATCCCCACTTTGACGCCATCAGCACCTGCGTCCACCAAGGCTTTTGCTGCATCCGCTGTTGCAATATTGCCACCGACAACCTCGACACCCCGGAAGCTTTCTTTGATCCAGCGCACGGTTTCGATAACACCCTTTGAATGGCCATGTGCTGTATCTACCACCAACATATCAACACCGGCACTGATTAAAGCCTTAACGCGATCCTTGGAACCTTTACCAACTCCGACTGCGGCACCGACCCTCAGCTGACCAGCACTGTCTTTGCATGCATAGGGATAGGCTTCAGCCTTACGAATATCCTTTAGTGTCACCATGCCACGCAGTTTGAAATCATCGTTAACGATTAATACTTTTTCGATACGGTGCGTATGCAATAAGGACTTTATTGCATCAAGCGACGTGCCCTCTTTAGCTGTCACCAGACGCTCCTTCGGCGTCATAATCGATGTGACCGCATCTTCCATTCTCTGCGTAAAACGCAGATCGCGGCTTGTGACGATACCTAGTAGGTTCTCCCCTTCAACCACAGGCAAACCAGAAATATTGTTGGTTTGAGTAATCTCGATAAGATCACCGATGCTGGCATTAGGAGAAACAGTTAAGGGATCTTTAATAACACCACTTTCAAATTTCTTCACGGCACGCACTTCGCGTGCTTGATCTTCGATGGTCATATTTTTGTGCAAAACCCCAATACCACCCTCCTGGGCCATGCCCACTGACAACCTCGATTCAGTCACAGTATCCATGGCGGCGGACATCAGCGGGACATTCAAGGTTATCCCTTTTGTCACACGAGTTTTGAGATCTACATCTTTGGGTAAAACTTCAGAGTAGTTTGGGACGAGCAGCACGTCATCAAAAGTGAGTGCATCTAAGGCGATACGTAGCATGTATAGGGGACCTTACAAATACGGTTAGATTACCGAGAGTAGTCGACCATTCTACAAAAATCCGATTTTAAGGTAAACAGGCACACCCCAGATTCAGCGAAGCGCTTATCATAACGGGGATAATAGAATAGGTTTGCCCCATTATCGCGGCAGCAGTAAAAAAATAACAAACAATACCGAAGGGGATATCAAAAAATGTTCATTCTGGCCATTTTCTTTTTACTGGGAACTGGATATGCCGGATACCTACTATCAACCAGCCACAAACCCGGCTCGAAGCCTCTCGATTTTATGCGCACCGTACACCACTCCAGCGCACTGGCGGGACTGGCTTGCTTTTGGGTATATCTGCTTACTAGCGAGACCAACACTCAACTTACTGTGGGTTTTCTACTGTTCATCGCCGCTGCGTTAGGCGGTCTTACCCTTTTTAGAGTGATTTTCCCACAAGAACAAAAGCCAATGATGGTTGTTTATGCGCATGCCAGTATCGCTATCGCTGCACTACTGGCAAGCATTATTGGAGTTTTCAACTGATTTACGAAGCGTGAAATCGCTCACTAAGGCTATTACCCAGTGAGCTTTTCCTAATATGAATCAACACAAAGATGCTATTCAAAGGACGCCAACTTCACTTTCGCAGTTTCTGGCAAATCGGTAAACACCAAGCCTGTGTCGTAAAAATCATCACCACATTTGCGGCACCAGCAGGCCTTTGCTTCAAATCCAACCTGTAAAGGCAGGCTGGCATCAGCGGTATCCACTAATCCGAAATGGTATCTTTTTCCCTGTTTTAGCGGCTCCACACCACTAATCAATACCCCTCCGCTGGAAATATCTAGTATCAATCCAACATACTCACTTGTATCATGGTCATATACATTCACATAATAAAGCAAGTTTCTGCGAGACTCTGACCTCTGATCAGGCACTTGTGATTGCATCTCTTCTACCTCTTATCCTGAAGTTGAAAGTTACCTAAAAAACATCCTGTTTTCTTTCTTATATCTAGGAGTTATGGCTGTTTTTGATTACTGCAGATCATATAGATAACCCCAACGAAACGAAATAGCAAGGCAGGTTACATAAAAGCGCACTTCTAATAATGTATTACTTTAGTTTTCTGCCTATTAGCCAGCTTTATAAGAAACGAACTCACAAGTGCTCGCTATCTCATTGTATTATCATATATATAGAGTTATGCAGCCATGCTGAACAATGAAAAGTGAACAAACCCGACAACTTTCAATCCACCCTTTAACAAGTGCGATACTGGTACTATTATAACTGTTAAGGAATTACCACACCTTATAAGAGTGAGATGCGCGCGGTATTAAATGTTCCGCGCTCTTGATACGCTTATAAAGTGAACCCGTCGTGCTTAAACAGGTCTACAAGATACAGAGCCTCTCCAATTCGAAGTGGAAAGCACTCTCGGAAACAAGTCGCCAATTTACCGCACGAGCAAAACCAAACTTCTGCCTAAAATCACCAGGCCCTTTATGAAAACAAGCAAATCGTTTCGCAAACTAGCCTTTACATTATTAGCCTTTAGCTCGCTTTCACTAATTAGCAGCCATAGCCTGTCAATCACCACAAACACCCAGCAACAAATAGAAAGTAGCAAATCCACTCCCCTCTACCCTCAGGCCCAGCAGCCCCGAGTGAGCCTCGCCATTTTAAGCAGGCTTTCGCAAATGCACTACAACAAAGTGGCTGTGGACGACAAGCTATCAAGTAAAATGTTTGACCGATACCTCGCTGAGCTTGACGCATCACGCAGCTATTTTACTCAAGAGGATATCAATGAACTATCCAGCTATCGTTACCGCTTTGACGAAGCCCTAAAATCCGGCAACCTTCGCCCCGCCTTCCTGATTTTTAATCGTTACCACCAAAGAGTTATTGGACGTCTAAACCACCTCATTTATATGGCCGAAAAAGAACTGCCCGGCCTGGATCTAAAACAAAATGAACGCCTCACCATAAATCGTGAAGAAGCCGACTGGCCGGAAGACAATCGTCTCGCCAAACGCTTATGGAATAAGCAGCTTAAAAACAGCATCATCAACCTGAAAACTGCTGGTAAGGAAATTGGCGAGATCCAAACACTGCTAGGAAAACGCTATAAAAATCAATTAAGCCGCGCACTACAGACGAATAGTAACGACGCGTTCCAAGTCTATGTTAACGCACTGACCAAAACCTACGACCCCCATACCCAGTATTTTTCACCACGCTCGTCGGAAGACTTTAATATCCACATGAGCTTGTCCCTTGAAGGCATTGGCGCGGTTCTTCAACGAGAAGATGAGTTCACCAAAGTCGTACGCCTCGTTCCCGCCGGCCCCGCTGACAAGAGTAAGCAGATATTTCCTGCCGATAAAATCGTTGGTGTTGGCCAGGGGACAAATGGTGAACTCATCGATGTCGTTGGCTGGCGGCTTGATGACGTTGTACAACTTATTCGCGGCCCCAAGGAAAGCACAGTCAGACTGGAAGTTATTTCAGGAAAAACCGAAGGTGGTAGCGAAAGAAAACTCATCGACATAACAAGGAATACGGTCAAACTTGAAGAGCAAGCGGCGCAAAAAGACATTATCACCATCAAAAGAGACGGCAAAGAACGTAAAATAGGGATTATCAACCTGCCCACTTTTTATTTTGACTTCAAAGGTGCCCAAAATCATCAAAAGGATTTCAAGAGCAGCACTCGTGATGTCAAGCGCCTGATCGCCGAACTGAAAAAAGAAGGCGTCGATGGCTTGGTAATGGATTTAAGAAACAATGGCGGCGGCTCACTCCAGGAGGCAAACGCACTTACCGGGCTATTTATTAAAGATGGCCCCACCGTGCAGATAAAATCCTCCAACGGCAATGTTGACGTACTGGAAGATGAAGACGACGAAATCTTTTACGACGGCCCACTCGCTGTTGTCGTTAACAGAATGAGTGCTTCTGCCTCAGAAATATTTGCCGGCGCCATCCAGGATTACGGCAGAGGTATTATCCTTGGCGGACAAACCTTTGGAAAAGGCACCGTTCAATCGTTACTCCCCCTGCACAATCAGGGACAATTAAAACTCACCCTTGCCAAGTTTTACCGCATTTCAGGTGAAAGCAATCAGAATAAGGGGGTCATCCCCGACATCACCTTTCCTAGTATTTACAACCAGGAAGAAATCGGAGAAAGCGCACTACCGAACGCTCTTCCATGGGATTACATCCGCTCTGTCGACTTTTCAAATTGGAACAACTACAGCAGTTATTTGCCTGAGCTTCAAAAGCGGCATCAAGGGCGCATAGAAAAAAATCCTGACTTTATCTATCTCAATCGACAAGTAGAGCACTACAATTCTATTCGCAAGATCAAAACCATTAGCCTCTCTGAAAAAGTCCGCACTAGAGAACAAAATGCACGAGAAGGTACACTTCTTCAAATTGAAAACGACAGGCGAGAGGCAAAGGGTTTGAAAGTGCTGGCTGATCTAGACGAAAAGCAGCAGGAAGAAAATAGCACAGAAGAAAAAGAACATGCCTTGCTGGATAATGACGACAGCTTTATATTGGTGGAAGCAGGCAGTATTCTTCTAGATTTAAAAGACCAGCTAGCATCCAAAACTCGAATCGCTAAATACTAAAGGAATTGCCCTGACTGGCACAGGTTGCTCAGGGCAGTTTTTTCTCTTTCTTTATCTGACGTTTATTTTTAAAAAAAGACGTCAGCAAATCACTGGCCTGGGCCGCAAGCACACCGCTACTCACATCAATGCGATGATTAAATGCATGCAGCTCCAATAGATTGATCTGACTCGACACGGCCCCGTTTTTTGGCTCACTCGCCGCATAAACCAAACGCTGGACGCGACCATGAACCAGAGCCCCCACGCACATCGCGCAGGGCTCAAGCGTCACGTAGAGCGTTGTATCTATAACACGATAGTTATTTAGCCTTTTCGCCGCATCTCGCAACGCAACAACCTCAGCGTGTGCGGTGGGATCACAGGCACTAATCGTTTGATTCCATCCCTCGCCTATCACCTCACCGCCCTTCACCAGCACCGCGCCCACAGGCACCTCATCCAAACTTTGTGCTTTTTGAGCAAGCTGTAATGCTTGCTTCATCCACTTCTGGTCGATTAACTCTTGGTCGCTTTCAGGCATTTGGAACTTCTGTTTTTAAGGCGGTCGCTTCGTTGCTTGCTCACGAGGGCTTTAAGCATGTTGCGAATGAAAATAGGGAGTTTAAAAGACCTTCTATATTAACCTAGAAACCGCAGTAGGGTCACTCAGAATAAGAGATACCTCCCTTTATTCACTCTGAATTAAAATGGGCTGTCGACGCGAACCCCAGTTACCAGGGCCTGAATCAAAGACCCCGGCAATGGCTGCGCCACACTGACTACAAGCACCTTGCTCAGTCAAAGACCAAGCGCCTAAGCTGTAGCAATCTCTCTCAATAACACAATGCTGGCAAGCCGGACAATAAGTGCTGCCACCGAAGGGATCATAGATATTGCCCGTATAGACATAATGCAAACCCGCCTTCATTGCGATCTGACGCGCGCGCTGCACAGTGCTTGAGGGTGTTTTTGGCGTAGTGCGCATTTTCCAATCCGGATGAAAAGCACTAAAGTGAAGAGGCACCTCTGGCCCCAGGTTTTCCACAAGCCATTGGGACAGGCGCTCGATCTCCCGGTCGGAATCGTTTTCACCGGGTATCAGTAATGTCGTAACCTCCAGCCATACATCTGTTTCGTGATACACATAACGAAGCGTATCCAAAACGGGTTCCAACGCTGCGCCGCAAATTTTTCGATAAAATTCATCATGAAATGCCTTGAGGTCGATATTGACTGCATCCATGGCCTGAAAGAATTTTTCCCGCGGCTTTTCGCAAATATAGCCCGCCGTGACAGCAACGGATTTTATATTTTTCTGTCTCGCCACTTCTGCTACATCCAGAGCGTATTCCAAAAATATAATGGGATCATTATAAGTGTAAGCAATACTCGAGCAACCCTGTTTTATCGCCTCGGCGACCAGGGCATCAGGGCTTGCATGAGCGGCCATAACATCCATCTCACGAGATTTTGTCGTATCCCAATTTTGACAATATTTACAGGCCAGATTACAGCCCGCTGTTCCGAAAGACAGGACTGAGCTACCAGGCAAAAAATGGCTCAGTGGTTTTTTCTCGACGGGATCAATACAGAAACCAGTAGATCGACCATAGCTGGTCAAGATGATCTCACCATCCTTTTCTGCTCGCACAAAACATGCGCCCCTCTGCCCCGTATGTAGTTTGCAATAACGCGGACAAAGGTCACACTGAATTCGACCATCATCAAGTTGATGCCAATAATCCGTTGCCACATCACTCGAGATAAGGGGATCACCAACTAATTTTTTCATAAGGCCTCCAAAACAAACCTTTTTAATATGTGGGCTCTTTATTTTATGAATCAATGCCCCCAGATATAAAAAAGATACATTATATGGATCACCCCATGAATTCGCGTAGCCGCCCGCCCGCTGTGGCAGGCACCTTTTATCCGGATAATCCAAAGACTTTGCGAAATGACGTATTGCAATATATTAGTGACGCAAAAACTATTAACGGGCCACGACCAAAATTTCTTATCGCACCCCACGCTGGGTACATTTATTCAGGGTCTACCGCCGCCTATGCTTACCGCTATATTAAATCCTATGCGGAAGATATAACACGCGTCGTGCTTATGGGACCTGCCCACCGGGTGGCATTGAGTGGTCTCGCTATACCCAGCATGTCTCAATTTTCTTCACCACTCGGAAATATAAATTTAGACGAAAAAAACCTCGAGAAACTTGAGGCGCTCGATTTTGTGTCAATCGACGATACAGCTCACGCACTAGAACATAGTTTGGAAGTTCAGCTTCCTTTTCTGCAAAGCGTATTGAATGAATTCACTCTAACCCCGATCGTAGTGGGCGAATGTTCGCCCAAAGAATTGGCAATACTGATTAATACATTATGGGGTGGCGACGAAACGCTCTTTATCTGCTCCACGGATTTAAGTCATTACCATGCTTATTCTGATGCAAAACAAATTGACGCGACCACCTGCGATAAAATAAAAAATGGGGAAAATAACATTAGTGGGGAACAGGCCTGTGGTTGTTACCCATTAAATGGCGTCTTACAAGTTGCTCAAGAGCGCCACCTTGAAGTAAAACAACTTTATTACTGTAACTCCGGAGATACAGCAGGCGCGCAAGACGCTGTCGTGGGGTATGGGGCATTTATAATTGGAAACTCTCAGCAATAAAAGCAAAGACACCCTCTTGAAACTCGCGAACGAGACTTTTTCCGAGGGCCTAAATACTGGCTTAAGGCCGATTATTGATTCAGCAGATTACGAAATCCCATTGCAAAAACACAAAGCCTGCTTTGTCACACTCTATTTAAACAATTCCTTACGCGGCTGTATCGGCACACTCGAAGCGCAACAACCACTGGTTAATGCCGTTGTGGATGCTTCGCATTCTGCTGCCTTTCAGGATGTGCGATTTTCTCCACTCAATGCAGATGAGCTTCCCGCAGTGGAAACCAGCATTTCTGTGTTATCCATACCTGAAATTATTCACCTAGCAGATGAATCGGAGTTACTGACACAACTACGTCCCGGCATTGATGGTTTAATTTTGGAAGAAGGAAATCATCGAGGCACCTTCCTCCCCAGTGCGTGGACTCAACTTCCTGAGCCAATGGAATTTCTAGCCCAGCTAAAACGGAAGGCCGGGCTGCCCTCCAATTATTGGTCGCGTAGCGTTGTCGTTAGCCGCTATACAGCAGAAAGTTTTTCCGCGCAAAAAAACCAAGAAAGCCCTGAGTAAGACGAAAGAGAACTTAAATAATTGATTCTGATCAAGGTCGCCTGTTTTCAAAAGAGTTTATAACTTGCCAACCGGCATGAAAATGACAAATACTCATCGGCACCACGCCCATTTCTCTCCACGAGGTTTATCATGCCAAAAATTCCTGCTAAATCCTTCCCTAAAATTAAAGCCGTTGCCCAGCCACGTCCCTCTGGCCCCGCTGGGCAAAACTCTTCTTTTTTCTGCTTTGCTTACCTTAAAGGCGACAGGTAGAGATTAAAAACCCAGCCCTCCTCTTTTTCATTTTTTACTAAACGTACCAGACTCCAGTCGCCAAGTTGAGACAATTCCATCAGCTGTGTATTTTTTTCTAAGGGGCTGGCTTTTAGCTTATCAAATCCTACACCTGGCCCACCTCGAATATTTAAACGTTCGGTAGTTTGATACAAAGGGAATAGTTCCGTATCTTCCTCTTCATCTGCGCGGCTGCGATTTTTTTCCATTAAACGCTTAAAACGCGCCATCGGAAAAGCGGGGCCGGGATCAAACTTGCGGCCCGGAGAAATATCCTGATGCCCGACAATATCAATAATCGAAGGGTAATACGCCAACAAAGAAGATGTGAGACTTTCCACTTGAAGAAGTTGCACCTCTGGATAACACTGCCAGCCTTTTATCTCTACTGACCCTGGCATCTTGCCGATATAAACCTCATCTGTCTGAAAAATCGGGGTTTCACCTGAACGGGAGTAGCAGCCATCAGCTTGTTGGTCGAGCCAACCATAATTGGCAATCTCGATACCAATGGAGCACTGATTAAGGGAGCGCAAGCCTTTCCAACTTGATACGCCCGCATGTCGCGCTTTTATATTAAAAGGCACAATTTGAAATGCCGTACCATCGCGCCCCACTAGCAAATGTGCAGAGCTATATATTTTTTTTCTTGCCCCGATACGGCGCTGTTTTTCAGTAGGTGACAGTAGCATGTAATCGCGACATGACTCGACACTAGCACCTGCCGTGTAGTGCATAACGATTAACTTGGGTGACTCAATGCGCCGACCGACATCGGCAGATTTTTGATACCAATATTCAGGAAAACGATGATTTTTTATCTTCATAGTTGGCTACCAAAATCCTAGAGAGGGTGGCAAAAACTGCCCAACATTTTTGGTAAAATCCACAGAACAGTTGGCCCAGTCGCATTAAAATGAAACGTGCGCCCCTCTATACCTGGAACCGCTAAACCCCTGTCCTGAATCAGTCCCAATACCGCAGACTGGCTGCTGTCAGCCGTTAGCGCACTGCCACTAATGAGCGCCGTTTGAGTAATAACCAAGGCCTGCTCACCCGTCGATAAACCTCGCCAGTCGCGCCGCACACCACCAACGGCCTGATCACACATACTGTATAGTGAACTAGGGACTATTCAAGGGCCAGTTTTCAACTACCCTATTCTAATTACAAATCAATTTCATACTCGATAAAATTCAAACTGACGGGCCTATCTTTGCGCCTACAAGCTCAAATAAAAACCTGCGGGATCAGAAGATACCCACCCAAACATTTTCTAACATCTATAATAAGCGTATTCTGTTTTCAGGGATTATTTCTTGACGTATATCACACAAGCCAACGTTGAGTAACGGTAATATTCACACTCAATATAAGCAAAATAACAAGGCGTTTGTTTAATGGTCAGAGGGGGGGTGGCTAGCATATAAGCTATAAACGCGACAACAGGTCTAATGTAAACAGCTCGAATAATAGCTCCAAAAGCACTACTGATTTATAGAAACCCTAACTTTTTTCAGAAAAACTTGTTTCCAGAAGCCGCAGCGCTTCTTCCATGCTTGGCGCGTCACGCATACTGGCATACTCGGCAGGAAAAATAACGCTGGTAATCACAACGTGTGGAAAATCACCCACATGGAAGTCTTCAATCATCATGGCAAAACGTTGGTTATGCCCAAGTCGGGTATTATCAACTTTTGGGAAGTTAAAAAAATCCAAACGAAATTCACGGTAGATGTGCTTGTCCATCCCCTCTGTTTCGGATACGTCTTCTGAGGCGCCCTCTCCCTCTCCAATAGAAAGGGAAACCTGGATCGTTCGCGCACACATATCAAATTCAGAAAATGACATGGATACATGACGCATAACACCATCGACCTCGACCAACCCCTTAGTGCAATTTCCTCAATCAGCGCGTCTTCTAAGCCCTCGGTATCACCAAAGTCTGCTGCAACCTCGTCATCGGGCCATTTGTATTCCCCAGCATTCTGAGAAAAAATACGGCATTCTTCTTTATTAATATTGTCTCCGAGAGGAATTCGGATTTGAATCGACTGCCCATGCTGAAGCACCGATGAAAGCTGGGCACTTGCGACGCGTTTAGAAAGGCTGGTTAAACGCTTCTTTAAGGTTTCAGATTGCTTTTTATCGCTAGGGTTCTTATCTACAGACACCGAAAGCTGATCCAAATCACGGTGTAACTCATGAAACAGCGGAGAGAGGCTAAGGGAATCACCAAAGTTCAGCGCCAAGAGTTCCAAACGCAATATCTGCTTGGAATAGTCTTGCGCGAGTTGTGCATTTTCTAATAAAAATGTTTTCAGGGTTTGATTAAAAATATCTTTACGCAGCTCACTTTCTGATTGTTCTCGTCGAACTTGCAGCTCAGTAACCAGCCGCGCACTCTCTTGCTTACTACTGACTTCTGAAAGCGTTTTGTTACTCAGGTAACCCACATAAGCCACAACAAGACCCACTATTACGGGCGTTAATACCTTGATCAAAGTATCTAGCCAATCTCGATCATTATCGTTGGGTTGTTTGCTTGCCATCTTCGCCTCTAGG
>Ga0209121_10003859_pt1 | contig 14266 bp, 14 predicted proteins | sample Cruoilmetagenom3_FD_187292 | JGI IMG/M metagenome (GOLD analysis project Ga0209121, IMG submission 187292) | Oil polluted marine microbial communities from Coal Oil Point, Santa Barbara, California, USA - Sample 3 (SPAdes) (version 2) | ecosystem: Environmental > Aquatic > Marine > Oil seeps ...
CTCGCCCCTACGGGAAAAAGGGGTTTTGACCCAGCCTCTGGAAACCGCTCCTGCCTTGTAATGTAGAAGCGACTTCGTGAGTCGCGGAATTGGAGTAGCGCAAACAAGTTGCACTCCCGTAAGGACGTGATATATCAAGCCAGATAATGTCACACTGCCTGCCTCGTGAAATGTGTAACTATTTCACTGGGGTCAAGTACCGAGCCTCAGGGATTGACTTTTGGTTTCTCCTACTATACAGATGTTAACATGGGAAAGATTATAAAAAGCCCGTGGGCTTATCCCGGAGAGGAACTCGTCCTGGAACTTGGTGTTTCGCAAGATACAGGGCTTGATACTCAAGAAGCAAAAAAAAGGCTTAAACAATATGGGCCAAACCGTCTCCGTGAAACGAAGAGAAAGAGTTCCTGGAAAATCCTTTTCGAGCAGTTCAAAGGTCTCATCGCTGCACTTTTAGTTGTTGCTGCTCTGGTTTCCTTTTTCTTTGGAGATTTCATAGAAGGTATAGCAATTGTGGTGGTAATCATGATTAATGCAACTATTGGGTTTTTCACGGAATTGAAAGCTGTTCGCTCTATGGAGGGCTTACGACGATTGGGAAGTGTTAGTGTAAGGGTTCGCAGGGATGGCGAAATCCAGGAAATACCTGCCGAAGGACTAATTCCCGGAGACATCGTTGTGCTGGAAGGTGGATATATTGTTAATGCCGATATCCGCCTGCTCACATCGTCAAAATTCCAGACGGATGAATCAGCACTTACAGGTGAATCCTTGCCTGTCAGTAAATCCGTAGAAACACTTGATGTAGATACCCCTCTGGCTGAAAGAGCAAATATGCTTTACAAAGGAACTGCCGTAACCCGAGGTTCCTGTGAAGGTATCGTTATAACAACGGGAATGGAAACAGAGCTGGGACAAATATCTTCTCTCGTAGAGGAAGCAGAGGAAGAAATCACACCCCTGGAAAAACGTCTTAACCAACTGGGTCATAAACTTATCGTAGCTACTTTAATCATAGCAGCATTTGTGGCTACCGCAGGAATTCTTGTCGGAAAAGGGGCATTTCTGATGATTGAAACATCTATTGCTCTTGCGGTTGCAGCTATACCTGAAGGCTTACCTATTGTGGCTACAATTGCTTTGGCACGTGGAATGTTGCGTATGGCCCGACGTAATGCATTGATAAGTCAACTCTCGGCAGTGGAAACCCTGGGCGCTACGAATGTCATCTTTACGGATAAAACTGGCACGTTGACTGAAAACCGAATGACGGTCACCTTGATTGCCCTTGACTCAGGCGATATAGAGGTTAGTGGTGACTCAGTGGTAAGTGAAGAGGCATTTACAAGGAATGACGAGAGGGTTGCTCCACTAAAAAATAAGATTTTACGAAAGGCATTGGAGATTAGTATCCTCTGCAATAATGCTTCCTTAGAATCGAAAGAATTGAATGAGGAGAACAAAGTAGTTGGAGACCCAATGGAAGGAGCTCTTCTAATAGCAGGAGTCAAAACAGGACTCTATAGGGAAGAACTTACTCGGAATTTGCCAGAGGTTCATGAAGAGGCATTCGATTCAGATGTTAAAATGATGGCTACATTTCACAAAGATAACGATAGATACCTCGTTGCCGTGAAGGGTGCTCCTGAGTATATACTAAATTTATCTTCCCACATCCTTACTGAAGAAGGTGAAAGGGAAATGAGCGATGAAAAACGAAAGAAATGGCTAAACAAAAACAATCAAATGGCTGAAAAAGGTCTCCGTGTTGTTGCCATCGCTACAAAGATTGCAGATTCCATCGATTCCGAACCCTATAAGCATCTAACCCTTCTGGCTCTGATTGGACTGGAGGACCCTCCGCGCGAGGATGTGCGTAAGGCCATCGAATTGTGTCAGGATGCAGGTATAAAGGTGGTTATGGTGACGGGTGACCAGGCTGTTACAGCAAGCAATATTGGTTCTGATGTAGGTCTGGTCGATAAAAAAGAGATTGAGGTGATTCATGGAAAAGACCTCAAAAATCCCGATGAATTATCTGAAGAAGAAAAACAGAAAATTCTACAGGTTCCTATTTTCGCGCGGGTGAACCCAAGGCAAAAACTCAACCTTATCGATCTATATCAAAAGAACGGGGCTATCGTTGCTATGACCGGTGACGGAGTGAACGATGCACCGGCTCTCAAGGAAGCCGATATTGGCATTGCCATGGGACAGCGAGGGACAGAGGTGGCACGCGAGGCTGCTGACATGGTTCTTAAGGATGACGCATTCCCTACAATTGTTACTGCTATTGAACAGGGACGCGTTATATTTAACAATATTCGGAAATTCGTTCTCTATCTAATTTCATGTAATGTCAGTGAAATTATGGTTGTTACCTCAGCAACGATAGTGAATCTGCCGTTACCAATTCTCCCCTTGCAGATTCTTTTTCTCAACCTTGTCAGCGATGTGTTCCCAGCGCTCGCACTCGGGGTTGGGGAGGGAGACAGGAATGTAATGAAGCAACCGCCCCAGGATCCCGGGGAACCAATTCTTGCTCGTCGCCACTGGCTCGATGTAGGCAGATATGGTTTTCTGATGACTATTTCGGTATTTGGAGCCCTTATTCTGGCACTTAAATGGCTCGGGATGGGAGAAAGACAGGCTGTTTCCGTTTCATTTCTCACCCTGGCATTTACGCAATTATGGCATGTTTTTAATATGCGCGATAAAGGCTCCAATTTCCTTCGTAACAGCATCACCCGGAATCCCTTTATCTGGGGAGCACTATTTATATGTATAGGATTGCTCCTGGTTGCGCTCTATGTTCCGGTTCTTTCAGATGTGCTCAAGTTGGTTAACCCCGGGATGAAGGGCTGGATTATAGTAATTGCGATGAGTCTTATACCATTGGTGGTCGGACAGTTTATAAAAGCCAGAGGTAGTAGAGAGTCTCAGTGATACTGCTGTTATTACTACGCAATATGTTACTTATTGTACTACAATAAATGTCATATTTCCATCAGCCATTCGGACTTGTCACACAAAGAAAAACGGTCAATTTTCGAAAGCCGTTGAAATTACCACTCGCTTCTCTCACCTCTTATCGTGTTCTTTAACTCAACTTTGACAGTTTGTTTTTAGTAATATTTTGTATATCAATAAGATAAACCTATTTTACGATTTCACGCGTTCACTACATTTTATCGATAAATAGGATTATATTAAGATGTTTCCACTTCCTCGTATGGCATATTTACTTCCATATACTTAATCTCTTTCCCTATGATGAATCCAACAAGCAATGAAAGAAAACAGGCATAGATGTGTCCCCTTATCCTTACTGTGTTTTTTTCTGTAGCCTCTGTGAACTCCGTGGTAAATAAATCTTCAAGTCGAAAGGCAAGTTAAGTAATCTCGACACCCTGTTTATCAAAGGCTTTTTTGAGCCGAAGCCGATATTCTCTGGCTATCGTCCACTGCTTGAGCGGTTGCGTTTCAATACGAACCCTTATAACCATAGAGGATTTGGAAAGCTTTTCAATACCGAATATCTCTATAGGCTTTCGTATATACCGACCAAATCCTTTATCTCTTCGCAAATCCTCATCCACCTCTTTCATAATCTCCATTGCTTTCTCCGGATCTTCTTTATAAGCAACGCTAATATCCAGCACACAGGCAGACCAATCCTTTGTCGTATTAGATAGTGTTCTAATCAATCCATTTGGGAAGACATGAACAGTTCCTTCAGTGTCTCTCAAGACAATTGTTCGCAGGTCTATAGATTCTACCAGACCACCGGTCCCATTGATAACCGCTACATCTCCTACCCTTATCTGATTCTCAATCAGTATAAAAACACCAGCTATTAAATCCTTAACGAGACTTTGAGCTCCGAAACTCAACGCCAATCCAAATATACCCAAGCCTGTAAGAATAGGAGCAATATTGATATTTAATTCACCAAGAATGATAATAATACCTATCCCCCATAACAAAATAAAAGCAACGCGGGTAAAAAGAGCATTGATTGTCGTAATCCTCTTCTCCTGTTCTGTAGTCATCCCTACTTTTCTTGACACCTTGATTATTATCAAGCGGGCAAACTTCTTCATAACTCTCCGGATAATGAAGTGGAGAACAATTAAGCCAAGAAGCGTGATTAGTAATTCAGGGCCATTTTCAACCAAAATTGTTGTCATGTTTTTTACAAACCGAGCGAAGTTAAGAGTCAATTCAGCCTCCTTTTCTTTCTATAAATTCTCAATCTCTACCGGTTCTACTTTATCGGCAAGTTCAAATCCAAACACCCGTGAGTAGAAATAAAGCTCGGCTTCTAAAGAACGTTTAATATTCTCTGCGCATCTAAAACCGTGTTGCTCATGGGCAAAAGTAATGTAAGCCACTGGTATTCCTTTCTTTCGGAGTGCATCTACCATTAACTCAGCCTGACTTGGTGAAACAACCTTATCCTCAAGTCCCTGGAAGAAGATTACAGGAGATGAGAGTCGCTCGGTAAAATTGATAGGTGAACGCTCACGATAAATTTCTCTTTCCTCTGGATAAGGTCCTATTAATCCATCCAGATACCGCGATTCGAACTTATGGGTCTCCCTGGCAAGCGCCTCTAAATCACTCACACCATAGTAACTGGCGCCAGCTCTAAAGAGACTTTGAATGGTAAGTGCCGAGAGTGTCGTATACCCACCTGCGCTCCCACCACGAATAATGAGTCGGTCTTTATCCACTTTTCCACTCTCTATGAGATATCGTGCACCATTCACGCAATCTTCAACATCAACAACACCCCACCTACCCTTAAGCCGCCCCCTATATGCGCGCCCATATCCTGTACTACCTCCATAGTTTACATCAAACACCGCAAAACCCCGACTCGTCCAGTACTGTATACTAAGACTTAAGGTGCTGGAAGTGGATGATGTAGGGCCACCATGACTGATAACAATCAGGGGTGGGAGTTCTCCGTCTGGAGATATATAATCTTTATTCCTGGGGGTATAGTAGAAACCGTGCGCTTTCAAACCGTCCTCAGTCGGAAACCCTACCTCTTCCGGTATAGATAAATATCCAGAGTCTATCGATACCTCGCTTGAGCGTTTTAACACCTCTATCTGCCTCGGCTCTATATCAAGTCTGACAATAGATGTAAGTTCGGTTGGCGAGCCACCACGGAAAACGACACGACCATCTCCAACCTTGAGAAAAGTAATATCTGAATATGGAACTTCTACTGACTCAAGCCTCTCTTTCTTTAAATCAAGCATCGCCAGGTGCCAGATTCCCTCCTCTGAATAAGTACATATAACTTGATATTTTGAAATAAACCCGTAGGTAGATAATCCAAAGCCCCATTGTGGAACTCCGAACTCTGCGTCCATCTCAACAATATGCTCGCTCTCTCCGTCTCTCAAGCGGTATAAATTCCAGTAGCCACTCTGGTCTGAAATAAAGTATAAAGTTCCATCGGGAGACCACTCTGGCTGGAAGATTGATTCATTGATTCCGCCTGCCACCTTTTTATGATTCCCGATTGAGCCATCCTTTCTTACCTCCCCAAGCCAGAGTTCCGTCCCATCCCAGGGCATATTAGGATGGTTCCAGGTAAGCCATGTGAGGTGTTTGCCATCAGGACTCTGCCTGGGTGATGAATAGAAATCATTCCCGCTGACGAGCACCTTACCTTCATTCTCGCCATCAAAACTGATGCTTACAAGTGTATTAACCGGTTCACTCACCTCACTTCTGTGATCTTCTCTGACACAGATTAGACGTTTTCTCCTATCATCTATAACACCATCTGCATATCGTAAGTCACCTTTGGGAGTGATTGGTTCGGGATTTTTACCGGGCAACTTTCTATATAAACGCTGGTCTTCAAAGTTTGAGAAATAAAGAACTCTGTCTTTAACAGTGAAGGAACCTCCACCATATTCGTGTACCCTGGTTCGGGCATTGAACGAAGATGAAATAAGGTCATTCCTCTTACCGTCAGGGCTCATGCGCACAATAACATTCCGTCCACCCTCGGAAGGGCGACCTTCAATCCAGTAGGTATCTTCACCATCGAGTACAATCTCTCTTAACCGGATAGATTGCTTTACAATAATATCCGCTGTAATCGGTGACTTCCACGAACCAAATGATGCTACTCGTTCTCTAATCATAAGTTATTTACCTATAAAGTTAGTACTTTACTCTTCTATTCTTCCTCTAAAGTAATAGCATCTACAGGGCAGGAATCAGCTGCTTCTTCGCAATCACAGGTGTCGCAACCCTCGGGATTCTTAACGTAGGCTTTATCGTCGTCTCCCATTTCGAAAACCTCAGGACATACAGTTACACAGAGCTCACACCCAATACATATTTCCTCATCAATTTTCGGTACTAACATATTACCTCCTTTTTTTATTTTTTCAATATAAAGGAAAAATACTCTGTGTCAATCATTTATTTTACTCTCACTAAAAAACCCGATGTACCTGATTTACACCCTAATGAAAAACTCGCCAGGAAAAGCCCAACTTTTAAGCATAGAGGCGTGATTTACCATAGGGCAAGATATATCTTGCTTCTACAACAAGAAATAACAGAAAAAAAGATGTGGGTTGGAGGGTCTGTTTTGCCTGAAGCTTTTAAAGATCCTTTTTCATCGCCTCGCTACGGAGTTCAGGCGATAATTTCTCAATTGCATAACGAAGGGCTGTTCTTGGCATCTCCTTTTTATTCTTCATAACATAATTAAACACCTCTTCTGGATAATTGTTGCTTGCTTCTTTCAGCATCCACCCATACCCTTTTTGCACTAAATCATCTTCATCCAATAGAAGTTTGTCTGCTATCTGGAGGATAGTCTTTAACTTTCTCTTCCTTCGAATCGAATAGATCATAATTACAGCAGATGCCCTTCTGAACCATCTGTTTTTTGATTTTGTCCATTTTTTAACCTCGGTAATAAATTCAGGGAATTGAAATATAAATTCACCAAATGCACCAGTGCATAAACTATCACAGGAACCCCATGAATGGACATATTTTTCTAACCATGACTTGAAAATACCAAAATCAGATGGCTCGTAGTATTCTTTTAGACGATATGCCCAATCAAATGCAATACCCCTTTCTTCACCATACCCAGATTCTAATAATTCCCTGCATAAATCAAAGATTTCTATTTTAGAACAATCTCTGATTGCTTTAAAATATTTTACTGAAATTTTTCGGAACATCGGAGTTCTCACCCCATAAGATTTTGAATATCCTTCCTCTTTCGCTTTTTCTATATCTTCCTTTTTAAAGAATCTTTTAACAGATTCCTTATATTCAGGGTCTATATTCTTTCTTAATTCCTTTTCTATCTCTTTAATTATTTTATCCATCTCCTAAAATCTCCCTGAGCCTTTCTCTTACCCACTTCGTCTCCTTTTGGAAACCACATACCTCATAAAATTGCTGAAGTTTTTTATAGCGCTCTACTATATCAAACCCTATACTATAATAGAGCTTCCTTAAATCTACGGGACAGAGGTGAATCGGTCGTGCATCGCTCTCTCCTAAATGATTGGAACCATTCATTACACATGAATAAAAAATACAATGGTCCAGCCCAAATTGGTGACCTATTTCGTGGACGAGCACCTTACAACTTCTCCACAAGAGGAGTTTCTTGTAATCTCCCCCCCTCTCTTCACCATAAAAAGTTGGATCATAACGGGTAAAACTGTAGACTCCTACTCTTTCTCTTAGTGATGCCTGCCCAAAGACAAAATTCCATGTGGGATGAGGATAAAGGTCCTTCATTGTAATCGCCATTAGACAAAAAGCATCCCCGGGTAAATTCCCTTTAAGAAGATTTAATATATCCGCTGTTAGAATCTGCTCCGCTTTTGTATATGGGTTAACTCGGGTTGTTAGCTCAGCCTCTTTAATAGGAAGCGTTGGGAGAACCTCCACTCCTAAAGAGAAATAAGCAGCAGTATATCTTTTTAACAAACCCAGGGAAGGACTTCCCTCCAGAGGGAAATCTCCCAAAGGTTGTAGATAGATCTTATTTCGCTTCCCACCTGGCCTGTTGGGGTTGGAGTTTACGAAATCATTAAAGGTCTGTCCATTCTCTGGATGCTCGTATAGCCAGTCTCCAGGCATTGGTACTGGTATGGGCTCATACTGGGCACTTGGTTTGAAGGCGCGTTGTGGATTAAATTTTATAGAATAACTCCCTCAATGAAAAAGAAAACTGTAAAAATACACAATATCCTTCTCATCATATTTAGTATACAATTTTTCTCCTGTAAGTAAAGGAAAAAATAAATCAAACATCGACCCTCTCGAGGTAGATATGGCTTTTATCAAAGGGTTCTACCTTGAGAACAAAATTAAATCTATCCAGGGCAAGACACATTTCAAAGTCCTTTTCTGGAAACCAATCCTTAGCAGGATCAAAAAATTTCTGCAGTTCTGGAGTAACTTTTAAAGTTTCAACAATATCTCTAAAGTCATTTGTCCTATCCATTAAAGCATTCTCTAAATATTTTGCACAGAGTATATCTTCATCTGCACTTTTCATGCCATTTACTCCCATAGCAACAAGGGAAACTAAATCAGGGTTTTTGAATTTTATATATCTCACAATAGATGCAGCATTCACAAAACTCCCTGTGATTATCTCATCTCTATTTTTTGCATTAATTATTCCCTTGGTCCCCGAACTGGTTGTCTGGATAATTGTTTTTCCTTTAAAATTGAATCCTTCAATTTGACTTGGGGAATTTCCAAAATCAAATCCTTTTGGCATTTCTCCACCCCTTTCACCAAGCAAGATAAAGTTAGGATTTTCTTTTTTTAATTTATAAGCGAGTCTCAAGCTTCCAACAGGAATTATCCTCCTTGCCCCATTGCCGTATATATAGCAGGCAGTAGAAAATGCTCGAAAGACATCAATTATAACGGTCAAACCCCTGGCCTTTCTTACTCCTTTGATTAACTCGTATATTCTTATTTCCATATAAGTTAAGGACGAAAAGTAAAAGGAGCATAGCCTTGTGTAGGGCTATGCTCCATATAAAAGAAAATTGACATTGGAATTAAATATACCTTATTATTAGCCCCCCTTCTGCATCATCTTTTTCATCATCTCCTGCATATCCATCCCTTTTACCTCTACCTTATCAGGGTCAAACAGGTCATCACTGAGTCCTTTATTTATCTCAATAGACTTCATAGTCATGGTGCTTACTAATTCATCATCGCTAAAAATTTCTGTTTCGTAAGGCATCTCCCAGTTACCTTTTATCTTCCTGAAATCAGAGTACAACATAGTCATTGTTCCACCTTTGTCTACCTTACTCTCGCTTTTAACCAGGAATAACTCATTCTTATCTATCCATACCCTGGTAATATACGATTCTGCTTCCTCTTTGAATTTCACCACATAGCAATCTCGTCCTTTGATTGTTTCACTCCCAGTAATTTCAGCCTCTTTTGAAAATGAATCCCACCAACCGAGATTACCCTCGTGTTTCACCTCATCCTCTTCAGGAAGCTTTTTCTTACCTGCAAAGGAGGAGATCATCCAGGTATCCTTACCATCACTTATAATGATGGTTTCCATTTCCCCCATTCCTTTAGGCATATTGGGCATACTCATTTTAGTTACTACCCTGTACTTTTCACCTTTTCTCATCATTTTCATCTCAGAAGTCATCTCACCCTCTGGTGTTACTATCTTCATCTCCTGAACCATTGTCATATCCTTAACCTCATTATTAAAGTTTGCATACTTGGCTTTTGCTTTCCCTATTAGGTTTGTCCAATCAGAAGCAAAAACCTGGCTTGAGAAGAATACCATACTCAACAACCCCAATACAAAAACCTTCAATCCTATCTTACTATATCCTTTTAACATTCTTACCTCCTTTTTAAAGGCTTTTAGATAATCTTAATCATTGTAGTATATACCTAATGAAATTTAGTGTCAACCCCTAAAGGACAGATGTGAAAATCGGATTACTATTTAACCTAAGCGGTCAATCCTGTACTTAAAGTATCCTTTAATTACCTGAGGTCAACAAAAATCGGGTTCAAAAGACTCTTTGCAATGAACAATAGAATAACTGCAGAGAATATAAATAAAATAGTAGTATAATCCCAATTGTTAAATATCAACCCCAGGGGAATACCTGCAGCAGGGGGGTGTTCAGTGTCGGTTATCGTCATTAAAAAAATCGCAGTACCTACTCCCAGAGCACTAAAAACAATGTATGACATTTTCAAACTACCCAACAACCCCAACATCATCGATGAATTACTTATATAATGAAAAATAATGCCCACAACTATTCCAACCAGATAACCGCCGATTAAAGGTCTGGGCCTGGAAGGATAAGACCTTGGCATTGTGAATACGATAAATGCAGTCGCTCCTAAAGTTGCGATAATAGCAGCATGGCAAAAAATATCAAGAAAAAGAAGAATAAGAAGAATTGCCACTGCAGAAAGACAACATTGGAATACATATCTCCACATATTATGCTTGAGTTTTCTATCTAATATCCTCATAATTCCTATTCTTGTTTCTAACGAGTAATTCTCTTACTCGTAAAAACCCTCGTAAAGATACAATCTTTAACACTTTCGTATTTATCCTGCTCATTTATATACCTCATCATAATGCCCAATCCAGCCTAGTCAAGGTCTATAGAAACAATACTAATAGGCACATAGATACTTTCAGGGAGAATTTAACCAACACTCTCTAATTCCTCCTCTATTGCTTTTCTATCAAAGCCCAAAATAATCTTCCCGTTGATCTCAACCTGCGGTACTCCCAGTTGACCTGATTTTTTTATCATATCCTTGGCAGCCTTGCGATTTACTGAGACATCCTTATCCTCAAACTCAACACCTTTTTTGTGCAAAAAATCCTTCACCATCCTGCAATATGGACACATTGGTGTTGAATAGACTATAACCTTTGCCATTGTTCTTTCCTTTCTCCATATCTATTTTTTATCCTCTCTTTAATATCCCTCTCACTCACTTCATAACAACACACTTTTTCACCTCTGTATGTCCCATAGCTTTAAGGCGGCAAAAGTAAATTCCCGATGATACATCCTTGCCTTTGTTATCCTTGCCAAACCAATCAACTATATGAATCCCGGCTTCTTGCTTCTTATCTACCAAAGTTTTTACCAACTGCCCTGTAACGCTATAAATTTTGAGCTCGATATGTGCGGGTATTGTGATCGAATATTTTATGCTGGTTCTTACTACACAAATTGTCGGCACACCGTTTATCATTTCAACTGATGTGTTGATTGCCAGAAGGAGGTTAAAACTCGTCCCCAAAAATATTAAAATAACAATGAACCTTCGCATAACATATTTCCTTACCTCAAAAGAAACAGTTTTTTAGCGGGCAGGGGTTTATCTCCGACTTTCAGATTGCAAAAATAAACTCCACAAGAGTAGTCTTTTGCATCCCATTCAACTACATATTCACCCGCACTTTTCCTTTCTTTAGCAAGTGTAGTTATCTTTTGCCCGGAGATATTGTATATAGATAGTTCGATTTCTGCTGCTTCTGGAATACTGTAATTAATACTGATTGTTGAATTAAACAAGCCAGGATGAACAAAAAGCGAAACCCCCCGGGGTATGGAATCCTCATCTATTCCTGAATTATACGCGAGATAAACAGTATTATCAAAGGAAAGACTATCATCTACACCAGAACATGAGAAGAAATACCATAATCTTAGTATGTAATCCCCGACATCAAGTCCATATGTTATCCACTTACATAGTTCTCCATCCAGAACGGGTGTTAGAATCCTTTCGGTTATTTGGAAAAATTGCGTCGTGTCTTCCTCGGGAGCATACTCTATCTTATACCCTTCAAATTCAAACGGTGAATCAGGAGCTTTGACCATTGCAGCACTCCCTTGAATAGAAAGGGTATCATCGACATATGCAGGGGACGGAGGATATAGACCCGTTACCATAACTGTCGCAGAATCATAAACCTGTATGGGATTGGCAAGAATGGTGTTGTATATTATTGATACTGCCATATCTCGTGCTATCAGATGCCCAAAGATAAAGTTTGTCAATAAAAGCATAGATGTAGAGTGTCCCTCCATAAGGGCATCGGTATAAAGAGTGGTGAAAAATGTAACTAAAAAGGATGAACCTGAAGCTCCAATGTGTCCACCAGAGCCATCACAAGTGGCATTCATAATTGCAGTTTTTGATGAATCAGCTGATAGACATTCTCCAAAGATTGAACTCTTGAGGGTAAGGTCAGTGCCTCCAAAAAAATACAGGTTCCATGCCTGAACAGATGTATTTACGAGATGAAAGTTTCTTTCAGGGAAAGGTGCTACCCAGTCATCATAGTGAGAATCATCTATAAGCCCTGATATAGTATCAGAGGTTGGAATCTCAAAGATGTTTCCTGCGGCTCGTAGGGTTGCATTGTATATAGTCACATCGGTGCTGTCTTTTGCCATCGTTGCAAGCATAAGTCCGCATAAGCTGTCTATCTCAATAGAATAGTTAATCCCTGAGCAGGTGGCATCAGGATATATAAATTGCTCGACCCAATCCTCCATACCAGGAGGGTCGTGGAGCTCACCCGAAGACCCTCCTGGGAAGCCAAGCCACACAAGAACAGTGTCAGAGTGAGCAATGTGCAGATCTACCGAATCCCCAATTACTACAAATTCGCCTGCTCTATTGGAATAATTGATATTTATTGAACTGTTATCATATATACCGAAAGTGATAAATGCCCCACCCATATCCACACTATCCATCAGAAAAGAACCTTTATTTACAGTGGCACCATTCACCGGAAGATTGGCAGAGTTGAATTGAGAATTACTTATCTTTATTACGGCAGAATCCAAAGCCGCCAACATAAATTGATAGAGGCAATCCTGAAGTATAATAAAATTAGCATTCTCAACAGAGAATAACGAGTTATGACACGCATATATATTTCCCTTGAGACAGAATGTGCAATTCTCTACAATGAACTGCGCACTATCTATCAATATGATATTATCGTAGATAGTGGTATCGTGGTCAATTATCACATTAGTATCGATGACAATGTCATCTCTTGTATTGATCAGCCCACTTAATTTTTCCCCATTTAATCCTACCTTTTTTATGAGATTGAAAAGCCCGGATGAATGCTCTGGAATACTTCCCGGGAAAAGGGATTCATCTGCCTCTGGTGCTCCTAATCCACAGGTTTGCGGAACAAAGTATTCTACTCCATGGTGAAGCAAATCCAAAGTATTTGCGTTCAACCCCCAGGCCAGAAAGATTAGAAATAATATTACTCTTTTCATCCTACCTCCTTCTACTACTGGAAAGTAGTGTTTTTTGAAGGGTAATTTAAAGGTTACATATTATCATTCTATTTTTGTTAGTAAAAGTCAATACCATAAAATGCCTGACACCCTCCTTTTCTCGCCAAGAACGCCAAGGAATAAAAGATAGGGTTTGAGGTGAGGATTCGGGGGCAAGGCGTTACGGGCTGCCCTCCAGAGTCATCTCACGAATACCACTTTCTCGATAATAGTCCTGACACCTGATAATCTGACGAAATAAACTCCTGGTTTTGGCTTGATATTATCTACGCTTCATACACTCAAACGAAAAACTCACCCCAAAGAGCACAGCACCCCTACGGTATGAAATCGCGACAGGGATGTCGCTCCTACAATTGCACGAATAAATTCGTGCCCCGTAGGGATGAATCACCCGTATCGGGGTGTTTTTTGCGTTCATTGCGTTGGGTACGTTTATAGTGCGTATCTACGGCATTATTAGGTGTTTAGTCTTAAATCTTAGGTTTTAGTTTTATTTTTTTTACCAACTTAACTATTCAACTACTCAACTATTTAACTATTCTAATCTGTGGTTTTATTTCGGTGTAGGGATGTGTTTTTAATCAGTTAATATCTGTGTAAATCTGTGTCATTCTTAGGTCTTAGGTGTTTGGTCTTAGGTTTTAGTTTTATTTTTTTTACCAACTTAACTATTCAACTACTCAACCATTTAACTATATCTCTCTGTGTCTCCGTGGCAAACCTCTAAAGGCAAATTCGGTTTTGCAATTAAAACCGCTTATATGTCATAGAAAGGAAAAGATTACTCCCTTCCTTCTCTTGGGGATTAATTAACCTACTACTTGTCACTGCCAGGTCAAATCTTAAGTGACCAAACTCATATCCTGCTCCAGCTG
>Ga0209121_10003861_pt1 | contig 14263 bp, 11 predicted proteins | sample Cruoilmetagenom3_FD_187292 | JGI IMG/M metagenome (GOLD analysis project Ga0209121, IMG submission 187292) | Oil polluted marine microbial communities from Coal Oil Point, Santa Barbara, California, USA - Sample 3 (SPAdes) (version 2) | ecosystem: Environmental > Aquatic > Marine > Oil seeps ...
TTTACCTCATCCTCATACTGATTTTATATTTGCAATAATAGGTGAAGAGTTAGGTTTAATAGGCTCTCTTTTTGTAGTTGTTTTGTATTTAGTATTTGCCATTGCTGGAATGTCTTTATGTCTTCGTACTAAAAATCAACTTGGCAGATTATTAGCAGTTGGAATTACAATATATATAGTTGGGCAGGCATTGATAAATATAGGTGTAGTAATTGGTTTATTGCCTGTAACTGGTGTACCTCTTCCACTTATAAGTACCGGAGGTTCATCATTAATTACGTCTTTAGTATCAATCGGAATATTATTGAATATCGCAAAGGGAGAAAAGGGTGAGTTGGATTATGAAGATAATGATTAGTGGTGGAGGTACAGGCGGTCATATTTATCCCGCAATAGCATTGGCAAAAAAGATTAGAAGTATTAAAGATAACATCAAAATTGTATGGATAGGAACAGAGAGGGAGTTGGAGAGAAAGTTAATTTCAAAGACAGATTTTCAATTTGAAATTATAAAATCAAGAGGATTTAAGAATAATAATCTTTTTAATAGATTTTACAGCTTATTACTTTTATCAATTGGTTTTTTTCAATCAATCTTTTTAATATTAAAACATAAACCTGATGTTATTTTGGGGATGGGTGGATATGCTTGTGCTCCAACAGTTCTTGCTGGATCAATTTTAAAGAAGAAGACTGCTTTATTTGAACCTAATGTGATAATGGGTAGAGCAAATAGGTTTTTAAAAAAATGGGTTGATAAAATTTTTTTAAGTCACAAAAAAAAATTAGAAGAGGAATCTAATAATAAATATAATTTTGTTGGAAATATAGTAAGAGAGAATCTATATAATATACCTACAAAAGAGTGGGCTCGAGAATATTTTGGTTTAAATCCGGATAAAAAAACTGTCTTAATTTCTGGTGGGAGTCAGGGGTCACTTACACTAAATAAATTCACATTGGATATTATATTGTATCTTGACAAAATAAAAGATATTCAATTTTTACACATCACCGGGATAAAAAATTATGGAGGATTCAAAAAAAGATTCTTAAGAACTTTTAAGAACATAGATATCATAAATTATAAATTTTTACCATATGTTAATGATATGCATTTTGCTTATGCAGCATCGGATTTAGTTATTTGTAGAGCAGGAGCAAATACAATATCCGAGATAATCTGTCTTGGAATTCCTTCTATATTGATTCCATTTCCCTATGCGACTGATGATCATCAACTAAAAAATGCAAAAATTTTAAAAGACATAGGAGCAGCAATTGTTATACAGGAAAATGAATTAAGTGCAACAGATTTATCAGAAATTATTTATACACTAATCAGGGATGAAAGAAGATTATGTGAAATGGGGGATCTTGCAAAAACATTACATCAACCAAAAGCGGTTGAGAAAATGTCAAAAGGTTTAATCAAATTGGCAGAAAAATAAAAAAATATATTAAATAACTGTTAAAAGCTTTGGTTATACTTTCTTGGCTAAAAATGCCTACGAAAGTACACCACAAAGCTCTAAATAAATAAAAGCTTTAAGTGTCATTGCGAGCGAGGTCCTGGTTGTCATTGTGAGGAGCGAGATTCCGTATGTCATTGCGAGCCACTGAAGGTGGCGTGGCAATCTCTCTCGGAACAGGCTGTGCAATCTCATGGTATCTTAACTAAGACGTAGGGCAAGACTTTAACCTTGCTTTATAAAAACAATATTATAGTAATAAATAAAATTTCTAAAAATATTGTAGGGCAAGGCTTTAGCCTTGCGAAAGTAAGCAACCCTAAAGGGTTGACCTACATATTAGCCAAAAGTGTCCTATTTCTATATCCTCTCCCTTGGTGGGAGAGGGAAAGGGAGAGAGGGTAGATTGAGAATCAATAATAGATTGAGAAATAATGAAAAATTTAAAAGAGTACACTTTGTTGGCATTGGTGGTGCAGGATTGAGTGGAATGGCAAGAGTTCTTTATGAAATGGGATATGAAGTGTCAGGTTCAGATATAAAGAAATCCCATAATACAGAGAGATTAAGAAGGTTTGGTATAGATGTTAAAATTGGTCATTCGAGTAAGAATGTAGTTGGTAAAGATATACTGGTAATATCAACTGCAATTCCAGAAGATAATTGTGAAGTAAAAGCAGCAAATGGGTTAAAAATAGATATATGGAGTAGAGCTAAAATGCTGGCATGGATATTATCACATGGAAAAGGTATTGCTATTTCTGGAACACATGGTAAAACAACAACAACATCTATGATAGCTCTTCTGTTGGAATGGGAAAACCTTAAACCAACAATTCTTGTTGGTGGTGAATTGAATGATATTGGAAGTAATGCAAAATTTGGTGAAGGTTCATATATTGTTGTTGAAGCTGATGAGAGTGATGGAACATTTATTCAAATAACACCTGAAATTGCAGTTGTTACAAATGTTGAAGATGACCACCTGGATTATTACAAAAACAAGAAAGAGATAGAGAAGGCTTTTAATAGATTTGTTAACAGAGTTACTCCCACTGGATTAGCAGTAATTAATGGTGATGATCCATGTTTAATAAATATGATGAGTAAAATTAATAGTAGATATATTACATATGGACTGGGTGAGAGAAATGATGTAAGAGCTAAAGATATTAAAATAGATGAGTTAAAAAGTGAATTTTTAGTTCAATTAAAAGATGAACAATTTCAAGTTAAGCTAAAAATCCCTGGGGTGCATAATATTTACAATGCTTTAGCTACAATTTCAGTTGGTAAATATTTAGGTATTTCTTCAGAGAGAATCTCCTTTACACTCAGTCAATTTGTTGGGGCACAGAGAAGATTTGATGTATTGGGAAACCCTAAGGGTGTAACAATAATAGATGATTATGCGCATCATCCAACTGAGATTTCAGCTACTCTGAAAGCAGCTAATGCAAAAAAACATGATAGGATAATAAGTGTTTTTCAACCCCATAGATACACCCGTACTGATTTACTATATGAAAAGTTTGGTAACTGTTTCGGATATGCTGATTTGTGTTTAATTACAGGAATTTATCCAGCTGGTGAGGATCCTATACCCGGAGTTACTTCAAAATTAATTGTGAACTCAATACTAAAAAAGAATAACAGAAAACATGTTGTATATTTACCGCAAAAAAAGGATCTGACTCATTATCTTCTTAAAAAGGTTAAATCCAATGACATTGTCGTAGTAATGGGTGCTGGAGATATAAATACAATAGCATATGATTTATTAGATGTACTATTAACAAGATAAGTTTATAGCCAGTTCTTTGACAGAATAATATTAAGTTTTCAAAGAATAAAATAGTAAAAGTGTTAACCCAACTTGTTAATAATACATATTGAAAAAATTATAATAATAATTCACTATACAAACAATGAATATAAAAAATCTACAATATAAAAATGCTGAAATATCAGAAAATCTCAAATCCATAAAAAATTTGAATTTTATAACTGATGAACCTCTGAGCAAGCATACATCGTATAAAGTTGGTGGAAATGCTGATTACTTTTGTATTGTTAATAATTTAAAGCAATTAAGAAAAGTTTTTGAGGTATGTCATCCAAAATATAATATATTTATTCTGGGTGATGGAACTAATGTACTCTTCTCAGATGAAGGTTACAGAGGTGTTGTAATCAAGTTATCGGGGGAGATAAATAAGTTAAAGATTCTGGGAAATTTAATTAAAGTTGGTTCCCCTGTTTCTTTGTCAAGTATCGTAAAAAAAGCATTGGAAAATGAGTTGAGTGGATTGGAATTTGCCTGGGGTATTCCAGGTACATTAGGAGGTTCAATCAGTGGGAATTCAGGAGCATTTGGTTCAGAGATATGTGATCTTTTAAAGAATGTAAAGGTTTGTGATTTTAAAGGGAAAATTCACAATTTTTCATCAAATCAACTTGATTATGGTTATAGATATTGTAAATTGCCCGTTAATGGGGTGATATTAGAAGCAGACTTAAAGTTTAAGCAAAATTCAAGAGAGAAAATTGATAAAAAAATGAAAAAAAATATGGAATGGAGAAGAAAATATCAACCAATTGAATCAAAAACTGCTGGTAGTGTTTTTAAGAATCCTGAGGGAATGTCAGTCGCAAAACTTTTAGAATCTATGGATTTAAAGGGGAAAGCTATAAATGGAGCTAGATTTTCTCCAAGACATATTAATTTCATAGAGAATTTTAATAATGCGAAAGCAAAAGATATATATAATCTTATAGAGTTAGCAAAAGAACTCATCTATAACAAATTCAAAATTGTTTTAGAAACAGAAATAAAGTTAATCGGTTTTAATTAGATGGTTAGAAATTCCATAGATTTAAAAAAGAGAAGGAAAATAAGTAAAATACGTAACTTCTTTCGATTTATAAGAACAGTTTTATATATTATTTTGATAATCTTATCAATCATTTCTCTTCAGAGGTTTTTAGAGACTTCACCATTTTTTGACATTAAGGAAATTAAAATTTCTGGATGTACTCATTATCCCGACGAAGTTATCATTGATACTTTTGAATTAGATAAAAATTCTAATATTTTCAGTATGGATTTAGATAAAGTTAAAGAAGAAATACTTAAACTTTCCTGGATAAATGATGTAAAGATTAAAAAAAATCTTTCAAGAAATGTAGATGTTAAAATTATAGAGAGAGTTTCGGAAGCTGTTATTGAAAATAAGGATCTATATTTTTATATTGATAGAGATTGTTATGTTTTGGAAAAGAAGGATAAGTATACAGAGAAAAGTCTTCCACTCATAAAAAATTTGAAATTTGAGGAAATCATTATTGGAGATAAACTTGATATTGATGGTTTACATGAAGTAATAGTTATTTTCAATAATCTAAGTGAAGATATGAAAAAGATGATATCTTACTATTCTATAAGTGATGGCTTGAATATTTCAGCATTTACAAATGATGATATAGAAATAATATTTGGAAATTCTGATAACCTGGCTAAAAAAGAGGAAGCTGTTTTAGAAATTTGTAAATTACATGAAAATGTTACAGAACGACAGAAAGATACAGAAGGGAAAAATGATAATGGTGAGTCCGAAGATTTAAAAGAAAAAAATGATATACTAAAAATAATTGATGTTAGAGTCTGGACAAAGCCAGTTACGACTCCATAAGTTTTCATTTAAATAAAATTATTTAAGTTCAATTTATTAAGAAAATGGATTATCCAGAGGTGAATTAATTGGCAAGAGATGAGGAGATAGTTGTTGCAATAGATGTAGGGACATCTAAAATATGCACTATGGTTGGAATGGTAACATCGGAACAACTTGAAATTCTGGGGATGGGTTTTACTCCATCAAAAGGTATGAGAAAGGGAATAGTTGTTAACACACAGGAGATCGCAGGTTTTATAATTGATTCAGTGGAGAAAGCTGAAAAGGGAAGTGGGTACGATATAGAATCTGCAGTTATAGGAATAACCGGTAATCATATTAGATCATTTAATAATAAGGGAGAAGCAATTATAACCAGTCCTAAACTTGAGATAACATCACTGGATAAGAAAAGAGCATTAAAAAAAGCATTAAAAGTTGACATTCCACCACAGTATAAACTGATTCATTCACTAATAAGATATTACATAGTAGATGGACAAAAAGGTATAAATAATCCGATTGGGATGTTTGGTACGAAATTAGAAGCAGAAGTTCATATTGTACTCGGGGCACTAACCTCTATAAGGAATTTAGTAAAGGCTTTAAATTTAGCCGGTATCGAGGTTGAGGATATAGTACTTGAATCTGTAGCATCATCGCTATCTATATTGAGTGAAGAGGAAAAGAATGAAGGAGTGGCTCTAATCGATATTGGAGCTGGAACCACAGATGTAGCAGTTTTTGTTGATGGGAGTATTTTATATAGTTTTACAGTTCCAGTTGGTGGAGAGACAATAACAAATGATATAAGAATTGGTTTAAAAACTTCTTATAAGAATGCAGAAAGAATAAAATGTAGCTATGCTATCGCTATGGAAAAATTAATAGACCCAGGTGCTTATTTCTTTTTAGAGAAAGGAAGTGAAAAAATATTTACAGCTACAAAACTCTGCTATATTGTTGAACCCCGTTTATTAGAAATTTTTGAAATTATATATAATAGATTTGAAAAAGAAAATCTATTAAATTCAATTCCGAGAGGTCTCGTATTAAGTGGTGGTTCTTCTCATATTTATGGAATTGATGAAATAGCAAAATCCTATTTTTTAGCACCTGTTAGAATAGGAATTCCAAAAAATTTTATGTCAAAGATTGACAATTTAGAAAATCCAATGTATTCTACATGTATAGGTTTACTGTTGTACGATATGAACTATCAACCAAAGGTTGAGGGTTTTAAAAAAGAAGGAAAAAATCTATTAAAAGAATTTATAAATAAAGTAAGAGAATGGTTTTCTAAAATTCTAAAATGAAAATAATAGGAGGTAATGAAAGTGATTGATTCTCGAAATAGTTATGTTGCAGTTATAAAGGTTGTCGGAGTAGGTGGTGGTGGAACCAATGCTATAAGTAGAATGGTTCAAGATGGAGTACAGGGTGTTGAATTCATAGCAATTAATACAGATGCACAATCACTGCTTTTAGCGGAAGCAGATAATAAACTTGTAATAGGTGAAACAGGTCTTGGAGCAGGTTCAGACCCTGAGGTTGGTAGACAAGCTGCATTAGAAAGTAGAGACGCAATTGCTGAAGTTTTAAAAGGAGCTGATATGGTATTTATTACAGCAGGAAAAGGTGGAGGTACAGGAACAGGCGCCGCTCCCATTGTAGCAGACATTGCCAGAGAATTGAGTGCATTAACAGTTGGAGTTGTCACAAGACCTTTCACTTTTGAAGGGCTAAGAAGATCACTACAAGCAGATAAGGGTATTTCTGAACTTAGAGAGAATGTTGATTGTCTAATTGTAATTCCAAATGATAAGCTCTTAGAAGTATCAAATGAAGATACATCTTTGATTGACTCTTTTAGAATGGCAGATGCTGTTTTAAAGAATGGAATTCAGGGGATTACAGATTTAATAATAATGCCAGGCTTGATTAATCTGGATTTTGCTGATGTAAAATCAATAGTTAGTAATGCGGGAACAGCTTTATTTGGAAGTGGTGAAGCTTCAGGTGAAAATAGAAGCATTGAAGCAGCTAAAAATGCTATTTCCAGTCCTTTACTTGAATATTCAATTGAGGGAGCGAGTGGAGTACTTCTTAATATAACAGGAGGTCCAGACCTGAGACTTTTTGAAGTAAATAAAGCAGCTGAAATTATCAGAAATTCTACAAAAAGAGATGCAGATATAATTTTCGGTGCTGTTTTAGATGAAAATAGGAAAGATTCATTAAAAGTAACAGTTATTGCAACAGGATTTGATGAGGAATTTATTACCAGCAAAGTAACATCAAAAGAAGAAGTATCCTTTGAAGAAAAAGTTCTGGAGGAAAAAGAAGAAGCTGATGAAGAGATTGAAAGAGAGCAAGAAACAAAAGAAGATTATTTAGACATACCATCTTTTTTGAGGAAGAAAAACCAATAATTAACAGAAATCTCAGTTCATACTTCAAATTACATTTTTAATAATAATTCGAAATTAAAGATTTTAAATATAGATTCTGAGCAGAGTCAATAGTTATAAAATTATCTAATATTTATTTGGTAAATATGGAGTCTATAATTTTGCTCAGATTCTTTATTTTAATACTGTGTTATTACAAAGATGATCCTAAAGAAATATCAAATTATAATAATGTCAAAATAATTGGTCTAATTACCATGCCTCCTTTTAAAGATGATATGTTAATTTGTAGAAGGATTTTCAAAGTATTAAGAGAACTTAAAAATATGATGAATAAGAAGTATCAAAATCTTTCTATTTCACATTTATCAATGGAAACGAGTAATGATTTTGAGATGGTCATTGAAGAAGGGTTAAATATAGTAAGAATAGGTGCCACAATTTTTGAATAAGTGAGGTGATTTTTTTGCCAGGATTTTTTAAAAAGGTATTGATTTTTTTGGGTTTAGCTGAAGAAGAGGAGGGATTTCTTGAAGAAGAAGAGGAGGAGGAAAGATCTTCAAGAAGTCGTTTTACAAGACCAGTAGTTAGATATTCAGGAGAGAGCAAGAAAGAATATGTTAGAAGAATAAACAAATCAAAAGAATCTATCCAATCTGAAGTTTATATTATTGAACCGCATAGTTTTAGTGACTCACAGATTATGGGTACAAAGTTTAAAGTAAATATTCCAGTGATTATCAATTTGCAGGGAGTTGACCAAGATTTAGCAAAAAGAGTTATAGATTTTGCAAGTGGTCTTACATATGGTCTTGAAGGTGGAATTCAAAGAGTTGCGGATAGAGTTTTTCTTTTAACACCTTATAATGTTGAGGTATCAGCAGAAGAGAGGATAAGATTACAAGAAAAAGGACTCTTTAATCAATTTTAATTTATTCTTAATCATTATCAGTATCTTTGGAGGATGGAATATGCATGATTTTAATAAACTCTGTTTTATTGGAGCTGGAAATATGTGTGAAGCTCTTCTTTCGGGGATTATCTCATCAAAAATTTTCCCGTTAGGAAATATTATTCTAAGTGACATAAGAAAGCAAAGGCTCGAATATTTAGAGAAGAAGTATAATGTGAAAACTACAATTGATAATAAAGAAGCTGTTAAGGTTTCAGATGTGATATTTCTTTCAGTAAAACCACAGAATATCTCATCAGTTCTATCAGAAGTAGGTGAGGTTTTAAAACCAAGTAATGTGGTAATTTCAATTGCTGTTGGTATTCCCACATATTTCATTGAATCATATATAAAAGAAGAAGTTCCAGTTATAAGGGTTATGCCAAATACTCCTGCACTTTTTCAATCAGCAATGTCTGTATTAAGTAAGGGTAAATATGCAGACAATAAGCATTTAGATTTCGCAAAAAAATTGCTTTCCTGTGTAGGTGATGTGGATATAATACCTGAGAAATTACAGAATGCTGCTGCTGCTATTAATGGTTGTGGACCCGCATATTTTTTTCATTTCATAGAGTCTTTTGTAGATGCTGGAATATCAGTTGGACTTGGTAAAGATATAGCAAAAAAACTTGCAGTACAGACTATGGAAGGTTCGGTAAAGATGTTAAAAGAGTCAGGTATGTCACCAACTGAATTAAGAAGAATGGTCACGTCTCCTGGTGGAACAACTATTGCGGCATTAGAGCAATTTGAAAAAGGAGCAATCAAATACCACATATTAAAAGCAATAAAAGCAGCAAAAAATAGAGCCGATGAGCTAAGCAAACAATTAAAAAAGTAAAAAATTAACTAAATTGTAATTTTAAAAAAATTTGTAGAATATTAAAGTAATATTATTAAGGAGATATGGATGAAAATAACACCGATAGATATCCAGGAAAAGCAGTTTCACATATCTTTGAGAGGATATAATCCAGAGGAAGTGGACACTTTTTTGGACGCCATAGCAGGAGAGTTAGAAATACTCCATAAGGAGAATAATGATTTAAAGAGAAAACTTAAAGAAGTGGAACTTAAAAAGGAGACTCAGGAAGGATCAAGTGAAATTAGAAAAATAATGGAGAAAACATTAATTTCTGCACAGAATACTGCAGAGGAGATTATTAAAGCTGCTAAACTTGAATCAGAAAAAACAAAAATAGAATCAGAAAAAAAATCTGAGGAGTTTTTACTTAAATCACAAGATGAAATTAGAGAAATGTTAGATGATATACAGGAAATTAAGAATATAAAGGATAAATTAAATAACAGTTTAACAGAAATTTATAATAGATTATCATCAGTTTTAAAAACTGAAAAGATATACGAAAGACCTCCTGTTAAAGAAGGGAATTTGATTAAATCAATTGTTGAAGAGGAAGTAAAAATTGAAGATACTGATGAATCTTCACAAGCAGATGATGAATCTAAAAAAAAGGATGAAACAGAACTTGAAGCTGAAAGTGAGGTAGAAGAATATGTAGATAATGAGAAAAAACCTGAGTATGAAGAAAAACATATATCAACGCAACAAGATGAGTCTGAAGGAGAAGAGCATAAAAAGGATGAGTATAAAGAAGAAAAAGAAAGGGTGGAGGAAAAAGACAGGGAAAGGAAAAAAAAGTCCTTTGCTGATAGTGAGATAGCTGACAAATTTTTTGATGAGGAAAATATTGTTTAATTGCATAGTAAGATTTTTTAATTTCTTAATTTGATCTTAGTCTGACCTTATATAATCTCTTTAAAAATAGAATATGATTATTATGACAGGAGATATGTAAAAATATTCAAATAACGTAATTAAAATTTATGTAAAAAGATATTAGATAAGACCTCTCTAATTTTCTAATGAGAGGTTTTTATTTATGAACCACTTGTATAAAAAGAAATAAAGGAAAAAATCCTATTACAAATTATATTTTATGTATAATTATATAAATATTTTGAATTTACTTAGCTATACTTATATACTATACTTCGTTTTATTATTAATTATTAATGATTTCTTGGAGTAAAAATGTTTAAACCAGTTAAAAGTGAAGTTGATTTAGTAAAACTTGAAGACAATATTTTGGAGTTCTGGAAGAATAATGAAATATTTCAAAAGAGTTTAAAAAATAGGGAGGGGTGTGAAAAGTTCATATTTTATGAAGGACCCCCAACAGCAAATACAAAACCTGCAGTTCATCATGTACTTGCGAGATCATTTAAGGATATATATTCTAGATATAAGACTATGAAGGGGTATTATGTTCCAAGAAAAGGAGGATGGGATACTCACGGTTTACCCGTAGAGCTTGAAATTGAAAAAAAATTAAGTATAAATAGTAAACAGGAAATAGAAAGAATTGGAATTGAACATTTTAATGAGTTATGTAAACAGTCTGTATTTGAATATGTAGAAGATTGGGTAGAATTTACTGATAGAATCGGTTTCTGGTTAGATATGTCTGATGCTTATCTTACATTTTCAAATGACTATATTGAAACAGTTTGGTGGATTTTAAAGCAAATATATAATAAGGGTCTTTTATATGAAGGATACAAAGTTATAACTTACTGTCCTCGATGTGGTACCCCTCTTTCAAGTCATGAAGTAGCTCAGGGTTATAAAGAAGTTGAGGATCCTTCGGTTTATGTGAAGTTTAAACTAAAGGATGAGGATTCTAACTTCTTAGTCTGGACCACAACACCATGGACTCTTCTATCAAATGTAGCGTTAGCTGTGAATTTAGATGAGGATTATGTTGAAGTAAGCAAGAATAATGAAAAACTTATATTAGCTAAAGCTCTTTTAGAAGATGTAATTGAACAGCCTTATAAAATATTAAGAACTTTTAAAGGAAAAGATCTTAAAGGTAAGCGATATAAACCTCTCTTTAATTATGTGTCTTTAAATAAAGATTGTTATTTTATAGTTGGTGCAGATTTTGTCACTCTCAAAGATGGTACAGGAATTGTACACATAGCTCCAGCTTTTGGCGTAGATGATATGAGATTAGCACAGAATAAAGATCTACCAATTATTCAATTAATCGATGAATCTGGTAAAGTAAAGGAAGAAGCTACAGAATTTGCTGATTTATTTTTTAAGGAGGCTGATCCTTTAATTATCGAAAATCTTAAAAAAAGAAAAATTCTATTTAAAGAAGAAAAAATTTTGCATTCCTATCCTCATTGTTGGAGATGTGATACTCCACTTTTATATTATGCAAGGAAATCCTGGTTTATCGCTACATCAAAAATAAAAGATAAGTTATTAAAATCAAATTCGGAGATAAATTGGTATCCTGATCACATTAAATATGGAAGATTTGGTAATTGGTTGGATAATAATATTGATTGGTCACTTTCAAGAGAGAGATATTGGGGTACGCCACTTCCTATCTGGGAGGATAATTCTGGTCATAAAATATGCATTGGAAGTCTGGGCGAACTCAAGAAATTAGCTAAAAATTTTCCAGATAAATTAGATTTACACCGACCATATATTGATGAAATAAAACTTATTTGTCCAGAGTGCAAAGAAGAAATGAGTAGAGTTAAGGAAGTAATTGATTGTTGGTTTGATTCTGGTTCAATGCCGTATGCTCAATTTCATTATCCTTTTGAAAATTATGAGAAATTTCATGATAATTTCCCGGCTGATTTTATCTGTGAAGCATTAGATCAGACCAGAGGTTGGTTCTATACATTGATGGCTATATCAACTATTTTATTTGAGAAATCAAGTTATAAAAATGTTGTTTGTTTAGGTCTAATTAATGATAAATATGGGAAAAAAATGAGCTCGTCTAAGGGAAATATATTAGATCCCTGGTCAGTTTTAAATAACCAGGGAGCTGATGCTCTTAGATGGTATCTTTTCACTTCAAGTTCTCCTTGGGTAACAAAGAATTTTAATGTAGATACTATAGACAAAATTATTAAAAGATTCATTTTAACATTATGGAATAGTTATAGTTTTTTTGTAGTATATGCAAATATTGATAAATTCAATCCTGAAAAATATTCCTTAAAATTTGAGGAAAGATCTATTCTAGATAAATGGATTTTATCAGAACTGAATCAAACAATATCTACTGTTGATGAAAGTCTGAATAATTATGATGCCACAAGGGGTGGAAAAGAAATTGAACAATTCATTAATAAATTATCAAACTGGTATATTAGAAGATCAAGAAGGAGATTCTGGAAATCTGAAGAGGATAAAGATAAAATTTCTGCATATTTAACTCTTTATGAATGTCTCGTAACAATTGCAAAACTTTTAGCACCATATATGCCCTTTATAAGTGAGGAAATTTATCAAAACCTTATTCTTTCTATTTCTAAGGATTTACCAGTAAGTGTTCATTTAGCAGATTTTCCAATATCAAAAAAAGGATTAATTGATAAGGATTTGATGGAACAGATGAATCTTGTAAGAAAGGTGGTAAGGTTGGGCAGGTCAGCAAGGAATAAATCATCAATAAAAGTTAGACAACCATTATCATATATTAAAGTATTTAAAACAGAACAAACAGAAAAATTGATAAATTATGAGTCTGTAATAAAAGATGAACTTAACGTAAAAAGTTTTGAATTAACCACTAATCTTAAACAGATATTAAACTATAGAGTAAAACCGAATCTTGAACTTCTGGGTCCAAAATATGGCTCCAAGGTTTCTTTTATAAAAAATATCTTTAACAGACTGAATCATCAGGAAATTGCAAGTACTGTGTTAGCAAATGAGAATGTTAAAATTAAGTTGGAAGAACAAGAGGAAGAACTATTACCGGAAGAAATATTAATAGAGATAGTTGCACCACCAGAACACATAACTGAAAAGGAAGGTGAAATAGCTCTTACTTTAAATACTGTATTATCAAAAGAGCTTCTTAATGAAGGTTTTATAAGAGAACTGGTGAGATTAATTCAAAACCAGAGGAAAAAAGCTGGATTTAGAATAGAAAATATCATAAAAACTATAATTGAATGTTCCGAAGATGAGGAAGTAATTATTAAAGAATATAAAGATTATTTATGTACAGAAACCCTAACTACAGAGTTAATATTCTCAGACGAACTTTCTGGTTACATAGAAGAGTTTAATATTGATAAAAAAAAGCTTAGAGTAGGTATATCTGTTTCTGGTTCCATTATATAAAAGATATTTTTAAAAGTTTTATTACGAAATTAAAAAAATTGATTTAAATAGGAAAAAATATAATTTGACAGTAATAATTAAAGAGAATAATTAAATTAATGATAAGTAGAGAAAATAGTATAAGAATGGCCTGGTTTTTATGGATTATAGTTCTATTATTTGACCAGATAACAAAATATTTAATAAGAAAGAACTTGCTTTTAGGAGGTTCAATTACAGTAATACAAGATATTTTTCACATAACTCATGTAAATAACACTGGAGCTGCATTTGGAATATTTCCAAATGCCAGATATTTTTTTATTGTTGCTCATGTTATTGTTATAGCTTTTTTCTTTTACTTTTTGTATATATATAAACAAAATAATCCTACTTTTTATATATCGATTGGTCTGATTTTAGGAGGAGCAACAGGTAATCTGTTGGATAGAATTATTTTTGGAAAAGTAACAGATTTTTTGGATTTTGGAATAAATTCAAAACTTAGATGGCCTGCGTTCAATATTGCAGATTCATGTGTAGTAATTGGTTTTTTTATACTTGCCTTATTAGTAGTAAAA
>Ga0209121_10003863_pt1 | contig 14258 bp, 15 predicted proteins | sample Cruoilmetagenom3_FD_187292 | JGI IMG/M metagenome (GOLD analysis project Ga0209121, IMG submission 187292) | Oil polluted marine microbial communities from Coal Oil Point, Santa Barbara, California, USA - Sample 3 (SPAdes) (version 2) | ecosystem: Environmental > Aquatic > Marine > Oil seeps ...
CACAGGTGACAGGCTGCCGCGCAGCATCGCCAAGGCGTCATCGACCGGGGTCCAGCTGACACCGGGGGGCAGGGCGAAACAGTCGTCTTTCAGCTTGGGCGCGGCCTGGGTCGGCGCGCTGCGCCCGCCCATGCCCAGAGCATCCAAAATGAAGCCAGCAATGCCTGCCGTGTCATTCAGATCGAACAGCGGGCGGTCCAGGCCGGGCAAGGGTTCGTCGCTGGCCACGGCCCGGACTGTGTCGTTGCCCGGCGCGATCAGATCGCTGCCCGTTTCCGCGCGATGGGCTTCGATCTTGGGGTGGTTTTCGGTTTTGAACCCTTCGACCAGAACCAGATCGCAAGGCCCCATTCGGGTCAGGATGTTGCTCAGGCTGGGTTTCGCGTCCCCGCGCAGTTCGTGCATCATAGCGGTGCGCGCAGAGGACGCCAGAACCACCTCGCGCGCGCCCGCCTGACGGTGGCGAAAGCTGTCGGTGCCAGGGTGATCCACATCGGCGCCGTGATGGCTGTTTTTCACGGTCGACACGACCAGGCCCTGGGTGGTGAAATGCGCCACCAGCCGTTCGGTCAGTCCGGTTTTGCCGGAGTTCTTCCAGCCGACTACGCCGAAAACCTTCATGGTCTATCCCCTTTCAACAGGGCATTTGCACGGGCCAGATCGTCCGGCGTGTTCACGTTGAAAAACGGATCAAATGGCTGATCCGGCCAGACGGCCAAGGCCGCGCCATGGGCGTCGGTAAAGGCCACGACCTTGCGCGTGCCATCGTTCAAAGCGTCGCGCAGGGCGTCACGCAGGGACACGGGCCACAGGCCAAAGGTGGGCTGTCGCATCGCGCCGCGTTTTGCGTCCTGCGTGGCGGCCAAGGCGATGGGCGTGCCGTCGGTTTCTGCCGCCAGCATCAGGCGCGGCACCAGATCGCAGGGAAAGAACGGTGTGTCGCCCGCTGCGGTGACGATGTGATCCGCGCCCTGATCTGCGGCCCAATCAAGGCCTGCGAGGATGCCCGCCAGGGGTCCGGCAAAGCCGTCGATACTGTCGGAAATGACAGGAAACGCGCCGTCAAACCGGGCGGGGTCGCCATTTGCATTCAACGCGACGGCGGCCACCTGAGGCTCCAGCCGGTCGATGACATGGGACAGAAGCGTTCCCGAACCCAAAGGCAACAAAGCCTTGTCGCCGCCGCCCATCCGCGTGGCCAAACCACCCGCCAGAATGATGCCAAGGGGTTGTTTCATGTTTGGGCGTCCTTGTGCCAAGCGTGGGTTTGTTCAAGGAAGGTTGGCAGGTCTTCGATCTGCTCTTTCGGCAGGATGAAAGTGAGGCCACCTGCAAGGAAATGCACACAGGTTTCGGTGGTGGTGATCGTGTCGATGGCAGACCAGCCGAGGTCAAACCGGGCGTTGTTTCCATCTGAGGTGATCCCGAGAGGGGAAACGGTGAACCGGCAAGGCTTGCGTAAACGGGCCGCTTTCAAGACACCGGCCGTCATGGTGTTCACATAGAGCCTTTGTGTCCCTATTGCGACGCCCATGCCAAATGCTGCACCCAGTATGATGAGAAGCGGCGGTAGCGCCGGTTTGTCTGTGATCAGCAGGTGTACGACCCAGACCACTGCCATCATGCCAACAATCGTCAATACCGCGTTCAGTGAGGACAGGATCGCGGGCAACAATGATCCACCACGCCTCAGAGCGTCCTTACCGCCAATCTCCATGCCTTCTGCCATTTGCATCTGGGTGTGCTGGAAGTCGTAGGCGTATGTTGTCATCCCTCGCCCCCCTTGCGGCGATGCTTCTTGGCCTCGACCGGCGCGTGGGCCGGATCCATGTCGCGGATCAGGCGGTCTTCGCCGGACAGGCAGATGAACCGCTGGCCTTTCATGCGGCCGATCAGGGTCAGGCCGATCTGTTGGGCGATTTCGACGCCCCAGGCGGTGAAGCCGGAGCGTGACGCCAGCGTCGGAATGCCCATCTGCGCCGTCTTGATCACCATTTCGGACGTCATGCGGCCCGTCGTATAGAGGATTTTGTCCGCCGCCGATACACGTTCGGACAGCATCCAGCCGGCGATTTTGTCGACCGCGTTGTGGCGCCCCACATCTTCCATATAGACCAGCGGGCGGTCGCCTTGGCACAGCACAGTTCCGTGGATCGCGCCTGCCTCAAGATACAGCGACGGAGTCGTGTTGATCTTGTGCGCAAGCGTATACAGCCAACTGGTGTGGACTTTGGTGGCGGGCAGGCTCAGCCCTTCGAGCCCCTCCATCATGTCGCCAAACACCGTGCCGACTGCGCAGCCCGAGGTGCGGGTCTTCTTCTCCAGCTTGCCTTCATAGGTGGTGCGCGAGGCGGTGCGCACCACCACCGTGTCGATGTCTTCGGCATAGTCCACGCCGGTCACGTCATCGACGCCCGACAGCATGCCCTGGTTTTTCAAAAACCCCAGCGCCAGGTATTCGGGATAGTCGCCGATCGTCATCGCCGTCACAATTTCCTGTTTGTTCAGATAGATCGTCAGGGGGCGTTCTTCGACCACGCTGATGTGCACAGGTTGGCCGTGTTCATCATGGCCGCTGACACGACGGGTCAGGCGGGGGGCACCGGGGTCCGGGGCGATCAGATAGTCGTCGATCAGAGTGTTGCTGGTCAATTGCATCTCCGCCTATTTGCCCCTAAAGCGTTTCGGGATCAACTTGCAGCACATGTTTATATTGAAACGCCCGCGACATTGATATCCTCCACCGCGTTTCGAATTTCCCCTGTCGCAGGTGAACCCCGAAACGCTTTCGGGGGAATGGCAGCAATCTAGGACCGACGCATGACAACGTCCAACCCGAAATCCGTCTATTGGAAGGGCGTCACCGACGGTGCGCCCTTTATGCTGGTCGTCACGCCCTTTGCGCTGCTGTTTGGCGTGGTGGCAACCGAAGCCGGGTTGAATGTCGCCCAGGTCATGGGGTTTTCCGTTCTGGTCATCGCGGGGGCCGCCCAATTTGCGGCGTTGCAGCTGATGGTCGAACAGGCGCCGACGTTGATCATCCTGGCCACCGCTTTGGCGGTGAACCTGCGCATGGCGATGTATTCGGCGTCGCTGACACCCTATCTGGGCAAGGCCAAGCTCTGGCAGCGGGCGTTGATTGCCTATCTGCTGGTTGATCAGTCCTATGCGCTAAGCCAGATGAAATTCGAGAACGAACCGGACCTGAGCCTGTCCGCGCGGCTGCGGTATTTTGCCGGGGTGATCACGCCTGTGGCCCCCGCCTGGTATGCGGCCAGTCTTGTGGGGGCTGTGGCGGGTGCGGCGATCCCGCCGGAGTTTGCGCTGGATTTCGCGGTGCCGATCACCTTCCTGGCGATGATTGCGCCCGCGCTGCGCACACTGGCGCATATGGCGGCGGCGGCGGTCTCTGTCGTGCTGACACTGGCGCTGTTCTGGTTGCCCTATGGCACCGGATTGTTGGTCGCGGCTGTGGCGGCGATGGTCGTGGGGGCGCAGGTCGAACTGTGGATGGGTCGACGTCAGGGGGCACGGATATGAGCATGAGCACCGGCATGATCTGGTTCATCATTGCGATGATGGGCGTGGGCACCTTTCTGATCCGGTTCAGTTTCCTGGGGTTGATCGGTGACCGGCCCCTGCCTGAATGGGTGCTGCGCCACCTGCGCTATACGCCTGTCGCGGTGTTGCCGGGCCTGGTTGCGCCCTTGGTGCTGTGGCCTGCGACAACCGGTGGGGCCCCCGAACCGGCCCGCCTGTCGGCAGCGGTGGTCACGCTGGCGGTTGGCTATTTCTTCAAGAATGTTCTGGCGGCGATTATCAGCGGCGCGGCGACTTTGTTCGGCCTGCTGTGGCTGTTGGGGTGACCAGGCTGGCATGACTGGGCTGGCATGACTGGGCGGCTCTGCGCCACCAGGTCAATGGCCGGGTCGTTCAGTCCGTCGCAGCCGCCGTGCCGGGAATATCCAGCGGGTGGATGCCGCGGGCGATGATATAGCCGTTTTCATCGGCATCGTCATCCGTCGTGGTGGTTTCGACCACACCGGGCAGCTGGGCAAAGGCTTTCATCGCCTTCTTGGGGAAGGGGCTTTGCGGAATGCTTTCAAATCCGGGCAATTGACGCAGGATCGTTGTGACGGAAGTGGTGCACATCGCCTTGGACACCGCGCCGTTTTCCTGCATCCGACGCAGTGCCATTTCGGCAACCGCCGGGCTGACGACAACGTCCTGTTGCACCACGTTATACGTGATGCGCGCATGGTAATCGATATAGAAGTCCACGGCCGCATCGGTCATGCCGTAATGCACGTCATGGCGTTCGGGCAGGTGCGGGTGGTGCCAGGTGCCGGCGGGATCAAAGATCAGGCGCTGCGACCCGTTGACCATGATCGCCGAATGCGCACCAGACCCGGACTTGGCGCCCAGCACGGTGAACAGCGTGATCGTCGGCGGGCCATCATGCACATATCGCGCCGCCTGAACCTGTTCATCAGGGGCCCAATGGTTGTCCGCACCGCAGGCGGCAAGCGACGCAACAGCCGCCATGGAAATCAGAAAACGCCGCATGATACACCCACCCAGGACATCAGCCGGTTACAGGTCTCGCTTATGCGCCGACCAGGGCCAGAAAGACTAGGAACAGGATGATGGCAATCACCGAACGCGTGGTGGCCTTGATGAAACCCTCATAGGTTTTTTCCTGCACCTGTGTGTCCATCGTGCCAATTTCATGTTCAGCCATGTCGTATATCCCTTTTGGTCTGTGTCTTGCCCTTGCTCTAGACGATTTGACGCCGCCTGTCACGCCCAGATGCGCCCGTATGTCGCACCTTGGGCGCGCGCAGCTCAGCCCTTGGCCAGATCCTTTGCCAGACGAAAGCCGATCCGCGTGGGTTCGGGCGCCTCGGTCTGTTTGGGCAGGGCGCGCAGCATGACCGACAGCTGGCTGACGTGCTGGATCAGCTGGGTCTTGGCCCCCTCGTCGTCCGTGCCATAAAATGTCACGATATCGGGGTCAAAGAACCCGATGCCTTCGATGCGCAACACGCCCGCGTCGCCACCGGTGAACCCCATGGCGACCTCGTGTTCATTGTCCAGTTGTTCTTCGAAGTTCTGGATATAGAGGATCAGCCGCTCATAGGCCCATTCCGCCGGGCTTTTTTCCTCAACCGGCGTGTCGGCGACCACGTCGGGCAGGGGCTTTTGTTCAGCCGTTAGCGGTGCGGCCTCGTCGCAATGGGCGGCACGGGCGCGCGGCGGGCGCGGCGCTGGTTTTACCTCGGCAGCCTTGGTTTTCTTAGGCTTTTTCTTCGGTTTCGGTTTTGTCTTTGCCGTCACGGTCTTACCCCTTCTTCTGCCATACCCAGGCGCCGTCTTCGCGGCGTGTGCGCGTCACGCGGCCAGCATGGAAAAGGTGGTTCACATGGCCCACCGCTTCGACCAGGGCCAGCCCGTATTCGCCCTCGCCAATCGTGCGCTTGAACAGCGGTGGAAAGCAATCCCCGGCGGTGTGGGGGGCGGCCAGAAAGGTCTCAAGCCGGTCCAGCGCTTTGTGGTGGTTGCCGATCAATTGCGTCATGCGCGTCGGCAGTCCGGTAAAGGGCAGTTTGTGGCCAGGCAGCACCAGCTGGCTGTCACGGGCATAAGGCGCAAGGCGTTCGCAGCTTTCCAGCCAGTCACCGACCGGGTCGGCCTCGGGTTCGGTGGCATAGACGCCCAGGTTCGGGCTGATCGTCGCCAGCAACTGGTCGCCGCCAATGACCAGGTCACAATCGCGCGACCACAGGGTGGCGTGTTCGGGCGCATGGCCATTGCCGATGCGCACGTCCCAATCGCGGTTGCCAAAACGAATCACGCTGCCTTCCTTGATGCGGTTGAACCCCAGCGGCATGTCGGCGACCACATCGGCGTAATTGAAGGGCCGTTCGGTGCGCCGTTTCTCGTACACCTCAGCATCCATGCCCGCCGCCCGCCAATAGGCCAGCGTTTCGTCCACAGGTACCATCTGTTCGTCCAGCAGCAACATGCGCGCAAACAGCCAGGCGGTGCGGGTGGTAACCAGGTCGGCGCCATGGTCGCGCTGAAACCAGCCGGCCAGACCGACGTGATCGGGGTGGTGGTGCGTCACCACCACGCGCACGATGGGCTTGCCACCCAGCGGCCCTGCCAACAATTTCGCCCAGATCGCGCGGGTCTTGCGGCTGTCAAAGCCCGTGTCGATGATGGTCCAGCCATCCGTGTCCTCGAACGCGAACACGTTCACATGGTCCAGCTTCATGGGCAGCGGCAGGCGCATCCACAAGACACCCGGCGCGACCTCGACCGCTTCGCCTTCGTCCGGGATGTCGGGAAAGGGGAAGGTCAGTGGCGCGTTCATACTGCCAGATCCTCAAGCGATAGGGCATACAACCCGGCGGCACCGGCGCGGGCCTGGGCCAACAGGGCGACATGTTCGGGCAACAGCCGGTTGATGTGGAACCGGGCCAATTCGCTGCGCGGGCCTGTGCCGCCCTCGGCAATCGCCGCCTTCAGGTGCAGGTGGGCGCCCAGCACACGGGCAAAGGCGCGCAGGAACGGCACGGCGCCTGCGAACCGATTCTGCATGTCGTCCTGCGCGATCATCCATTCCGTCGTTTCGCGCAGCGTTTCGGCGGCCGACCAGACGGCCTCGGACATGTTCGGGAATTGCGCGCGGGCCGCTTCGGCCTGGCTTTCGATTTCCTCCAGGATGCGGAAGGCGGCGTCGCCCCCGTCCATCAGCTTGCGGCCCACAAGGTCCATCGCCTGGATGCCATTGGTGCCTTCGTAGATCGCCGTGACGCGCACGTCGCGGGCAAATTGCGCAGCCCCGGTTTCTTCGATAAAGCCCATGCCGCCGTGCACCTGAATGCCCATTTGGGCGACCTCAATGCCGGTATCGGTGCCATAGGCCTTGCAGATCGGCGTCAGAAATGCGGCGCGGGATTTCCAGTCGGCGTCCCCCGTGGCGTTGCTCATGTCAATGGATACGGCCAGCGACATGGCAATGGCACGCGCGGCGAACAGTTCGGATTTCATCGTGGTCAACATGCGGCGCACGTCGGCGAAATCGACGATTGTGCCGTTGCCCCCTTCGATTGGCGACCGACCCTGCTTGCGCTCCATCGCGTATTCCAGCGCCTTTTGATAGGCGCGTTCGCCGGTGCCATAGCCCTGAACGCCAACGCCCAGTCGGGCGTTGTTCATCATGGTGAACATGGCGGCCATGCCCTTGTGCGGCTCACCGATCATCCAACCTTTGGCGCCTTCGAACGCCATGACGGCGGTGGGCGACCCGTGCAGGCCCAGCTTGTGTTCCAGGCTAACCACGCGCAAATCGTTGCGCTTGCCGGGATTGCCATCGGCATCCGGGATCAGCTTGGGCACCAGGAACAGTGAAATGCCCTTGGTCCCGGCCACCCCATCGGGCAGACGCGCCAACACCAGGTGGCAGACGTTTTCTGTGATGTCATTGTCGCCCCAGCTGATGAAGATCTTCTGGCCGGTGACCGCATAGGTGCCATCGCCATTGTCCGTCGCCTTGGACGACAAAGCGCCAACGTCGGACCCGGCCTGCGGTTCGGTCAGGTTCATCGTGCCCGCCCATTCGCCGCTGATCAGCTTGGGCAGGTACAGCGCCTTCAATTCGTCAGAGGCGTGATGCTCCAACGCCTCGATCTGCCCCTGGGTCATCAAGGGGTTCAGTTGCAGCGACAGACAGGCGGCCGACATCATGTCATTCACCGCCGTTTGCAGCGTCAGGGGCAGGCCCATGCCGCCATATTCGGGATCTGCGGCCATGCCGATCCAGCCGCCCTCGGCGATCGCATTATAGCCTTTGTCAAAACCGGGGCTTGTGCGGACCACGCCGTTTTCCAGCACGGCGCCTTGCAAATCACCATCGCGGTTCAGGGGGGCCAGAACCTCTTCGCACATCTTGCCCGCCTCGGTCAGGATCGCGCTGACCATGTCCGGCGTCGCCTCGGCAAAGCGGTCGGTGGCGGCCAGTTGGTCGAACCCGACCACGTTGTCGAACAGAAAGCGGAAATCGTCGATATTTGCGCGATAGGGCATGGTGGATCCTTGGTCTGGGTCGGTTCTTGGCAATTGTGGCAGGTGCCGTTAGGTGTGCCATACCGAAGGAAAGCCAAGGCTCAAAGGGAAACGCGGCGTCATGACCTCTGGGATGATCGAAACACAGCTATTGACGGCGGATAAGGCCGGGATCGCGCAGGCCGCCAAGCTGTTGCGCACCGGGGCGCTGGTGTCGTTCCCGACTGAAACGGTGTATGGGTTGGGCGCAAACGCGCGCAACGACACGGCAGTCGCGCGGATTTTCGACGCAAAGGGCCGGCCCCATTTCAACCCGTTGATCGTGCATCTGCCCAGTGTTGCTGCGGCGCACGACATCGCGCTGTTTGATGATCTGGCGGACCGCCTGGCGACGGCGTTCTGGCCCGGCCCGCTGACGTTGGTGCTGCCATTAAAGCCGAACACAGGCCTGTCGCCGCTGGTGTCTGCGGGGCTTGATACCATCGCTCTGCGCGTGCCCGAACATGCGTTGGCCCAACAAGTTCTGGTTGCGGCGGGTGTGCCGGTCGCCGCGCCCTCGGCCAATCCTTCGGGTCGGATCAGCCCGACCAAGGCAGGCCATGTGATGGACGGACTATCCGGCCGAATCGAGGCGGTTCTGGATGGCGGCCCCTGCGGCGTTGGGGTCGAAAGCACGATTGTCGGTTTCGCAAACGGCCAGGCCGTTCTGCTGCGCCCCGGTGGATTGCCGGTCGAGGCGCTGGAGGCCTGCCTGGGCACGCCCCTGACGGTCCACGCCAGCGAAGACATCGTCGCGCCGGGCCAGTTGGCGTCGCATTACGCCCCCGACGCGCCGGTGCGGCTGAACGCCGAAACGCTGCGCGATGGTGAACGATTGCTGGGCTTTGGCCCGGTGCAGGCGGATCTGAATCTGTCACCATCGGGCGATCTGGTCGAAGCAGCGGCGAACCTGTTTCACCACCTGCACGCGCTGGACGCGGGCGGCGATGCGCCCATTGCCGTGTCACCGATCCCGAACCATGGGTTGGGTCGCGCCATCAATGACCGCCTGAGGCGCGCCGCCGCACCGCGCGGGTAGCGGGCAAAGGCCTTGTGGGCAGACTGGTTGGCTTTGTGCTTTTCCTCTTGCCAAAAATATCCTCGCCGAAGGCAAGAAATCTTTGGTCGCCGCCCTGCGTCAGGATCCGGCGTCGCAGCCCTGGATGTCCACGGCCCGCCCCGCCGCCAGCACGGTCAGGCGCAAGTCGGACCGGTTCAGTAGAAACGGCGCGCCGGGGGGTGGCACGATGTCCAAAGTGGCGATCAATGTGGCACCGGACCGTTGCGTCATCGCCTCAGAAACCCAGACGGCAGGATTCGGGGTTTCCATCACCACCATTTCATCCGGCCCAACGCGGGGCAGGGTCAGGCGGGCGGTGACGCGCAGCCCGTCGGGCAGCGGATCAACCGTGCAGGTGGCGCGGCGCAGGCCGGCTTCGACCGCCGTGTCGGGGCGTTGGTCCATGGCGCGCGCAATGGTGGCATCCTGTGCGCCCGGCAGGGGCAGGTCGGCCCGCACGCGGGCCTGCATCGGCATACAGACGTCACGACAGACCCCCAGAGCCAGCCGCGCCTTCAGGCGGATCGGCTTGTCGGCCATCGCGGGGGTCATCACCATTGGCAGGATAAGCTCGTGGCTATAGCCCACCGTGCGCATGCCGTTTTGTTCAAACACCTGCGGCGTTGGCCAGATGAACTGCACGTCCTGCAAGTTGCGCGATCCGGCCCAGGTGAATCCCGGGGGAATGCCCGCATCGCCGGGCGCGCGCCAATAGGTCTTCCACCCATCGGCAAGCCTGATCCGCAAGGCGGCGATATGGGTGCCGTCCTGCGTCCGCCAGCCGGGCAGCACATCAATCTGGGCGATGTCATCGGGGGAATAGCTTCCGTCGGCCCCGTCACCTCCGGCCCAGACGGGCGTGGTGGCAGCGGCAAGTCCCAGCGCAAGCGCGCCAAGTCGGGTGGTGAGAAATGAAATCCTGCTCATGCCCTGATACATAGGCCTCCCGACACATATGGGAAATCACTTTTCGCTCACGGGGCCGCGAGGTGGGCGGGCCCCTTGCCATTCGGCGCGCAGGTGCCCATCCTTGAAGGATGAGCATTACACCTGAAACATCCGACCTGATTGGCAAGTTGCTGATCGCCATGCCCGGCATGGGGGACCCCCGGTTCGACAAATCCGTCGTCTTTATCTGCGCCCATTCGGACGAGGGCGCGATGGGGCTGATCGTCAACAAGCAGACGCCGGATCTGGCGCTGGATGATCTGTTGAAACAGCTCGATATCGACAAGACCGCGGACGGCACTGGCGCCAAAGTGTTCTTTGGCGGGCCGGTCGAAACCGGACGCGGCTTTGTGCTGCACAGCGACGAATATCAGGGATCACCATCGACCCTGGTGGTCGACGATGCCTTCGCCATGACCGCCACACGCGACATCCTGGAAGACATCGCCCAAGGTAAAGGCCCCCGCGAATGCCTTGCCGCGCTGGGCTATGCGGGCTGGGGGCCGGGGCAGGTCGAAAGCGAGCTGCAACAAAACGCCTGGCTGATCGTGGACGCCGACCAAGCCATCGTGTTTTCCCCGGATGCGGGTGGCAAATGGGCTGCGGCGCTGGCGAAACTGGGGATTGATCCCTTAATGCTGTCGGCCGAGGGCGGGCGGGCGTAGGGTTGGAAGGGTCGGTAGTGCGGACAAAGTGACTAAGCGTTTCCATTGGAAACGAGCCTCATGTATCGCACCACCCTCATCAGGCTCCCATGTCGTTACGAATGAAAACACGTCTTCAAAAGTGTCGTCTGGATGCGAAGTCGTACAAATGAAGCGGCTACAGTCCTTTCCGTCTCCGGCGACAACTTCGTCAATCCTATCTTCGAGTTCGGCACTGCCCCACCCAAAAATTGCGATCAAAGATACGCTTTTTGTAAGACACTGTTCGACGAATGCCTCTAAGCGGGTTTCGTCTGACAGTGGGCTGTGAAGAATATACTTTGGGGATGCGGCATGGTGCTGATATTACACGGGTTCTCTTATCAATCAACTTTCGAGAAGGGCCCGAAACTGCCGTTCGCCTCAATTTGGCCGTAAGTCCGATTAGGGCCAAATTCGAACCTTCACCCAGTGCTTCACCCTCAGTCAAACGTCCCGGTCACACGCCCCAGTAACATGAAGGCGCGCGCGGTGCGGGTGTCGCTCATGGCGGCGATGTCCTGGTCTGACGCGCTTTTTTCAAACGCTGAAAAGACCTGGTCGAATTTGCGCAGGAAATGGTGGGCGGCGTCGCGAAAGATCGGGTCTTTGCGCATGCGGCCCGAGGTCAGCGCCAGCGATGACCGGTCCCGTACGCCACCCAGCGGGGCAATCGCACGGCCGCGTTCGCCGGTGGCGAAGTGGCGCCAGATTTCGGGGCGGGCGCGGTCGGGGCGCAGGTCGTCCATGTAAATGCCGTCCTGGCTCATCAGAGTCAGCACGTCTTGGGCTGCCTGGACCAGGCCTGCGACCTGGCGGTCCTGCAACGCGCGGCGCAGGGCGCGAAAGCCTTCGGCGTCGTCGGCGTTTTCCGGGAAATGCATGGCGCGGATGAAATCGGGGACCGACAGGGGTTGGGACAGCGCCTCGGCGGGGGTGCCCAGCGCCAGGCTGCCTTGATCCACCGCGTCCTGTACGTTCACGTCGCTGGCAATGGCCGTGCCGGTCGAAACCGCGCCCGTGTCCGAGGGCCGGATCGAGGTGAACGTGGCCAGCGCCGTTTCGGTCTGTTTCTGAACCTGCGCGATCTCGTCCAGCTTCTTTTCGACCTGCGAAGGTTTCACGCCACCGGTCTGTTGCTGTTGCAGATAGGTGTGGCGCATGGCTTCGATCGTGGCATGCAGGCGGGCACTTTCTTCGCGCATGATGCGGGCCGACCGGGTGGCGGCGGCGGCGACCCAGATGATGGCGACCGGCATGAACACCGCCAGCGCGGTCATGACCAGACGCAGCGGGTCTGCGACCACGCCCGTGCCCGCCCCGTCACCGTCGCCCAGCACCAGAAAAAACACCGCACAGCCGACCAGCCACACGGCGGACAGCGCCAGCGCGACAATTTCGCCTGGACCCAGACCGGACGGGCCTGCGCCGCCCTGGCCAAAGACGCCCAGGTCGACCGGTTGATCTTGTTTTGCGTCGCTCATTTTGTCCGGCCCCATGCCGTATATGTGTCGCGAAACGCGGGTGCGTTGCCCGCCCCGCTCAGACCCATTCGATCTTCAGGATCTCATAGCCCTTTTCGCCGCCCGGCGTGCGGACTTCGACGCTGTCGCCGTCTTCCTTGCCAATCAACGCACGCGCCAGGGGTGATTTGATGTTCAGCTTGCCGTTTTCGATATCCGCTTCGGGTTCGCCAACGATCTGATAGGTCTTTTCTTCGTCCGTATCTTCGTCGACCAATGTCACCGTGGCGCCGAACTTGATTGTGCCCGACAGCGTGGTCGGATCAATCACCGAGGCCAGCGACAGGATGCTTTCCAACTCCTTCACACGGCCTTCGATAAAGCTCTGTTTTTCACGCGCGGCGTGGTATTCCGCGTTTTCAGACAGGTCGCCATGTTCGCGCGCCTCGGCAATCGCCTTGATCACGGCGGGACGTTCCACCGATTTCAGCGTCTTCAACTCGTCATTCAGCGCGTTATTGCCCGCGCGGGTCATCGGTATCTTGTCCATGAGGACCTTCGTATCAGGGGGGCGTGTGCCCCGAATTGGCATTCGTGTTGCTTGGCCCGCCCTAATGACGCCCAGTTGCGCCAAAAGAAAAGCAAAATCGCGCTGTTTGCAATGCAAATGTCCGGGCGTAGGGAATCGCTTGGCGCAGTGTTGCCGCTCTGTCAGCGCAAACATCCGGCAAAAACTGCCATCCGGCGTCGCGAACCGCCTTGTAACGTCGTGTCGCGATTGACCCCGCGCGACCCAAAAGCTAACGATCTTGCGAAACTGACGGATCAGAGGGCAGATGATGAGCGAGATTGAACGCGAGAGCATGGAATACGATGTGGTCATCGTGGGCGCGGGCCCGGCTGGCCTGTCTGCGGCGATCCGTCTGAAGCAGCTGGACGAAGACCTGTCGGTCGTCGTGCTGGAGAAGGGCTCGGAAGTTGGCGCCCATATCCTGTCGGGCGCGGTGCTGGACACCTGCGGGTTGGATCAACTGATGCCAGACTGGAAAGACCGGGGCGCGCCAATCAAGACCGAGGTGAAGAAGGACAACTTCTATCTGCTTGGCCCGGCGGGTCACATCCGTATTCCGAACTGGCCGATGCCGCCTTTGATGTCGAACCACCACAAATACATTGTGTCGATGGCCAACGTCACCCGCTGGATGGCTGAACAGGCCGAAGAGCTGGGCGTCGAAATCTTCCCAGGCATGGCGTGCAGCGAATTGGTCTATGGCGACAAGGGCGAAGTCAAAGGCGTGGTTGCGGGCGTGTTCGGTCTGGAAGCAGACGGCAGCATCGGTGAGAACACTGAACCGGGCATGGAGTTGCACGGCAAATACGTGTTCATTTCCGAAGGTGTGCGCGGGTCGCTGGCGAAAGAGATCATTGCCAAATACGACCTGCAAGCGGGCCGGGATGTGCAGAAATTCGGTCTGGGCATGAAAGAGATCTGGGAAATCGACCCCGATAAGCATTCCGAAGGCACCGTGACCCACACGATGGGCTGGCCCTTGGGCAAAAACGCCGGTGGTGGCAGCTTTATCTATCACCTGGAGAACAATCAGGTGTTCGTCGGTTTCGTGGTGCACCTGAACTATAAGAACCCGCATCTGTATCCTTACATGGAATTTCAGCGGTTCAAGCATCACCCCGAGATTGCCAAGCTGCTGGAAGGCGGCAAACGCGTCGCATACGGCGCGCGCGCGATTTCCGAGGGCGGTTATCAGTCGATGCCCAAGGCGTCGTTCCCCGGTGGCGCGCTGCTGGGCTGTTCCGTCGGTCTGGTCAACGTGCCGCGCATCAAGGGTAACCACAACGCCATGTTGTCAGGCATTGCCGCCGCCGAGGCCGCCGCAAAGGCCATCAAGGCCGACCGGTCGGGTGACGAATTGGTCGAGTATGAGGAAGAGCTGCGCACCGGCAAGGTCGCCAAAGACCTGAAGAAAGTGCGCAACG
>Ga0209121_10003864_pt1 | contig 14257 bp, 9 predicted proteins | sample Cruoilmetagenom3_FD_187292 | JGI IMG/M metagenome (GOLD analysis project Ga0209121, IMG submission 187292) | Oil polluted marine microbial communities from Coal Oil Point, Santa Barbara, California, USA - Sample 3 (SPAdes) (version 2) | ecosystem: Environmental > Aquatic > Marine > Oil seeps ...
ATGTAGCCGGTGTTCGCACGGTCGTCAACCTCGACGGCGGATGGGGCCGGCGGCTGGATGAAACTCTCGCCGCACTGGACAAGGCCCATCCCGGCCGTTTTCTGACGTTCGCACTGCTGGATTTTAGCGGCATCGACGACGAGAACTGGGGCCGGCGCGAAGCAAAGCGACTCGAAGAGAGCTTTCGGACCGGAGCAAAAGGATTGAAATTCCACAAGACACTCGGCCTGCACTACCGCTACAAAAACGGCAAGCTGATGCCGGTCGATGATCCTAAGCTGGATCCCGTCTGGCAGATGTGTGCCAAATACGACCGGCCTGTTATGATTCACGTTGCTGATCCGGCCGCCTTTTTCACACCGCTGGATCGCTTCAACGAACGCTGGCACGAGCTCGGCGACCATCCGAACTGGTTGTTTCACGGCAAGCAGTTCCCCTCACGGGATGAAATCCTCGCCCAGCGCAATCGCGCCATTGCCAGGCATCCGAAAACTACTTTCATCTGCGCCCATTTCGGCAATAATCCGGAAGACCTGGCGACCGTCGGAAAGTGGCTGGGCACATATCCCAACATGTTCGTCGACATCGATGCGCGGATTTCCGAACTGGGCCGGCAGCCCTACACGGCGAGGAAGTTCTTTCTGAAGTATCAGGACCGCATTATGTTCGGCACCGACACCACGCCCCGCCGGGATGCTTATCGAATGTATTACCGCTTCCTGGAAACCGACGATGAATATTTCGACTGTGCCGGTGGTCACCAGAGGCAGGGTTTCTGGATGATATACGGAGTATTTCTGCCCAAGAACGTGCTGGAGAAGATGTACCAAACGAACGCCGAACGATTGTTTTTCGGCCGGCCGGCTGCCAAGGTGCTGCAGATCCGGCGCACGGAAGATTTCATCGTAAACGGCGCCGGTGACGCGCCCGCCTGGAAAAAGGCCCCCTGGGAACCGCTCAAACTGAGAGTCTCCGACGGCCGTAAGTATCAGACTCGCGTAAAGATGCTTTACTCGGCGACCGGACTGTATGTGCTGATGGACGCCGAGGATCGCAAAATCACCGCCGCGATGAACGAGGATTTCCTCGATCTGTGGAACGAAGATGTGTTTGAGTTCTTCTTGTGGACGGATGAGCGATACCCGGTTTATTTCGAATACGAGATTTCACCGCTGGGTTTCGAGCTGCCGATTATCATCCCCAATTTCGGCGGTGATTTTCTCGGCTGGCGGCCATGGCACTACGAAGGCAAACGGAAAACGCAAACGGCCACCACTGTCACAGGCGGCCAAAAACAATCGAATGCCAAAATAACGGGCTGGAAAGCCGAAGTATTCGTTCCGTACGACCTGCTCAAACCTTTGCAAAACGTTCCCCCGCAACCGGGGACGCGTTGGTGGGCCAATTTCTATCGCGTCGATTACGACGATGGCAAAACAACAAGCTGGGACTGGGCCCGGGTCGGATCCGGTTTTCACGAGTTCGAAAAATTCGGTACTCTCATTTTCGAATAGAGCTTTGATCGCAGCCCCCCTGCCGGCTTCTGCTTCGCCTGCTGCCGTGCTCTATTGAGCCGCCGGGCGATCCTCTTTCAGAACATTACCATCGACACCATAAAATCGAAAGGTCAGCCTGGGTTTACCTTCCTGCCGGTCTACCGTCACAGCAAGGAATCCCCCAATCACATTCAAGTACCGATGCTCGGGCAGCCTCTGGTCATTGCTCCAGCCGCCGGCATGTTGGTTGCTGGCCGGGCCGCACGAATATTCCCTAACTCCCGTTTTCGAATCGACTGAAATATACTGCCAGTGACGGTCACCGCAGATGATATACATGTTTTTCTGTTGCGAGATAAACTGCCGCAGATCATTGCCTTCGTGCGAGAAATCCGCGTTCGAATGGTTGTCGTGCTTGTTTTTCCGGTCGGGCCCTACAAGAGGAGTCGGACTGATTAAAAACCGGTACGTTGCATCCGATTCCCGGACGGTCCGTTTGAACCACCGCTTCTGCTCCTCACCCCATATCGTTTTGCCGGGGCCGTCGGTCATCGTATTGGGACTGCGGAAGTCACGACCCTCGACAAGCCATATCTGCACGTCCCTGCCCCAGCGGAAGGTTCGCCACGTCCGCTCGCCCATCGGCACCTGCTCCGGGAATACTTTTAGTCCCTGCTCGAACGTAAAATCTCCCATGAATCTGGTCTTCCTGCCCGGCCAGCAGTCATTCATCCATGTATCATGGTCATCCTTGATGAAATAGCTGGCCACCTGGCGATGGAATTCGACATTGGTCGGCAGACTGTACATGCGAGTCCAATGCCAGCGGGCCAGCGGCAAACTTTTGGCCAGCTTGTCGTAATAGACGATGTCACCAGTATGGACAAAAAAAGAAGGATCGAGCTCGAGCATGGCCGAATACATCTTGTAACCCCCGCCGGGAGCATCCTGGTCGGGATAAGCCTGGCCGGTCGTTACCGTGAAAACCACCCGTTGAGGCCGGCCGGTACGCGGCGCCGTCCGAAATCCGCCCTCTACAGTCTGACCATTCCTGCCGCCCGCTGTTTTTCTCGATTCGGCACGCATTTTATATTTACTGTCGGGTTTCAGGCCGGTAAGCATAAACTGATGTGTATAATCACGTTTTGGATCAACCGCTTCCCAGCCGGTTGCCTGCCAATCGGAAGCCGTGTTAATTTTATACAAAATCCTGACCCGGCCCGGCGTCCCCGGTACAGCCCCCTCAATTGTCTCGATACTCGAATTTCCAAGAAAGCTGACAATAGGTTTCAGGTCCGGCCTTCCTCCTCGTCTCTTGACTATTTCGCCGGTCTTCGGATCACTATAAGAAACTTCAGGCATAGGCGCTTCGGAACCCACCCTTTTAGGGTGCCGGGTGAGACGCGTCCAGACAATCGCCGTATTGGTTGTCACCTCGCCGATCTTGATGCCGGTAGCCTGATACGGCCCATCCGAAATATTGCCGCTGTAAGCAATCGCAGCCATGAGAAGGTTTATCATGCCGGCTTTTATCACAGTTTTCTTAATCATAAGAGTGTCCTTTCAAAATTAAGCATATTATTTATCATGCGAATATCTTATGAACTCACATTTTAGTGCTTTTCCAGTGTTACGTCAAAAAAATCTGTAGTATTCCCTGTCGTATGTAGAGCCTTGTACTTTAACTGAGCAGGAAAATGGTTGCTAATCGAAGTACGTATTTACATAATAAGTTCCTTAGACATAAACAATATCCCAATATAAGGTCATATTATGCTTAAAGTAAAACGACACAAATGCTTGGTTTTCTATTGGTTCTTATTTTGTATTTTAGTATCAGTCAGTCTATGCGCAGATCTCGATGGCAAGGAAAAAGACTTCATCTATTTTGACACTGAAGACGTTGGTCAACCGGATCGCCGAGTGCCTCTTATTCAGCCCTCGAAAATCGTTAAACTCGATCCTGATTATGGAGGTCAGTGGATCCTGGCCGCCGATTTAAACGCCGATGGCGCTGTCGACATCCTGAGCGCTGAAAATTTCAATAAAGGCGATGTGCACTATACGACCACAGCCGTGGCTCAAAATCTCGATGGATCGGTTTTGTGGAAGTGGGGCAATCCGGATATCGGCCGAAAGAACTGGCACCATGATGTTGCCTGCCAGATTCATGACTTCAACGGTGATAGTAAAAATGAAGTTGTTCTTTGCACAAAAGGATTTTTAGTCGAGCTCGAAGGAGCAACGGGGCGCGAGCTAAGACGAATATCAATCCCTGACGAAGCTACCGACTGCCTGGTGTTCTGTAATCTCTCAGGCAACAGTTATCCAACCGATGTGCTCGTCAAAGACCGATACCATCACATTTGGGCGTATAGTCGACAGGGCAAACTGCTCTGGATGGTAAAGGATCCCGGCGGATTTCGAACGGCCCATCAGCCGGTGCCGATCGACCTCGATGGGGATGGACGCGATGAGATCATGGCCGGCTACGCCATGCTGAACAGCGATGGCTCCGTTCGCTGGATTTATAAATCGAAACAAGTCGATCAGGCCAAAGGTCATCTCGATTGCGCCCGCGTTTTTCGGCAAGGTTCCTCTCCCGAAAATTTTCGCATCGTGCTTACCTGTTGTGGGGCTAATAACATTGCACTCGTGGATGGCAATGGAAAAGTGCTGTGGGAAATACGGGGTCGCCATTTTGAATCCGTAGATGTGGGACGAATCATACCGGGCCATGCCGGACTGCATATTTGTGTCGATATTGACCACCAACCTTACGGCAAGAGTCCTCTTTGGGTATTGGATGAACAGGGCCGGCGTCTCGGCCGGCTCGTAACCGATTACAGCCGGCATCATTGCCTGTTAGACTTCACCGGAGATGGTATCGAAGAAATAATGGTCGCGCACAAAGGCGGACTCTACGATCATCAGGGGCGGCGTATAGGCACTTTTAACACACCAGGGGCGGAAATAACCGAGGGAAAACTCAAATATGAAAAGAGTATGCACATTGGCGATATGACGGGCGATGGAATACTCGACGTAATTTTAGCCACTCCTTACAATGTTTACATATATGAGAACACGAACGGCAGAAAATCCGACAAGCCCCTCCGACTCGGAACCGAACCGAACCTTACACTATATTAACACCCATCAAAGCTTTTAGTGTTCTCCAAGCTTTATTTGCAAAGTTACATTTTTGGATGGAACTTCCGCCTTTCTTGCTTGTATAACACTAAGGAAGCAATATTTCATAGACATTGGAACGCTAAATGATCGAAGAGACCGGCATCATCAGGGCTGTGCTGGAGGGGGATACTGGATCTTTTCGGCTGCTCGTGCAGAGGTATCAGAAACCGATTATCAGAATGATAGCTAATCTCATAAACGACCGGTATATTTGCGAAGACGTTGCCCAGGAAGTATTTCTTGCCGCATATAAGAAACTGCCGTCTTTCGATCCGGCTCGCGGTAGTTTCTCGACATGGCTTTTCACAATCGCAAAGAATAAAAGCATAAACGCGATGAAGAAAAGAAGAATCCCTTCGGTGAGTAATCCGCCGGAGAGTCCGGATATGTCCGAGCCTGTCGATTTCCTTGTTCGAGATGAATTATTTATCGAATTGGATAAGGCCCTGAAGTCACTAAACCCCGGACATAGAAGAGCACTTGTTCTGGCCGAATTCGAGAACCTGTCGTACGAGCAAATCGCGCAGATCGAAGGAGTCAGAATCGGAACAATCAAATCAAGAATCAACCGGGCAAAAAACCGGCTAAGGTCGGCCCTCGATGGCATAGATGGAGATATTCAATGAAAGACCGCAAAGTTTATGACTCCTGGAGACAAGAGAAGCGTCAAATCGACGTCAGTCAAAACTTCACAGACGAGGTTATGGATCAAATAAATTCGTGGGAGCAGAGCAGGAATTGCCCGCTGTTGAAGACCGAGAGACTGATCGAACTGATTTCATTTCATCCCCTGGCCAAAACGGGACTCGTGATGGCTGGCGCTGCTACTGGTATTGTAAGATTAATAATTATGATTAATACAATTTTAAGCAATGGAGTTATAAATGGATGAGCAGGTAGTACAAAATAGATATAAGAGGCGTATCTGGGCGGCCGTATTAATGTCGCTGATTATGCCCGGTCTGGGACAGGTATATTGCGGCAGATTAAAAAGAGGACTCGTTCTCAATTTCCTGAATATTTTACCGCTGCCCATAATCATCGTCCTGTTTTCCCTGAGCAATTCCCCGGCGCTGATGCAGATAGTGATTGCTCTGATCCTGGCCGGCGGAATGGTACAGTTGACGGCAATTATTGACTCGGCATTTCTGGCCAAATGTGCTGGAGGCTATCAGCTAAAAGACTACAACAGCCCGGTTGTCTATGCGCTGCTGGTTCTTGTTGTCACGGGAGGCAGCATCGGCAGCGCTTTGTACATCAGGGATCAGGGACTTGAGGCATTTCGAGTCCCCACAGCTTCCTGCTACCCAACAATTGTGCCGAACGACCGAATATTAGCAAATAAAAATGCCTATAACAGGACCGATCCTAAAAGAGGCGATCTCGTGGTTCATATTTGTCCCTTCAACCGTCACTGGAATTATATAAAAAGGATTGTCGCTGTTGCGGGTGATACGGTTGAAATTAAAGATGGCCGGCTATATGTAAATAGTCAAAAGTTAGTCCGGCGAAAACTCCCCGAATCCACTTTAGAAAATATCAGGATAACCGTGGAGGAAAAACCGCTTGAAGGAGAAGTCTTCGAGGAGACAAACGGTAACGTGAAATATAATATCTTCCTGGCCGAACCACCTCATGACAAAACGACCGGTGACTTCGAGAAATTAACGGTTCCGGAACATCACTGTTTTGTCTTAGGCGACAACCGCAACCTTTCCAGGGACAGCAGGGACTTTGGTCCCATTCCACTGGCGACCATTAGAGGCAGAGCGGATCATATCTACTGGCCGGCTATGAATTGGTCGCATTTCGGCAAGATAGAATAATGAACGGTGAAGGTTATTTTCCGCCGGCCTTTTTCAGGTCCACATAGCTGATGAGCTTGATTCCCAATTTCTTAATTGCTTTCTTGACCTTGTCGCTGACGAACACTTCGGTTACGGCGTCGCGGTCTTTTGCTACGTCCTCATATCCTTTATGGCCGATGGCACCCATTTCCGCCGTATCAATGCCGGGATGTTCTACGAATAAATAAGTGCCCGGCTTGAGTTTTTCGAGCAATTTTACAAATCTTTCTATTCGCTCGCCGGCGGTTTTTGCATCTCCAAATCTGCCAATTCCCCGCACGCCGGCTTCAGGGGGCACAACGTAAAGATTGTATTCTTTTGTCAATTTATCGCAGAGCTTTTTGACTTTCGGATCCCAGCCCGCGCTGCCCATGTGGAAAGACAGGTGACTGACATGCGGCACTTTGCGTTTGCCCAGCTCAATCTGGGCGCGAATTTCCCTTTCAATTTCTTCTATTTTCCAGTCCGCATCTTTCAAAGCGGTCCCGGCCGGCATATTCTTTCGCTGCCAGATGGTAGGATAGAAATAGCCGTCCGCATCGGTCAGACTGGGGGCATGCGTCAATGGTCGCCACTTGTAATTATCCCATTCACTGGTCAGTACAACATGAATGCCGACATCCAGTCCCGGATTCTCATTGAGCATTTTGACGGCCTCCGGAAACCACGAACAAGGCACCATCAATTCGACACTTGTCATTATCCCTTCCTTGTAAGCTCGAATACAGGCCACATTGGCGGCGTGACATGAACCGATGTCGTCTCCGCGAACGATCAGGCTGATACCTTTGTCGCGGGCCGCACTTTGAGCGTACAGGCAGTCAATACTGACTACGTTAATAATCAGCAGAAACAGACAGCATAATATAATACGTGAAAATCTCATTTTTCATCCCTTTCGAAATATTCCTCTTCAAAGTTTGTTTTGCTCTCATGCTACAGCCCAAGCTCGTTCAGCAGAAAAGCATGGTAGTGGACGCTCCTGTCAATCTGCTCGGTCAGCGGCGTGCCTGAGCCATGCCCGGTTTTGGAGCTGGTCCGAAGCAAAACCGGACGGCCCGAAGAAGTCGCCGCCTGAAGGCGAGCGGTCATTTTCCGCGAATGCATGGGGTCAACTCGCGGGTCGTTAGCGCCGGTCAGAAACAGCACGGATGGATAGGCCGTGCGGTCCGTGACATTATGGTAAGGCGAATAAGCGTAAAGAGCACGAAACTGGTCTATATTTTTCACAGTGCCGAATTCCGGGATGTTAAACTCCCCGTTAGGCGCAAGCTCGACCCGCAGCATGTCATATATTCCAACTGAGGAAAGCACAACCCGGCATAGTTCCGGGTGCTGGGTTATCATGGCACCCATGAGCAATCCGCCGTTGCTGCCGCCGACGATTGCCAGTTTCTCCGGCGTTGTATAACCGGCATCAATCATATACTGCATGGCTGCGCCGAAATCATCGAAGACGTTTTGTTTGTTGGTAAGCATACCTTCTTTGTGCCACTGCTCACCGAATTCGCCGCCGCCGCGGAGATTGGCCTGTGCATAAACGCCACCATGGTCGATCCAAATCCGGCGTAAAGCGCTGAAACGAGGCTCTATATTGATCCCATATCCGCCATAGCCGCCGAGCAAAACGGGATTAGAGCCATCCAGCTTCACCCCTTTACGGCGAACTATATTGACGGGCACTTTAGTCCCGTCTTTGGAAGTTGCATATTCACGTACTACTTCACAGTCGGAAAAATTCACGGGCGATTCCGTCACGAGTGCCGTTTTGACGGTTGTCCCCTCGTCGGGACGGAATAAATACCACGCCGCCGGTTCGATGTACGAAGAGTTCGAATACAAAACTGCATCATCCCCCACGGCGACAATCTGTCCCACACTGGAGACCGGCAGAATCTCAGGCCCGGCCTGCCTTTGCCCGCGGAGGTCAAAAATACGAATCTCAGACGGTCCGCCGAGCTGATATGTGACATACAGACGATTCGACGTGACCACTATCGGGGGATGACCGGCAAAATCGGAAACAATGCTATCGTCACCTTCGGGAACGATAATTTGAGCTTCGTCCAGAGAAGCATCCGCCAGGGTCAGTTTTAGTATCTTGCCGCGCGATGCATCGGCCCTGGAAATAACAAATATCGTATCATCCGGCCCGAACGTCGCCTGGACGATTTGGTCGTCGTAGTCGGTTATCTGCTTCCACTGCCTTCTTAACGTACGAACATAATGTGCGAAACGGCCGCTGTCGCCGTACTGAACGGTCACAAGCACACGGCCGGAACCTGTTTCCGCTTCGAGCTTGATCTCCGCTATGCGCGGAAAATCACTGCCGATTTCGTATCGATCTTCGCCCGGCGGCGTTCCCATTTTGTGAAACCAGACCTGCTGGTAAAAATCCATATCTTCGGCCGGCCGCTCGCCCGCACGGGGATATCGAGTGTAGTAGAAACCTTTCCCATCCGGCGTCCAGGCAAGATCGCCCCCGGCGGTGCCGCCGTTGACGCGGGCGATAACCTCTCCGATTTGCTCGCCGGTCTTTACGCTGTAAACGTGCACATCACCGCTTTCCGAGCCGCCGACCGAAAGCGAAACCGCAACAAGGCTGCCGTCCGGTGAAGGCACGTAAAAATCGATAGATGTCGATGCTCCGGGATCGATTTTCACCAGGTCAACTATAATTCGCTCAGACTGCGGCTCCTGAGCCGAGGGCATCACAACGAGCAGCGGCTGCTCCAGCGGCGGCTGCCGCTTCATCGCGAACAGTTTTCCTTCACGCCGGCAAAGCGAGTAATAACTAACCGATTGGGCCGTCAGTATCTTCGTAACCTGCTCGCGCAGCTCTTCGACGCCGGGCAGGTTGTCCAGCTTCTTTCGAGCATAAGCGTTCTGCTCGTCGCTCCAGGATTGTACCCGCTGGTCATCCCAATCTTCGAGCCACTGATACTGATCAACTACTTTCACGCCGTGATATTCGTTTACAACTGCTGCCTTGGGAGTTTGAGGCGGCCCATATACAGAACAACCCGCAAGAAATGTCAGTAGAACAAGCAAAAGTTTTGCTTTGCGCATTACCAGCTCCTTTCATTCGAAAAAGTCTTCACATTCTTTATGCCAATTCTACCTGCTCGTGTCTCTAAGAACAATGCCAAATCTCAAGGACGGCGGCACTCGACCTGAAATCTGCATTTTCCAGTTGAACTGCGAGCCAATATAATATAGAATAAAACAATAAACCATACTGGAAACGAAGCCATGAGGAAATTACAGGCATTCACTCTTATAGAGCTACTCGTTGTTATCGCCATCATTGCGGTTCTGATGGGGATTTTGATGCCCGCCCTCAAGAAAGCGAAAAACCAGGCCCAAAGCTCAGCCTGCCAGGGCAACCTTAAAAACTTCACTCTCGCAGTACAAATGTACGCCCAGGACAACGATGACAGGTTCTGCCATCCCGCCAGTTGTTATTTCTCCCGGCTCGATCCATACCCCGGCGAAGCGGGCGACCGGTGGAAGCGCTGGTGCAATGGAAATGTGTACCTGAGAGAGCATCCGGAATACGCCAGCGAATTCTTTACATACCTGTCTGAAGCGCGGGCGCTCATCTGCCCGACGTTTAAACGCCTGGCCAAAAGCACGCGCTTCCACTCGGACTTTGCAGATGAGAGTGACGGCGTGGAAAATTATATGCCCTGGTACAACTACAGCATGAACGCCTATCTCGGCATGAAGGATGGCGAGTGGGGCGTGCTCAAGGTCCTGAATGTTAAAAACTCCGCACAGGTTTTTTCCTTTGCCGACGAGGGCTGCCTGGTAAAACCGAGCTATTTCAGGCAGGGATTAAACGACACAGCCCTGTTCCCCGTCTGGCCGACGAGCGAAGCACCAAGCTGGGTACAGAATGCCGGCGGCAGCAAATGGAACGTCAGGCCCGGCCCCGCCGCCGAAGGCGGCCTCGGCGAGTTCACCGACGTCATCGCCGGCTTTCACAACGCCCCTACGGGTGACCCCATAGGAGGCAAGGGAAACGCGGCCTTTCTCGACGGCCACGTTTCCGCACACTCATTCGAAGAATCATTCGCCCTGGCCTGGCCTTATTGAAACCAATACTACAGGACCGCTTGAGTATGGTCCGCACAAACAGAAATCAATTGATCGCAAACATTGTCACCGCATCCTGGTCTTTGATGAAGATACGGTTGCCCGCAATCACCGGGTACGCGTAGATCGGCGTCTCAGACACCTTGATTTTTGCCAGTTCGGAATATTCCTTGTAACTTGGCTTAAAGACAATCAATTCGGAATCGTTGGTCAGAAGCGCCAGACAGGAACCTGCACCGACAATGGACCCAAATCCACGGCTGCTGCGAGCCGTAGCGTCGGTCCAGGCCGTCCGTCCGGTCTGTGCGTTGATGCAGTAAAGATTGTTTCCGTTGGACAGACCGAACAGCAGACCGTCCCTGAGTACCGGCGTGTTGAACTGCGGGGCAAGCTCGGCATTGCTCCAGAGCTCGTTGGCGACAAAGCCATCGCCCTGTTTCTCGACCTTTACCGCCTTGGTACCTCTACCGGCTCCTGTGTAAATAACCGTCTGACCATCGACTATCGCTGTGGCGGGATTGTATGCTCTCCTTGCCGGCGCGAACGGCAGTTGCCACAAAAGTTTGCTTCATCCGGTTAATGAGTACATGGAACGAACAGTTTGGGGCTTTGGAGTTGGTTCGAGAGAAAAATCGTTTGGGCAGAGGCTCCAATTTGGGCAGCCAGGGGGGAAATTTGAGCCTCTGGGGCCCCGAACGATTTTTCTCGGTCGTCGGGATCGCCATTGATATACCCATTATTCGGAAGAGCCAAAAGTTTGCCATCGGCCACGCCTGACGTGTTAACACCATTTAGCCCAAACCCGGAGATTTTGTCCTAAGCTTTTATGAAACAAATGGTTACGGAGTAAAGTAATTGTAGATATCCCGGATTTTCTCTTCGGTCAGGGCATACCCATAGAGTCGCACCTCGTCGATCAATCCGTCAAAAAATGTCGCATCACCCAGAGCGCCACGCGCCCCGATTGTATACGGATAAGATGTATCGTCCAGAATGCTGCCGGAACCTATCTCCTGAATGTCGTATTGAACTTCGGCACCGTTGCGGTAAAGGCGGGTGCGGTTTGTCGCCCGGCTCCAGGTCATAGCGATATGCTGCCATTTGTTCAATTCGACAGTCCCGCCGACGCTCGCCGAATACGCATGCGAGCCGATGTAGCGTATTCGTCCGTTTAGCGTTCGTTCGGCGCCCTCGGCGTACATCCGCTTGTCACCATCCCCCTTGTCCAGCACGTGCCAGTGAAAATCGGCGTGAGGGTAAATCCAGGCGGTCATAGTCACGGCATCCAGATTGTCCAGGCCGGGATCCGACGCAATCTCAACATAGTCGTCGCGCCCGTCGAAATCCAACGCATAGCCGATTGTCACGGGCTTCCTTGCCGGGCCGACGATAGTCCCATTGTTGCCGGAGCTGGAACTATCTATCGCTATATTTCCACGTCCCTCATCGAATTTCCAATAGCCAAGCAGGTCGGCCCTGACGCTGGGCTCAGGCGTTTTGACTTGAAGAGTCTCTGACAGAGACGATTCTTTTAACGCTGTGTCATAGGTTGAGACATTATACGCATAGCCAGTAGCGGGTTCGACCGTCTTATCAAAAAATGAATTCGTCTGTGAGAATCCCAAAAGAGCGCCATCCCGATAGATTTTATATCCTGCTACGGCGGCATTATCTGTCGATCTGCCCCACGTCAACATCATCCGGGTTGACGAGACATCCGTTACGACCAGTCCTGCCGGGGCTGTCGGAGCCTCGTCGTCGGGCAGAGATGGTTTGCCGTACACAGTAAGAACGCCCGCGGCCGGAATCCCCGTAACAACGGCCTGGGCGGCGCCGATTGTCTGGTCCGGCTGGTCTACATCATACCGGCCCGCCGTGGTATATTTTATGCCGTAGGTACCGGTGGCCAGCCCGCCGATGGAGAAATCACCGCCCGCGTCGCACTTGACCACGACCGCGTAGCCGCCGTCTTTGTTGATAAAAGTAAGGGGATCAAAAACGCTCTCTTTCGAAACGGATTGAATTCTAATCGCACCGGGCCGAATGAAACGATAGTATTGCCGGGTGAACTTAGATTTGTCATTAAGCAATAACCGGGGATTAACCGGATCGGAATCGTCAACTAAATAAAGGGCCATCTTAGAGTTGAGCGCGCCTGCAAGAACGCCCTGCTGCCAGGCGGAGTTGTTGCCGTCCTTCAGGTCCTCATGGAGCGTGCGATAACCGTTGCCGCCGCTCCACCATTCGAGCATGGAAGTGTCGATACCATACTGCTTTGCCCGGCCGGCTATTGTCCGCAGGTTCTGCAGGGACACACCGCCGTAGCGATGATAAGAAAGCTCGCGCAGAAATTCTATCGCTCCCGGCACTTCAACCATCCGGTCAAAATATGTCACTGCATTGCCCATATTCGTGGTCGAAGGCGCTACAAAAACAGGCTCGAAGCCGGCGGCCTTCAACCTGCTCGCGGCCGCAACGATCGCCCGTCCGACTGTCGTTCCATTCCACTGGGACACATTATCGGGCTCGAGGATGACCTCCCACGAATCGGGAACCCAGCCGTATTTTTCCTGCAGGTGCAGATAAGTCGCCAGGACATACTCGGCGTATTCATCCGGGTTGTCGTGAATATAACCGCCACCTTTGATCTGCCCAGTGAAGGCGACGTAGTTAACATTAACGTAAAGTCTGTCCCCATCCGCTTCAAGGACCGCCCGCAAAGGATTGACGATTCGCTCGATAGTATTGTCCATTTCGGAGAAATGGAAGCCGGACCAATCGATTATATCCGGATCGGCATTATCGTTGACAGTCGCATAACGTCGGCTTCGCCACGTTTGATACTCGATAGAACCGTTTTGGTAAGCGGACCAGTTATCGCTGCTGTTTTCGGAGCCGCTTCTGATTTCCAGCCTGATCCGGTTGATGCCCGCATCGTGGACTGCAAGATCAAACAGCGTATCCTTAAAATTCGGGAAAGCAGGATTGTCGGGCTCCAGCGCGAAGGCAACCATTTCCCAGCCGCTGATGGTCTGGTAGATTTGAGCCGGATCTACAGTAATGGTTCTGGCCGGAGTGAGCCTGGCCAGGATACAGTCACCGTTGCCGTAATTTCCGCCGCCACCGGCAAACGTACTTTGATAAACGTTCTTTGTGGGCCAGCCGTCACCGTTGCTCGATCCGGTCACATACAGGCTGCCGTCGGCCCCGAGACAGCCGGAGCGGCCGTTATCATTAGCTCCGCCGCCCAGGTATGTTGCGTACAGAAGTCTTTTAAGGTCGGAAGATAGCGTGACAAGCACCGCTTCCGTGCCGGCGTTCTTTTGCGTTTGTACAGCACCGACCGTCACCGGAAAATCCGCCGATTGCGTTTCGCCGGTGATAAAGACCTGCCCATCGGAGCCGATGTAAATACCGTCTGGATTCTCACCGTCGCTGCCGCCGAGCAGCGTGCTGCCCAAAAGAGCGCCGGACGGCGATAGTTTGGTAATCGCCCAGTCAGTATTACCGCCCCGGAATACCTGCTGGAACGCGCCTTCGCTGACAGTATAGTCCGGCGAGCCGGTGGGAATGGCGGCGTACGCATTTCCGAAATCGTCGACGGCGAGATTGTGCGTGCTG
>Ga0209121_10003867_pt1 | contig 14237 bp, 12 predicted proteins | sample Cruoilmetagenom3_FD_187292 | JGI IMG/M metagenome (GOLD analysis project Ga0209121, IMG submission 187292) | Oil polluted marine microbial communities from Coal Oil Point, Santa Barbara, California, USA - Sample 3 (SPAdes) (version 2) | ecosystem: Environmental > Aquatic > Marine > Oil seeps ...
ATTGGCGATATCATGTGCATGTATCAGGGAGGATTATACTGGAAGGAAAAGAACATACCATAGATACCGGGGGAATCATGGAATTCATGCGGTATTAAGTGTATTTCGTGGACTTAATTCCCCATATTGGGGGTATTAAGTCTTTTTTTAGCTGTAGGCAACATCCCGTGATATTTTACGTGGCTTATCATCCTCAAAGACCTGGAGCATGGAATTGAGTGTGTCCCTGTCAATCTCCCCAGCGAGGTATCTCTGAAAGGCTAGTTTCTTGTAGTGTTCCTTGTCCTCCCTCCCCGAGACACCTGTCTTTATCGGGGGCACGGCTTCGTCATTTTTTTCAAAGACATCATCATAGGCTTTCCTGAGTCTCTTAGATGTATGCTGTACATAGCCGAGCAAGACCGCAATATCCCTATGCCCCGACTGGTTCTGTATCTCATTGATGGTACATCCATTTTCTGCCATGTGACTAATCATGGTTACTCGGTAGAGATGCGGGTATACCCGTTTCATTATCCCCGATTTTGCGGCATATTTCCTCGTTAGTTCGTGGAGGAAGGACTTACTAATCCGTTTCCCATGTGTCGAGATAAACAAGGCACCTTCATGGTCTCTTCTAGGTTGAGGTCTCCTCATCAACCATCTCTGGATAGCATCTCCACAGTCCCTAGTGATATTGACCACACGATAGCGATTTCCTTTCCCATGCTTGACCGTTATTTGAAATCTGTCCAAATCAACGTCTTCTACATCCAGGCAAATGAGTTCATTTTCACGAAGACCAGAATAATAGAGAGTCTTTAGCAGGACCTCGGCAAGTATATCTTCTGAAGCAGTCTGAAAGATTGCCTTTACTTCTTCCCTGGTGAGCGGTATTTTGTCTCTATTTGGAGGGGTCATCTTCTTCATTTTTACGTGTATATCTTTTCTGAGGAAATGAACGAGTAATTTACGTAAATTCGCTGTTACAGGAACCAGGGAATTATCACTGTATCTGTTTCGGCATGCCATGAGATAGTCGTTTACAACGTTTTGATTAAGGATATCTAAGTCTTTATGGTGTTTTTCCAGCCAGTTTAGTAAATCTTTAGTGAAAAAAAGCATCAGCTTAATCGTTTTTTCACTGTTGTCTCTCTCTACCCTCAACCATTTCTTGTAGTCATCAATAAGCTGCGTATTCGAAATTTCCTTAGGGCGGATTTTGGCAGTGCTTGATTTCATCTAACACCACCTGGACTTACAACCCTCTTTGATTGCAAGCCCATTATCTGTATACGAATAACCGTTTAAAACATTTTTAGCTGCTTTTTCTATTGAACAACCATCTAACCTTTTTAACTCTCTTAAACCCTGAATTTTCTTATTCCTATTTAGTTTTTCAAATTCTTTTATTGACTCTATAGAAATCTCATGTGTAACATTTTCTACAATATCTCTTAATTCCTCTATACTTTGAGAGGTTATATGATAAGGACATTCTTCAGAAAGAATAATCCTAATGGAGTTTAAAGAAATAATAATATCACCTCTTAAATTCTATTTTTAAACATATAACATTAAAACATTGAACATACATCCAAAAAAACATCAATTGTTTACGAAATTAGGCTGTCCGAATGGTATAGTACCAGTTTGATGTTTTTTGCCAATTTTCTTCTCTGTAGAAAATCTTCAAAACGTAAACAGCACTGCCCTATTTTTCCCCTTTTTTACCATTCTCTTTTTCTTTCTTCCTTTTGCGATATGCCATGTATCGACATGAATCACTATCGTATTTCGCCTTCCTTCCTCGATTCTTTGACGTAAACCGTTTTCCACAGTAGGCACACTTGGTATCCAAGTTATAGTACTCCATGTATGCTCTTTTGAATATGGGAACCCCTATCTTTTTGTCAGTCGTAAGCAATGAAAACAGTTTATAGTCTCCATATGTCTTTTCTTGTTCACTTAGCCGATAATACGGGTCTGTCTTACCATACTTTTTCTCATATGCAGAATCGTGCAAATATTTGCAGACATCATAGTATTTTTCAAATAATCTATCTATTTCTTTTCTTGATATTTCTTTTTCTATTGCTTTATTTACTTTATCAATAATTTCTTTATGAGATTCCAAAGCCTTCTTTCGAGCAAACTCCATAAAAGGCTTGGTAATCTTATTATCCTCTATTTTCATTAATTAACCTCTATTAATTAATTTAACAGGAAAACATACAGGAAAACACACTGGCTAACTACAGGACTACACGTACTACAGTTTTTTTGGGGTATGGTGGTGTTATAAGAGTATTATTTAGTTATCTTTATTTTGATTTATATTAGGAATAAAGGTATCCAGATTAGCATTCCCACCCCCTCCAAAACCCGTAGTATCCGTAGTACATGTAGTATCTAGTTTCACGTAGCGTTTCTTTAATTGATTAATCAGTTTGTCATCCCAGATTATATAGCGTTTGCTTTGACCGTCAATCTTTCTTGGTGACGTTGTCTGTATCCCTAGCTTTCTAAGTTTTTTACCGATGGAGCTTGCACGTATGGTATCATATTCTTGATATTTGTTCTCCATACGTATTGCAATATCACTTGAAGTAATATGCATTAATCCTTCTTCATGCAGTTGAAGAAGTGTCGATACCATTTTTCCGTCAAAACCTTCTGCTCGTTCTTCAACCATCAGATTATGATGTTCCCACAGCACTTTCTTCATTTTCTCTATGGTCTGGGGTTCATCAATAAAGAGGGATATCATTCCTTCGGTTATCTGTTGAAGTCTGATGTCAATTCCCTTCAGGTCGATTCCTTGAGCCTTGGAAATATCAACATGTGAATATTCCTGCAACCTGAAGGTAAGTAGCTTGTTCCTAATCTCCATTTGTTCTTTATAGAAGTCATCGGTGAGATTCCTGGGAATGTCATCACGTGTGGTTTGTTTCATCAGGATGGTGATGCATCTGTTCTCCAGTGACGGGTCTTTAAATTGGCTTTTGTTGGCAATGATTTTGGGACCAAAAACATCATAGTATTGAACTGTCTCATAATGCTCCCCGCTGCACCTAGGAATCATGTTTCCTTGTTCATATCCCGCATTGAGGATTTTAACGATGTCTGCTTTTTTATCGCTATAGTTGAATTCGCATTCATCAATTCTCAATGTCGGCTTCCAGGTCTTGATTGTATGATAGAGACCAGCATTAGAGGGCATCACAAACTGAAAAGGATGATAACAGAGTCCCGCAACAACTTTACTTGCCCGTGACTTGCCTGTTTGAAAGTCACCAAGAAAGCGAAGATAGGGCACCGAAGGCATCTTGTCAAAGACCCAAGTCATCATGATATACCATGAACAGATATCCTCATAAATGGGTTGAAGGTCAACGTAACTGTGGATATGACCCTTAATAGTATCCATTAGGGAGCTTTTTGATGTATAATTGAGTGGTTCCACGGGTAATAGTATAGCTTTTTCTGTCACATCCGAGTTGAGTATTGGTCTATAAACAGCACCGTCAGTCTCTATTTTATTAGTTATTGAAAATGTTCCTTCATCGTTATCAGAAAAGACGTAGGCAACTTCCTTATTATCAGGGTTGTAAACTTGTTCATAGAGAGTATCATCAAGTACGATGCTACTTATGTGATAGGTTTTGACATCATTTGTTGTCATCACTCTCATCCTCCTCTATAATAACTAGTTTTTTCAAACTATATTTTTGGTAAATTACTTCAACATTTGCACATAGGAGTATCTGCTTTTTTATCTCTGTGATGGTCGTTAAGTCGGTCCTTATAACGAGAGCGTAATTAGCGATTGTATTCAAGAAAGAGTCTTCAATCTCTTCTTTCATTTTATATCACTTCCTTAAATTCTTTACTTTTATATGGGAACAGTTGACAGACAGGTAACAATCCAAGTTAAGATTCAACTTGAGTATATTTTTTATTTCTGGGTTTTCATCCAATTAAGTATTATTTGTCTCCATGTCATTGCTTTTTTCTTTTTGATTTTGTGTATATGATTCCATTCTTCATCGGTAAAATGGATAATTGTTGTATGAATCATTATTCTTTCTTTTCTCCTCTATAATTTTATCAAAACATATAACATAAGTTTGGTAAAAATTACATTTTAACAGGGAAGATTCGGAGAAAGCTTTCTTACTCTCTCTATTATATATAATACGGATTAAACCCGGGTTTTGGGACTAGAATATTGGTTTTGATAAAAACTCATAAAATGTAGGCGTCTCTATGGGCAAATATTCCGATGCCTCACCTATTACTTTTCTATAATTATAAAAAGTGGTGCTTGGTATATTGAATTCTTTTCTAAAAGCATTACCATCTATACCAAACCCTTTGTTAAATTCATTATTAATAGGAAAAACGTCTAGTACACCACAATGAGTACTACAGCTAATATATAATATTATTGCACCTCTCCAATTTCCCTTTATGGGTGTGCGTGTAAAAATTTCTTTAGCCCACCAGACAGCTGTTACCACTATTCGTTCTGCAAGAATCTCATTATAATCTCCTCCCAGTGCATCTTTTAATGTATCAAACTGGAATATACGGGCAAAATATTTATCCTTCTTTAGAAAATTAACAGGTTGTATTTCTTGATGCTTTTTAGCAAAACCTGTTTCAAATTTAAGCATATTTTCCCAATCTTGTAAATCAAATGAATTCCTTAGTTTTAGATAATCAGTAAATTTTATTCTATGTGCAGAATTGAGCAAGAGTCTCAGTGAACCCCATTCCCCCCTTATGCCTCTGCCCATTCTCAAGCTACAATTCCTGTACAATTCCCAAAATTCATTTAGTGTCTCGTCCCTTATCTTAGTTCCAATGGATTTCTGGGGTTGAAGTCTTTTTTCCCCATCCCGATTATAAACTATCTGTCTATATCCTGCTTTTTCAGTAAGACTAATTTCCGCTATATTTAAATGATAGTGTATTTCGTTTATTGCATTGTATATTAATTCTGGTTTCCCCCATATTGCTCGCATATGATAGTTTACTATTGCACGTAATTTCTCATCTTTGTATCCCTTTCTAGTAAAAATTCTGTATAATTCATTTCTATCTCCTAAAAATTTCCAGACAAAATTATTAATTGTATTCGAAACCTGAGAACTTTTCAAATCATATATTGGATATTTATATCCAGGGACAAAAAAATACAAAGTTGATTCTTGTGAACTGGGCGTTATCTTGCCGTTAGCGACTTTTTTCTCCGCTATTTTCTTATTGACGCCCAAAACAGTTTGAACATCTTCAACAATTCTTTCCTTTGGAAAATCATTAAATTCCCAATTTTTATCCATATTATTAATCTATATGCATAAGATTGCCTTAATTTTTTTTATTCTTAAAAAGAATTATGATATACTGATGTTTTAATCTATCATTATTTTTTGATATTCTTGTCGCCTATCATCACAAGTAATCTGAAGATACCCTGCTGTAGTGTTCAAATTACTATGTCCCAAATTGAGTTGCAGATTTCTTAGGTTCCCCCCTTTTTTTAAATAATTTACTGCATAGGAATGTCTCAGGGTATGAGGGTGAATTGGCTTGTCGATTTTCGCTTTTGCAGCAATTTCCCTGATTAATTGAAAAGCCCTTTGACGAGTTATTTTAAAAATTTTCTCTTTATCAATCTCCTTATCTTTTATGTATCTTCTTAGATATCTTAATGTGTCTCTGTCTATAGGTGTCCGTCTCATTTTATTGCCCTTCCCTAATACTGTAATCATTTTGTCTTCTTCATCAATCCAATTTGGTTCTAAGGATAGTAGTTCACTAATTCTCAAACCAGATTTCCATAGGATTCTTATTATTAGATTATCTCGTTCCTTGACTGCCTTATCCAACATCTTTTCCACCTCCTCTGGTTTAAGGTAATTCCGTAAATCCTTCATCAATCCTAAATCACATCAATATATTTAACATTAACTATTTTATGTTAAATTATACGTTAATATCGCCCATTATTAAAATATCGCTACTACATATAGATAAAATCTATAATCATTAATTATTTTACAAAAATCTACTTATGTAAAGTCAATATAGTTACATAGATAATTATACACTCATAAGAGATGAAATCATTAAAAATATCTCTTTTTGGCTCTTTAATCGATGCCATATATCGTTACAAATTAGAAACATTATAGGATGTTAAAATTTTTTTCTCTAAGTAGATTGCTTAGTTATCTCTATATTTTGTAACAGTTTTAAAATTATGTTTATTGACCGAATTTTTCGCTATCTCTCTTAATAAAATTAAATTAGATGGTAAACCATCAATAATCCAATAAAATATTATCTTTGTAATCCTATATTGACCAATCAATTATTAGAATTCATAAATAGATCTTTGATTTTTATGAATTGCTTTATTATAAAAATCTGCTAAATAATTATTTATAGCATTCTCATTAATTTCTTCAAGAATTGGTAAATCCATTTCATTTTTTCTACATATTGTTTCAATTTTTTTCATTAAGATCATACGTTCTTTTAATTTGTTATCTGTTTCTAGTGTTTTTAATTTTGGAGTTTTTTCTTTGATACCGAATTTTTTATGAAGTTCTTTTATTGGAGGATATTTTCTTTCTATTTCTATATGATATTCTCCATCTTTTCCATATCTTACCCCAATATTTTGTTCCCTAATTAGTTTTCTAAATGACCTAATTTTTTTATCTGTCCATCCAGATTTTATATGTATATGATAATCGGCATTATCTTGACCACTTTTTTTATATGAGTTATAATTATCAAACAAGGAATCTAGTGGTCTATATCTGCAGTCACTTATTTGAACCCCCCATTTTTTGCAAAACTTGGCTTTCTTAACAATTTCTTCGTAGGGAATATCATAATTATAAATCATAAAAACCGTAATGTTTTTTGATTTATATCCAGCTTTTTTTAAGATGTTAATCTGTTTCTTAATTGAAAAAGCTTCAGAAGCTGGTCCGTCCCATGCAATTCGAGGATACTTAAATCTAGCCTTTTTTAATAGAATTGCCAAGTTAGGTGATTTTTCAAGTATTCTTCCATCAAAGCCAGATTGGGATTCGTAACTTACTACCCTGTTGTTTATTCGAATTTTGGGTAGTTCTTCTAAAATCTTAGTAATATATCTATTTGCTAGAAAATTATTGTCGAAAAAAATTACCTTATTTCTATTAGCTTTTTTAATTTCCTCAATTAGAGTTTTTGGATTTTTACATTGCAATTTTGGTTCAAGTTTCCATACACCACAAAACTTGCATTTCCGTATACATCCCCTCATAGCGTGTGTTGCATGATAGTTAACATTTGGAATTAAAGAATAATCTGGAAGAAATTTTTCTGCTTTTTCATGCAGCCCCTTATAATATTGTATATTACATTTCTTAGCATAAACAGAAAAATCAGTTGTATTACAGTGTAAAGTTACATAGATACCGCCAATAATAATCTTAGCTTTGGGGTATAAGTCCCTATAATGTTTAGCAGAATCCCAGACAAACTTTGACCAGTATGTGAAAAGTGAAGTAATAAGGATTTTATGGGGAACAAAATTTCCTAGATCCTTTTTTGATTTGTTTCCTCTAACTAATTTAATTGTATGACCAAGACTCTTATGATAACTACCTAACTTTAGGAGAGCAATAGGAACAAAATTCTTGTGTGTTAAGCTAGCTCTGTGTTTACTCTTTTTAGGATATGGGAAATTTGGCTCAACTAAAAGGATATTTGTCATTTATTTTCTAAAAAATATTTATCATGTAACTCATGTATATCTTTTTCAAATATCTTCCAAAAATTTCCAAATGAGATAGATTGAATTTTGTCATCTAAAATTTTTAAGCCAGCATGTGCATATTCTTCGGCAATTTTAAAAACTTCCTCTTTTTTTAACAATATCTCAACATCATTATTGAACAATGCAACAGAATTTATCAATGCTTCATCATCATATCTTAAGTCTTTAGCGAGAAAAAAGTTTTCTTTATTTTTTATTGGTTGGCGGACCTTATTTATAAAACCCATAGCCATTGCAAACATAAATTGCTCCCTTCTGGTTTTTTTATCTTGTTCCCCCTCTTTTTCCTTAAAAATTTCTAGTCGATCATAAATTTCTTTATCTTTTTTATCAACATAAAATCTATCAGGAAATTTTGGCATTATAATTCCTCCATTTTTATCTCATTTTCATCTTTAGACAAATTTAATTCATACATATTACAAGATTGGCTATTCAATATACCTGTCACATCTTTATAATCATCTGGAGTTAAAAATAGTATTAGTTGTTTTTCTTTTGCTAGGTTTAATAGGATTTTAGCTATGTGTTCTCTAGGTGGACCTGAAACCATAGCTAACGGTCTGTCTATTAAAATTGGTGCATCAAACCCTGAGATGCTATGCAAAGCCATCGTGAATGACAAGGCTAGAACTTCTCTTTCTCCTCCTGATATTGTCCCCAGACAATCATAGTCCATATTATGTATAAGGTGTATCTCAAAATCTTCGTCAATAAGAACTTTTTTAAAAGTTTCTTTTTTCCACATTAGGTCAAAGAATTTTTTGTCGGTTTCCAAAGAAATTTTTTTTCTTATCTGTTCCATTACAATGTTTTGGGTGGTATCTATTGCTTCTAAAGCCTGGTCAATAAAATCAATTTTTTTCTTTATATCACCAATTTTTTCCACCTTTGAAATCTCTTCGTTAAGCTTGATTTTTAATTTATTATATTCGTTTTCTGCTTTATAAAAATCTTTTTCATGCATACCTAAGCTTCGAAGATTTTGTTCGTTAATTTTTTCAAAACTTTTCAGTTCTTGATACCAGCTTCTAATTTTTTCTTCATTAAATCCGCTAATCTGTTTTTCAATTTTTTCTATTTCTTGGTTAATATTATCAAAATCTTTGGAATATTTTTTAATTTCAGCAGAAATTTCCTCGGTTTTTTCTTTAAAAAGGAGGAGTTTTTCCTGAAAAGATAGCAATGGAACCCGCATTTCCTGAAGTGTTGTTGCTGCTTCAGTTGACAAATTAATTCCGCTAAGAAGTTCTTTAACTGATCTTTCTTCTTTGCTTCCTTCACTAAAAGGTCTTCCACATATACTACAAAATTTATTATATAAAATGTTTTTTAATAGTTCTCTGTCCCCAGTTGGCGGAAGTTCACCCATTTCCTTTTTTTTCCTAATAATTTCAATTGAATTGTGGATAGAAGGATATAAGTAAAGCAACTTTCCAAAATCAAATAATATCTCATTTTTTTCTTCAATTTTTTTATCTTGCAGCTGTTCATTTTCTTTTCGGCTAATTTTTAGTTCTTCCCGTTTTTTTTGCAGGGTTCCTACATCTGGTATATCCTTTAATTTTTGTTTTAATTCTTCTATTTTATCTTTAGAAATTTTTATTTGTTTTTTACATTCTTCCATTAGTCCGAATGCTTCTGTTTTTTGTTTTTCTTGATTTTCAAGTTGTGCTCTATTATTTTCAATATCTGGACTTGCTTTTCCAGCATCTTTGTTATAGTCCTTTTTTATTTTATCCAAATTCTTACCCATTTTTTTTAATAGTGCTGTCTGAGAAATTTGAAAGATTGCATGACGAATATTCTGTCCAGTTGCCTCCCTAAAATATCTATCTAAACGTTCACCGTCAAAGAAAAAGAATTCTTTTACCTTAGAAGGTACAAACCTCTGAACATAATACTCTGCTTCATCATCTATTATTAAATCGAAGTTACCTTGATTATCCATTACTTTTACTTCGAATTCTGTGGATTTGAATGTCGTGGCTTCATTTTTACCGTTATTGTTGACTATCAAAAAATGGGCTGTCCTGGTAAATACTATGGGTTTTTTTTCATCAATTTTACATCGTAGTTCAACAAACACATCTTTTACTTCTTTTTCTTTTCCTTCATCAATAGTTTTTAGGTTGATAAGTGGTAATTGCTGGGATGACTTAGATAAATAAGGTTCATCATTATAAAGGCACCAATTTATTGCGTTAAGAAAATTTGTTTTTCCTGTACCCATTATCCCTGTTATCAGCTGGAGTTTTTTTGAAGTAAATACAATTTCAAGGTTTTTATATTGCCTATAATTACTAATAATTACTTTTTCAATCCTCATGTGTGTTCTCCCAATCTTTGATATAATGTTCTATTTTCTCACGATATTTTTTTGAAAATTTCCAACCTGTGAGATGAATTGCTTCTTCGTAGAGCAAGTCTATTAAAAAATTTAGCATTATTTCATTATAACCAATATTATCCCGTAAAGCCTTTAAAACTTCTTCACTTATTTTATCCTCGTTCATTTTATCTTTCCTCCTGAATTTTTGATATTATATATTTGTCTTAACGCCTCGGCATTATTCTTTGCATTTTTTGCAATTTCTTCATATCTTTTTAGTTCTTTATCAAAAATTTTCATTTCAATATTTTTTAACTCTCCAGACAGGCTATTTAGTGATGGAGCTACAATGATATCATATATAATTGACTCTTTCTTATTTTTATATCTTCTTATTACTCTCCCTATCCTTTGTATGTATTCTCTGGGATTGCCGCTACTTGCCAATAAAATGGCTTTTTTTGCTGGAGGAATATCTACTCCTTCGTCTAAGCATTTCATCGCAACTAAAACTTGATATTTACCCTTTGCAAAATTTTTTAATATAAATTCTCTTTCTGACAATCCATTATATTTTTTTTCAGTTTTTGTTCCTTCTTCCATTGTAAATTTGTGTTTTACAATTTGTTTATCTGTTAGTATATCCATTACTGTATCTATCTGCTGTGGTGAGCAATAAACTATTGTATGTTCAAAGTCGTTATTTTGTTCCTCAAGAATCCTTTCAAACATTCGATATTTTTCATGAGCATTTTTGATAATATTTGCTCTTTGAAATAGCAACCTCTCCAAAATCTCTTTTTTTTCTTTTTCCTCTTTTGCTTTTTCATATACCTTTATAATAGCTTCACTTTTATTTTCATATTCAGATAATTCTTCTTCATTTAATGATATAAATTTAGGTATATATCTATAAGGTGTTAGAAATGTTTTTCCTGTTCTAGGATTAATTCTATTGATTGCTTCCCACAGATCAAATTCATATACAATCCCATCAAAATAATGGTACACAATATCGGTACCAATATCATCGTACCATCTCTTTGGTGTGGCACTTAATCCTAACCTCATTACATAATTTTCGAGTAATCCAGTCCTGCTTATTTTTGCACCCAGCCCATGTACTTCATCACCTATAATACAAACAATAAGGTCTTTATTTTGTCCCATTATCTTTTTGAAATCAGTTGAAGAAAAGGTAACATGGGTAGTCAAAACTATCACTTTCTCTTTATTATTTAAAGAAATGTCAATTAATGTATCAGCCAACTTATTTTTCCAAGATATACTGGAGCTGTCCGCAACAATCATCTCAATAGAAATTCCAAATTTTATAATTTCTTTTTTCCACTGTTGAATTAAATGTTGATAGGGACAAGTAATGATTATAACGATTTTTTTATTTTTTTTCAAAACTTCGTTTATGCACCCTAGAGCAGTAAAGGTTTTTCCCGTTCCAGTTGCCATTTCAAATATTCCTTTCTTTCCGTTATCTAACCATTTTTTTACTGCTTCTTTTTGATAAGGGTATAAAGTTATTTTTTTTTTATCTCTTTTTTGTGTTTTATACCATTTATATAATTTCAAATCTGTTTTTCGGGGTGGAGAAAAACTAATTAATTTATTCCGAAGAGCTGTTGAAATATCAATTATATTGGTTCTAATTGTATTTCCACTCCAGAATTTATCAAATCGCTTAACATCTGCCTCAAGATATGGTTTTTCAGCTTCGATCCATTCCTTAAAAACATTGAAATCTTCAATGTTGTATTTCCAAGCAGTTGCAGATTCATTAGTCGAACCTATAAATGAGATTCTATTACCTTCATTATCTTCAAAGATGCCAATTTTTTGATGAAAAATTCCAACCTGTGCCAACTTTTCATTGTCAATTGGTATTCTATTTTGGTCTAGTGCAATGGCAATCTTAATTTCTAACTTATTATTAGCAACTAACCAGCTCAACGCCTGAATATGATCTTTAATAAAATCATCAGTTATATCTTCAAGGTCTTTTATCATCGCTTTTTCAATTATATGCTGGGGCTTTTCAAGTCCCTCTCGTATTGCTTCTACATCTTTCTTTGATAAAACTGCTCCTGCAATTAATTTCATATCTCCATTGTTTTTTAATAACCCTAGAATACCTCTTGCCGCAATAGCTAAAGAAGAGGAACTAAAAAAGCCAGCTAATCTCTTATACTTATAAGCTTGTTCCAAAACAGGTATATAAAAATCATTTAGTATGTCATCTTCATCAGAGTCATACCAATTTTTAAATGGTAAATCTTTGAATCCCATATAATTTTTCCTCAAATATTTATGGCTTCATTATTATTAAAATTTTTTTGGTAAAAAAATAATGAAAACTACTGTAATTTTTTCGTTTAATATTTTTAAAAGAATTCCATTAGAAATATATAGTATATTTATTATTAATTGTTTGGTAAGGTAAAAAAGGATGAAGCAACAAATTCAATGCCCTTATTGTAATTTTGTTATAACAGTTAGCGGAAAACCTGGAAAAAAAATTAAAGCTAAGTGCCCCCAATGCAAGAATAAAGGACAATTTATTTTCCCTGAAAAGCACATACAAATAGTTGAATCTGACAGATCAATAAATGAAGAAAAAGATGAAAAAAGATTGTATTCAAAAAATTTAAAGAAAGAAAACTTGGAAACAAGTATAAATCAAATTGAAACATATGCAATCGGGTTAAGAAAAAATATAAAAGATTATAATGGTCATTTTGCGAATATTATACAATATGCCCCAGATTTTTACGAATTATATGAATCCATGCTTAAAGAAAATAAGTTTAGCGATGATGTTCGGTTTTTAATTAATTCCATAGTAGCATATTTCGTTCTCGCAGATGATATAATTCCAGAAGATAAGCTTGGTCCTTTCGGCTATATTGATGACTTATATATATCCGTTTATGCCCTCAAAAAATTAAATTCAGAAAAAAAAACCATAAAAGATCATTGGAAGAGAAAAGAAGATGTATTTGAGTTGGCTACTCATATATTAGATGAAATAGAAAATTCATCAGATACAATACTCGAAAAATATAGATTAAGTGTGGCATTGGATTACATTAAACCTATTTTACTTATTCTAGAATCTAAGGAAAACAAAGATACGAAATTAAAAAAACAAGAAGATAAAAAAATTCCCGACAAGCCAGTAGAAAGAATGAAAACTGCTGAGAAGAATATATATTGGTACGATCCTACTTTGTACTATGTTGAGGAGAAAGGTAGAACCATTGAGCTTGTAAATAAAGAAACAGGCTTTACATGCCTTACTCTAGATAACAATTATCATGCCTTCAAACCAGAAAAAGACAATATCCGACAGTCAATCAATTTCAAGGAAATAGATAACATAGAAAAGGTTTGGCACGAAGGCAATTACGCTAAACAAAAAATCAATAATAATTCTAGTATAAAAACAAAGAAAAATAATGTGATTTCACCAGAAGAAGTAATTAAAAAAATCACAATTAATGAAGCTAGACAATTAAAAGAAAAAATCAAAAATATTATTTCTAGTTTAAGGGAACAGATTGAAAATAGTGATATTAATAATCATGATATTAGTAAGGTTGTAATGAAGGAGAAATGTCATGGTTTATCTAGGATCTTAGATATTTATATCAATGATAATGATTTCTCTGCTTTCCCTAAGATAAAGGTACTGAGAGAGAAAATCGGTCCATTATATGCAAAAGCAAGTGATCGAATTATCGGAGATTTAATACAAATCTATCCCAGCCTTAATAAATATGTTAAAGTTGGCTTTATCGACCTTGGCAGACAAAAATTAAAAATGTTGGAATATAAATATAGGGAAGAAGTGCTAGAAGAAAAACTTCCATTTGAAAAAAATAATGATACAAAGAAAAAAATAATGTCAAAAAATCAAGAAGATATAGATATAAAAGAACTGCCTTTAATAAGGGATAGCTTACACAATGGACTGAACCCCTGTCAGCGGACAGATAGTTAAGTTAATATATTTATATTTGCCTCCTGCTCGAAAGCCTCTGGTGATTTATATCCAAGCGATGAATG
>Ga0209121_10003868_pt1 | contig 14236 bp, 13 predicted proteins | sample Cruoilmetagenom3_FD_187292 | JGI IMG/M metagenome (GOLD analysis project Ga0209121, IMG submission 187292) | Oil polluted marine microbial communities from Coal Oil Point, Santa Barbara, California, USA - Sample 3 (SPAdes) (version 2) | ecosystem: Environmental > Aquatic > Marine > Oil seeps ...
TATATCTGTATTTCTATATAAATAAATAGATACAAGCAAGGAGATGTTTTAATATATTGTTATGGATGATGCCTTTCATCTCCAAGCTTTCATAAGGGGACTTCTTGGCTATGGAGTTAAAATTTAAGGAAATGATTTTAAATATTTTTATAGTTACTATAAATTAGTTGTAATATATATGAAATATATTCACACTTTAATCTTTAAAAAAGATAAAATAAACTTACCAAATATATTTTTTGGTTGTGAATTATAAAAGATAATAATTTTTTTATGGAGGAATATATGGATTGGTTAAATATTTCTTTATCATTATTAATAGGTATTATTATAGGAATTGCTTTGGTTTATATATTCAAAATAATAAAAACAAAGACAGCTAAGGAAATAGCTGATGAATTGTATAAAGAAACTGAATCCCAGAGAAAAGAAGACATTGATGATGTAATAGAAAATTTAAAAGAAAGTTTTGGGAGTTTATCACTTGAAGCTTTATCAAAGTCTACTGAGGAATTTCTAAAATTAGCAAAAGAAAAGTTGGGAGCTGAAAGAGAAGTAAGTACCAAGGAGTTAGAAGAGAAGAAAGGTCTTATTGATCAGCAGTTAAAACATATGACATCAAAATTGGATGAGGTCTCTGAACTTATGGGGGATATTGGAAAAGAGACATCAGAGAAATTTGGAAAGCTAACGAGCCAGCTTAAAACAACAGGTGAACAAACAACAAATCTTATGCAGATTACAAGTAAACTTCGTGAAGCTTTAGCAAGTGAGAAGATCAGAGGACAATGGGGAGAGAGGATGGCTGAAGATGTTTTGCAAATTGCTGGTTTTATAGAGGGAATAAATTATTTGAAGCAGAAAGTTATAGGAGAAATGGGTACGCGACCAGATTTTACATTCCTATTACCTAATGATCTTAAACTAAATATGGATGTCAAATTTCCACTTGATAATTACATGAAATTTCTTGAAACAGATTCAGACTTAGAGAAGGAGAAATTTCGTAAGAACTTTTTGAGAGATGTTAAAACCAAAATCAAAGAGGTTACAACTCGAGAATATATCAATCCTGAGCAAAATACTGTTGATTGTGTACTTCTATTTATTCCAAATGAGCAGATATATGCATTTATTCACGAACAGGATAGTACAATACTTGATGAAGGGATTAAAAATAGAGTGCTCATTTGTTCACCAATAACCCTTTTTGCTGTTCTGGCAGTAATTCGACAAGCTGTTGATAATTTCGCTCTGGATCAGACCTCCAGGGAAATCTTGTCATTATTTGGTGTATTTAAGAAGCAATGGGATAAATTCATTGAGAATATGAAATTATTAGGAAAAAGAATTGAGGATACACAGAAAGAGTATCAATCTCTTACTACAACTAGAAAGCGACAACTTGAAAAACCTTTAAGAGATATTGAGTCTCTCAGGACACAACAAGAAATACCAATAGCACTTAAGGACGATAGAGAAGAGATTCCTCCTTCCAGTAAGAAATCTAAAAATTAAGATAAAAGTGATCTTAATAGTTTATTTAAAGTTTATAGCAGTGAAGGCATATTAGATTAAAGCGATTGATTTTGTAATCCTGTTAGAATTGTCAGTTACATTTAATAAGAATCTTGGGTTCTTGTTGAGCTACTTTTAAAGCTTCTCCTATTTTGTCAAGTGGATAAATTTCTGAAATTAATGGTTTTACATCTATCTTTTTACTGCTTAAAAAATCAATAGCTTTAGAAAAAGGACCACATCTCGAACCCTGAATTTTTATCTCATCAACTGCTATTTTAGTAATATTTACATCATTTATTAAAATTCCATGAGTTGATTTTAAAGCAATTATTCCTCTTGGTCTAACAAGATTTACTGCAAGATTAAAACCTTTTTCTGATCCTGTTGATTCTACTACAACATCTGCTCCAAGCCCATCTGTTAATTTCTTAACTTTTGAAATTAAATTTATATCATTTGCATCTATTACTTTTGATGCTCCATATTTTTTTGCCCTTTTGAGTTTTTCCTTTGATCGAGATATTGCAATCACATCTGCTCCTATTGAATTTGCGACAGAGCAGATTAAGATTCCTAATCTCCCAACTCCAAGTATGACTACCTTGTCTCCAATTTCAAATTTAGAAAGTTCAAAGGTTTGAATAGCAGCTGCTAATGGTTCTATAAAAACTCCCTCTTTATCTGATATATTATCAGGTAAAATATGAATATTTTTTACTGGAACTTTTACAAATTGTGCAAATGCTCCATCTGCTTTTATTATTCCTAACACTGTTCTTTCAAGACAATGGGTGGGTAATCCTTTCCTGCATGCAGAACATTTTATTCTTTTAGGGTATGAAAGACAAGTATTGTTTATTTCAGCTGTGACCCTTTTTCCTGTAAGTTTTGGTTCTGAGTCTTCACCAACTTCAATAACCTCTCCAGTAAATTCATGTCCTAATATCAATGGTAACAAAACTTTATAATCACCATTATAAATTGCGATATCTGTACCACAGATTCCAGCATAATTTACTTTGATAAGTGCTTCATCAGATTTTATTTCAGATTTTTCTAATTCTTCAATAATAATCCTTTTAGGCTCAATTAAATTCGCTGCCTTATAAAATTTCAATATTTTCTCCTATCTTTAAATATCTTTTAAATTTTGCATTATTATTTTTTAAAGTTGGTATTATATAATACAATTTATACTTAGATTTATGCAATATTTTAAGTTTTAGTTTATAAAATATTATAATTATAAAGATAAAAATGATTAATTTTCTAACATTTTTCTGTAAGGATTATAGAAATTTATAAATTTGTGCTATATATAAGATAAGTTTAAAGTTACTTTTTAAATAATAAATATATTAAATGTAGGGCAAGGCTTTAGCCTTGATAAAGTAAGAAACCCTAAAGGGTTGCCCTACATAAATACTGTTTTGTAATCAATTATTAAAAACCTTAAAAAAGTGTTAACCTAACTTGTGTACAATATAGGTAATTAATATTTTGGTGGTATAAATGAAGAAAGATTTAATATTATTTAATGGAAATATTTATACTATGAATCATACCAATCCAAAAGTAGAAGCGTTACTAATAAGAAATGGAAAAATAATATCAACAGGCAGCAATAAAGATATTAAATTAAAAGCAAGTAGTAATTATGAATTTATTGATTTAAAGGGTAAAGCAGTCCTTCCAGGTTTTATTGATAGCCATGTTCATTTTTTAGGTTATGCCAAAAGTTTGATTGGAATTGATTTAAGTAACATAAGATCAAAAGAAGAAGTAATAGAGAAGGTTAAGATAAGGGTAGAAAAGACTGAACCAAATGTCTGGATTCTGGGTTATGGGTGGAATGAAAATGATTGGAAAGTACAAAAACTTCCTTCAAAAGTTGACCTTGATAGAGTTTGCAACAAAAATCCTATTGTTCTATTTAGAAAGGATGGACACAGTATATGGGTAAATTCAGTTACATTGAAAAAATATGATATTAATGAACATACTTTAAATCCTTCAGGAGGGAAGATTGTAAGAAAATCCGATGGTAAAACTCCAACTGGAATATTAAAAGAGAATGCAATTTATTTAATTTTAAAAAAGATAAAAAAGGAAAATATTGAAGAATTCCTTCCAACACCAGTTTTGAATTCTTCAACTACTTCAAAAGAGATAAAGATAAAGAATAAGAGAAATATTTATGATGCAATTAAAACTGCATCAAAAAATTTCAATAAAGTAGGAATTACAAGTGTACACAATATGGAAAATATGAATAGACAGAAAATTCTATTTGATTTAAATAGCAAAGGGGAGTTAAATCTAAGAATATATTCATTCTTTGAACAAATTGAGCCAGAAGATTTATATGATTTTAAAAGAAATACTAAACTTGATAATAGGTGGACGAAAATTGGAGGAATTAAACTTTTTTATGATGGGAGTTTGGGTTCAAGAACTGCATATATGATTGAGCCCTATGATGATGATAAAAATAACTATGGTATAAAAGTGATAGAAAATGAGGAAGTTGAAAGACTGATAAGAAGAGCAAATCAACTTGGACTTAATTTCGCAGTGCATGCAATTGGAGATAGAGCTAATAAGGAAGTTTTGGATATTTACGAAAGGGTATTTAAAAATTATAAAAATGATGCAATACTAAGAAATAGAATTGAACATGCTCAGATTCTTAGAGTGGAGGATTTTATAAGATTCAAAAAGTTAAATTTGGTAGCATCAATGCAGCCTTATCATCTCGCTTCTGATATGAAGATGGCTGAAAAAGGATGGGGTAAAAGGTGTAAGTGGTCATATGCCTGGAATAAATTAGTAATAAATGGTGTTCATGTGACTTTCGGCTCTGATTGTCCTGTAGAAACTATTAATCCAGTTAGAGACCTTTATGTATCAATTACAAGGACAAGGGTAGATGGTTATCCAGATAAGGGATGGTATCCAGAACATAAATTAACATTGAAAAAAGCTATATATTCCTATACCTTTGAGGGAGCTTATGCATCTGGAGATGAGAAAATAAAAGGTTCTATTAAAGAAGGAAAGATAGCTGATTTAGTTGTTCTCTCTAATGATATATTTAAAATTCCGCTAAAGGATATACTAAATACAGATGTCTGTTATACTATTTTGGATGGAAATATTGTATATAGTAAATAATCAAATACATTGGTAATTCATAAAATTTTAACAGTTTTAAATTTTAATAAGGAAAATATATTTTGAAGATTGCAATTATAACTGAAGGATATAAACCTTTTATAAATGGAGTCATAGTTTCCATTGATCTATTTGCAAAACAATTCAGAGAACTGGGTCATGAAGTCTATATATTTGCTCCTTCATATCCTGATTTTGATGAAGATGAGGAGTATGTTATTAGATTAAAATCTATTCCTTCAATTGTGCAAAAAAATATAAGAATTCCATTACCTACATTTTTAAAAATGGATAAATTATTTTCAAAGATAGGATTTGATATTGTACATATACAACATCCGATAATTTATGGACAAGTTGTAAAGCGATTGGTAAAGAAATATAACATACCACTTGTTTTTACTCACCACTCTTTCTATGAAAATTATTCTCATTACATTCCATTACCCCAAAAGTTTATTAAGAAAATGGCTATAAAATTAAGTGTAGACTTTTCTAATAATTGTAATTTGATAGTAACTCCTTCAGAAACGGTGAAAGAAGTATTAAAAACCCGTGGTGTAATAGTTCCTATCGAAGTTATCCCTACTGGAATCAATTTCAAAATGTTTAGTAATGCTTCAGTAGACTTTATAAGAGAAAAATATCAAATTAGCAAAGAAAGTAAAATATTACTTTATGTGGGAAGAATGTCCAAAGAAAAAAACCTGGACATTTTATTAGATAGCTTTCCTATGATTATTTTTGATTATCCTGATACTTATTTAATATTAGTAGGTGAAGGTCCGGAAAGAAAAAAAATGGAGAAAAAGGTTAAAGAAATAGGGATTAATGATAAAGTCTTGTTTGTGGATTCACAACCATATAATGAAATACCAAACTTTTATAAAGGATCTGATTTGTTTCTTTTTCCATCAAAAAGAGATACACAAGGATTAGTAGTTCTGGAAGCCATGACATGTGCTTTACCTATAGTAGCGGTTAGGTCAATGTGTGTAAAGGAACTAAATATTGATAAGAGAGCTGGATTCTTAACAAACAACTCTCCAATTGATTTTTCAAGAAAAATCAAGAAATTATTAGCTGATGAAAGTTTGTATAATGAATTTTCAAAAAATTCCGTGGAAATTGCCAGTAAATTCTCTTATGAAGATTCAGCTGATTTACTTATTGATAAGTTCAAGTACTTAATATCTCATAAGTAGATTGTATTATTAATATTATTAATGAGTCTTTTAACAATATTTATGAATTTTATTTTTTAGTCTAAAAAGCAAATTATCATAAAAGGGAAAAGATTTTGATATTTCTCAATAATCTCAATTTAAAAAATCTTGATAAATAAATTTTTCTAAGATAATATATCTTTTATTAATTAATTTGTTTTACAGTATGGGATAGAAAAATGAATAAGGAATTTTTGCAAAATAGGATAATAAGAATTTCCTTCGTTGCTTTAATATTTGCAATCTTTTTAATTGTTTCGATTTCATCTTTTAGCTGCAGGAATATAAAAGAACCTGGTGAATTCAATTGGGACAAAGTTATCGAAATTCTACCCATAGATGAACTAAAAGATGCTGGTTTTGAGAAGCAAATACTTGAACCAATACAGATTACATTACTTCATACTAATGATACACAAGGCTATATTAAACCATGCGGTTGAAACCCGAGATTAGGTGGAGTTGCCCGGAGGGCGACAGCAATTAAAGAAATAGAAAGTCAGAAAGAAAATGTCATTATCCTGGATGCTGGAAGTGCTTTATCAGGACATTATGATACTGAATATAGCAAGGGTAAAATAATGATTCAGTTTATGAATCTTTTAGGATATGATGCTATGACAATAGGTACATTAGACTTGAAATATAAAATTAATGAGTTATTAGAATTGAATAATTTAGCTGAATTTAAAATTTTAAGTGCGAATTTAGTTTCGAAGCAGGACAAGAAAACAGTTTTTGAACCTTATGAAATTTTGGAAAAATCAAAAAGAAATATAGCTATTATTGGAATAAGTCCCTTTCCATTATTGGAAGAAGAGATAGAAAAAGATATTGCTAATAAATATGAAACTACAAATCCCATAAGAGCAATTGAAAGAATCATTGATGAAATAAAATATAAGGCAAATATAATAGTAATATTGTCATCTGCTGGCAGGGAAATAGATGAAGAGATAGCAAAAAATATTGGTAAGGTTGATATTATTATTGGAGCATCTTCGAATCAACCAACTATAGAAGAACCTATTTTAATTGAAAGGGAAGACGAATCCAGAGCTTTAATAGTCGAAAATTATATATTAGGTAAAAGATTGGGAAAATTAATTGTTGATTTTAATTCAGTTGGGGAGATTAAAGAATTTGAAGGAGAATTGCTTAATTTGGATCCAGAAGTTAAAGATGATGAAGATATAGCAAATATTTTACAGGAATATTTAGAGGAGATTAAAAAAGATAGATAAGGACAATAGATAAAAGGGAAATGCATATTAATGAAAATTACTAGATTTTTTTATAAATGATATCTGCTCATTGGTAACATGTTTTAACAGTAATTTCTAATTTTTTATTCCATCAAGCTACATTATTTCAATAAACTATTGACATTCTCTAATTATTGAGTTATATTATCTCGAAACTATGAGGTGATAAAAAGTGCCAATATATCAATATAAATGTGATTTTTGTGGAAATGAATTTGAATTATTTAAAAAATTAAATGGGACTGATGTAGTCTTCTGTCCAATATGTGGAGAAAAAGCTACAAGAATTTTTTCTTCGGTTGGAATAATTTTTAAGGGTTCTGGATTCTATACCACGGATTCCAGAAAATTTGATGATAAACCAAAGGATTTCAAATATCCTAAAAAATCCTCAAAGAAAGATGATGATGAAAAATAATTAATCTAATTTTTCCTTTTCTAAAAACCCCTGTTTTTGTATTTTATCTATCTGAGTCTTGGTCTGAAACCAATTTTATAAATATCCACTATATGCTTTTTTAAAATTCATGATATATTTAATCTGTACTATTTAAGATTGGTGTTTACAGTTTACTATTATAAAATATAAATATGAATTAATTTATATTTGTTGTCATTCCTTCACTACACTTAGGGGCATTGTCTGAACAGGTCCTGGCTGTCATTGCGAACGATAGCGACTGAAGAAACTAGTTAATAATCTTGAATATAAGCTTTGGGTATACTTTCTTGGCTTAAGATGCCTGCGAAAGTATACCGTAAAGCTAAAGAAATAAATTTAAACTATAAGTTAAAATAATTGTCGTTCCTTCACTTTGTTCGAGGACGGAGTCTGAACGAAGCGATAGCGAAGTGAAGAATCTCCTTTTAATAAGATAAATATAACGAGATTCTTCGCGGAGCCTGTACTAGGTCCTGGTTGTCATTGTGAGCAACTGAAGGTGGCGTGGCAATCTAATTGAGATAAACTCCGCGAATGTACTCAGAATGACAAGGTAATTTATTATCAATTTAAATAAAAATAAAAATTCAATTCAGATAAAAATATTTAAGTTATATATGGAGGGAAAATAGTTGGAAAATTTTAGTGATATTGATAGGTTAGAGGGAAAAATTTATAAAGTAAGTGAGCTTAATTTTGAATTGAAAAAAATGTTGGAAGGAAATTATCCGGATATATGGGTTGAGGGAGAGATCAGTAATTTTCATCATCATAGTTCAGGTCATATGTATTTTGATTTAAAAGATAAAAATTCAAAAATAAGGGCAGTTATGTTCTTTGGTGATAATCGTAATCTTAAGTTTATGCCAGAAGATGGTATGAAGGTTCTGACCAGAGGAGGAGTAACTCTATATTTAAGAAAAGGAGAATACCAGATAGTTGTTAGATATATGGAACCAAAAGGAAAAGGAGCTCTCCTAATTGCGTTTGAGCAGCTTAAAAAGAAACTAAAAGCTGAAGGTCTTTTTGATATTAAATATAAAAAACCAATACCTTTTTTACCTTCAAGAATTGGGGTTGTTACTTCTTTAGGTGGTGCGGTTCTTCATGATATAAAAAATGTATTGAATAGAAGGTTCGAAAATCATCACTTAATCATCAGTCCTTCCAGTGTAGAAGGAGAAGTTGCTTCTTCTGAGATTTGTAGAGCTATTGATAATTTAAATCAATATGGGAAGGTTGATGTAATAATTTTAGCTCGAGGTGGAGGTTCTCTTGAAGCTTTATGGGCATTCAATACAGAAGAGGTTGCAAGAGCAGTATTTTCTTCAAAAATTCCGATTATAAGTGCAGTTGGCCATGAAACTGATTTTACAATATCAGATTTTGTTGCTGATCTAAGAGCACCAACTCCATCTGCAGCTGCTGAAATTGTAATGCCAAATAAGTCTGAACTTTTAAATCAAATCTATAGTTATATAACCAGACTAAAAACAAATTTGCCAAGGGTAACTACAAATCTTAAAAATCAAGTAAATTATCTCTACGGAGATTTACAAAAGGTAATATCTCTCATAGTTAGTGAAAGAAAGGGTTCTTTTAAGAATTTATCTGAAAAATTGAATACCCTTAGCCCACTTGCCATACTATCAAGAGGATATAGTGTTTGTTATATGGTTCCAGAAAAGATAATTATAAGGAGTTCAGATGATATAAAAATAGGTAAGCAGATTGATATACTTCTTTACCAAGGAAATATTGTATGTGAGGTTTTAGAAAAGGATACTTATAAAAAAGTTACTGATATTTACAAGTAGGGATTAAAATATTTACTTAACATGTTAACAATATATTTTAATATATGATTTAATACTGGATAATAAAAGGAGGAAAAATGAATAAGGAAAATTTAGAACAGAGAGATTTTGATGAAGTATTAAAAGAACTTGAGGAAATTGTTTCAACTTTAGAAAAGGGTGATCTCAACTTAGAGGAATCCTTGGAGAAATTTGAGAAAGGAATAAAACTTTCTACTCACTGCTTAAAGAAATTAAATGAAGCTGAAAAGAAAATAGAGACACTTGTAGAGAAAATGGGAGGAGAATCTGAAGTTGTTCCTTATGAAGAAGAAGAGGAGAAGGAATAATAATATTTTTTTAATGTTTTTTATAAGATTGTTTCAGGACTTTGTCCTTCGCAATGACAAACGATGAAACTTGTCTTTCGAAATGAAAACTGTAATCTAACTTTTCACAATAGTAAATGAGAAAGCCTGTTTTTTGCAATGACAACTATAATCTAACTCTCCATAATGGCACTTAAAACTTTGCCATACAAACTTCCATAACATAACTTTATAGTATAATTTCGCAGGCATCTTAAGTCAAGAAAGTATGCTCAAAGCTTATATGTCTCATATCAACCTGATCCCCTTTTTGAACCACTTTTTAACCCCATTTTTTAATTTTTAAAAAATTTTTAAAATTTATAGACATTGGGAGGGGAATTGTGGTATATTGTGGAGGAAAATGGAGGATTTTTAGATTCTTTATAGAAATATAGAATACACCACTTGTAAAATTTACTGAATTGAAATGGGGATTAGAGTGTTTCTTGGTACTTTTTTTCACAACTTAGATAAAAAGGGTAGATTATTTATTCCTTCTAAATTTAGACCTCAATTAGAACATGGCTTCGTTATAGCAAAAGGCATTAATGAAAAATGCTTATTTTTATTTACATTTGATGAATTTACCTCATTAGAAAATAAAATTAAAGCTTTACCAATATCAAGAAAAAAAGTACAGGAATATGCTCGATGGATTTCATCGTCTGCAAGCGAGGAATTCATAGATCAGCAGGGGAGGGTAACCATCCCTGCAGCTCTAAGGGAATATGCAGAACTTGAAAAAGAAATTGCGTTAATTGGAGTTTGGGGAAGAATTGAGATATGGTCAAGGGAAAATTGGGATAAGTTTTTTAAGAAGGCAGATAAGGAATTTTTAGAAATATCGAAAGATATAGAAGACTTTGGATTTTAACGAGAAACATTTAACACCATGGCATGTACCTGTGATGTTAGATGAAGTTATAAATATATTAAGACCTAAAAATGGGTCAATAATAATTGACAATACAGTAGGCGGCGCAGGTCACGCTGAAGAAATAATTAAAGCAATTGCCCCCGAAGGCATATTAATAGGTATAGATAAAGACAAACAGGCCTTATGCGCCGCCAGAAATAGATTATCCAGATACAAGACAAGTTTTAAATTAATACACGGAAATTTTAAAAATGTTCTTTACATAGCAAGGGAGTTGGATCTTTCTACTATATCGGGAGCACTCTATGATTTAGGGATTTCTTGGGGTCAAATTGATTATCCTGAAAGAGGATTTAGCTATATCAAAGAAGGTCCTTTAGATATGAGGATGGATTCTTCTCAAAAATTGACTGCATATGAAGTTATTAACTCCTATTCAGAAGATAAGTTAAATGAGATATTTAAGAAATATGGTGAGGAACGATATTCATATCAAATTACTAGAGCTATAGTTAGTTACAGAAAGAAAAAGAAGATAGAGACAACATTAGAATTAACGGAGATTATTAATAATGCAGTTAGTGGTAAGGCAAGAAGAAGAGGTCATCCATCAAAGAGGATCTTTCAAGCAATAAGGATAGAAGTAAATGATGAGCTAAATTCTCTTAAGCAAGGACTTGAGGATATATTCAAGTTACTTGAGGTTGGTGGAAGAATTGTAGTTCTTTCTTATCATTCATTAGAAGATAGGCTGGTTAAAAATATTTTTCTAAAACTGATTAACGGTTGCATTTGCCCTGAGTGGTATCCTGTCTGTACTTGTGGCAGGAAAGATAAGGCAAAATTAATTTCTAAGGGTGCCTTGATGCCAACAAGTAAAGAGGTGATGAAAAATCCAAGGGCATCAAGTGCTAAACTCAGAGCAATTGAAAAGATCCAACCCCTTTGATTCAAAAATATTTAAGGAGATATGGTGATTGATACAAGAGCTGAAATTTTATTAAGAAAAAGGTCAAAAAGGAAGAAAAAGTCTTACCTGGTTAAACAGGAAAGAGTAAAGACAGGAAGTAGTATGATATCCTTAACATTCTTTATTACTTCAATTGTTTTGATAGGATTATTGTGTTTCTCAATTATTTTGCTCAATTTTCAGATAGCTCAAAATCAACTGAAAATTAACAATACAAGAAAAGAAATCAATTATCAAAGTGAAATTAAAGAAAGATTAAATTTCAGAATAGCACAATTACAATCACCACAGAGAATTTTTGAAGAAGCAATAGCTAATTTAGGTATGTCTAACCCCGATGAAATAAATTATTTAAATATTGATACATTCCAATTGGTTGAACAACAAAAATTATTAGAAGAGAACCAGGATACTCAAGTAGGATCTTCAGGGTCTGAAAACTTCTTTAATCCTGAATTTAAAGAGGATGTATATAAAACAATTCTAACTCTTCTATTCCCTTAATCTTTAAGGAACGGATATAAAATGGGAATCATCAGAAGGGCTAAGGATGAATTTAGACCTATATTTATTTTCTTAGTTATCATCTCATCCTTTCTAATTTTATCCTATCGTTTGATTGACCTACAAGTTTTAGAGGCTCAAGAATATGTTGATTTTGCTACTAATCAACATGATAGAGATTATAATCTATTTGCTCAGCGTGGAAAGATCTATGATAAAAATGGAAAGGAGTTAGCTCTCAGTTTACATCAGGTTACATTATTCGCTAATCCTTATTTTGTGAAGGATCCATTAAACTATGCCATCAAATTAGGTGAAATATTAAATATGAATGTAGAAGATTTAAAAGAGAAACTTTCAAGATCCAATAGCGGGTTTGAATATATTACACGTAAAATCGGTCCTGAGTTAGCAAACAGAGTTATGGAATTAAATTTAGATGGGATTTATAGTACCAGGGAGGATAAAAGATTTTATCCAAAGGATTCTCAAGCCTGTCATTTAATTGGTTTTGTGGGATTAGATAATAAAGGTCTTGCAGGGGTTGAGCTGGAATATGAAAAGCAGCTTCATGGAACTGATGGAAAGATAATTGCGAAACAGGATGGTTTAGGAAGAATTATTCCTGGAACATATACACTAAAATCAGATCCTGAAGATGGCTATGATATACATTTAACAATTGATGAAAACATTCAATTTTACACTGAGTCCAGATTGAAAAAGGGTATTCAAGAAACTGGAGCCAAGAGAGGGACCATAATAATAATGCAACCAAAAACCGGGGAGATTTTAGCTATGGCTAATTATCCCGATTTTGATTTGAATGGATTCAATCAGTCAAATTCCGATAATTTAAAAAATCTTGCTATATCTTATAATTTTGAACCAGGTTCAGTTTTCAAATTTGTAACAGCTTCTTCTGTTATAGACTCCAGTTCCATATCAAAAGAAACGGTTTTTAATCTCCCACCTACAATAAAAGTTGGAGGAAGAGTAATAAGTGAACCTTTTAGACATGTCGCAAAGGATTATTCAGTTGCTGATATCTTAATTAAATCTGCAAATGTTGGAACTGTGATTTTAGCACAGCAAATGAGTGATGAAGTTTATTATAATTATCTTTCTAAGTTCGGATTTGGACAATCTACAGGAATTGACTTACCAGGAGAGGAAATTGGAGTGTTTAATCACTACAGTCAATGGTCAGGTTCAAGCAAAGCTACGATAAGTTTTGGTCAGGGAATATCAGTAACTCCGATTCAACTACTTCGAGCCTTATCCACTATTTTAAATGATGGAGTTGCACCAAACCCCTATATAGTTAAAAGAATTTGTGGAAAGAATGGAGATATAGATTATTTTCCAAAACCAGAGATTGCTGAAAAAAGAGTAATCTCTTCTGAGACTGCTGAGGCTATAAAGTCTATATTAATAAGAGTCGTGGAGGAGGGAACCGGGAAGAATGCTAAAATTGAAGGTTATAAAGTTGGTGGAAAAACAGGTACTGCTGAAAAGCCAATAGAGGGTGGAAGAGGATATCATAGTGATATAAGTATAACCTCCTTTATGGGATTTGCTCCAGGAGATGATCCAACTTTAGCTTGTATTGTTATGATGGATGAACCCTCTACTGCAAATGGACGTGTATGGGGTAGTACTGTTGCAGCACCTATATTTAAAGATGTAATGAGTTTTACCCTGGATTATCTTCGAATTCCCCCTTTAACTACTGATATTGAACAATAGATTTTGTGCTAAAATTTTAAATAAATCCTGAAGCAAATTTTTTGTTTTTATTCTGAACGGGTTAAGCTACGAAGGCAAAATGACATTGGTCTTGTTATCTTCATTACTCTTTGTTATAAGGGTTGCTGAGAACACCCAATCGCTTGCGGTGGGAATGAATTGACTAAATATTTTTCAAAAAAGATCAGATATTTAATATTAATATAGATTAATATAGAATATATGAAGAGGGTCCTGCTTGTTATTTGCAAGCAATTTTTAATATGTAGAATATATGAAGAGGATTCTACTTGTTATTTGCAAGCAATTATTAATATGTAGAATATATGAAGAGGGTCCTG
>Ga0209121_10003869_pt1 | contig 14235 bp, 15 predicted proteins | sample Cruoilmetagenom3_FD_187292 | JGI IMG/M metagenome (GOLD analysis project Ga0209121, IMG submission 187292) | Oil polluted marine microbial communities from Coal Oil Point, Santa Barbara, California, USA - Sample 3 (SPAdes) (version 2) | ecosystem: Environmental > Aquatic > Marine > Oil seeps ...
GCTTCAAGGCGTTACCCCTGCGCATAAGGGACTTGCACCCTCTAGATTAATTAACTACATTTCTGTAGTTAAAAGATGCCCATGCTGGGCACACACAAAATGAGATTCAAATTCAAGTTCTGGAAATAGAATCATCTTTAAATCTTCATTAACCAATCGTATACTGTCAGGTTTTTGTTGAGAATACACTGTTGTTTTTGAAATAATAAAAATTATAAGCATTACTATTAATCTTGTTAGACGTATCATAATGTTCGTTTTTGATTGATGAAATTTAACCTAAGCTAAAGCCTTAGGGATCCAAACTCCGGTTGCTGCTGTTTCTTTAACATAGTCTAAAAAATCTTTTGGTTTTCTCCCTAAAACAGTCTCTATATCATTAGTGATTTCAGAATTACTTGGATTGCCTAAAACTTCAGAGAATAAATATTCAATCAACCATACAAAATCAACTGGCACGCCCTGTTGCTTCATTACGCTTACATAGGCAGGTAAAGCAATTGGTGTAAACGCAATGTCTCGTCCTGTAACATCAGATATCTCTTTAATAACGTCTTTAAAGGTGAGTGATCTTGGTCCTGTGAGTTGATATAATTTTCCATTGTGTTCCTCATTTAATAAAGCAGCAACAGCTACTTCGGCAATATCGTCTGTATCAACATAAGGCACTTTGACATCTGCTTGTGGTAAAGCGACAAATCCTTCAAGAATTGGCTCTAAGAAAAAGCTCTCACTAAAGTTTTGATTAAACCAACTGGCACGAACAATGGTATAGTCTAAACCAGAATGGATGACTACTTGCTCACATAGCTCTGCTTCTCTTTCTCCTTTACCAGATAATAGTACTAACTTTTTTATGCCACATCTTTTGGCTTGTTTTGTCAATTCTTCAATGGCCTTTAATGCTCCAGGAACTGCTAAATCGGGTTGAAATGTAATATAGACTTTATCCATACCCTGCATTGCTTCTGGCCATGTTTCTGTGTTGCCCCAATCAAATGCAGGTGATACTGATCTAGAACCAATTCTAACGTCGTGTCCAACTTCTGTTAATTTACTTGCTACTTTGCGACCAGTTTTACCTGTTCCGCCAATGACTAAAATGTTTTCTTTCATGATATTTGTTTTTAAATTTTTGTTATTGTCCTTTAAGCTTATGCTCGGGTTTGTTTAAAACCTAAAATATTATTAAACTCTTTTACTTCGCATTTATAAAACTTTAGTAATCGAGTCTTAAATAATAGATATCTTGTCTTCATTGTTTATTTTTTATTAAAAGCGTTAGTATTAATAGCAGAAATGAGATTACAGAACTTATAGTTCTAATTAAGTGCAAACGATTCCATTTCATCTCAAATCGATCTCGTAGCAAATTCAAGTCTCCTAAACTAGATTTGCTTAAATCTGTTTGATCTAAAAGGTCATTAAGTGGCACATTTCCGAACATAGTAACCAATAGCACTCCAAAAAAATAGAATGCTATACCCGCCATCAATAAGCATATCATCGAACTTGATGCATTTTTAAATAGATACAAATCGATAAGACCTAAGAAGAATGGACCAAAGAATACAAGAATGAAAAGCGGATTAATGATGCTTCTATTCATCTGTTGAAAGGCACTTAAATAGCGGAAATCATCCAATCTTCCTATTCCTGGTGTTATAGCGTTAGACCATGTAAAACACAATCCTGCTGATAGACCTGTTAATAAAACGAGTACAATAGTTGCGATATGTTGATTGGTAAAGTCCATAATACCATTATTTTGAAATTGAGTTTTTAGGGTATACACGAGCGTACCAGTACAAACTAGCAACAATTAGAAATTCAAAGGCAATAATCCAAAAGCCTATTGATGTGAAAAAACTATAGTGACTTCCCCCATTTGGAATAATAAAGATTGGCACTGTTATAAGTGCATCCAAAGTAACTGCAGTTAATAGCATGGTTTGGCCCACTAAAAGACCATGAGTTTTGTTATCTACCTTGTAATATAATGAACTAGCGAACCACACTAATGGCATCACAACGACAAACAAAACAACATTGGCTTGCGTATCTGGATCCTCTAAAATGGGTATTGCATAGGAAATTGAATAAAGAAGTATGGCGATTATCCAAATGGCGATACCTAATAAAATGGCGCGTTTCCTTTTCATGTCTTTATAAGTTTGTGTTTTATTTTAAATACGCTATTCTCGTGCCGTTTTATTAATTACCTGTTTATCAGTTATTTATATTCCATGTAATAAAAATTATCTTTCTCATATAATAGTTTTTTCTATTATATGAGAATATTTTAACTATTTTTAAATTACAACTTGAAGAAATTTGAATCAAAACAAACAATAAATAGTAATTAAGAGAATGGTCAATTGAGACTTTCGCTTGTTTATTAGAAATATTTACTTAATATTTCTCATATAATGGAAAAATATTAGTTTGTGCTATTGTATTACTCCTAGTAAAACACAATCCTGCTAATAGCCCTGTGTTATGTTGTCTGGTATAAACCATAATACTATTATTTTAAAATTGAGTTTTTAGAGTACACCCGAGCATACCAGTATAAGCTGGCTACGATTAGAAATTCAAAAGCTATAATCCAAATGGCTATACCAAGTAAAATGGCTCGCATAGTTTTCATGTCTTTTTAATTTAAAAGTAACATGGCAAAGCTATTGCGAAGACCAAAGAGCGGTTTGTCGCTAAAGGATAAAGATTTGTTCGAGAAGGAGTTTACTTGATTTGGCTCGGACGATAGCCAAACTTTTTTTCAAAGGCATTTGAGAAAGAGCTCAAACTATCATAGCCTACATGCCACGCTGCCTCTTGAACCGTAGCATCCTGGTTACGGATCATTTTATGAGCAAGGGTAAGGCGCTCGTTTTGAAGGTACTTGAAGACTGGTACACCAAAAAGCTCCTTGAATTCTTTTTTCAACTTGAAGGTATTCAACCCAATTTGTTTAGAGATTTCGCTTAAAGATGGTGGATTGTCTATATTATCCAAAAGAATATCTTTGGCCTGATTTAGTTTTTCCCGTTCTGGAGCCTTTATTTTTCCTGTTTTCAAGCTGGCTAATTGACCAAAAAAATGAGAAAGTAATGCCGTGATTTGACTTCTTAAGAACATCATTTTAGTTTTGCCAGTGTATTTGTTCGAAAAAATGGAATCTACAATTCGCTCCATCTCAGGGGTCATAAGAAAACTTGGCCCTTCTACGTAATGGTCTTTGGGGTTAACCAATTCTTCAAGTAGTTCTGAAAAGATTTCACCTTCTTGGTTTGGTAGTTGTTCAATATTAGGCAAGGCTGTGGCGATAACAATACATTCCAGATTTTTATCGGGAGAAATCGTATGTTTAAATTCTACCCTTTCATCAGCATAAAAAGAAAGTGTGAGTCCCTTGGTATGATGAAAATCTTTTTGGTTTTGACCATATTTCACGGAGAGGTCTACATTTCCAGCCCCATAAAAAGCGACTGCAATTAACGGTTCATCAAAGAAACAGGAATCTACCTCAACCGCATCCACTCGTGCCTCTTCTAAAAGAATGATAAAATCATTGATATGGATAAAATCTCTTGTCATAGCTGAATCTAAAATTACAAAAAATAAAAAATTGTCCCACAAAATGAACGTGGCCGTTTTATGGGACTATACATTATAAAAGCAAGGTATATTTAATCCCACATTTATTTAAACTTTATTTCGCAATTTATCTACTCAAACCAAACCCCCAACAATTAGCAGTTTGTAAAGGTCCAATAATGTAATCTAATAAGATATTTGTTTGACCATTGTTTGACCAAAATAAAAAACCGACTCGTAAAAGTCGGCTTTCCCCTTGTACGGGCACAGAGACTCGAATTCTCACACCTTTCGGCACTAAATCCCAGGAACAGTGCCAAGCAAAAATCTTTTTAATATTATGAAATCTTTAAAATGTACATTGACGATTTTCAAGAATTCAAAACTGCATCCAAGGCATCGTCCGCATCTTTATGGATAAAATTGGCCTGATAATTAATCGTCGTTTTTAAATCGCTATGCCTATATAGTTTTTGCGACATTAATGGTGAAATGGCATCGCCAGCAATATTACCGAACGAATGACGCGCAATATGATTGGAAAGGTTTTTTTCAATGTCGCATTCTTCAGCAAGCCGTTTCAGATATTTATTGAGGAGCGTTGAGGCATTGCGAGTTTTTACGAAAATATCCCGATTGCTTTTTGGGTTTGCCGTTTTAAGATAAGGAAAAACAAAATCATCCTTTGACCGAGATAGTAATTTGTAATGTTCCAATATTTTTTTGGCTTTATCTGGAACTTTGAGACTTAATGGCTTTTCATTTTTATTCATGATGTAAAACAAGCGTCCATCCATAAAATCAGACCATTTCATTTCTAGTACATCCGATATGCGAATTCCTGCAAAGTAGTATGAAAACAACCAGACATTTCGAGTATGCCATATGGCCGTACCCTCTTCCAATTCAACATTCTCAATTCGTTCAATTTCGTCTCTAGTCAGTCCGATTTTATGACCTGATTTTACCCGTATCCTTTCCTTGTCCCCCGCAAATGCATAGTGTTTGGCATCTACAATCCCTTCATTTATAGCCATATTAAAAAGGGTACGGATAAAAATTAGCTGATTGGTTACGGTTCTAGTCTTCTGCTCCAAATAGGAAAAACAAAATACTTTGTAGTTGCTTAAAAAGGCTTGGTTAATATCTTCGAAATAAAGGGATGTATCTTTTCCAAATTCATTTTCTACTTCATCTAAAAAAGAATATCCAAATTTTCTTGATCTTCCTATTCGTTCACGCCTTCGCTTTTTAATACCTTCAATTGCTGTTTCTCGCTCTTCGAATCTGTTCCATTTCAAAAACTCACGGAGATTGAATAACATGGAAAGCTCGGGTTTGGCAACCGAAAACGTACCAGACTGAAATTTACTTCGAACTCGATGTGCGCCAAATTGAAAAAATGAAACGGTTTTACCTTTATGCTGCACCTTTTTCTTAATATCCCCACTGCTTACATAGTCTTTTGATGTTTCAGCTTCCAATGCGATGCTATCTGCTTCGGTCAATTTTTTTAGAAGATAATTATTCAGACGAGCAGAATTAGGATGCGATTTTTTAACCTTACCCAAATCCTTGTTCCAATCTTTTTTTTGTATATATTTGCCCGTGAAAACATAGCGGGTTTTTCGGTTTTGAGTTATGCGTATGACAATAGGAAATGTACCATTCTTTTTTTGGTCATGCTCCCAAAGTAAAATCTTTATTGAGGCCATTATCAGGTATCTTTTAGCTATTTTAAAGATACGTAATTTTGAAGATTTCACCTAAAACATACCTAAAACATTTAGTGGTTTTTTATGTTCTTGTATGACATGTTGTAAAACTTATATGGTTGATTTTCAATTATATGAAGCCAAATGGAACCATATGGAACCAATAATTTTTAGGCTCATAACCCGAAGGTCGCTGGTTCGAGTCCAGTCCCCGCTACTACATAAGAAGCCTCAAGGAAACTTGAAGCTTTTTTGTTTAAGGTTGAACCCTTAATCAAAAATGGTGGCATAGCTCAGCTGGATAGAGCACCTGCCTTCTAAGCAGGCGGTCCTAGGTTCGAATCCTAGTGCCATCACAATTAAAAAGGGACTTCCGAAAGGTGCGTCCCTTTTTTGTTGTTTTTAATGCACACTTTGTGCACACATTTCTAATTTTAACACCATTATCATAAACTTTAACATTTTTTAAGTCAATTTGACTCTTTGAAGGTGGATTTTGCCGACTGCTTTACATTCCCGTTCAGCACATTCCCGCTCCATTGCATTCCGGGGAAAGAGCTTCTCTACATAAAGTCTTGGACTATATCCCAATTTTTCCTTTTCATTTCGCTTGCCCGTTCCGCTGCGCTGGAACGGAACGCTTCATTCCCAATACAAAATTGGGGATACCGTCCGCTTAACCGGAATTCAATATTTACATTTGCGCCACTTTCGGTTGTTTTCAAACTTCACATTTGCGTTTTAGATTTACCTCCCGACCCGCCACCGTTTCCTTTTTTTGACGGCAAAACAACAACATTTTTAAAAGGCCCGACTGCATAAAGCCAGGCTCGTACCTCGCTCTTTTTTATAAGTCCACCCTTCCAAAAATATTGAGACCGATAAAGCAACAAAAAAAGGTAACAGCGACGGCTCTACGGGAAGTAAATCTAAAAATGGAAATGATGAAATCGTTCAAAAAAAACTTATCAAAAGCGGCACAAAAAAACAAAAAAGGAAAACGCTCTAAATACAATAAGTAAATCATTTCAAAAGCTGTTCGAAGGGTTCGGGCAGTAAATATTAATTTTTTAATTTTTTCAATTATGAGTACTCAGTCTATCTCTATCGCGGTAATGGTGAAAAACGAAATATTGACTATAGTAAATGTCAGCCATTGATAATCGCCGATTACCGTAAGAATGGGTAACCATGCGATGCAGGCTATACTAATGGACGACAGCTTATTTCTTCTTAGAAAGAATTTGTTTGGATTCTTTGCCCTCGAAATTCTTTTATAAAATGCCCAAGAAATATAAAGACATATCGAGGCCACGGGAACTGCGAAAAAAATTCTTCCGAGAAATAAAGAATCCGTTACGAAGTAAGGCAACAGGAACAAGACCAAAAAACAACCTACTACATATAGGGCAATATTGAATACGCTCCAATGTGCCTTCAGAAAATTGATGTCATATTCTCGGTACAAAAATAATAAACTACATAAACGCACATGGCAATTGCCACCTTATAAGTGATAATATATTGCAGAATGAAAGGGCCTGGGAAGCCTTGGTAAGGTAGAAAGCCCCCTGTAGTATTATAGGCAATAAACAATATGCCCAAAATCAAATACCTGTTAAGGTTATTGTGCTTAAGTCTTGTAGAAATGGAAGCTGCAAAAACTACGATAAAGATATTTATCAGGAGAAGAAAAAAGGTAGTCCAATGTATAGAGGTTCCGAACATTGGACGGTGTTAGTTTTCTAAATATTCAAAACGATTGTCCTTTGTATTTTTGATGACATTGTTCCATGTGAAAATTTTACCGTTTATGGCGATATAAACGCCTTTGCCCAATGTCTGCAACGCACAAATGGCATAGCCAAGATTAAAGGGTGCATCCGTATTGTTGGCATTCCCGGAAATAAAGGAGCCGACAAGAACGATAGTTTTATCAATATTGAGTTCTCCAAGAAACCTTGCTGTTTCAACCATGGTTATCGTACCATGGGTAATCAAAACTTCCTTGACATCACTTGATTCGATTTTTTGCAAAAGAACATTTCTATCTTCTGAAGTGATGAAACGGCTATCCTTGTTGAAAGCATCGTCAACTACAAAATCAAAGGAAACATTTGCTGATTCAATGAATTCTTTAATTTTGGTATTTACAAATTGCGGCTTACTTTGTTCAGTATCATAATCTAATCCTTCTATTGTACCGCCTGTCGTTATTATCAGTATCTTCATTTGCTTATTTTTGAAATTAAAAGCTTCAACCTATTCTAAGAATTACTTAATCCCATTATTTTTCATAAGTCGTTCAACTATATAGCCATTAGACAATAATGTCTCACACGATTCGGGGTTTTATATTTTAAGTTCATCTAAAACTCTTTTATAGGTATTGATTGCCTCCATTTATTCCTTTTTATGAAACACTCGAATTGCGATCGGAGAGGACTGTTAGTCTATAAACTCTTCAATAACCCACCATCAATAGGAATGTTAGTTCCTGTAATAAAACTGGCTCTCTCGGAGGCCAAAAAAGCAACGAGATAACCATATTCTTTCGGGTCTCCAATACGTTTTAAGGCTACTCTCGATTCCATCTCCACAAGGACTTCAGAAGCAGGAACTCCCATTTGCTCTGCTTTTTTTGCATTGAGTTGTGAAATGCGGTCAGTATCAAAATAACCAGTAAGCAAGTTATTAACCGTTATCTGGTCAGGGCCAACATCGGTTGCCAAAGATTTTGCCCAAGTCGTCACGGCGGCCCGAATTGAGTTGGAAAGTGCCAAATAAGATAAAGGCTCTTTAACCGAAACAGAGGCAACATTGATAATACGGCCGAATTGGTTTTTGCGCATTTGTTCAAGCGCCAGTTCAGAGGTCAATACAACGGTCTTGAAAAGAAGGTTGAACGCCTCTTGATAGTCATCTACTTTTTTTTCTAAAGCGCTTCCGGCTGATGGGCCCTGGGTATTGTTCACAAGAATATCCACGGAATTATTTTGGAAGTATGCTGTGATAATAGATTTGTATCCCTCAAAATCTGTAAAGTCCACTACAAGATATTGATGCAATTGCCCTTGATTCGTAGGAAGTGCATCAACGATCGCTTTTAATTTATCCTCACTTCTAGACATTAAGGTAACACTAGCACCGCTTTCGGCCAATTGTTGCGCAATCGCTTTTCCGATGCCACCACTACTACCACCTACAAGGGCTTTTTTGTTTTTTAAAGAAATCTTCATATGTATAAATTTATTCGTTATTCGTTATTCGTTGACGGTTAGGTTATGGTTAGTACGAGATCAAAAGGAACTGACCTTTTGATTAAACACTTAGCCAAAACTTTTTATTTTGCCTGCCCGTGCTGTTCGGACGTGTTTTATCTTTTCACTTATAAAGCCAAATCAAAAGATTCGGCGCACTTTGTTTAAAGCACTCAGCTTTGGGTTAAGCACCAAAAACCGTATTAAACATAGCCATAGTAAGCCGTTTTATTCCGCAGTTGTATTCGGATTATGTCCGACTTTGAAGTTACAAGAATTTGCGATGTAACACATTTTATTTGCTTCTCCGTGTAATTCGTTCGCTTTCGCAATCATACTCAAATCTGTGATTTTTACTTCAGGATTTAGAGTAACCTCCGTAAATTTTCCACTTCCATTTCCTGCTTCCTCCATAATTCCTGTTGCGTTGTCCAAGTATTCAGTCACTATTATTTTATGTGCAGAACATAAATGCAAATACCAAAGCACATATGGCAGGCTGATAAAGATGATAAAAAAAGGTCTTCTGGATTATATCTCGTTTTATCTCCTAAAAAAGAAGGGTCAGATGAACCATTTATTTCGTCATACTTTCCATTAGCCAAAATTTTATGGTTTCGGTTATAGGATTTGTAATTCAGAGTCCCGTTTCCCTCGTTTCCGGTCCACTCGATTTTGACTTCGTAATTATGTTTCTTCATTTTAATCTAAATTCTTACGGGTTTTTCTTAAATGTCTTATAACATTTTTCAAGTATAACTACTCCTAAGCAGAATACCAAACGTCCCTAATAGGCATAACGCTGAGGACCACCGCGTTTGATGCCCTCTTTAGCGTAGGAATCAAACTTTTTAAAATTCTCTCTAAAAGCATTTGATAGCTTAAATGCCATTTTGTAATAGGCATCATCATCATTCCATGTCGCTCTAGGACTTAAGACATCAGTTGGAACACCTGGACATTCTCTAGGCTGGGCAACTCCGAAAACGGAATGTATATGGTATTTTTCGTAGGAATATGGCCCCAAATCCCCATTCAAAGCAGCATTGATCATGGCTCTGGTATATCCTAATTTTATTCGGGTACCTACTCCATATGGCCCACCGGTCCATCCTGTATTTACTAACCACACATTTACACCTGAATCAATTATCTTTCTGCTTAACATTTCTGCATATTTTGTTGGGTGCATTGGCATAAAAGGTGCTCCAAAACAAGCGGAAAAAGATGGTTGTGGCTCTACGACCCCAGCTTCCGTTCCGGCCACTTTAGCGGTGTAGCCAGAAATGAAGTGATACGCTGCTTGACTTGGGGTAAGTCTGGATATAGGGGGTAATACACCAAATGCATCAGCGGTCAAAAAAAAGATATTCTTCGGGTTTTTGCCAACTGATGGTTCGCAGCTATTTTCGATATGCTCTAAAGGATAGCTCACACGGGTATTTTCGGTAATTGTGGTATCTGAAAAATCAATGACCCCATTTTCATCGAGAACTACATTTTCTAATAGTGCTCCTTTTTTTATAGCCCCATAAATCTCCGGTTCGTTTTTTTTTGATAAATCTATAACTTTTGCATAGCAACCTCCTTCGAAATTGAATATGGTGTTGTTATCGGTCCAGCCGTGTTCATCATCACCGATCAATTTTCTTTTAGGGTCTGCCGATAATGTTGTTTTGCCAGTACCCGATAAGCCGAAAAAAATTGCAGTATCATTTTGCTCTCCAATATTTGCAGAGCAATGCATAGGCAAGGTGTTTTTGTACATTGGAAGGATAAAATTCAGGGCGGAGAATATTCCTTTTTTGATTTCCCCAGTATATCCTGTACCTCCAATTAATGCAATTTTTTTTGTAAAGTTTAGAATGGAAAAATTGTGTTGGCGTGTAGTATCGATGGAAGCTTCTGCCATAAAACCAGGGGCGTTGATAACCGTCCATTCCGGTTCAAAGTTCTTTAATTCTTCTTCCGTTGGGCATATGAACATATTGTAAGCGAACATATTGCTCCATGGGTATTCGTTAATGACTCGAATCTCGGTTCTATAATTCTGATCGGCACATGCATAGCAATCGCGAACGTACAGTTCTTTTTCATTCAAATAAGCTATTACTTTATCATATAGCGCATCGAACTTTGCTTGCTCAAAAGGAATATTAATATCTCCCCACCAAACATTGTCAGACGTAATTTCATCCTTGACAATGAATCGATCTAAAGGAGACCTACCCGTGAACTCGCCAGTATTTACGGATAGCGCACCTGAGGATGCTTCCCTACCCATATTCTTCTCCAAGGTAATTTTCTGTAGCTTTGAGGGTGATAGTTGATAGGCTACCGCGGCTTTTGTTATTCCATATTTCCTTAATGAAACTGTTTTCGTCACTTTATTGCTGTTACTCATTTTAGTGTTTTTCTTTAAAGTTCATTATTCAACAATCTTTCTTCATTTATAGGCAACAAGTTTATCTAAACAACTAGTTTAAATTATTGCTAAGTCTATTGTCGCCATACCATTTGGTTTCAATTTAATAGTTTAGAAAAACAATGGGATTACGAATTGAAACATCAACACCAAAAAAACAACCGCTATCAAGTTCAATATAATACCTACTCTTGCCATTTCGTGTACTTTTATAAAACCGCTAGCAAATACGATCGCGTTGGGGGGTGTGGCCATAGGCAGCATAAAAGCGCAGCTACTTGCAATGGTAACGGGAATCAACAAATGAAGTATTGGAATCTCTAAACCTATTGCGATACCTGCTACAACGGGAGCCAAAACGGCCACCAAGGCTACATTGCTCATTAGTTCCGTCATAAAGAGCATTAGAAAAATCAGCAATGCTGCGGTCATAATTATGCTAATGTCGCTAGCCGCTATAGTTGTAGTAACCAAATCGACAATACCACTGACTGCCATACCCTTGGCCAATGCCAAGCCTCCCCCAAAGAGGATAAGAATACCCCATGCAAGATTTTTAGTATCGCTCCATTCAATTATAAAGTCGCTTTTTTTGAAATTGTAAGGAATTGCAAAAAGAGAGATTGCGGCAAAAATACTGATCATGGTATCCGTAAGTCCCAATGATGGGAAGATAGAATTGATCAATACCCTAAAAACCCACAATGTAATGGTGATGGCAAAGATCCAAAGTACCATCTTTTCCTTTCCGGAAGTCGCTCCCAATTTTTTAAGTTCGTTCTGAATCACATCTTTAGAAGCATTGAATTTTAGATTCTTGTTGGGAAACATCAATTTTACCAGTACTAAGTAGCAGGTGCCTACCATAATTATTGAAAAGGGCAACCCGAAGGTCATCCATTTCAGAAATGAAATCTCAATATTATATTCATTTTCCAAAAGGCCAATAAGCACAGAATTGGGTGGGGTACCTATAACAGTTGCTATTCCTCCTGCGTTGGCAGAAAATGCAATACCCAACATGACGCTAAGCGCAAAATTTTTGTCCTCTTTTGTGAACCCGTCAGCATCGTCCATGAGTAATTTAATCACCGATATGGCAATAGGCAGCATTACCACTGTACTCGCAGTATTGCTAATCCACATACTTAGTACAGCCGTTGCTATCATAAAACCCAGAATGACCTTATTTGGTGTGGTCCCAGTGAGTTTAATAATATTCAAGGCTATTCTTTTGTGCAGATTTACTTTTTCCAACGCCATTGCCATTATAAAGCCTCCAAAAAAGAGGAATACGATAGGACTGCCATAATTGGACCCTACCTCACCAATTGACATTATATTCAACAAGGGGAAAAGAAGCAAAGGCAAAAGTGCGGTAACGGATATGGAAACAGCTTCCGTTATCCACCAAATAACCATCCAGCAGGCTACTGCAATCAGCGAATCGCCAGTTTTGGAAATAAGCTCAACAGGTAAATTCAATAATATTAAAAATACGAATGGTCCCATGATAAGACCAACAAGTTTTGATGTCATACGATATGCCTTAAAAAAGTAAGCTTCCAATAAAAGGATATTGGAAGCTTACCCAAACTAACTTAAACTAACTCAAACTAAAAAGGTAAATGACTAATCTTGAGCATCTTAAAACTTGAAGCTCATATTTAAATTGTACCCAGCACCTGCCAAACCAAATTGAGATACACGTCGGCTATACCCGAACATACCACCTCCGTAGGTGCCAGAATGTGTGTGTCTATCAGGATAAACATTGAATATGTTTGATCCGCTGACACCTATCTTAAAAGCGTCTGTAATTTGATAGGCTAAATTTAAATCGACCAAAGTCTTTGAAGAAAATGTCTGATCTCTTGTTTCAACAACCCCATTATTCCAGGCATTTGCAAGGGGTGCTGCACTTGGGTGTATATAGTCAACAGTCCCAAATTTAGTAGCGTTAGCTGACACGTTGAATTTGCCTAAATCTAAGATTGCACCAACAATGATCTTACTTCTTGGTTGAGCAACCTCTATACGAGATACTTCTTCTCTATTGAAAAGTACCGATTCAAAACCTTGCAAAAATGCTCCTGTTTTGATTATTGGATCACCAGCATCATTTCTAGGCACTTTGGTTTCAGTAAAATTACCAGCACCAGTCAAGGTCAAAGAACCATTCTCCCATGGCATTCTGTAGCTAAGTACGAAATCAACACCCTTTGTTTTTGTATCAACCGCATTTGCCATAAACTGTACTTGCGATAAACCTGCATTATCTAAAATAGTCGCAAACCTTGGGTCTTGACTACCATTAAAACGGCCTGTAATACCAATACGATCTTTGATATCAATTTGATACGCATCAACGGTCATTGAGAATCCATTGAAAGGTTTTGCTGTAAAACCAACACTAACATTCTGGGAAGTCTCAGGCTTCAATGCTGCAACACCGAACTGTCTTCTCACTGGGCTATCTTCTGTCAAATGTGCGATATTAACACCGTCAATGGTACCATCTGGCAATGAAATAAACTGCAAGCTGAAACTACTAAAGAACTTTTGCGGCAAAGAAGGAGCTCTAAAACCTGTGCTAAATGCACCTCTTAAAGCAAATATATCACCAAACTTGTAGCGCGTTCCTATTTTGTAGCTAAACTGATCTCCAAAATCTGAATAATCTTCATATCTACCAGCAACAGTTAGTATCCAAGCTTCAGAGAATTCCGCCTCCAAATCAGCATATATTGCTGTATTGAATCTATACTTATCTGTTGCGTTACCTGGTTGATACCCCGGGAATACCTGACTACCGGCCTCTTTTATACCTCCATCATAGTTCTGCCAAGATTCTTCTTGACCGGCAAATTGTTTGAAATTCTCTAACCTGAACTCTGAACCAAAAGCGGTGTTTAATGGAAACCCTACATCATGATTTTTAGAGATATCCAGATTCAGCACATTCTGGGCATATTTCAATTGACCAGCGTCAAAAGAAGTAAGAGACTCTAAGCCTGAAGATGCATTGTTAGAGTTAAAAATGGTCCATTTAAATGAATTCATACCATAATCATTACTGATATCGATATCCCATCCTTTGAATTTAGAACTCAAACCAAGGGTAGCGGAGAAATCTTGAATATCAGAATCTAGATGTGGAGAAAAACCTAAAGGCCATAAACCCGACTGTCTTCCACCTTGATTTGGTCTTCTAATGAAACCAGTTGCAGAACCAAGC
>Ga0209121_10003870_pt1 | contig 14231 bp, 13 predicted proteins | sample Cruoilmetagenom3_FD_187292 | JGI IMG/M metagenome (GOLD analysis project Ga0209121, IMG submission 187292) | Oil polluted marine microbial communities from Coal Oil Point, Santa Barbara, California, USA - Sample 3 (SPAdes) (version 2) | ecosystem: Environmental > Aquatic > Marine > Oil seeps ...
CATTTTTTAATTTTTGGGAAATATTGTCTATAAATCAAAGCCATGTCTCTTCCAAAAAGAGCCAACCTATCCCCATTACCAACTCTTCTATTCAATGATGAATATTGATGGTTTAAAAAGGTATGACTGATTTCTCCTGGATTAATTCCTATTTTTTTTATTACATCCTGGATAGTATCTTGATGTTTAACATCTATTACTATACAGTAACTATTTCCTGATTTTTCTTCTTGGAATAATTCTTTTAATTTTCCAAAAAGATGAACTTCAATTTTCATCTAATATCTCCTAAAAAAACAATGTTCATTTAAATTCCTTTATGGAATTTAAAATTCTTTAGAAATTGAAAGGACTCAGCAATATAATAATTACTAAGTCCTTACCTTTTCAATCACTATTTAATGTTTTCTACTCTTTATATACACTATCCAGTATCTCTTCTGAGACTTCAAATGTTACATTGTGAGGTGGAAGTTTCTCTATATTCATAAACTCTGGAAGCCTATCATCAGCTGAAGTAAATCCTGCTGCTATGTTAAAAGCTCTTTCTTTATTTATAGTTTCTTTTCCAATATTAACCCAATCATCACCGCTTAAATCCACTCCTAAAACTCCATTCATTGTTTCTATCACACCTTCAAATCCTTCTGAAATATCTAATATTGCAAATGCAATAAATAAACAATATCCTGTGCTATCAAGAAATGCTGTTGTATCAAGAAAAGCTCGAGCTAACTGTGCCTTTTCTACATCAAGAGGATCCTGTTTTCCACCAGTTCCTAATATTTCTGGAGCAATTGTATATCCCGAAGTATGATCTGCCCCCATTGTGGATGCTGCATATACCACTCCTATACCTTTTATTGCTCTTGGTTCATATGCAGGCATTGATTGACCTTTTACAGTGGGTACTCTACTTACTCCTAAAGCCCTTGCAGTAAATTCAGTTCCACTACCAATAATTCTTCCAAGTGGTGTTCTTTTTCCGACCTCATTAAGTAGGTTTATTGCACCCTCCCCATCTCCAAACTCAAGTAATCCACCTTCCATCGCTACTGCAATTGTGTCCCCAGCTTCGATAGTATCCAATCCCATGTCATTACAAATTCTTATTAATTCAGCAATTTGATCAAGATCATCAATTCCACAATTTGCACCAAACGCCCAAATTGATTCATATTCCATACATGAAACATGATGAGTTCCATCCTCTTTTGGAAATATGTTTGAACACTGAATAATGCAACCTGGGTGACAACCGTGTCCCGTAGTTCCTTCTCCACCTCTTTTTTTGCAAATTTCAGCAACAGATTCCCCACTTATTTTTGAAGCTCCTTCAAATTGTCCTGAGGAGAAATTTCTTGTTGGTAAACCTCCTGCTTCATTTATAATGTTAACTAAAACAGCTGTACCATAAGTATTGAGAGCTCCGCCCTTCTTAGTAACATCATGGGTTGTAAGAGCTTTAGCTAATTTCTTTCTGCCAGAATTAAATAATTCTTTGTCTGCAATTTCTACACCTGGGGCTCCCTGATCATCTATTACTATAGCTTTTAATCCTTTTGAACCCATAACAGCACCCATTCCACCTCTTGCTGCATATCTTCCTGGCCTATTTTCCATATCATTTATAGATATACCAGAATTTGTTAACATCATTTCACCAGTAAGACCAATACCAATAATGGCTACCTTTCCATATTTTTGAAATAAAATTTCATCTACTTCATACATTCCTTTTCCAACTAAGTCGTCTGCTGGTAGGAGTTCAGTTCCATCTTTATTGATTTTCAGCAGGTAGAATTTTCCTTTCTCTTGAGGTTTTCCTTCCACAATTATTGCTTTTATCTGCAATCTTCCTATTTTTTGAGCGGAAAGCCCCCCTGAATTAGCCTCTTTAATAGTTCCTGTTAATGGACTCTTTCCACCTATAGAAGTTCTTCCGGATGATGGAGCATTAGTACCAGATATAATACCAGGAGCAATTATTATCTTATTATTCGGTCCTAATGGATGGCATGTTGGTGGGACTTCATCACATGTAATAGCTGATGTCAGTGCTCTTCCACCAAACAATTTATATTTTTCAGGAACATCCTCAAAATTACATGTAAGATCTTTCATATTGACTCTTAAAATCTTCGACAACTAAATCACCTCCAATTTAATAGTAAATACTTTATAGGAATCTATTATAAAATCACCTCCTCTTAAAATTAATATTTTTTTATTTTTAGATAATTTTTTATTAAATAAGATATTTATTTTTGTTCTTTTTACAAATTGTGTTTTAAATATATTATGAGATCCTTAAAGCCTTCTTAATTTATCTTATTTTTATTCCACTATTTACAAAACTATTTTTATCAATTCTGAAGAAACTTCTAATTAAATTAATTAAAAAAAGAGGCTATCAAATTGGTAGCCTCCTTTGCGTAATGGCGGGCATGAGAATTTCTCCTCACACCTTATCGTTCATCAATCCTATTAGGATTATATGAATCGGAGCTCACTTATTATGATTTTAAAGATTATAGATTCTTTTAAATTAAATAATTTTTTTAGATTTAAAAATCATGTACTAATTTCTAATTTAATAGAATTAAATTATTATATCACACTATTTTAAAATATAGGATACCAATTTTTCATTATTTTATTACAATAACAAAATGTTAAAGATTATTACTAAATCAAAATATTAAAAAGATGAATTTAAATTAGTCTCAATTACTGAATTAATATATCAAATTTTTATTAGAATCATAATGATAGAAAAGTTTAAAATGCATCAGGAATAAATCTTATTTTTGTTTGTTCAATTCCATATGGTTTGTATATAGATATAACATCAAAACGAGTATTTAGATTTTGATATTTGTAATTAAGTATTAAAAAATATTGTGCAATTTTTTTAATTTTATTCTGTTTAAAATAATTTACCGACTCAAAAGGCCTCCCAAAGGTAAGTGAGTTTCTGGTCTTTACCTCAACAAAACATATCCTATCGTCTTTTAAAGCTATAATATCTATTTCACCTAACTTACATTTATAATTAACATCTATTATTTGATAACCCTTTTTTATTAAAAAATTTTTAGCTATAATTTCTCCCTGTTTTCCATTTAACATAATGTTTCTAAAATCTAAAAATAATTATTTTTAACAATACATATAAATAATATCAGAATATAACAATATGTGCAAATAATTATTTATGTATAAGTGTAAAATACTTGTATAAATATTACGTGGTTAGAAATTTTGTAGGTATAATTATTTTATAAGACCAAAACGATTTAATGGCCAGTGTCTAAAAATGGCTCTTCCAATTATAGTATCTTTAGATATAGGACCAAACCAACGACTATCTTGGCTGTTTCCCCTATTATCACCAAGTACAAAAACTGTGTTGTCCTGAATGTCAAAATTAAATGATTGGCCAACATTTTGGTAAATTGCATAGGGTTCCTCATAGGCTTTGTTATTTAAAATCACATGACCATCCTCAGTTATTTCAACATGGTCACCTGAAACTCCTATTATCCTCTTAACTAGCTGTTTCTCTGACCCGGAAGGATTTTTAAAAACAACTATCTCACCAACTTTTGGTGAATGAAATCTATAAGTAATTTTTTCTACTAATAAATTATCACCCATTAAAATCGTGGGTTCCATAGATGATGTGGGTATCATATAGGGATGGATAATAAATGTCCTTATCAAAATAGCAATTATTATAGCAATTGCTATTACAAATATATATTCAAAAAAGAATGAAATTAAACTTTTCTTTTTTATCACTGTTTAACAGTCTCTTTCCTTTTAACTTTAGCTTTTTTTCCAGTTCTTTCCCTCAAGTAATACAATTTAGCTCTTCGAGTCTTACCTTTAGTAACTAATTCAATTTTTTTAACCACAGGTGAATTTATTGGAAAGATTTTTTCAACTCCAATCCCATATGAAATTTTTCTTACTGTAAATGTTCTATTTATACCTGAACCTTTTATTCTAATCACAATTCCCTGAAAAACCTGTATCCTTGTACCTTTACCTGTACTTACATTTATGTGTACTTTTACAATATCACCAGGTTGAAACTCTGGTATATCTTTTTTTATATATTTCTTTTCAATATTTAACATTTCCATTAATTAATTCTCCCTGTTATACTTGAATCATTATAGCATTAAAAAAACAAAAGTAAAGACTCTCTTAATGGTAATTTTATTTAACCGTATTCTTAATATTTTTTAACAAATCAGGTCTTAATTTTTCTGTTTTTATTTTTGCCTGTTTTTTCCTCCACTCCGCAATTTTTTTATGATTACCACTTAATAATATTTCTGGGACTTCCATTCCCTCGAAACTTGATGGTCTTGTATATTGAGGATAATCTAATAAATCACCAAAAAAAGATTCCTCATCAAGAGATTTAATATTTCCTAAAACTCCTGGTATTAGCCTTACTACACCATCCACTAAAACCATAGCTGCTACTTCACCTCCAGAAATAACGTAATCACCGATAGAAATCAATCTGTCAACCAGTTTCTTTTTTACCCTTTCATCTACACCTTCATACCTTCCAGATATAATGATTAGCTTTTTGAAGGAAGAGAGCGATTTTAATGTTAATTGATCAAGTCTCTTTCCATCAGGTGACAATAAAATTACACATATTTCTTCCCTTTTTAATTTAGAGTCTTTTACAATTTCATTTACTGCATTAAAAATTGGCTCTGGCATCATTATCATTCCTGGTCCACCACCATAAGGTTCATCATCAACTCTACCATGTTTTAAAGGAGAATAATCCCTTAAATTATGTATTTTTAAAGAAAAAATATTTTTTTTGAGTGCTTTTGTAATAACTCCATATTTAAAAACAGATTCAAACATTTTAGGGAATATAGTTAATATATCAATCTTCATCATAGTCCTTTAAAATATTAATCTTCAATATTCATATAGTCTGAATTATATGTCTTCCATTCCTGCCATCATCTTAATTATCATTTTTTTATTATTTAAATCTATCTTTTTCACAATATCTTTAATAGCTGGAATTAAGTACTCCTTCTTTTTACCGGTATTCTCCTCTTTCTTAACTATATAAATATCATTAACCTTTGTTCTCATTATTTCTTTAATTTTACCTAAATACCTATCATTTTCATCATATACATCCAAACCTACAATCTGATAAATCCAATAGCTATTAGCAGGAAGTTTTGGAGATTTACAGGATGGTATAAATAGAGAAGACCCTTTTAATCCTTGAGCTTTTTCTCTTGTGTTAATCTCATAGAACTTTATAGTTGCAATGTTTCCATCACAAACTATATTCTCTATTAAAAGTCTACTTTTTTCAAATAGATCTTCTTTTAAATAGAGAGCAGTATTTCTTTTTAAATTTTCAGGAAAATCAGTAAAAAGTTTAATTACAACTTTTCCCTTAATCCCCTTTGGTTTTATTATTTTTCCAATCTGGTGGGATTTTAGGTTCAACTTCCTATTTACAGTTAAAATTCAGGCTCAAACAACTCTATAATTAAAAATTAGTCGATTATTTGAACTATTGCGACCTTTCCATTCTTTGTAGCTACGGCTTTAATGATCACTCTTAATGCATTGGCAATTCTTCCCTTTTTACCAATAACTTTTCCTACATCAGTGTCTGAAACTTTTAATTGTAGGATAATTGATCTTCCCTCTCCTACTTCTTTGACTTCAACCTTATCCGGTTCGTCAACTAAAGCTTTTGCAATATATTCTAATAGTTCTTTCATTTTTCACCTCTACTTTCGAAAAACCTAATTGGCTTCAATTCCGGCAATGCTTAGTAATTTCTCCACAGTTCTTGTGGGAATTGCACCTCGCTTTAGCCATTTAATTACTTTTTCTTTATCAATTTTGACTTCGGATGGCTCAGAAAGCGGATTATATGTACCAACAATTTCAATAAATCTGCCATCTCTTGGCATCTTTGCATCTGCAACAACTACTCTATAAAAAGGTTTCTTCTTTGCCCCCCTTCTTGTAAGCCTGATTTTAACTGCCAATAACACCTCCTGATTATTTTTATTTATAGATTAACGAAATTATAACACTTTTTTGAAATTTATCAAATATTTAAACTTTTCTTACTTATACTAAATAATAAAAAACTATCTATAATCAATCATATTAAATGAAAAAATAATTACTAAATTATGCAATTCTTTCCGAAACAATCTTTGAAGTACCATCTGGATTCATTGATACACCATATAATACATCAGCCATTTCCATAGTTCTTCTTTGATGAGTAATTATTATGAGTTGGTGCTCTTTCTTAAATTTCTCTACTAAATTTATAAATCTTGTTAAATTTACTTCATCAAGAGCCGCATCCACTTCATCCAAAATATAGAAAGGACTTGGCATAAGTTTAAATAATGCAAAAATAAAGGCAATAGAAACTAACGCTTTCTCACCACCTGAAAGAAGTGAAATTGCTCTGTTTTTAATTCCACCAACATTTACTTTAATATCAACTCCAGTTTCTTTTTCACTTTTTATATTAATCAATTCTAAATGTGCATCCACTTTTGGGAAAAGAGTTTTGAAAAACTTTCTAAAATATATATCCACTTTTTCAAAAGATTCCAAGAAGAGATTTTTCATCTGTTTGTCCACTTCTGATATTAATTTCAATAAATCTCTTTTTGCATTTGTTAGATCTTTTATCTGTTCATTTAAAAATTTCTTTCTATCATCAAGCTTTTGATAATCTTCTAATGCAATCGGATTTATTGGACCTATTTCATACAATTCTGCTTTTAAATTATCTATCTCTCTCTTCACTTTTTCTATATCCATTACTTTAGTAAATTCTTTAACTGCTTTATCTATAGATTCAAAACCCAATCTTCTTAATTCATTGGTTTTAGATTGTATATTGATTTTTGATTGAGCTTTATTCAAATTTAAAATTTGGTATTCCTCCTTCAGTTTTTCTATCTTTTCTTTTTCATAACTTACTCTTTTTCTAATTTCTTTTAGCCTGATTTCAAGTTTTTCGAATCTACTTTTATCTTCTTTATTAATATTTTTTATCATTTTGGCAATATTTTTTGAAATATTTTCCATACTGATAAACAAATCCTTTAAATAATTTGTCTTTTTTCTAATATTTTTTGCTTCTTCAAGAGCTTTCCTTCTATATTCTTTGTCATTTTTTATAATAATATCTCTTTTTCTTAAACTATTAAGCTTAACTTTAAGGTTATTCTTTCTTTCCTCAAGTACAGATATTGAGACTTCTATAGATTTTAATTCATTTATAATATCTTTTTCACTATTTGCTAATTTACCTATTTGTTGTGGAATAACTTTAATGTCTGAGAATCCTTTTTCTAATAACCCCATGATAGATTCATATTTTTTAGAGATTTCCTGGTTATTTTTCAGTTCTGATTTAATATTTATTAACTTTGACTCGCTATAATTTATAATCTCCTCAATTTTTTTAAAAGAGATATTTGATATAGTATCCTTGTTTATGTTTAATATATTTATGGGTTTGGACAAGATTGACTTATATTCACGAATTCTTAAAATTATCTCATTAATATCCTCTTTTAACAGATTTAGATTCCTGGATAATAACGGTAAGCTATCAGAAGTTTTAGCTGATAGTTTTAAAAGCAGATATTGTAGTCCATTTTCTTGTTTTTCATAAATTATGTTTTTCTGAGATATTTTTTCTCTTATTTTGTATAGATTAGTATTTTTTTCTCTTTGTTTATCTTTTTCAGATTTTATCTTATTTTCTATGTCTTTCAATTTCGATTTAAGAGCATGTAAATCTAATTTATCTGTAACTTTCCCTCGATCCAAAACTATACTTAAATCCTGCCATCCTTTAATCATTGATTTCAGATATTTGCTTTTTTCTGATACTAAAGATTTCCAACCCTTTATAGTAACAGTATCTTTATCAATCTTATATAGATTATCAAAATCATTTTGAAGTTTATCTGAAAGATCTCTTATTTTTTCTGTGATTTCATTTTTTGTAGATTCTAATTGATCTAATCCTGTTTTTAAATTATCAACTTCTGTTCTTATTTTTTCCTCTTTTTTTATAGTATTTTCTTCATTATTTTTAAGATCAAGCAGAGTTGTGACTGTTAGTGATAACTCTTTCTCCCTTAATTGTTTTTCTAACTCTGAAAATCTTTGAGCAACCTCAGCTTGCTTCTTTAAAGGTTTTAGTTGTCTATTTACCTCAGATACTATATCCTTCAATCTAAAAATATTAACATCAGTCTTTTTTAATTTTCTAAAAGCTTTTTTCTTTCTTATTTCATATTTTGTAACACCACAAGCATCTTCAATAAGATACTTTTTTTCCCTGGGATGGCTGGTTAAAACATTATCAAGTTCACCCTGATTTATAATTGATTTAAATTGTTTGCCCAATCCAGCACTTGCAATAAGAGACTTTATATCAATAAGTCTACAAGGTACATCATTCAATAGATATAAATTGCTCTCATCTTTGGAAGCTTGACGTTGAATTGAAACTTCTTGAAAATCTAAAGGTAGAGTATTGTCTTCATTGTTTAGAACTAATCTAACAGTAGCAATATTAAGAGGAGACCTTGCAGAACTTCCCAGATAGATAACATCTTCCATGCTTATTCCTCTGAGTGATTTAGGACTTTGTTCTCCTAATACCCAGGAAATTGAATCAACAATATTGCTTTTCCCAGCTCCATTTGGACCAACTATTGCTGTAATTCCTGGATTAAAGATAATTTTGGTTTTTTCAGCAAATGATTTAAATCCGTATAGTGTAACTTCTTTTATAAACATGCTACAAGTCTTCCAACAATTAATATATCTATCTTTTAATAAGATTGCGGAGCCTTTTTCGAGGGAGATTACCACGACACCTCTGATGGCTTGCAATGAAAGATTATTATTTTATTTGTCTCCTCGACTTTTCCCCTCGCAATGACACATTGTTAAACATTATATTTTTTAGAAATTTTCATTAATGCCAATTTCGCTGCTTCTTGTTCAGCATCTTTCTTGCTATTACCCCATCCTTCACCAATTACTATTTTATTTAAAAAAGCTTTAGCCAAAAACATTTTGGCATGGTCAGGACCTTCTTCTTTTAAAATTTTATAACTTAACTTGCCAACCTTCTTTCGGGATAGAATCTCCTGTAATCTTGTTTTATAATCATCTAAAAAGGGTTTTCTTAATTCATCATCTATTTTTTTTGAGTATAGATTAATAACCCACTTTTTTGTCTTTCTAATACCTGAATCTAAATAAATAGCTCCTATTAGTGCCTCCATAGTATCAGCCAGTATTGAGTTCTTCTTCCTCCCTCCTGATTTATCCTCATTTTCTCCCAGAATGATTACCTTGCCTAAATCTATATCTTCTGCTAATTTAGCTAATGTATCAGCACTTACTAAATTTGACTTTATCTTTGCAAGTTCTCCTTCATTTTTTGTAGGAAATTTCTGACATAAATGAGAAATGATAATTAATGAAAGAACTGAATCTCCTAAAAACTCCAATCTTTCATTTGATTCTATATTTTCATCAATATCATGTAAATAGGAGCGATGAGTTAATGCTTTAATTAAAATTTCTTTATTTTTAAATACCAGCTTTTGAACTTTAGCCCAGTTTATTATTTGCTTTATATCCATTTATTCTATACTATAAAAAATTAAAAGAATTATTCAAACAGTTAGTCTATCACAAACACGCTAAGTTTTTAAAAATAATCAAATTCGTTTTAATATTTTCTCTCATCTTTTTTTAATAAAATAAAAGCTCTTAGTATTAAATAATTGCTAAAAGCTTTTAGTTAATAAAGTTATAAAATTATAGATTAAGTTGTAGACTGAATATAATTAATTACATCATTTACACTTAAAACTTTTTCTACATCCTCATCAGGTATTTCTAAATTGAATTCCTCCTCTATAGCCATAACCATCTCCACTATATCTAAAGAATCTGCACCAAAATCCTCTAAAAAATTTGATTCTAATGATATTTTATCCTCTTCAATATCTAAAATATCATTAATTACTTTTTTTAATTTTTTAAAAATTTCATCCTTATCCATATTACCTCCAAATTTTTTTTATTAATCCTATCTACTTGTGTTTAAGTTCCATTATAATCTTTTTTTATATTAGCTTTGTGGTATGTTTTCGAAGACATTTTCAGTCGAGAAAATATACCCAAAGCTTTTAATTTACATTTTTAAAATATAATTTAGTATTTTTCGCAGGCATTTTCAGCCAAGACATTATACCAAGAACTTCTATTTTAAATTTTTAGAGGTTCTTCGGTCACTATCGCTCCTTCAGACTCTGTCCTCGAACGTAGTGAAGGAATGAAAATATATTTTCATTATTAGCTTTGTGTTATGTTTTCGAAGACATTTTCAGTTAAAAAATACACCCAAAACTTTTATTAAGCTTTTATAGATAGAAAACAATATTTCCCTTTTTTAATTCTTTTGACGAGAAATATCCTATTTAGTTTCAAATAAATATATTAACTTATTGCCCAGTCTCTTTAAGATACTTTTTTATCTCACTTTTTAAATTGATTATCATATCACTATTTGTTACTTGTTTAGCAACTCTAATAGAATTTTTTATAGCTTTAGATTTTGATCTACTATGAGCTTTTATACAAATACCGTCTATCCCTACAAGTTGAAGACCACCATATTCTCTGTAATCAAATTTTTTCTTTAAACTTTCCAGTGAGGGTTTTAATAGATATGCACCTATCTTACTTACTGTATTAGTGAGAAAGGCATCTTTTAATTGATTAAATAGCATTTCTGCAGTTCCCTCCATAGATTTTATAACAACATTTCCTATAAAACCATCACAAACTACAACATGTGCTTTTCCATCTAATATTTGGTGACCCTCAATGTTTCCAATAAAATCTTCGATTGATTTGGAAATAAGCTCATATGACTCCTGGATAATGTGATTCCCTTTTGTACTTTCTTCTCCTATACTCAGTAAACCAATCTTGGGTTGAACATCCATTACCATATTTTTATATAAAATCTTCCCCATAACAGCAAATTGTAATAAATATATTGGCTTACAATCAACATTTAAACCTATATCAATCAACAGTACAGGATTCTTGACAGTAGGTATAAATGCAGCCAATGCAGGTCTTTTTACACCTTTTATCCTCCCAATATTTAAAATAGCTGAGGTCATAATTGCTCCTGTTGGTCCTGCAGAAATCATCCCATCTACCACTTTATCTCTTACCAGTGTTGTACAAATATTTATGGAACTCTGTTTTTTTCTTCTTACAGCTATTGCAGGACTTTCATCTTGTTCTATCTTTTGAGTAGCATTTAAAACTGATAACCTCTCCTTATCAAATATTTGTTTTGATAATAAACTGTTTATCCTTTCTTCTTCTCCAACAAGAATTATACTGAAATCTTTTTCTTCTAATGATAAAATTGCTCCTTCAACTATCTCTTCAGGAGCATAATCACCTCCCATGGCATCTACTGCAATTGTTGTTTTTTTTATTTCTATTTTGTCCACCTTTTAATTTTCCTTGCTATTTATATGCGACATTCTCTATCCGATTAATTTGAAAGCATTTTAAAGTGTTTTCGAAACCATGTCACAAATCTATAAATAAAAAAGTTTATTCGGTCATTACGAGAAGCTGGATTCCAGTTGTAATTACAATCAGATCCTGATTTGTTATCGTAAGTGTATAAAAAGCAATCTCATTTAGTATAAACTACTAAATCTCACTTAGTATAAACTGTGCAATACCACTAAAAATTAAATTAAATAACTTTTGGAAGATTTTAATATAGTTCCTTAACTGAAATGTCTTCTAAAATATGCTATGTACTTCTAAAAGTATAGATTCTATAAAGATATATATTTAGATATTAAGTGATTTTTTTAAACTATCAATTGAAACCTGCTCTGTAAGTATTTCTCTTAACCTATCTACTTTCTGAGGTTCACGTATTCGGAGATGTCCTACAATCTTCTCTGTTTTTTCAACTGTTGTAAGTGTGTCATAAGGTACTAATACCATAGGAACACCTAATTCCTCTGCTCTTCCCAGAACAATAGCACTTGGTTGAAAACCACCAGTTAAAACGAGGCACTTCGTTGAGGTTTCTAATGCTGCTAATTGAACATCAGCCCTATCTCCTCCAGTAATAACTGCTTTATTTGCTACTCTCCTAAAAAACTTCAATGCTTTTTCTTGACCCATAGCTCCAACCATAAATGCTTCAACAAGTTCATCTACAAAATCGTGAGCACATAATACTTCTCCATTAAGATTCATCGATAAATCTTTAACACTAACTGAGGAAAGCAGTTTATTTTCAATTACAGTACCAAAAACCGGGATATCATTTATATTTAAATAAGGGATTATATTCTCATCTATATATTCTATTTCATCCCTTGGAATCATGTTTATAATTACACCAAGGAAATGTCCTTTAAGTTGTTCTTTTGTGAATAGTATCTCATCAACCATTCCCCATTTATATTTTGTTGTTAAAATTACTTTTGAGGGAATCTCCTTACATATCTGGGGAACTGAAACTCCGAATGTCAAACCATTATTTAGACTTTGGGCTCCTTCCATTAAAATTAGATCTGTATCTTTAGACACCATTTTATGTGCTTCAACTATTTTATTCATTAAATTAGGTATTTCATCTCTTAAACCCTTGGTATATAATTCAGTAGTCAATATAATTGGTGAGTGATGAGATAAATTTTTACAAGTTCCCAAAACCTCACACATAAATTCAGTATCACCATCTATTACTGTATCCCTAACTTTTTTAGGATGTGTTCCAACAGGTTTAATGAAATTTAAGTTATATCCCTGATTTTTTAAAATTAATCCTAATCCAGCACAAATCGTGCTTTTACCTGAAAATTCTTCATTTGAAACTATATAACATGTAACCATTTAATCACCTTCCTAAAGAAATTCTTACATCTGTAGCTACAGACCCTTTTCCTTTATCGTAAACCATCAAAGGATTTATATCCATTTCTAAGATATTGGGAAAATCAGTTACCAACTGTGATAGTTTAAGTAATGAGTTTACTATTGAATCAATATCTGCTGATTTCTCTCCCCTTATTCCACGAAGAAGTGGAAAGGATTTTATTTCAGATATCATACCCCAGGCTTCACTCTCAGTTATAGGGGAAACTCTAAATGAAACATCCTTTAATGCTTCTACATATATTCCTCCCAATCCAAACATAAGTAATGGACCAAATTGAGGATCTTTGTTCATCCCCAATATTACCTCCCTTTTAGCGCTAATAAATTCTTGTAATATCACCCCCAATATTTTTGCATTTGGCATATATCTCTTTGCTTCCCATATTATACCATCAAAAGAATCTCTTAATTCCTTCTTATTCTTTACTCCAATCTTAACACCACCAACGTCAGTCTTATGTAATATATCTGGAGAAGCAACTTTTAAAACAAGTGGATAACCAATTCTTTCTGCTATCTCGGTTGCCTGATTAACATCCTTGGCAAGTTCTGTTTTTGGTACTCTTATACCATACACTTCTACAACCTCTCTTGCTTCTTCATCACCTAAAAATCTTCTATCTTCAGAAATAGCGGTTGCAAAGATTTTTTGAACTTTTTCCTTATCGACATCAAATTTCTTATAAATCTTCTCTGGACCAACTACATATTTTTGGTATTTATTCATTGCTGCTAAAGATGCGACAGCTCTTTCTGGAAAGTAATAGTTTGGTATTGAATTATCAATCAATATCTCTATACCTGCTTTTACATGATCTTTCCCCATAAAGCAGGCTATAACAGTTTTTTCTGTTCTCTTTGAAAGTTCAGCCAAACCTGTTGCGGTTTCTTTTATCTGGGTAGGAGCAGCTGGAACCAAAATTGCTATCAGTGAATCAACATTTTCATCACTGATAAGTAAATTCGCTGCTCTTAAATACCTATCTGCCAATGAATCCCCTAAAACATCAACTGGATTATAAACATTAGCTGCACTTGGTAAAAAACTCCTTAATCTATCAATTGTTTCTGAAGAAAATTGTGAAAGTATAATCCCATTTCTTTCACAAGCATCACTTGTCATTACTCCAGCTCCTCCAGCATTTGTAACT
>Ga0209121_10003871_pt1 | contig 14228 bp, 11 predicted proteins | sample Cruoilmetagenom3_FD_187292 | JGI IMG/M metagenome (GOLD analysis project Ga0209121, IMG submission 187292) | Oil polluted marine microbial communities from Coal Oil Point, Santa Barbara, California, USA - Sample 3 (SPAdes) (version 2) | ecosystem: Environmental > Aquatic > Marine > Oil seeps ...
GCACGTCGTAGAATTTCTTCTTCGCATGGTCGATTGCAGCGTTTGCAATATCAAGAGGCTTTTGATCCGCTGAAGACGGGAAGAAGTCTACGCCCACATCGCTTGCTAACGTTTCAAGTTGTTTTATCGCCGCAGGACGGTAAACGTCGGCAGACACAACCAATACTTTCTTCTTGTCACGCTCAGTCAGGAGCTTAGATAGCTTACCTACCGATGTGGTTTTACCCGCACCTTGTAGACCCGCCATTAAGATGACTGCTGGCGGTTGCGCTGCTAGATTAAGAGCTTCGTTAGACTCACCCATCACCGCTTCAAGTTCAGCTTGAACGATCTTAATGAATTCTTGACCCGGTGTTAGAGATTTAGATACCTCAACACCCACAGCGCCTTCTTTTACGCGCTTAACAAAATCACGGACAACTGGCAATGCAACGTCGGCTTCAAGTAGCGCCATACGTACTTCACGCAGCGTCTCTTTAATATTGTCTTCGGTCAGACGACCTTTACCGCTGATGTTCTTCAGCGTTTTGGATAGACGATCCGTTAAATTATCAAACATAGTTTTCTCTTCGCTCAAAACTGCGACTATTACTGTGAGTATACATTAGCGCGGATTAGAGTCATACCCGTTGTAGAGCGTTAATCATCCGTGCTTGTGATGTGAGACATTATTCACTTGGAATTGAATGAGGTTCACCATAGCCCCAAAGAGCGATGCGAGGTATAATTCACCAATTAGTAATCATTTAAATGGATACCATGGACAGTCTTATTGCGATCGCAGCAGCCTTTCTTTATATAATGGCGATTTCCACGATCATTCCAGGTCTCGTGCACCAAACAGGGATCCGTGTAAAAACGGTGCTTATCAGCGCATTACTTGCTCTAGTTTTTCATGCTTTGTTGCTTGGCGATTTGATTTTTAATGCCAGTGGCCAAAACCTAAGTATCTTGAACGTTGCTTCATTAATCAGTTTAATTATCTCTGTGGTAATGAGCGGTGCCATGCTCAAAACCCGTTTGTGGTTCATCTTGCCCGTTGTTTATAGCTTCGCTGCGTTGAATTTGATGGCGGCCACTTTTCTTCCAAGCACCTTCATCAAACATTTAGAGAACGATCCAAAACTGCTCGTACACATCTCTTTGGCGTTGTTCTCGTACGCAACGCTTACCATCGGTGCGCTATACGCCCTACAGCTCGCTTGGCTCGATCACAAACTTAAAAAGAAGAAAGCCCTAGTGATAAACCCTAACTTACCTCCTTTAATGATGGTGGAAAGGCAGCTTTTCAAGATCATTTTGATTGGTAATGGTTTATTAACGGGTACTTTATTGACTGGCCTTATCTTCGTACAAGATATGTTTGCTCAAGGAAAAGCACACAAGGCTGTATTGTCTTTTATCGCTTGGGTTATCTACTCCATCCTTTTGTGGGGTCACTACCAGAAAGGTTGGCGTGGACAAAAAGTGACTTGGTTCGCCTTAGCAGGTGCCAGCATGCTGACATTAGCCTACTTCGGTAGTCGCTTCGTTCAAGAAATAATCCTGAACTAATCTGTAAAATAAAGGCAAGGTCTCGTGTACCTTGCCTTTAATATATTGAGTGCAAGACATTCAATTGACATCTCGGCCATGTTCGGTCATAAATTAATCAAGATACACAAATAGGAAAAGAATAGTTTTGGACGACATATCAACGGGTATCTTATTTGCGCTACTCGCGTGTCTCATTGTAATTTCTGGTTATTTTTCTGGTTCCGAAACGGGCATGATGTCCTTGAACCGCTACCGTTTAAAGCACTTGGCCAATACGGGTCATAAAGGTGCGAAGCGTGTAGAAAAACTTCTGAACCGCCCAGACAGATTGATTGGCCTCATTCTCATCGGTAACAATCTCGTCAATATTCTAGCATCAGCGATCGCGACTATTCTAGGTATGCGCATCTACGGGGATATCGGTGTGGCTATCGCTACAGGTGTCCTGACTCTCGTGATCCTTGTGTTTGCCGAAGTCACCCCAAAAACCATCGCCTCTCTGTTTCCTGAACGTGTCTCTTACGCCAGCAGTATTCTATTGATGATACTGATGAAGGTACTGTCACCACTGGTGATTTTAGTGAACTTCATTACTAACGGGTTCATTCGTATCTTAGGAGTCAAAGCCAGTCACGATGCAACCGACCACTTAAGCTCAGAAGAGCTGAGAACCGTGGTAAATGAAGCGGGAAGCTTAATACCTCAGCGTCACCAAGATATGTTGGTCTCTATTCTAGATTTAGAGCACGTCACCGTGAATGACATCATGGTGCCACGTAATGAGATCACCGGCATCGACATCAATGATGATTGGAAATCAATCGTCCGCCAACTGACTCACTCACCTCATGGCCGTATCGTGTTATACCGCGATCAAATAGATGAAGTGGTTGGCATGCTGAGACTGCGAGAAGCTTATCGTTTGATGCTTGAAAAAAACGAGTTCAATAAAGAGACGCTGTTACGTGCTGCAGATGAGATCTATTTTATCCCTGAAGCGACACCACTCAACATTCAACTACTGAAATTCCAACGCAATAAACAGCGTATCGGTTTAATTGTTGATGAGTATGGCGATATTAATGGATTGGTTACACTAGAAGATATTCTTGAAGAGATCGTTGGTGAGTTCACGACTTCAATTACACCTAGCTTGTCGGAAGAAATCACTCCGCAAAGTGATGGGAGCTTCTTGATTGAAGGTAGCGCTAACATCAGAGACATAAACAAAGGCTTACAGTGGGCTCTGCCTACCGACGGTCCAAGAACGCTTAATGGTTTGATATTAGAGCACCTCGAAGATATTCCTGAGAGCCACTTAAGTGTTCAAGTTGCGAGTCACCCAATGGAAATCGTAGAACTTGAAGAGAACCGTATCAAACTGGTTCGCGTGTTCCCGCAGGTCGTGAATGGGTAATGATTGAGTGACCACTATCGGTTGAGAGCAATTGCTTACTCTCACGCTTAGATAAAAATAGATTGATAAACAAAAGAAGGCCCGGTTCATCGAACCGGGCCTTTTAATATCTAGCTAATTTAAAATAAATCTAAATGATTAGTCGATTTTAAGCTCTTGTAGCATAGACTCTGGCAACGCCAGTTCGTCATTTTTGTTTACAGAGATACCAGCTGAGATGATCGCATTGGCAATCTCTTTCGCTTCATCCAAAGAATGCATTGCCGCAGTACCACATTGGTATTCGTTCAACTCAGGAATTTTATTTTGATTCTCAACTTTCAGCACATCTTGCATTGCTGCCAACCAGCCGTCCGCTACCTGTTGCTCTGTAGGTGTACCAATTAGGCTCATGTAGAAACCAGTACGACAACCCATCGGTGAAATGTCGATAATCTCTACATCTGAACCGTTCAGTTGATTACGCATGAATCCAGCATATAAGTGCTCAAGCGTGTGGATACCTTTCTCAGATAGGATATCTTTGTTTGGCGCAGTAAAACGCAGGTCAAACACAGTGATGGTATCCCCTTTCGGGGTTTGCATTGTTTTAGCAACACGAACGGCTGGTGCGTTCATGCGTGTGTGATCAACAGTGAAACTATCTAATAAAGGCATTGCTCTTCTCCATGACGGTTGGCTTTAGAAAAACCAACTTCGATTGTCTTCCAGTTCTTTGCGGCACTGTTTAAGTTGCCAGCCATAATCTTTTGCTTGTTGTTCTACTTTGCGAGCCACCTTAATTAAAGATGGTTTGCTGTTGTATGATTTACGCTTATAACCACCACGCCCTTCATGATAAGCCAGGTATTGGTTATAAGGATCCCACAAAGAAATTCCAAGCTGACGGCGCGTCTCGTTGGTGTACCAACCAATGAACATCAATGCATCATCGAAGTTGGTTCTTGAGCCACCGTTATTGGTCGCTTTTTGGAAATCTTCCCAAGCAGGATCTTGAGCTTGCGCATAACCGTAGGCACTACTTACACGCCCCCAAGGAATGAAGCCCAGAATATAATCTTTTGGTGGGCGCGCATCATGACGAAAGCTACTTTCTTGTTTCACAAAAGCCATCGCTACGTTGATTGGTGTGCCCCACTTTTCTTGCATATCCAAGGCATCTTCATACCACGATGGGTGTTCTCTGAAGATGCTACACAGATTATCTTGCTGTTTAGGCGGTGGCGTTGCACAGCCAACCAACAGGCTAGAGACAACACCAACAGTGATGACAGGTAACCATTTACCACTCGCATGAGTAGGCTGACCTAATAAGGCTTGCTTCCTTTCCACCAAAGTCTCGCTATGCTTTTAAATACGAAAAATAATCCGCTAAGAAGCTATCAAAGTCTTGAGTGCTAGCTTCTTCACTTTGTTGCTGAGCAATCATAGAGCGTTGAACTTCCGCTTCCATCAACTCAGCTGAATACACTTTGTACTGGTGCGCTTTATGTTGCTGAGCGTAAGTTTTTCCTAACGCACAACCTACATTACCCAAACCACCTAATTTTTTGGTTTCTTCAAGCAACTGACCTGAAATAGTCAGCTCTGGATTATCAATCCAAGTTTCAAGCGTATCGCAAGTTTCTTGGTAAGCGCGGCCACCTTGCTCTGCATCCATCATTTCAGCAATAGAACGCAAATCTTTGAATACACGCTTAGCCCAGTCTTGTAATGATAGTCTCTCGCCGTCACAACCAATTTTCAGTTCTAAACCAACCTGACGACCTTCTAAGATTACCTTGTTCCAGTTATCTCGCCAGCATTCCAACTCACAATTATCCATCTCAGCAGAGTCTGTTAACACGCTCCACGTTAGGAACAGGTCAAGGAAACGAACCTGCTGCTCATTGATACCAACTGAACTGAATGGGTTTACATCTAAAGAACGAACTTCTATGTACTCAACACCACTGCGAGCCAATGCTTCAGACGGCTTCTCACCGTTTTTCGCTACGCGCTTAGGGCGAATTGGCGCATACAGCTCATTCTCAATTTGAAGAACGTTAGTATTAAGTTGACGATATTCACCATCAACCTTGGTACCAATCTCAGCAAACTCTTCTGATGGTGTACGAATCGCTTCATTCAAACCTTCGAGGTACTGACCTAGGCTGTTGAAACCAATTTTCAATACACTTTGAGCGCTGTTAGTGTAGCCAAGATCACTCAGGCGAAGTGCCGTTGCTTTTGGCAGGTATAGTGTCTCACCAATTTTTTCAAAAGGTAGGTTTGTTTCTCTTCCTTTAATGAAAGAAGGGCACAATGCCGGTGAAGCACCAAAGAAATATGGGATTAACCAACCAAAACGGTAGTAATTACGAATCAAACCAAAGTACGCATCTGACTTAGCTTCACAACGCGCTTCTTCTGTTTGCTCACCAAACAAGCTATCCCAGAAACTTTCAGGGAAAGAGAAGTTAAAATGAACACCTGAAATGATTTGCATCAGACTACCGTAGCGGCGCTTTAAGCCTTCACGATATAGCGTCTTCATTTTTCCGTTGTTAGAGGTGCCGTATTGCGCCAGCTGAATGTCATCTTCACTCCCTACGTAACAAGGCATTGAAAGCGGCCACATTTTCTCGCCATCTAACTTGGTTTGTGTGAAATGATGGATATCAGATAACTGATTCAAAAGAGTCGGAACGTCGTTAGAAACAGGCGTAATAAACTCCAGTAGCGACTCGGAAAAATCGGTCGTTACCCATCCGTTCATCAACGCAGATCCCAAAGCCTTTGGGTGCGGCCCAGTAGCAAGATGCCCATCTTCCGTGTAGCGTAACGTTTCCCTTTCAACACCACGACCAAATTGAGAGAAGGTCTTAGGGTTGGTTGCAACTTGCTTTAGTCGCGCAGCAAAATCAGTCAAAATTCAGTTCACTTATCTTATATCGTTCTGATTAGAACTATCATAAATTAGGTTGGAGGAGAAAAGTAGAGTCTATTCCCTCCCCCTTTAATGTGTACTCTAACGAATGATTTCAAGCTCTTCTATTGGAATATCTAACTTTTCTAATTGAGGACGAAGCGAAGTCGCATCGCCAACAACAATTATTTGATAATCATTCGGGTCAAACCATTTCTTCGATAGCTCGTTTAACGTCTCTTTTGAGACGGTTTCAACTATCTGATTACGTTGTTGTAGGTAATCTTCATCTAGGCTCAATGCGACAATATTACTCAACAAACCAGCCTTTTGACTTGGTGTTTCGTATTTAAGCGCATCTTGTTGACCGACGGCAAGGCGCATAAATTTCACCTCTTCGTCAGTTAATCCACTCTGACTAAACTCATTCAGTTCATTAATAAACTCTTGAATCGATGGAACCGTCGCATTGGCTCTCACTTGAGCACTAAATACTACGGCACCGGTTTCTCGAGTACTCGCGAAGTAACCGCTTGCACCGTAAGTGTACGCCTTGTCTTCACGTAAGTTTTGGTTAATGCGGCTATTGAAGTTACCGGCCAAGTTAAAGTTGGCTAGCTGGCTCAAATACAACTCACCAGTCGCGTCGAAAGGTAAACCTTTACGCACTAAACGAACGATGCTCTGTGGTGCTCCTGGCTTATCCACTAAGTACAAACGTTGCCCTGAAAGCTCTTTGATGATCTGAGGACGCGTTAGTGGTGCCGCATCGCCTTGCCATTGTTCGAAGAATTGAAGCTGCTTGCTGGCCTCTTTCTTCGAGATGTCGCCTACAATAACAATATTAGCCCCCTCAGGAGTATAGTGCTGACTGTAAAACAGTTTTACATCGTCTAAGGTTAACGATTCTAAAGAGGCCTTAGTACCATCACTAGCTCGACCAAAGATGCTGTTGCCAAACAAAACTTCACGTGTGGCTTGAGAAGCCATCCAGCTTGGTTGTTGATGCTGATAAACCACCCCTTCTAACATCTGTTTCTTAACGCGTTCGAAATCTTGCTCATCAAACTTAGGCTTAAATAGAACCTCTTCTGCTATTGCTAAGGTTTGAGGCAAATTTTTCTCTAACGTTGAGATAGAAATATCCGTGGTATAGCTGCCCGCGTTTATGCTAACGCTACTGCCCAATTTATCTAAGGTTGCTTGTAACTCTTCAACCGTTCGTTGAGTCGAGCCTTCTTCCATCATCGCTGCGGTTAGGTTTGCTAGGCCTTCTTGACCTTGACGAACATAACGCTCACCAGCAGGAAGCTGAATTTGTAGCTGTACTGTCGGTGTTTCATTGGTCTCGGTACCAATCAAGTCAGTACCGTTTGCAAAGTGCATGCGATAAAGATCAGGCATAGTTGCTTCAACACCAAAGTTCACTTCAGGCATCACACTGCGATCAAAAGTATTCGGTGCTTTTCTGATATCAAGCTGATCTTCCGTTACCTTGCTGTATTCAGGCAGAGTACGATCGGGGGTAGTGAAAGTGGCTTCACGAACCGCTAAATCGAGCTGTTTTTTCGGAACGACACTCAACGTCACCTTATGCTTACCCTCGATAAAATCTTGATAAGCTTTGCTAACACTTTCAGGCGTAACCGCTCGAATTTGATCTAACTGCGATTCAATACGATCCGGTTGGCCATAGAAAGTTTGATTAGAAGCGAGTTGTGACACCTTGCCTTTGACACTTTGCAGCGCAAAAACCGCATCCGCTTCAGCCATACCAGTAATTTGGTCTAAACGCTCTTGTTCAACACCCTCTTTAGAAAATTGTTCTAAGGTATCCATCAATTCTTTATTAAGAACCGTCAAATCACCTTTTTTACCCGAGTTGCCCATCGCATAAACATACATAGTACAAGCGAGTTCAGCACAATCATGGAAAGATCCTGCGCTTACTGCTTTTTGTGTTTTTACTAGGTTTTGATACAGGTAACTGTTGGTACCAGAACCCAATACGTTAGACAAAGCATTTATTGACGCTTGTGTTTCTTCACCGCGATAAGTAGTCGGCCAGCCGACAAGCACCATCGGCTGACGAATATTATCTTCTAGGGTGATGTATTTATCTTCTTTTAGTATCGCTGGTTGCTTCTCTGCAGCCTTAACTTCCGGGCCTCTAGGGATAGGACCAAAATACTTGTTAATCCACTCTAGCGTGTCATCAACATCGATATCACCACCAATCGTCAATACTGCATTATTTGGACCATACCAACGTAAGAAGAAAGCCTTAAGATCATTCACATCAACGCGGTCTAGATCTTCAACATAACCAATTGGTTGCCACGAATATGGGTGGCCTTCAGGGTAAAGAGCTTCACCCATTCGTTCCCACATTAAACCGTAAGGGCGGTTTTCATAACTCTGAGCTCGTTCGTTTTTAACCGTGCCTCTTTGAACCTCAAATTTCTTTTGAGAAACCGCGTCCAATAGGAAACCCATTCGGTCTGATTCTAACCACAACATTTTCTCAAGTTGGTTAGAAGGAACCGTTTCAAAGTAATTGGTACGATCGCGGTTAGTAGTGCCGTTTAGCGAACCACCCGCTTCGGTAATAATCTTAAAGTGTTGCTGGTCACCGACGTTCTCAGAGCCTTGGAACATCATGTGTTCAAAGAAGTGTGCAAAGCCCGACTTCCCAATCTGTTCACGAGCAGAACCGACGTGATAAGTCACATCGACATGCACCAATGGATCAGAATCATCAGGGGAAAGAATAACAGTTAGACCATTCTCAAGTTGATACTTAGTATAAGGGATCACAACTTTATCTTTGGAAGGTTTAACTTCTTCTAATAAAGTGACGCCTTCCGGTAATGAAGAAAAGAAGGGTGTTGAGCTAGGTACATTGTAAGAACAGCCTACGATGGCGATAAGAGAAAATGTACCAAGTAAAACCTTTTTCATAGGTTCTCCTTAGAAAAAACCGAAGTAAATAGCAGCTAGTAAGCTATAGCGAGCGGCCTTGCCAATTGCTATCAAGATAACGCTAGGGATGAATTTCATTCTTAGCCAACCCGCAGCAAGACACAACGGATCACCAATGATCGGTAACCAACTAAACAACAGAGTCCAATAACCATAGCGGCTCAGCCAAGCCATAGCCTTATGACCATGTTTTTCAGATTCAGTTCGGTTAGGCAACCACAAACCAATCCAATAATTGGTCAAGCCGCCTAAGGTATTGCCAAGTGTCGCCAAAAGGATAATCGATGATGTTGAGAACTGATCTAAGCTCAAGGCAGCCACAAGGCTTGCTTCTGAACCGCCGGGTAACAATGTGGCACTCAAAAAGCCACTGATGAAGAGTACCCATAGCGCTGAATCTGAAAACCACAACGCTATATTTTCAAAAAGAGAATTGAAAAACTCTAGCACTGCATATCAACCTTCTTGCATTTTAAGTAGTACCTTGCCTCTGGTGTGTCCGGTTTCAACCTGTAGGTGAGCCGACTGCGCTTCGTCTAACGGGTAAATACCTTGAATTTCTGTTTTGAGCAATCCAACGCTAACCATGTAAAGCATGGTATCCATTTGCTCTGGGTTTGGCTCAACCAGCATACCTGATGCAGTAAAGCCTAATAATGTTGCTTTTTCGCAAATCAATTCAGCAGATAAAGTTGGGACTGTCACAACTCTTGCACCATCTTTTAAGCACTTCAGTGCATCAAGAGCGGTGTCTCCACCGACAAGATCGATCAAAACATCAACATCAGAGACTCGTTCAGATGCCGGAGCAAATTTATAGTTGATCGCATGAGCCCCTAATGTCGCTAGGTAATCAAGGTTGGATTCACTACAAGTTGTGTAGACTTCAGCTTTTGCCGCCACAGCGATTTGAACCGCTAGGTGACCAACGCCGCCTGCCCCCGCCAGAATGAGTACGCGATCGCCCTCTTTCACTTCAGCTTTGTTTAATGCTTGTGCTGCTGTTTGGCTAGCGAGTGGCAGTGCAGCTGCCGCTTCTAGCGTAACTGAATCAGGTACCATGCTTAAGGCTGCTTCTGGAACACACACATACTGGCTGTAGCCGCCACCTTGCAGTGGGAAACCAATAAAGCCAGCTACATTATCGCCAATAGCAAAGCGCTCAGTCTGATCGCCTACCGTGACGATTTGCCCTGAAATGTCGTAACCAGGAACCCAAGGAAGGTTCTCTTTGTTCTGCGCCGCGGCCCAACCGAGGCCTGCACGAGTTTTAACATCAATCGGATTAATGCCCGAAAAAGAAACTTTAACCACCACTTCTCCAGCTTTAGGCTCAGGAATAGCACGGGTTTGAATACTAAGGTTTTCGACGCCGCCGAATTGAGTAATCGCTATCTGTTTATTTTCCATTTCCACATTTCCTTGATTGATAAAGCCCTAGTGAGCAAACACCCTAATTGATAAAAAGAAAGGGATGCGAAAGCATCCCTTTGACTATAAACCATTTAATAAGGCTAAGTTAACCGCTCATTCGTAAATTGACGACCAATTAACGTAACGATACATGACCTAGTATTTTATTAGCCTACTAGCGCTAATAAAATACCCGCAGCAACCGCACTACCAAGTACACCAGCCACGTTAGGTCCCATTGCATGCATTAACAAGAAGTTCTGAGGGTTTGCCTCAAGTCCAACCTTGTTCACAACACGAGCCGCCATCGGAACGGCTGATACACCAGCTGCACCAATAAGTGGGTTAATGTCTTCTTTCGAGAAGCGGTTAAGCACCTTCGCCATCAAGACACCACCGGCCGTACCAATACTGAACGCCACGGCACCTAAACCGAGAATACCAAGCGTCTCTAAGTTCAAGAACGTATCTGCTTGAAGCTTAGAACCAACGCCTAGACCTAGGAAAATAGTCACGATGTTAATCAGTTCATTTTGGGCTGTTTTTGAAAGACGATCCACTACACCAGCTTCACGCATTAAGTTACCCAAACAGAACATACCTACGAGAGGTGTTGCTGAAGGTAGGAACAAAATCGTCATCAATAGCACAGCCAGCGGGAAAAGAATTTTCTCTGCTTTGCTAACATGACGAAGTTGAGCCATCTTAATCTTACGTTCTTCCGGTGACGTTAACGCTTTCATAATTGGAGGCTGAATAATAGGAACCAAAGCCATGTAGCTATATGCCGCTACGGCGATTGCGCCTAATAGATCAGGAGATAACTTACTCGCCAAGAAGATCGCAGTTGGGCCGTCGGCACCACCAATGATCGCAATTGACGAAGCATCTGCCATCGAGAACTCCATTCCAGGAACATAATTCAGCAAGATTGCACCAAATAATGTTGCAAAGATACCAAACTGAGCAGCAGCGCCTAGCCACAATGTTTTAGGGTTCGCAATTAACGCACCGAAGTCCGTCATAGCACCAACACCCATAAAGATTAGTAGTGGAAAAATACCCGTCTCAATACCTACGTAGTAGACGTAGTAAAGCAAACCACCAGGCTCAGTAAATCCAGCATTTGGAATGTTTGCTAATACTGCACCAAAACCAATCGGTAACAACAATAAAGGTTCAAACCCTTTTCGAATAGCCAAAAACAACAATAAGCAACCAACCAGCATCATACAGATTTGGCCGAACTCAAAGTTAGCAATTCCTGTTTCAGACCATAAGGTCATCAATCCTTCCATGGTACTCCCTTACGCCAAGCTTAGTAGTGGAGCGCCTACAGTAACTGCATCGCCTTCTTTAACATTCAATTCTTGAACGATACCACCACGAGCAGCACGAACTTCCGTTTCCATCTTCATCGCTTCCAAGATAAGCAGAACATCGCCTTCAGCAACCTCCGCACCCGGTTGAACGATAACTTTAAAGATGTTGCCCGCCAATGGCGCAGGTACGGATTCCGCATCAGACGCTGCCACTGGTGCCGTTTGAGTCGCTTGAGCCGGTTTTGCCGATGGTGTTACTGATGTAAGTTCACCTTGTGGGCCAACTTCAACATCATAAACTTGACCATCAACCTTCACGCTATAGCTTTCAATACCACCAGAAGCTTGTACAGGAGCTGCTGCAACTGGAGACGCTGTTTCTAGTGTTGGCGCAGGCTCAAATGCTTCAGGGTTATGACGATTTTTAAGGAACTTAAGACCTACTTGTGGGAACAATGCGTAAGTAAGAACATCATCAACCGTGTCTTCAGCTAATGAAATACCGTCTGATTTTGCTTTTTCTAAAAGCTCTGTCGTTAGCGTATCCATCTCTGATTTAAGTAAATCAGCAGGGCGACAAGTGATTGGCTCAGCACCATCGAGAACTTTAGCTTGCAGTTCAGTATCAACTTCAGCAGGAGCTTGACCGTATTCACCTTTCAGTAGACCAGCCGTCTCTTTAGTGATGCTCTTATAGCGTTCACCCGTTAGCACATTGATAACCGCTTGAGTACCGACAATCTGAGAAGTTGGAGTTACCAAAGGAATGTACCCAAGCTCTTTGCGTACGCGTGGTATCTCTTCCAGTACCTCATCCATACGATCGGCCGCACCTTGCTCTTTCAGCTGGCCTTCCATATTCGTTAGCATGCCACCAGGAACTTGAGCAATTAAAATACGAGAATCCACACCTTTTAACTGACCTTCCCATTTTGCGTACTTTTTACGTACATCACGGAAATAAGATGCAATAGGCTCAATCTGATCAAGTTTAAGGTTAGTATCGCGCTCAGTACCCTCTAACATCGCCACAACAGTTTCAGTTGGCGTGTGACCGTAGGTACAGCTCATTGAAGAAATAGCGGTGTCTAGAATATCGATTCCCGCTTCAACGGCTTTAACCGCGGTTGCTGTCGATAGACCTGTTGTTGCGTGGCTATGTAGCGCTAGAGGCACGTCACAAGACGCTTTGATACGAGTAATCAGCTCTTCAGCTTCATACGGCTTCAATAAGCCGGACATATCTTTAATACATAGAGAGTGACACCCTAAATCCTCTAAGCGTTTAGCCAAATCAACCCAAGTATCTGAGTTGTGAACCGGACTGGTTGTATAAGACAAAGTACCTTGAGCGTGACCACCAACGTCGATCGTTGCTTTCACTGCTGTTTCAAAGTTACGTACATCATTCATCGCATCAAAGATACGGAAAACATCCATACCATTCTGGTGTGCACGTTCAACAAATTTTTCGACTACATCATCCGCGTAGTGACGGTAACCCAGCAGGTTTTGACCACGCAGTAGCATCTGCATTGGTGTGTTTGGCATCGCTTTTTTCAGTTCACGCAAGCGCTCCCATGGATCCTCTCCAAGAAAACGGATACACGAATCAAACGTCGCTCCGCCCCAAGTCTCTAATGACCAGTAACCGACTTTATCCAGTTCTGCCGCAATTGGCAGCATATCTTCGATACGCATACGAGTAGCAAATAGTGACTGGTGCGCGTCACGAAGTACCACATCTGTGATAGCTAGTGGTTTAGACATGCTCATAAACTCCTTTTTAATCCTTTAAATGCTACTTAGCAGTAGACGCACGGTATTGATGAACCGCGGCCGAAATTGCTGCCACAACTTGTGGACTAACAGCTGAAGGGTTTGATTGTGATTTTTTAATTTTTTTAGGTGCTGCGATCGGTTCAGGTACTTCTTCTGGTACCAGTTTTGACATCAACCGAACGAGGTAAACTAGAATAGTTAGGAAAATAAAGACAACGGACATACCCGTTATCATTAGAGTTGCCGCATCTCCTAGCAGGCTTCCAATATTAGTCATGTTGCTTCCTTTCTTCGTCATCCTGACATGTGCGCAGGATTTCAGCGAATAGTTATCCCGACCCATGGATTATCTCGATTGCTAAAAGTTTGTCAATTTTGTTTAAGGTTCTGTTACGGATAACGCACACATCAGGTTAATTATTCGCCTATCAGATCACATAAATCTGTTAAATACGTCATTTTTAGATATTTAAACTGTGACTTAAACGGGGCTCTTCTGAGAAATGATATGAGAAAGGTAGAATAAGAAGGAAGCACTCAAGAACTACTTAAAATACAATAAGTTAAATAATCATTAAATTTAACATTACAGCAACAATTTTATGGCAAGTATAAAAAAAGCCTCGCATAAACGAGGCTTTTTTTAATAATGTGGCGCGCTCTGGAGGATTCGAACCTCCGACCGCCTGGTTCGTAGCCAGGTACTCTATCCAGCTGAGCTAAGAGCGCACGGTTTTAATATCAATTTATTGTTAGTAACAACATATCAATATAAGGATTTCATTCTCATAAGAAAGAAGCCCTAAAGAGTGGCGCGTCCTGGAGGATTCGAACCTCCGACCGCCTGGTTCGTAGCCAGGTACTCTAT
>Ga0209121_10003875_pt1 | contig 14206 bp, 8 predicted proteins | sample Cruoilmetagenom3_FD_187292 | JGI IMG/M metagenome (GOLD analysis project Ga0209121, IMG submission 187292) | Oil polluted marine microbial communities from Coal Oil Point, Santa Barbara, California, USA - Sample 3 (SPAdes) (version 2) | ecosystem: Environmental > Aquatic > Marine > Oil seeps ...
AATCCTTTTGAACAATGAAAGATGATTTAGAAGCAAAAAATATTGAAACAAAGACACCATGAACAAAGGTAAAGAGTCCATAATGGGCTAAGAAAAAGACTGCTAAAAATTTAGAAATAAGATGAGGGTTCTCTTCAGAGAACTGCTTCATTGTTCCCCCATCCCATGGTATCCCTAATCTTCTTGCTTCACTGTATTCACTTCCCAAAGCCAAAACAATTCTTGATTTATCTGGATCAGTTGAATTCCCCTGCGCTAAAAATATTCTAAAAAAATTAAAGATTCCAATTACAATATTTTCGACCCAGTAAAGAAAAACAATATCATACGGATTCCAACCCCAAAATAGTACACCTGCCATGGGAATTAGATTAACTAGGATAAGAAGTATTGCAGAAGGTAATTTTACTACACTAAGTAGAAAATTAATTGAAAATATTCTAGATAAAAGTTCTCCTAATCTTTTTAGAAAATTTGTCATATATGAAATCTTAACAAATAGTAATAAAAATTAGTAGATTACATTAATGTACTTCCGCCTTTCTCTCTTTTATATAATCACCCCATGCCTGTATAAAATCCAAAACAGCAACAAGTGGTATCTCTACAACGAAATTAGAAAAAGCTGCTACTATATTGTATTCCTTCCAAGTCCTTGATAGAAAAGAACCAACCCTGGCAACCGGTGTAGTGAAAGCATCTATAAGAAAACCCCTAAAATTCCCATCTTCACCAATAGTTAATTCCTTAGATTTATTTCTTACAACAACTGCAGCATAGACAGTTAAAGCAATAGTAAATGTATCATACACAACTGATGTTATAGGAAGTTGGGCGATATAAAAGACATAACCAATAAGAACAAAGAGAGAGATTGCCATAAGAGAGTACAGGACATGCATAAAAATCTGTACTGGGGTATTCCTCTTCTCTCTAATATCAATCTCATATTCCTCTTCTCCTTCATTTTGGTACAGGAAACTTAGGGATGCTTTTATTACCCTTTCTAGGTTCTCTTTCTTTGGAGGTTTAATAATAATTACCATACAAAACATAACGAAGGTAGGAAGCAAAAAGTCAACAATAGCTGCTACTAGATTAAACTCCTCATAAAAAAGTTTTGCTAAAGGAACTTCAAAAAGATAAAAAGTTACCCAGTTTGAGATGAAAACAGATAGAGTTGAAAATATGGCAGAATTTACTAATCTTGTCTTTAAGGTCTTGCGTCTTTTGTCATAAGCTTCTGTTAGTAGCTTTTTATACTCCTCTTTATCTTCTAACTTATCAATCATCGTTTCTGGATTCTCTTTTAGTGTCTCTAATACATCGTCAAACAGAGTAAATACTGTATCGATTTCCGCCGCAATATAATCAAACTTTCTATTAATTGGTCTATTTATCTCCTTATAGCTCTCCCTCTCTATCTTTGGAATTTGTTTTGAAATCTTCTTCATCTCTTTCTCATCTGGCTCTTGCCAATTCGGATATGTGGATTTTAGTAATTTATAGATAATATAATTATCATCTAGGTGATATAATTTTCTTTGTGTGGAAATCATCACCAATTCGAATTTTTGCTTCTTTGATAAAGAATTTTTTGGGGAGACTGAAATCCTCTTGCTTAAAATAGCTGCCATAGCAGTCATAACACCCAACTCTTTAGCAGGTCTTGTCAATATCTCTTCTATCTCACAAGCCGCTATTTCTAAAATAAAAGTAGAGATATTATTTTTTCTCTTTACATTAAGATCTTTGTGTGAATTATATATATCATCTAAAAAGAAAAGATATTTATAAAGGGTATCTGATACTACATCTACTCTAGTTTTTGGAATCTTATGATTAGGAAGATGTCCACCTCTAATAAGTTCTTCTGTGATGGTTTGTGCTAGACCATTTGAATCGAAATTCTTCATCTTAAATCCAACCATCTTAGGAAAAAGAATCCTCTTCAGAATCCTCTCAATAGCCCCCCTTCTAAGGGCATTATCCTCTTTCCAATCAATAATTTTTCTAATCTTTTCATAGAATCTCGCTATACCAGAAGCAATCTCATCAACATGTATAACCGTTCTCGATTGTTTTGATCTTTCTAACTCTTTGGAGTACAGTTGTGCCATCAGAAGTATCTCCCTATTTAGGGGACTCTTCTCCTTTTTAATAGTTGTCTTCTTAGAACTCCCTTTCATTTTTTTCATCTCTAAATATACAGTCCCAGCATTATACAGCAAGGGGACTCCTAGTTCATCTCCATCCGTTTCTAATACATTAAACAATTTTTAATTATTGATATATACTTTATAAATATGTTTAACAACTGTAGTTTTAAAAGACGACCAACACGAGTAGAGATCTCTTTTCCCGCTTTAGAAAATAATGTCTCCCTCATAAAAAGCATTATTGGAAATAGAAAGATTATGGGGATTGTTAAAGCCAATGCATATGGGCACGGATTAGTTGAAATCTCAAGACAGTTAGAAAAATTAGGAATTGAGTATCTAGGGGTAGCTTACATCGAAGAAGCAGTATATCTCAGAAAAAAAGATATTAAGATCCCTATCTTAGTGCTAGGCGCTATAGATAACTCTCAAATACCCATTTTTATCAAAAATGATGTAAATATTACTGGCTCATCTATAGAGAAATTGGAAAAAATTTCAGAGGTAGCTTCAAAAATGGGTAAGAAAGCTAAAGTACATCTTAAAATTGACACAGGCATGGGAAGAATCGGAGTTCAGTGGGATAGGAAAGAAGAATTCCTCAAAAAGGCATACTCACTAAAAAACATTGAAATAGTTGGAATATTCTCTCACTTCGCAGACTCACCAATGGATATACAGTTTACAAAACAACAGTTAGAAAGATTTCAATCTGTATTAGGATACATTGAAAAGAATTTTCATAGACCAGAGATAGTCCATATGGCCAATACTGGTGCACTATCTAACTCTTTTGAAGAGTCCTTCTTTGATATGGTAAGACCTGGCCTTCTAATCTATGGATATTCCCAAAATCCTAAGATACAAAAACTTCTTGAACCTGTTATGAGCTTTAAAACTAAGATCTCATACTTTAAGGTTTTAGGAAAAGATTCTTCTGTAGGATATGATAGAAAATACTACACTAAAGAACAGACTCGAATAGTTACACTCCCCGTAGGATATGCTGATGGATATCCTAGAAGTCTAAGTAACAAAGGCTTCGTATATCTAAGAGAAAAGAGGTACCCTGTTATCGGAAATGTCTGTATGGATCAGGTAATGGTAAATATTGGAAAAGAGGGAGAAGCGTATGTAGGGGATGATGTTGAGCTATGGGGAGAGAATATTTCACTACACGAGATATCAAAACAATCTAATAGATGCTTGTGGGAATTACTCTCAGGTATTAGTGAAAGAGTTCCAAGAATATACAAGAATAAATAGGATATATAAATTTTAAAATAAAGTTAAAATGGTAAGTAATAAACAGAGTCAGGTAGCAAAGAAGAATATTAAGAAAGCCCAGAAGAAATGGAAATCCATGACCTCTCGCCAAAGAGCAATAGCACAACCAGAGGGGAGAAAGAGGGCGAAGCCAGGAAGTAAAGGACAAGGAGAGTTCTACAGAATAGTTGTTAGAGATAAGAATCAGTTTACCTCTTTCAAAACGCATGATGTAGGAGAGAAAGGGGGAATAGAAAGAATCGCTGGAAGGAGAAAAAGTGGTTCTTGGGATACTCAAGCTTGGCTTGTCTCAAAAGATATGGCTAGAAAAGAAGGAAATACTTTAAAAACAGAAAATAAATATGTTAGAGATGTACTAAATCAATTAGGCTCAAAACCTAAACATACAAAAGGAGATATCTTTGAAGCTAAGCCAAGACCTAATGTACCAGAGAGTGAGAAGCCCACAAAGGCACAAAAAAAAGCCCAAAAAGAGAATATTAGAAAAGCTCAGAAGGCTCGTTGGAATTAGATAACCATATCGTCACAATAAAAAGAATTGGGTTAAGGTTAACCAGAGACTCTAACTTTTCGTTACTAACTCTATCTGAGAGCTCCCTTAGCAAGCCATAGTTATATCGAAAGATTCAACTCCATTTTTAATCCGATACCCTTTAACTGTAAGAAAATTTCTCCCAAAGAAACTTCTACTCTATTCTATCTTTCAGTTTTTGGACTTACCTGATTTTTTATACACACAGACATATTAGATACCATAGTATGGTCCTACTTCTGGAAAAGATAAAATGCCCCAAAAATTCCCCTTGACTTATTATCCTTTAATGATAGAATCCTGAGAATGTCCAAAAGAAAACTATTAAGAATCAACTACAAGGAATATGAAAAACCCAAATTTCTAAGATTACTTACAGTCCTTTTGCTCAGAGCATACATACATATTCTTTTAAAATTTAGAATAAGTGGAATAACTCATTTACCCAAAGGTCCTAAAATATTTGCAATTAATCACCCTACTGCCACAGATCCTTTCATCATAGGAAGTATATTTCCAAATGCTAGTATATTAATAACAAAAGAAGCCTTTGATTCTAGATTCAGTAATTGGTTACTAAAAAGTTTGGGTCACATCCCAGTCGATAGAAAAAATGGCAAAGCGGCATATGATGAAGCCAGAAATATCCTTTTAAAAAGCAAGGATATAATAATATTTCCAGAGGGAGGATTTAGTAAAAACCTCCTTACAATGAAAGAGATAAAAACAGGGCTAGCACGATTAGCACTTGAAACTAGAGCTACTATAGTACCAATCGGGGTTAGTCTTAAAAAGAGAGGACTTCTTCAATGGAAAATGAGAAATAGGAAGGGACAACAGTATACAGCAAAATGGTATATATTCAGTAAATACTTTGTCAATATTGGGAAGAGTATAAAACTAAAAGGTAGTCATTCAAACAGAAAACATGTACACAGAAAGAGCATTTACCTCAAGGAGGAAATTCAAAAGTTAAGTAGAAAGTATTTTTACAAACCAGAGATATTTAAAAAGTAATCCCCTATTCGTATCTAAGAGCCTTTACAGGATTTAATCTTGCTGCTTTCATGGCAGGATATATTCCAGCGATTATTCCAATGACTATGCTACCAATTGTAATATATACAGAATTCAGAGGTTGAAAATAGAAAAATCTCCCTATTGCACTAAAGCCCTGCTCCTGTAAGGCATCAACTATAAAGGGGTCTGCTACTCGCATTAAAGCATATGTAATACCCAATCCCATTATCCCCCCTATTAAACCAATCAAACCTGCCTGTATCAGGAATATTACTAATACCTGTGTGTTCGATGCCCCTATCGCCTTAATTATCCCTATCTCTCTTGTTTGTTCATATATACTCATTATCATAGTATTTATTATCCCTATCGATGCGACAACTGCTGATATTGAACCAAATACTATTAGAGCAATTGTAAGACCACTAGTAAGTGTTGATATGAAGTCAATTATTGTTTTAGAAGATATTACATTCAAACTCATTTCATTGCTCATATACTCTTCAATATCTAGTGTTTTTCCTTCCTCTGTTCTAACAAGTAGTTGTGAATAGCCAATTAAATCTAGATACTCTTCTTTACTCTCGAAACCCCCACTTTCGACCAATATCTCTAACGCTTTATCTGCATTTATCCAAAATTCATCACTACTCGTATCAACCACACCTTCAATTTCAAATTCATACTCTTTTCCGATTACATTCCTGTTAGCTCCTGAAACAAAGGATGAATTAGGAACACTTTTAAGAATAATTGTTTCCCCAATTATTTCCTCTTGTGGAATTTCAAAAAAGGAAGGTACATATGTACTGACAAAAACACCCTTTTCTGAAAGTTTTAGATTCTCACCAATAAAAGCCCCAAACATTTCATCATCACCAGGAAGATTCGTAGATTGGATAAAGTTTGCTGGATACGGGGTTTCATCTCCATCCAGATATACCTCGAACCCACTAATCATAAACATCGAGTGTACCTCGATCACACCCTCCACCTCCTCTATCTCCCCTTTTAGCTCATCGTTAATAATAATCTCTTCCTTCTCTTGTCGCTCCTTTGTTGGTGCAGCTGTCATCCTCCCAAACATAGTAAAATCACGGGAGGATACATAAAGATCCGTAGGTTTGAATACTGAGCTAAATTGAGTAAGTATTGCATTCTCTAAATCAGTCATACCAAAGAGAATGAAGGTCATTAACATAACGGCTATCATAATGCCCAGACTAGTAAGTAGTGTTCTCAACTTCCTCCTAAATATTAGACTTACAGCATATTTAAACATTCTTACCATCTACTAAAGTAATTGTCCTCTCTATCTCTTTTGAGATAGTTGTATCATGGGTTACTACAACAACGGTTACCTCTTCTTTCTTGTTAACCTCTTTGAGAAGTTTTAATATATCTTCTCCAGTTTTACTGTCCAAGTTCCCTGTAGGTTCGTCTGCTAAAACAATCTTGGGAGTATCAATCAACGATCTGGCAATCGCTACTCTTTGGGCCTCTCCTCCAGACAACTCTTTGGGAAGATGCCTTCTTCTGTTTTTTAATCCAACCATGTCAAGTAAATACTCCAACCTCTTTTCAACCTCCATATCCTTTTCTCCAGCAAATTTCATAGGGAGGAGAATATTTTCCTCTACACTCAGAGATGGAATTAAGTAGAACTGCTGAAATATTGTTCCAACTATATGTCTTCTATAAAAATTCGGGTTGTACTCCTTTATCTCTCTCTCATCTATTATCACCCTCCCTGTATACTCCCGATCCAATCCTCCTAGGATATTTAATAGCGTTGATTTCCCAGAGCCTGATGCTCCAACAACAGAGAGTATTTCTCCTTTTTTAATACTAAAAGCAACACCTCTTAATGCCTCAACAGAAACATCTTTATTCATAACATATTCTCTTTTTAAATTCTTAATGTCTATGTATGACATACCCCCTTTTGTTAGTTAAAAACAGTATCAAGTGTATACAATATAGTAGCAAAATACAAGTTTCTAAGGCTATGGTTTGACACTTTCTATCTATGAATATACACTACAATCATAATTAGAAATTAATCACAAATGGATATCCTCTCTAGTGAAACAAAACAAAATCCTCTATCACAAAGCCCTGATAAACAAGAAGAGGGTCTCCTCTCCTCCGAATTGCTCAGTAAGAAGATAACGAGAAGAGAGGCCATACAGAAACTTCTATTGATAGCCGCAGGAGCCACTCTAGTTGGAGCAGGATGTACACCAGAGAAGAGTTCTGCAGTTGAAAAGAAAAATTCAACATTAGACCAGCAAACTAATGAGTTAAACACACAATTCCAAAACGAGAGTGAGAAATACCTCAATCCTGATGGGAGTTTCAACTATGAAAGATATACAAAGCAGTACACTGAGTTTCCTAGATACATACAACATATTGAGACTCATGCACCTGATATAGAGGGACAATACGGTATAAACCCGAACATTATGAAGGCCTTATCATCTTCAATAATATGCTCTCATATTGGAAACTGGGAGAAGACAAACGTTAACAAAGATATCCTGAATCAGAGAATTGGCCCCATGCAATTCTATCCATCCAATGTACTACCTACAATAGAGCAGAGTTTAAATATAACAATCTCTATAGATGAAGCTACGTTAGAACAAAACAACATCTATTTTGGAATGATTTCATTAGCAGAGTCTCTTAAAGAGATTAAAAATGATGGACGGAACAAAGATTTAATGGATTTGATGTTAGCAGATTACTATGGTGGTTCTTCACTGGTAGGTTTAGTAAAAAACAACCAAGAGATTGATGAGAATCATTACCTTAGAAGTAACTATAACCTATACAAAAGAGCTTTAAATATCCTTAATGGACAAAATTTAGTAGCCAAAGAAGTAGAAACAGAACCCTCTGTGAAAGAGGTCTGGGAAAAAGCTCTAACATTATGGCCTGACTCTAAATTTAAGGGACATCAAGCAGAGTATCAAAAACAGATAGAAAAATATCAAGGATCATTTGAATTAACTGATGCACAACTCCTATCCCTTTTCCTATCCGTAGCAATGACCGAAAGTGGTGGAGGACAAGAACTTTACAATCCCTCTACTGGAGCAAGAGGCTGGTATCAACTCATTCCAGAGGCCAAACATCTAGAACATTACAAAGAAGAGCTAGCTAGAAATGGAGAAGAGATTCCTAATTGGACATACAATGATGTTCAAAACAATTCTTCGGTTAGTATAGAGGTCGGAGTATGGGCCCTTATGAGATACCACCACTCTATGGATTTACATAAATCATTGGGTTTCTTTAAGGCAGGCGGATATCAAGATGAGGATACAAAAGAGTATATTACAAATATGGGGATGTATTCAGATGACAGACCTTGGTGGAATAATGTGTCTAAATATTCCCAACAATTGATGGGCTCTGATACATTAGCAATGGGGTCCTGGTAAAAATCCTCAGAAAGAATCCTACAATTTAAAGAGATTTTTCCATTTCTTGACAGAGGGTTAATATTATAAGTATCCTAAAAGTGATTGTGTTTTAAATGAAATTTACATCTTAAAATTCTTAGAAGGCCTGGTAAATAGTGCAAGAAGCAAAGAATATGCGATACAACTCAAAAAACAAAGATGAGCTCTTTATAGGGTACTAAAAGGTACCCTCTTTTTTTTAATATTTATAAATAACAATTTACTCTAGACGGAAGAAAACATGACAGATTCTAGAGACCAACAAGAAAGAACCGATCTAAATAAAGTAAATAGATCAAAAGAAGAGATTTCCACTGCCTACAAAGTGTGGTATGAAGTTCTTCCTCCGAAAGAGGAAAACATACGTCAATTAAGAGATGAGATTTTTCATGGATACACCTCTTCTGGTGGAAGAGAATTAGTAGATGTATTACAAACCTCCCAAGAACTAGCTGAAAGTAACAAATATGTTTTTACCCAAGAAGATGTAACCCAATACTATACAAAAGAGGCGACGAAGAGAAGACGGAGAGGGTTAAGGAAAGGAGAGCTCTTCGAACCTCCCGTTGTCCTTGCGGACATCTTACCAGTCTCACAAAGAGAGAATCGTGAAGAGGGTCTACATAGAGCTCCGTATAAAAAGATGTTGGAATCGGAAGCAACTAAAAGTCTCGCCACTTCCGCGCGTTCTCCAATTGATACTCTTAGCTATATAGCGCGATGGTATCAATTAATATCTGGGGAAAGATGGATACGTGAAGAAGAGTGGGTGGGGGAAAGAAAGCTTAACGATGAGGAGGTAGATTTAAGACTCGCACAAATAGTTGCGGATAGTATAGATATAGACTTAGAGAATCTTGTCGATTACCATAGAAAAGTTGCAAAAATAAATGGAAGTGGGCCTACATATATTAATAAACATGACCAACACCTTATCCCTCACTCTCAAGGGGGTCTCTCTCAAAGACCTCTTAATATAACATCACACTGGTATGAGCATCTCCTAGTTGCAAATGATGCACTCGAAGCCCTAGAAATTGTCCTTCCAATACAGGATCTCTATGCGGATCCCGAGGGAGACGGTCCCCTAGAAGGTGCGGAAGAAATAAACCGACTTACTCAATTAATATTTAATGCATGGAAAGCAAATGCTCCTGGAGCCGAGCTATTAAGGGGTTCAATACCTCTTTCTCCTAATCTATCAACTAAATGTATCCTTGAAACAAGAGAAGATATCTGTTCTAAGGCAGAATCCATTATTAAAAAAACAGAGACTCTCGATTCTGAAGATGCATTCCGAAGACTCTCTGAAAAAAATAGAAAAGATCTACTCTCCTTAGCAGCAGAAATTGAAAAAGGCAGAGGTTCTTTAGTAATAGAGGAAGAGAACGAAGAGAAAGACCCACTCCCAACATCAGACCAAGAATTGGCAGTTAAGATCCTAGAAGATGTCATTGAAGAAATTGATTGTAACAGGGCAATTAGTAGACTCAGAGAATCTCTAAACAAATTAGGAAGGTATGACTCTAGTTCACTTGTAACCAAACATATTGTAAATATACAAAATCTAATTGAAAGATTAAACCAAGAGAAGAAAGCTTTGTATCTTAATTCTTTGAATGTTGAAGAGTACAACTCCATCTTAGAGCTACAAGAGACATTAGATGAGGATATTTTAATTGATATAGTGATACCATACAAAATTAGAAATGTAAGACCTGCATGGAGATACCGATTAGATTTAGAGGAAATGAAAGATATATTGACCATAAATCCATATGATGACAAGGGATTAGAGTTAAGAATGCTCCTTGATGTTTTACAAGCACCATTCTTTAAGAGTGTACTATACAGTAACGGTGTACCCAGAAGAGTCGAGTTTAGTGGAGAACAACTCCTAGATAGTTCCCTATCAGAAAAGGTGTTCGGAGATCTAAGATATGTCGATATGTTAAAAGGATATATAGCTAACGGAATCCTCAATGAATACTACAAAAGTGTAGATTTAGAAGATAGTAGAGATATTATAGAGGCAATGTTCCCTGATAGAAATAATGAGCAACCTCCTAGTGCACTGCAAAATGTCGATCGAGCAGCACAAACTATATATGAGGCAATTAAAAATGAAGAGGGTATTGCAACTATCGGAGATTGTGATCAAGATGGATTCTTTGCATCCATAAACTGGAGATGGACATTAGAACACATGGGAGTAAAAAGTATTGAACAGAAATTTAACACAAGATTGGAAGGTCATACTGTGCAACCAATCGACTTACTAAATATAGCCCTAGATGGAAATAGTCTCGTCATTATTAATGATACTGGTTCAAGTGAGGTAGATGCTCAGACATTTGAGATGATAAAGAATGGTGCAGAGAGTATAGAAGATTTGATGTTTTTTAGAGATAATATAGAATTAATATCCGGTTTTAACAATCTCTCTCCCCATATACAAAGAGAATTAAAGAAAAAATTAACAGAGATAATTCATAAAGATATTATCGGTGTAGATTTCGCAGAATTACTAGAAACAAAAATAAGCACTGGAGAAAAGTATAAAGATAAGACTGGAAAGATCAAGAAGGTATATATGAAACTAGAAGGGTTCGAGCCTCTTACTCAGTTCATAAAAGGGTTTCCTGATTTAAAGATAATAGTTTGTGATCACCATACTGCATCAATTGAAGGTATTCAATACTTTAAAGACAAAAAAAATGTTGTAATGGTAAACCCCCAATGGGTAAGAGAGGGATCTGAGAATACCTTTATTAAAAAAATGCAAAAAGCCTTACTCCCCAACAAAGATGGTCATATCAATGTTAAGGAGATAGATAGAATACAAAGAAAATATATTTGCTATCCAGAATCAGACATCGTAGGAGCAGTTACAGCAACAAAAGTAATGAAAAGAGTTATGCAACTGTTTGGACCTGATGATATTGTTAAAGCCGAAGCTAAAGAGCTGTATTCCTTAGACAGGGGCGAGGGAATCGAGAAATATAGAGAGATAGCCAGTGAAATCTGTCAATTAGAAACAGATAAAAGATATAGTCATAGGTATAGTAATAGTTTAAGGGAAACAACCTTACAACTTTCAGATGATATTAAAATTGAAATATCTCTAGAAGACCTCTGGCTAGAGGTTGAACCTTTACCAAAAGTAAAATCTCGTATTACAGAGGTTCTGAAATCCTTACAATATGTAGCTAAGAAATTAGGGGAAGATAAAAATAGGGTTAAAGTAGTTTCCTTGCTGAGGAATATCGAAACTAATTGGCCAGTTAAGATTTCAGATAAAGCAGATCTCGTAGACTCTCTTCTCAATTCTAAAATCAGTCTAAATAGATTAGATACTAAGTATCATCTCGAAAGATTGATTCATCAAACAGAGAATCAATATGAAGAGAGATTAGGTGTGGCAAGAATTGTAAAAGATATAAGTGATGCAGAGCTACGCTTCTATCTTGATTATGCAAAACAGCTACCTAAATCCATATTTGAAATGGAAAGAGATGAGAAAGAGGCATATGTAGAGCTATACGTTATAATGCTCGCGAAAGAGCTAGAAGATCGAACCGTTATACAAGCTAATGATAAATTTTTTCAGGTAAAGCTATTAGATAGAGTTGAACAACTAATTACAGCTAAAAGAAGTCTTAGAGATTTAAAGAAAGAGTTCTTTGATTTAATTGAGGAAGGATATGAGCAAAATGGTGGTGTGCCAGAGAACCCTAGAACAGGAGAAATACCTGATTTACGAATAAAAGTTAGATATGAAGCTAATAAAGTTTGGGATAAGACTATAAAAGAGTTACTCTCCCATGATCGTTTAGATCCAGACACAGTAAGAGGTCTGAATTCCTACTTTGAGTATGGTGGTCATGGATTGGAATTTCTACGTCTTACACAAGCAACTGCTACTTTAGGAGATGGCGGTTCTGTAGGCATTGATGGTGGTCTAGAAAATAGGTCAATAGTTAAGTCAGGGATGAATGCTATTGAAAAATTCGCAGATGATTACTGGGATGCCAAGAGTGAAGAGAAAAAAGCAGAAATTAAAAGAATACAACCAGAGATATTAAGATTAATCAGAACATCTCTTAGAGGAACACATATTAAATCAATTAACTGGAATCTATCGAGATTACTAACGCACGGTGTCTCTGCTTTTGTTAACTCTATGTACAGAAGAGCTAAGGAAGAAAGACCTGGAAGAGCAAAAGAGTTCTGGAAAGAGGCTGCAGATTTCTGTGTACTTAGATCTGATAACGAAAGCAATCGTAGGCATAGGCATACACTAACATATGCTCAGGAGGTATCCATAGAGAGAAGGGAGGGCCTTCTACAAGAAATTGTTAAAAGATTGGAATCTAGTTATGATGAATTGGAAAAACCAATAATTATAACAAAATTAGAAGGACGCAAATATGTAGATCCCGTTAAAGGTCTTAGGGGATTAATCGCTGGAGAATTAGCAGATAGATATGATAAGCCAGCCATGGTTGTTGTTGAAGAAAAAAAGGAAAGTGACAAAAATCCAGGAAGATATAGTGTGTCTTTCAGGCTACCCTCAAGAGGAAATATCGCAACAGATATGGTGCAACTTAGTTTAAAAATGAATCCTCGTGAAGATATAAATATACTCGGTCACGGAGGCCATCCTCAAGCATCCGGAGGAACTTGGGAAGTAATCGGTGGCCTTGAAAAAATGCATAAAGTCTTAGACCCTATATTCTCCAATTTTGAATTGATAAATCCTGATGCCGGAATAATTAAAATAGAGAAGCTAATTGATAAAACCACGAAAGAAATAGAAGCCGATGGCTGGGAAGATATTGAAATATACAAAGAATATATCAACTGTTTTGATATAGCGGATACAATAGCAACACATATGTATAAACAAAGTAACCCCTATGGAAGTGATATGCCCCCACTAATACTGGAGTTTGAGGAGCTTACTGTAGTAAAAATCTCAAAAGGAACTAAAAATGATGGAGGTGAGTATTATAGTGTACAGGTACGAGACAAAAGAGGAAATACTAAAACTATGAGACTCTTTAAAGATTTAGAGGATATAAGCGGGATCCAAAGGGGGGACACACTAACTATAAGAGCACAACCAATAATGAGATTAAGGGCTCTGGAACCGTGTAACTTACAGTATAGATTAAGTGAAACATTTACTCCTAGCATTGTAACAGGAGCCCTTGCTAGACCGAAACTTGATATAACAAAGATTGTTCGTATAGAAAGGAATTTTAATAAGTCTTTCTAATTATATTGGTACCATCTGCCTTTCACTCTCTTTGCATAGTTCTCTTCCAGGCTTGTTCCCACAATCTTTATAACCGGTGATTGAAAAGAAAGCCTGTACTGTCTGCCACCTATCTCAATATCCTTCGAAGGAATCTCTTGTATACACTCTATCTTTTCTGCCTCAGAATCAACCATTTCCTTTCCCACTTTTATCAATTGCCTAACGGTATTATCATCTTCCATATTAATTTCGTTTAAAGGTCCACTCTCGTTCCTTAATTTGCCATTTTCGAGAGGTTGTATAGAGAAAAAATGCATATCCTCCGTATCTGGTTCCTTGCTAAAAACAAAACATCTATCATATTCCTTAGTTTTAGACTCATAGAATACCGTATATTCCTCCCCACCTATCTCTATTACTCTTCTAGGAAGAAGGTTAAAAAGTGTGGGTTCTTTAAAAGAAGGAGTTTCAC
>Ga0209121_10003876_pt1 | contig 14204 bp, 11 predicted proteins | sample Cruoilmetagenom3_FD_187292 | JGI IMG/M metagenome (GOLD analysis project Ga0209121, IMG submission 187292) | Oil polluted marine microbial communities from Coal Oil Point, Santa Barbara, California, USA - Sample 3 (SPAdes) (version 2) | ecosystem: Environmental > Aquatic > Marine > Oil seeps ...
AGAAACATCGGCAGAAGTTAATTGTAAAATCCCAGGGTTTAAAAGTGTTACTTGAGGTGCAAAATCTTCACCACAAAGTTCTTGTGCATTAATTCCGCCGCTTACCCTAGCATCAATGTCATATGCTTGTAATGGAGGGTACTGATCCAAAATATCTACATCAGAATTTGAAGGATCTAACCATTCCTTAAGTCTAGAAGATGTAGAACTACCATAATCCCAAGCCACTCCAAAACGTCCATAAAAATCATAAGCTCCATTATTAGATGTTCCATTACAGGAAGCTGCACCTCCCGAAAGCATACCAATTAAATGACCAGTTTCGTTAAAAAGTCCAGAGCCAGATGAGCCAGGTTCAGTAACTCCTAATTCCCACTGATCAATATACCACATCTGTGTATTTGCATTTCCATTAAAACCTACAACTGCTCTATAAGCACCATCATCTTCTCTACATACTTTTTGGATATCTCCACTTGGATGGTGAATTCCAAAATTAACAGCTGGCACTTGTGTTTTTGACTTATTCCAACCAGACCAAACTAAATCAGAGTTATTATTAAAAAAACTAGTGTCGTTGATTTCAACAAGTTCCATATCAGATTGCGAACTAGAAGCTCTTACTACTGACCCACTAACAGTTTGGTTAAATGAACCATTTGTGCTATTAGTTGCAGTACTACATGAAGGGTTTGGACTTCTCCAATTAAATCTAAACGCCCAACTTCCTTCTCCTCCACTACAGTGATTTGCCGTCATAAAGTAAGGTGTGCCATCATTATTTGTGTTATTAACAAGGGTTCCAGAGCATATTCCTGTACCTCCACCTAAAACTATCATTGCAGAAGCTTCTTTTACGTCTTCTTTAACAGTATTTAGACCATAAGGATCACTTGCAGGAGTAATATCACAATCAACATCTTGGTTACAAGCTCCTGAATCATTTAAAGCTTTTTGATACGATTCAGCTGTACGATAACCATGTATTACAGAACCAACTGTAATTTTAGCTATTCCGGTTACATTTGCTGGTTGATAATACTCGATCCAAGCTTGATTACCTTCAACTAACCAAGTTCCCAAAACTTCTTCTGGATTATTGTTGTGATGCGTAAACGGTCTTAATAAATCATTTTTATCATTGTTATATACATAAAGTTTAGCTCCTACAGGAATCTTAAACACATCGAACATAAAATTTAAGGTATGAGCGTCTTTAGAAGTATAAGACATACGCCAAATTTTATCTCCATTATCCAATACAGTCCACTCACCTACTTCATTAAAGTTGTGGTCAACGTAAATGTCATGCCCAAATCTCCAAGGCTTCGATTTATCCTTATCATTGATTAAATCTTCATCTTGTAATGATTTTAAGTCAAATAATGGCAAATTGTGAGGAGTCACTTCTGTTAAATTATCAAGACTCCAACTAGGTGGTTTGATATTATCTGGTATCTCTTGTGCAAAAGATAATAAGGATATAAATGAAAGTGTAAAAAGTAATTTTAATTTCATAGTGCTATTTTTTTATTAGGTACTAAAAATAACACATTATGAATTCTGATAACGTTATTTTGAATATCACTGCCATTCAAATCGATTAAAAGCAAATAAAAACGACAAAGCGCAGAGCTACTAAAAACTTAAAATGACTATAAAAAATTATAGAACTAATAAGCCAACAAGCTTTTCAATGCTTCTTCAAATTTACCTTTAGACAAATACTGATCTTCTAGTTGACCAATAAATGGTATAGGTGTTTCCATACTAGCAACACGTTTTACAGGTGCATCCAAATATTCAAAACACGTTTCCATAAGCATTGCAGAAATATCGCTAGCAATACCACCAAACATAGAGTCCTCATGAAGAACAATAGCTCTTCCAGTCTTTTTAACTGAATTGAAAATAGCTTCTTTATCTAAGGGTTGTAATGTTCTTAAATCAATTAAGTCTGCTGAAATATCTGGATTGTTTTTTAAGGTTTCTAAAGCCCAATGCACTCCTGCTCCATATGTGATAATGGAAACAGCATTACCCTCTTTTAGAAGTGCTGCTTTACCAAATGGTATAGTATAATAATCCGTTGGCACATTTTGTCTAATACTTCTATATAAAGCCTTGTGCTCAAAAAACATTACAGGATTTGGATCATTAATAGCGGTAGCTAACAGTCCTTTTGCATCAGCTGGAAAAGCAGGATAAACAACTTTCAATCCAGGTGTTTTAGTAAACCATGCTTCATTGGTTTGCGAATGGAAAGGTCCTGCAGCAACGCCAGCTCCACAAGGCATACGGATTACAACATCTGCAGCTTGATTCCATCTGTAATGCGATTTAGCCAAATAATTTACAACTGGGTTAAATCCAGAAGTAACAAAATCAGAAAATTGCATTTCAACAATAGATTTTATACCCGAAATAGATAAACCCATTGCGGCTTCAACAATAGCAGACTCACAAATTGGTGTATTACGTACTCTTTCTTTACCAAATTGCTTAACAAAACCTTCTGTAATTTTAAAAACACCACCATATTCAGCAATGTCTTGTCCCATAATAACTAAATCTTTATGCTTTTCCATGGATTGTCTTAATCCTTCAGAAATAGCATCTATTAACCGTAACTCTTTTGTTTCTTTGTTAGGCGTATATTCCTTATAATCAAACGATTTATATACATCATTTAACTCTTCAGTTTTGCTAGAAACTATATCATCCTCTTTATAAGCTGACTCTAAACATGTGTCAATTTCAGACTTAATTTCTACTTTATATGCATCATCAATTTCGGCAGTCAATATCTTTTTACTAAATAAATAACTTCTAAAGTTTTCAATTGGATCCTTTGCCTCCCATTCTGCAATTAACTCTTTAGGTACATATTTAACACCACTTGCCTCTTCATGTCCACGTCTCCTAAATGTCTTAAATTCAATTAAAATAGGTCTTGGTCGCTTTCTAATGCTTTCAGCAAGTTTCTTAACTTTTGTATAAGTTTCAATAATATTATTACCATCTAAAATAAAAGATTCAATACCATACCCTTTTCCTCTATCGGCTAAATTTTTACAATGATATTGTTCGCTCGTTGGTGTAGATAACCCATAACCGTTATTTTCAATGCAAAATATAACAGGTAGTTGCCAAACCGAAGCTACATTTAAAGCCTCGTGAAAATCACCTTCACTCGTTCCACCATCTCCGGTAAACACCGCAGTTACCTGTCCATTTTTCTTTAAAAGATTGGCTAAAGCAATACCATCAGCAACACCTAATTGTGGTCCAAGGTGAGATATCATACCTACAAGGTTAAACTCTTGAGTACCAAAATGAAAAGAACGGTCTCTTCCTTTTGTAAAACCACTTGCTTTTCCTTGCCATTGACAAAATAAACGATGTAACGGAATCTCTCTAGTTGTAAATACTCCGAGATTTCTATGCATTGGTAAAATGTATTCACTTGGTTTTAATGCCATTGTAACACCTACTGAAATAGCTTCTTGACCAATACCAGCAAACCATTTTGAAATTCTACCTTGGCGCAATAGAATAAGCATCTTCTCTTCTATGAGTCTAGGTTTCAGCATATTGTAATAAAGCTTTAATAATGCTTTATCACTTAAATTTCTTTTATCGAAGTCTATATTACTTTTTGTGATCGTTGGCATAAAAATGTTCTTACAGTAAAGTCTCAAATGTAAATAAAATTGCTTCAATATTGCAGTATAGACTTTAAATTGTAAATAAATCCGACCTAATTTTTTAGTACTATTTTCGTTACATTTGTATATTGACTATAATTTTAAATTTAAATCCAATGGATAGAATACCAAGTGTAGATTTAAAGGACTTCATTTCTGGTGATCCTCAACGAAAACAAAAATTTATTGATGAAATTGGAAAAGCATATGTAGACATTGGCTTTGTAGCGTTAAAAGGACATTTTCTTGATGATGAGTTAGTAGATAATTTATATGGTGCAGTGAAAAACTTTTTCAACCTACCGCTTGATGTTAAAGAAGGTTATGAAATCTCTGGAATTGGTGGACAACGTGGTTATGTTTCTTTTGGAAAGGAAAGTGCAAAAGGAAAAAAAGAAGGAGATTTAAAAGAATTTTGGCATTTTGGTCAGTACGTTGAAGACGATGAAGAACGCAGGAAAGAATATCCAGAAAATGTAGAAGTTACGGAACTTGCAGATTTTAATAAAGTAGGAAAACAAACCTATGAAATGTTAGAAAAAACAGCCAAATATGTTTTGCGATCTTTGGCGTTATTTTTAGGCTTAGAGGAAACTTATTTTGACAACTATATACACAATGGCAATTCAATTTTAAGACCTATTCACTATCCACCAATAACTAAAGAGCCTAAAAATGCGGTTAGAGCCGCTGCTCATGGAGATATTAATCTTATCACTTTATTAATGGGAGCTCAAGGACGTGGTTTACAAGTACAAAGGCATGATGGAGAGTGGCTAGATGCCATTGCAGAACCGGATGAGCTAATGATTAATGTTGGTGATATGCTATCTAGACATACAAATAACAAGTTAAAATCTACAATTCATCGTGTAGTAAATCCACCACGTGAACTTTGGGGAACATCTCGCTATTCTATTCCATTTTTTATGCACCCAATTAGCGAAATGAAATTAGATGTTTTAGAGAGTTGTATTGATGGTGACAACCCTAAACAGTTTAAAGACATTACTGCTGGTGAATTTTTAAACGAACGGTTAATTGAACTTGGACTAATTAAGAAATAGTATTCAGTCACAGTCGCAGTTTGCTTAGCGTAAACGAATGACTGAGACTGCATACTGCGACTGAGAACTAAAAGAATGGATTTAGAAGATCAATTAAAAAACTTATTTCCAGATCATATAGCAGAGTCAATAGATACTTCTAAAGACTCGAAAGATGATTTATGGCTTCAAGAAGAGCCTATCCTTTGCAAATATGAAAAGCGAAAAGGAAAACCAATTACTATTCTTGAAGGTTATACAGGAGCCACTGAAGATTTTAAACAACTTGCTAAAAAATTAAAGACTAAGCTTAGTGTTGGTGGTAGTTTTAAGAACGATAAAATCATTATTCAAGGTGACTATAGAGATAGAATAATGACTATTTTAAAAGAAAAAGGGTTTAACGTTAAACGTGTTGGTGGCTAAATTATGAGTAATAATTGTTTACACATTACCAATGGCAATTCACTAACGGATTATCTTAGAGAGTTAGATTTTACTGAAGATATCTTAACATGGCAAGAAATGCTTTGTGAAGGTCCAACAATTCCAGCAATAAATTCAGACACTTTTTTTGAACTTCGAGCCGAATTTCTTAAAAAGTATTATGATATTGAAGTTGATATTAATGAACTCCAAAAAGAGTTATCAAAATTAGATGATGTTGAAAATTATTCAGAAATCAATTTATGGTTTGAGTATGATTTGTTTTGCCACATTAACTTAATAGGAGTTATTAATTTATTGCATCAAAAAGAAATTGATAAGCCATTGTATCTTATATGTAGTGGACGTGTTAAAGGAGAAAAAAACCTAAAAGGATTAAGTGAATTGAGTCCAGATCAAATTAGTTCTCATTATAAAAATAGAATTCTCTTAACTCAAGAAGATATTGATTTATGTATCGCATTGTGGAGAACGTATTGTGGTAAAGATCACAATATATTGAAACCCTATATTGTTAGAAACTCAAGTTTTGAGTATATGAGCAATTGTTTAAAAGCACATTTAAAACGTTTTCCACATCAAAAAAGTGGGTTAAATGTATTAGAAGATAACATTCTTAGATTATTGAGAGACAACCCTATTAAATCCAAACATCATTTGTTAGGTTACAGTCTTAATTATCAAGGTTTTTATGGATTTGGAGATACGCAATTACGACGTCTTATTGATAAATTATCAATATTTTTTGAAGAAACAGAAAATGGTCTTAAACTAAACAGAAAAGGTCACGAAGCCTTATTAAGGAAATATAATTTTGCCACAGAAGTTGGCAATGACATGATTTATGGTGGAATTAATAGACTAGAATATCAATTCAGTGTAGAACAGAATAAACTTATTAAAACAATTTATTAAAACAATAATGAATGGCAATTAAAGATTCAGAATTAATATTAAATCCAGACGGAAGTGTTTATCATTTAAACCTAAAGCCTGAAAACATCTCAGATACTATAATTTTTGTTGGTGATCAAGATCGTGTAGAAAAGATCACAAAACATTTTGACAGTATAGAATTTAGTACACAAAAACGAGAGTTTAAAACACAAACAGGTTATTACCAAGATAAACGTATTACAGTAATTTCTACAGGAATTGGTCCAGATAACATTGATATAGTTTTAAATGAACTTGATGCACTCGTAAATATTGATTTAGAAACAAGAAAGCCTAAATCGGAGCTTACGAGTCTTAATATTATTAGAATAGGAACTTCGGGCTCATTACAAGCAGATATTCCTGTTGATTCATTTGTAATGAGTACACATGGTCTAGATTTAAATGGTATGCTACATTTTTATCAAATTGATGGTATAAGTAATCCTGAAATAGAAAATGCTTTTATTAAGCATACAGATTGGGATAAAAACAAGGCAAGACCAATTATAATTAATAATAGCAAGTACCTAGAAAAGTATTTTGAAAGCGATATCGTTTTTAAAGGTATGACAGGCACTGCAGGTGGATTTTATGGTCCTCAAGGTCGTGTTTTACGTTTACCGTTGCACGATGCTGGTTTAAACGCTAAACTAGATAATTTTAGTTATAAAGGTTTTAGAATTACCAATTTTGAAATGGAAACATCAGTTATATATGGGCTTTCAAAATTATTAGGACATGAGGCATTGTCTTTAAATGCGATAATTGCTAACAGAGCAAATGGTGATTTCAGTAAAGATTCTAAGAAACCAGTAGAAGAATTGATTTTGTATGCTCTTGAGCGTATTGTAAATATTTAGATGAAAAAAGTAAATATTGGTGGAGTACCAGAGCACTTTAATTTGGCATGGTATTTAACACTTAAAAATGGCGAATACAAAGCACAAGATATTAATCTGCGTTGGCATGATTATTATGGAGGCACTGGTGCAATGTGCAAAGGATTGCGAAATGGTGATATAGATATAGCTGTAATTCTTACAGAAGGTATTGTAAAAGATATTATTGATGGCAATCCTTCAAAAATTGTGCAAACTTTTGTTGAAACTCCTTTAATTTGGGGCATTCATGTAGCAGCAGATTCTAATTTTAATTCAATTGACGATATAAAAGGAACTCGAGCTGCCATTAGTCGTTATGGATCTGGATCTCATCTAATGGCATATATTAATGCTAAAAATAACGATTGGGATTTAGAAGAGGATTTAAATTTTGAAGTGATTAAAAATCTGGAAGGAGCAATTAAAGGTCTTACAGAAGGAGATGCAGATTACTTTATGTGGGAAAAATTTACAACCAAACCTTTGGTAGATGATGGAACATTTAGAAGGATTGACGACTGCCCTTCTCCTTGGCCATGTTTTGTTATTGCAGTAAGAGAAGAATTTATTGAAAATAATGAAGAGGAATTAAAAGCCATATTAGAAATTATTAACCAAACCACTGTCGAATTTAAATCCATTCCAAGTATCGACAAAACAATAGCTAATCGTTACGAACAAGAATTAGAAGATGTACAAGAATGGTTATCTCTTACAGAATGGTCGCAGAATGTTATAGATAAAAAGATAATTAATAATGTGCAAAATCAACTTCTAGACTTAAATATTATTCCTAAAAAAGTGAGTTATAAGACGCTTATACACAAAATGTAATTTCAATTTGTTCTTCAAGAATACCTACTTTTTATTGTTTTTTTTACTCAATCCCTTTCATTATTCGAAATTAATCAGTTTAGACTACAGTACTGTAATGCTAGTTAGAACAAGCAATATCTGAGATTTAATTAATTCTTGAACATGTAAAATTTTACACTTTTCACTCGTATCTGTTACTATATAAAAAATTTAATTATATTTGATAGAATCATTCTCAGCTATTAATATCTCAAACAGATTAATATGATTTTAACCATTATTCTGATTTTATCTTCTTTAGTTGCACTTAATTTTTTATTGTTAGTTTTTAGTTGCAACAAAACAACTAAAAAACAAGATAATAGAAAACCTCGTGGTATTAAAACTGAGAAAGCACCTATATTAGTTTCCAATCAATTGCAGTCTCACCCACTTGGTGCAACAGGGAGTTAGTTTTACTAAAATGTTTATTACCAAACCAATAACCTCTATTAGCGCTTAATGGAGATGGATGGCCAGTTTCTAAAACAAAGTGCTTCTTAACATCTATTAGCTTCTTTTTCTTTTTTGCAAATCCTCCCCAAAGTAGAAAAACAACATTGCTTTTTTCTGTACTTATAATCTTTATAATAGCATCTGTAAATTGCTCCCAACCCTTTTTTTGATGACTACCAGCTTCATGCGCTCTAACGGTTAAAGTTGCATTTAGAAGTAATACACCTTGATCTGCCCAAGACATTAAATTGCCACTTTTAGGATACGTAATTCCTAAATCTTGTTCAATCTCTTTAAAAATATTGATTAATGAAGGTGGATGCTTTATGCCATCATTCACAGAAAAACAAAGACCATTTGCTTGACCCAGTCCATGATATGGATCCTGCCCAATAATAACCACTTTAACATCATCAAAATGACAATGGTTAAATGCATTAAAAATATCAGAACCTTTAGGAAAACAAGTATGACTTTGGTATTCTTCTTTTACAAAACCCTCCAAATCTTTAAAATATAATTTCTCGAATTCAAGATTTAGATGTTTTTGCCAACTTTGGTCTATATTTACAGTCATATTTTTCAAACAGATTAAATACTATTAGTCTTATCTTTAATACCAAATTTGCAAAGATGAAAACCTTAAAATTTCCTTCAGCACAAACAATTCTATTCATTATTGCTGGATTGGTAACCCTTTTAACTTGGTTTGTTTCTGCTGGGAAATATGATACATTAAGCTATAATGAATCTACAGGCAAATTTACACGATTAAGCTTAAATAATGAAATAACATTAACAGCATCACAAGGCTCATTGGATAGTTTAAATATTAAAATTCCGATAGAAAAATTTACAAATGGGGATATTTATAAACCCATTAATATTCCTGGCACTTATAAAAAACTAGATGCGCAACCACAAAGCTTTTTTGATTTTGTAAAATCACCAATCAAAGGGATTATTGAAGCGGCAGATATTATTTTCTTAGTATTGATTATTGGTGGCTTAATAGGAATTTTAAACCGTTCTGGAGCCTTTGATGCAGCAATTACTCAATTAGCAATCATTTTAAAAGGTAGAGAATCTTTACTTATAGTTTTTGTGACTACTTTGGTTGCGTTAGGAGGCACAACTTTTGGATTTGCGGAAGAAACAATTGCCTTCTTCCCTATTTTGATTCCAGTTTTTTTAGCAGCTAAATATGATGCTATAGTAGGCGTTGCATGTATCTTCCTTGGTTCTGCAATTGGTACTATGTGCTCAACTATTAATCCTTTTTCAACGATTATTGCGAGTGATGCGGCTGGTATAAATTGGACTACAGGCTTATATGGTCGTGTTTTTATGTTGATATTATGCCTAGTAGTTACCATACTTTATATTATGCGATATGCCAAGCGTGTAAAAAATGACCCAACAAAATCTTTGATTTACGATCAAAGAGATGAAATTGCTAATTTATTTGCTTTAAAGGATAGCTCTAACATTAAATTTAATTGGAGACTAAAACTAGCTTTAGTCATTTTTACGAGTTGTTTTATTTTGATGATAATTGGTGTTTCTGTTCTCGATTGGTGGTTTGTAGAAATGACTACAATCTTCTTAATAGGTACAATAATTATTGGGTTTGTTATTAAAATGAGTGAAACAGATTTTATTGACACTTTTGTTAAAGGTGCTGGTGATTTACTTGGTGTGGCACTGATTATTGGACTTGCCAGAGGTGTTACAGTACTAATGACAGATGGTTTAATAAGTGACACCTTATTGTATTATGCTAGCGATATTACAACAGGCATGAATAAAGGTATTTTTACTAGTGCATTGGCAATAATTTATTCAGGATTATCCTTTTTTATACCGAGTTCTTCTGGAATGGCCGTTTTAACGATGCCAATAATGGCTCCTTTGGCAGATACGGTAGGTATAGGACGTGACGTTGTTGTAAACACCTACCAATATGGATTAGGTCTCTTTTATTTAGTGAATCCAACGGGATTAATTTTAGCATCTCTAGCAGTCGCAAAGATTAACTATAGTAAGTGGTTAAAATTTATATTTCCATTATTTATTGCGTTAATAATAATCACATTAATTGTTTTAGCTATTTCTTCCTATTTATAAAACTATAATTATCCTAAATTTGCTATTCTTAAAATTAAAAATATTACATGATAAACATTCATGAAAAAACCCTAAGGGATCTTGAGTTTTTTACGGTTTTAGATCAAATTAGAGAACATTCTATTACTGCATTAGGAAAGAATGCAATATTAGCTATTCTTCCATTTAGTAATGAAGAACAGCTTTTACTTGAGCTCGATTTTGTGAATGAATATTTATCGTCATTTGATAATGATAACAGAATTCCTAACCACGGATTTGATACAATTTCTAAAGAATTAAAACTATTAAAGATAGAAAACACCTATCTGGAAGTCTTTAGTTTACAGAAAATTGTAAGTATATCATTAACCGCAAATGCAATTATAAAGTTTTTAGAAAAATTCTCAGAATATTATACAAAGCTCAGTAATTATAGTAGAAGCATAGAAGTTACTACAGTTATTATTGAGCATGTAGATGCCGTCGTAGATCGTTTTGGAGATATTAAAGATGATGCTTCACCTCAACTTGTAGAATTAAGAAAGTCTATCAATCTGTTAAAAGGAAAAATTAATAGTAGTTTTTCTTCTGCATTAAATACCTATCATAGCTTAGATTACCTCGATGACATAAGAGAATCCGTAGTAGATAACAAACGTGTACTAGCCGTAAAAGCTATGTATCGTAGAAAAGTGAAAGGCGCTATTATGGGAGGTAGTAAAACTGGAAGCATTGTTTATATAGAACCCGAAACGACGTTACAGTACACTAGAGAGCTCAATAATTTAGAATACGAAGAAAAGGAAGAAGTAATAAAAATACTTAAGGAACTCACTAATTATATTCGGTTGTTTTTGCCACTTCTTAAAAGCTATCAAGAGTTTTTAACTAAAATAGATGTCATCTCAGCCAAAGCTAAATATGCACAGCGTATGGATGCTATACTGCCAGAATTCTCAAAAGAACGCAGTATGAATTTACGAGATGCCTATCATCCATTACTCTATTTAACCAATAAAGAAAAGAAAGCAAAAACCTTCCCACAAACTATTGGCTTAGAAAAAGACAGTAGAATTATTGTAATTTCTGGTCCAAATGCAGGTGGAAAAAGTATCACTTTAAAGACGGTTGGCTTGCTTCAAGTGATGTTACAAAGTGGTATGTTAATTCCTGTGCACGAGCGTAGTAAAGTATGTTTATTCGATAGAATTCTAAGCGATATTGGAGATAACCAATCAATTGAAAATCATTTAAGCACTTATAGTTATCGATTAAAACAGATGAACTACTTCTTAAGAAAGTGTAATAATAAAACACTATTCTTAATTGATGAGTTTGGTACTGGTAGTGATCCTGAATTGGGTGGTGCATTGGCTGAAACATTTTTAGAAGTTTTTTATGAACGTGAAGCTTTTGGAATTATAACAACTCACTACTCTAACTTAAAATTGTTAGCCAACGAATTACCTTTCATGGAAAATGCTAATATGCTTTTTAATGAAAGAAGTTTAGAACCTATGTATAAATTGGTTATTGGACAAGCAGGTAGTTCCTTTACTTTTGAAGTGGCACAAAAAAATGGCATTCCATATAGTCTTATTAATAAATCTAAAAAGAAAATAGAACGTGGAAAAGTCCGTTTTGATGCCACTATTGCTAAGCTTCAAAAAGAGCGTAGTAAACTTGAGCGTACAGAACGCTCACTAAAAGTAAATGAAAAAAAGAAACTAACTGAAGCAGAAAAATTAGAAGAGACCAATGCTAAAATTCAGAAGAAATTAGAAAGTTTTCAAGAATTGTACGATAGTAATCAGCGCTTAATTTATTTGGGTCAGAAGGTCAATGACATTTCCGAAAAATATTTTGAAGACAAGAAAAAGCGAGAGTTAATGGCAGAATTATTCAGACTAGTTCAGATTGAAAATTCTAAACGCAAAAAAGTATCCGCCAAACAAAAACGTGTTGAAAAACATAAAGAAAAGCAAGTAAAACAAGAAGCTGAAAAGAAAGTTGAAGTTATCCGTAAAAAGAAGAAGGCAGCTAAAAAGAAAGCCGTTGTTGTAGAAAAACCTAAGCCTATATTAAAAATTGGAGATCGTGTTAGAATGCATGATGGAAGAGCTATTGGTAGTATAGATAATATTGAAAAAGAAAAAGCAATTGTCAATTACGGCATTTTTACAACAAATGTAAGTTTAGATTTATTAGAGCTGGTTGAAGCAAAAAAATAATACAAATTAGTGTTAATCCTATAGAAAAAAATATTCTTGCTAGTATCTTTATATCGTGATTGAATCAATACCTAAAAACAAAATACTAATACTTTTCGATGGTGTATGTAACTTATGCAATAATAGTGTCCTGTTTGTCGTAAAAAGAGATTCGAAAAATAAATTCCTATTTGCTCCATTACAAAGTGAAATTGGTAAAGAAATAATCAAAACTTTTGATATCAATACACAAAACACAGATTCTATTTTAGTTTATAATCCTAATACAAATACAATTAAATCTAAATCTTCGGCTGCACTCTATGTTGCTAGGCGATTAGGTTTTCCATCAAACATAATGGTAGTGTTTCTTATTATTCCTAGCTTTATTAGAGATTGGGTCTATAATTACGTAGCAAAAAACCGTTATAAATGGTATGGTAAAAAAGACGCGTGCATGATTCCAACACCAGAATTGCAATCTAAATTTATTACATAAAAAAAGCCTTTTAGCATCCAACTAAAAGGCATTTTTAAATTAACAACTTACTTAAAACTAATTTAATTTAAAATAAAATAAATATTTCAATTCGTTTGTTATGAGGGAAAATAATGAATTGGTTAATAGCACATATTTTGTTTACACTAAATTAAGACTTCATTTAAGTTTGAAATAATATACTCGACATAAGACCCAGAATAATTGTTTAAAAATATTATTATGTAAAAATCATCTATGAGATGTATTTAATAAAATTATGCACACTAACTAGAAAGCTATATTCACTTTTTAATTACATCATGTTACTCATTTATGGTTTTAACAAGCTAAGCAATCTAATAGTTTTGGTATTAAACTAAACACAAAGCTATTATGCAAATCTTAAAATTCTTATTCATTCTGTTGAGTATTCAATGGGTAAGTGCCCAAAAACAAAGCAAAATATCAGACGTTACAGTCTATTTAGATGGTGCTGAAATCACCCGAACTTCTACAGTAAACCTCAATTCTGGTACAACAGAATTCACCTTTAATGGATTGTCTCCAAATATAGAAGAAAGTAGTATTCAGATTTCTGGTTTAAAGAATGCTTCAATTCTATCGATTAATTATGGTATTAATTATTTATCTAAGCAAAAGCAAAGTGATTCCATTACTGAACTGCAAAAAGAGACAAAGACACTTGATGCCAAAGTTCAATACCAATACGATTTAATAGCTGGTTTTAATGAAGAATTAAGTCTTATACAAAGCAATAAGCGATTAGGTAACGAAACTGAAGTAGTGAGTTTAGAAAAACTAAAATCCTTTGCAACATACTATAGAACACGTATTACAGAGCTTAAAACAGATATCAATAAATCTAATAACGTTATTCAAGACCATCAAAAAACACAAATCGATATTAGAAAACAACTTGCTGAGTTTAATGTTGATGAGAAAGTACAAACTGGTGAAATCACATTAAAACTAAATAGTGAAATTGCTACAAAACTCGACTTAAAAATTAGTTATAATATCAGCAATGCTGGTTGGTTTCCTATTTACGATTT
>Ga0209121_10003877_pt1 | contig 14203 bp, 9 predicted proteins | sample Cruoilmetagenom3_FD_187292 | JGI IMG/M metagenome (GOLD analysis project Ga0209121, IMG submission 187292) | Oil polluted marine microbial communities from Coal Oil Point, Santa Barbara, California, USA - Sample 3 (SPAdes) (version 2) | ecosystem: Environmental > Aquatic > Marine > Oil seeps ...
CCCCCCGAAGCGAATACGCGGATCTACCACGACGAGCAGAACGTCGCCGATCAATGCACCGAACACGGTCATCGCGCTGAGGATCAGCACAATGGAGCCCGCTAGATACATATCCTGCGCCATCGTCGCTCGTAGCAATACCGGCCCGACTGTCTGGAGGCTGAGTACGATATCGATGAGGACGGTACCGGAGATGAGACCTGGCAGCACCCAACTAACCGTGCTGAGCAGCGGGTTGACGGCCATGCGGACAGGATATTTGAGAAGCAACCGCCACTCGGACAGTCCCTTGGAACGCGCCGTGATGACGTATTGTTTGTTGAGCTCGTCCAGTAGGTTGTTGCGCACCGTGCGGATCGTGCCCGCCGTGTTGGCCATCCCGACCAGCACAAGCGGCAGCCAGAGGTGCTTGAGGAGATCCACGAGCTTTGCGAAGCTCCAGGGCGCATCGAGGTACTCACGGGATTGGAGCCCGAGAGCCGAGAAGTTAAACTTGGTGAAGAGCAGCCAAGCAGCAACAAGCGCTAGCAAGAAGCCCGGCGTCGCCACCCCTACAAATCCAATAAAGGACGCGATGTAGTCCGCGACCGAGTATTGGTGGGTGGCTGAGTAGACTCCAATGGGCACCGCTATCCCCCATGAGAAGATGAGCGCTCCTAAGGACATCGCCACCGTCATCGGGATGCGCTCCTGGAGAATCTCGTTGACGGACTTGTTCCATTGGATTGACCAGCCCCAATTTCCGTCCAGGACGATGCCCTTAACCCACCAGACATAGCGGGCAATGGGTGGCTTGTCGAGGCCGTACTGCATCCGCAGTCGCTGGGCTTCCTGCTCGGAGACCTGGACGCCGGTTAGCTCCAGCTGTGTGATACGCTGTGTGACGAAGTCGCCGGGCGGCAACTGGATGAGGAAAAACGCCACCATTGACATCAGAATCAAGATCGGTATCAGCATTAGTATACGACGTATGATATAGAGTAGCACGTGTCTAGTCCTCTTCTCCCTTGTGCACCACCCGCAACGGTGCCAAAACACCCGAGCTTAGTGATAGATAACGATCACACCCTGTGATCGCAACACCAAAGCATTAGGTTGAGTGCTCTCAGGCCGGGATATGACTCTACCCGGCCTGAGGCGCCGGGGCACGATAACGCTTTGCCCGGCGGTGTCGCCTGGCTCTAGAGCCAGACGACACCGCGCTGTTCGATTGTGATGCAGGGCCTGCACAGGTTGCGTGCCCGCACGAATTTACTTGAAGAACATCTGCTCGCCGCTGAAGTTCGCACCGATCGCGAAGCCAGACTGCGGGACGTTACCCAGATCAGCCGAGACGAGCATCGGGTAGGTCACGTGCTCGACTAGGTTGATGTAAGGCAGGTTCTCGCGACACCACGCGCCAGCTTCCTCAACGATCGCCATGTACTCATCCGAGCCGGAGACCGCCTGCCAGCGGCGGGAATCGATATCGTAAGCCTCCATGATCCATGCCGGGGGCTCCTCACCCTCCTCGCCGTCGCTGGTAACCCACTGATACCAGGATCTGCCGGCTACACTCACGGTTCCCGAGGCAGTGCCATTGTCCCAACCGCGGTCGTGGCTCCACATAACAGACATCTGAACCTGGTTTGCATTACTCTTCTCACCGAACAAGCTGGAATCGATCTGCTTGACCGTCACGTTGAGGCCGATGGCCTGCAGGTACTGACCCACCAGGTCGGAAACCGGGACGAGGTCCGGTGCTTGCGCGCCGGTCTCGAACAGGATATCGATGGGTTCCCCGCTTGTCGGATATGTGCGGATCCCATCCGCGTTCTTCTCCAGGCCCATATCATCCAACAGCTGGTTGGCCCGATCCGGGTCGTACTGGGAGAACTCCTCGCCGACCAACTCCAGGGGGAACTCTGCGTAGCCGTAGTAGACGGTATCGATCATCTCCTGCCGGTCGACAGCGAGACTGACGGCCTGGCGGAAGCGAACGTCGCGGGCGACTTCCTGCCAATCGGGATCGTCGAAGGTCTGGTTGATGCGGATGCCCGAGGAGTCGACGTGCATGTCGGTCAGCACGACGCGGAAGCCGGCTTGCTCCTCGCTCTCTTTGTAGAGCGGGATCTTCACCAGGGCGGTGGACTCGCGCATGAAGTCGATCTCACCGGTGAGCGCCTTAAGGTTCAGCATCTCGACGTCCTCGGTCTGCTGCGAGACGATCTTGTCGATGTAGGGCAGCTGCTGACCGTTGGTGTCGACCTTATAGTAGTAGGGGTTGCGCTCCCAGACCAGGAGGTTGGGGTTGTCCGACTCCTGGATGATCCAGGGGTAGAGCCCCGGATAGTCAGCGCAGCGTGGGTTGCTCATATCCCAGTTCTGACAGCGCTTGTTGGCGAAGTACTGCCACCACTCGTCGGTCAGGTTCATCTCCGTCATCTCGGCTTGCATCTCCGCGATGTCAGTGTAGTCGGCGTGGAACTGCTTGAGGTGATGTGCCGGGTTGATGATCAGGGTGTAACCCTTCCAGCCCTCAATCCACATGTTGCGGACGAAGCCACCGTAGGGCTTGGGGAAGCTGATCTTGAAGGTGTAGTCGTCGACGATGTCCAGGGTTCCGGGCTCGCCCTCCGCAACGTAGCCGACGCGGAACTCGTTCGGCAGACCGTTGGGGTAAAGCAGCTCGTTCCCGTACATATCCTCCCAGGTGAAGCGGACGTCCGCGGTGGTAACGGGTACGCCATCCGACCACTTCAGGCCTGTGCGGATTTTGAAGGTGAAGTCCTGGTTGTTGTTCTCCACCTCGAAGCTCTCGACCACGTTACCCTGGATGCCCTCCATGCCGATGCCCTCGCCCTGGAGCAGCGCCTCGTCCAGCATCACGAAGACATCGGGGTTCCAGTTAGCCGAGCTATGCCCAACCTGCAACGTGCCACCGTACTTGCCGGGCTGCCAATCAGGTAGATCTTCCTCGCTGATGAGCACACCGGAATCCACCACAAAGGGGACGACGGGCAGGCGCTCGTCGAGGGGCGGCAAATCGCCGGCATCGACCATTTCCGCCAGCATCGGGGCTTCACTGTACTTGCTTTCCGGCATCGCTGCATCCGGCTCGGATGCCGGGGGCTCGGGTACTTCGTCGGTCGGCGGCGGCGTTGCATCGCCGCCGCATGACGTCATGACGAGGGCCAGGACTAAAACCACGGCCCACAGATAACGCTTGAACATGGGATCTCCTCCTTAGGAAAGCTAAACTGTTGAGCTAATCTTCCATCCCTAGATTCGCCGAGTGTTCCGGAACGATGTTTGTGTGCTCAGTCACCTCCTCTCAAGCCACTACCGCCGGCATAAGGCTTATACGCTTCGTCGAGACAGCACCTTCGAGAACGGCAAACCTCTCGTTCGTCCGTCGCTGGACCGCCTACAAGTCTGCTACCCAGGAACATCACAGACAAACCGAGGATCTACAAAATGGGTATGCCCTGCTACGTGGCATTGGCTGTCTGGGTGACAACGTAGCGTATCAGGATTTCACATATGCGATCAGGAGATTCGCGGTTAAGTGTCATGCCAAAGAACAAGCAATAACTACAAATGTGACTAACTTATATGGGCACACACTTGAGTATACCAACTCACGCACTATAGCACCTCGAACGATATTTGTCAACAGGGCTACCGCATCCAAAACCTGGAATTAGGCAAACGGTGACTGATTTCAGTGAGCACGGCAAAAACGGCTTCCCGAGAGCGATCTGCGGGTTGTGTATTGTTTCAGACGAAAATGGAATCTCTGCCTCCCAAGAGATAGTATAATAGCATAGAGTATGAAGGCAAATGGGGCGAGGAAGCAGAAACAGTACAACATCCACAGCCTGACCACCCACCAACACACCCTCCACAGTGCCAACACGAGGTGGAAAAGTCAGATGCCGGATTGTCTCACGCACAATGTCACCAGTGGCACCCGGTTCCCTCAGATAATAAGATCACCGGTCTGAATCGCAAGGCAGCCTGGAGCGCAAGCCGCGCAGCCGGGAACACGGGAGGGCCTACGGAGCCGAGATCGATGATGCCGTCATCCCTTTTGATCGCTTGTGCCGAACGGAGGCGCTCGTGTCTCACCATTGGGATCAACTCGCCGCGCTCCGCGATACCAGTGAGCCGCGCCGGTTACGCGTTCTGAAGTACACTCCCACGCTATGACCGCGTTACATATTTCGCGGGGAGAGATTCGACGAGGTAGACACCCTCAGTGGGGCTGTAGAACACACGGCCCTCTGCGTGAGCAACGCCGGCATCGACGCTGAGCACCACCGGCGTAGCGGTCAGTCGCAGCACCGAACGGCGAGCCTCCTCCGGCGTGACCGCCAAGTGAATGTAGCTGAGCTCCGTGGGGGCAAGTCCCTGGCGCTCAACCTCGGCCAGATTCTCCGGCGTGACGGCGACATAGAGTGTATCCGGTGGGACAACGGACTCGTACTCTAGGCGGAGCGCCGTATGGCCATAGAGCGCGCGTATCCGCGCCCCTCGTTCATCCCGCACCACCTCGAAGCGCGCCCGTCCCGGAAGCGCCATGACAGCGTCGATATCCTCTCGGGTTGCCCAGCGGAAGTTGGGGAGAGCGTGCAGGATGCGCATCACGTCGGCAAGCTGAGTGAAGCCTTGACCGTCAAGCGTCACGGGGAAACGCGCCGGACGGTGACGTAACAGCATCGAGAGAAACCGGCTCAACGTGCGCAGTTTGTGCTCACGACGCGATGTTCCATTCATAGCGCCGGTTCACCGTCCTGGGCCGGGTGACTTTGTTGGCCCACGCGCCACAGATTCGCGCGGATCTGGCCGCGTTCTTTCTTGGGAAAGGTCGCCAAGAACTGCTCAATCCGGACCCTCCGGGCACTGCCCTCGCGCGGGCACGCGAGTTCGGATGGAAAAGCCCATCCACAGGCCCTGGCATACCGTTGGATCTCCGCTTCGCTCAGAGTGATCAAGGGGCGGATCACCAGGAAGCGGCCCTTGAAGAATTCCAGCCGCGGCTCCAGAGTCTCAACCTGGCCTTTGTACATCATACTCATCAGCGTCGTCACCGCAGCATCGTCGGCGTGATGGCCAAACGCGACTTTATTGCATCCCAGCTCGTCAGCTGCGAAGAAGAGTGCTTTCCGCCGATTCCAGGAACAACGGAAACAGTCCATGGGTAACGGCTCTTGCTCAGGGACCTCCAGCGGCTTGATGAGATACTCCACACCTAACTCGCGGAACCAGGGCTCAAGCCGCGCGGTCTGATCGGGAAGGCCCACACCGGTGCCGTCGACGTGCACAGCGACCACCTCATAGTCACCGGGGATATCGACGCCGCGAGAGAGAAGATCGAGCAACGTGCGACTGTCCTTGCCGCCGGAGACGCCGACGGCGATACGGTCGCCGCCGGCAATAAGATCAAAGTCGCGAACCACTCGGTTGACCTTCTTGAGGAGGAAACCGGCGATAGTGTCAGGTGTGGCCACGGCTCAGCGCCTAGGCATCCTCGAGCCGCTTGCCGTATTGCTGGGCATAGTAGGACTTGTAGTAGTCACCGCTCTTGATGGGGCGCCACCAGGATTCATTGCCGGCATACCAACGCACCGTCTTCTCAACGGCCTGGACGCATGAATACTGGTTTTCCCACCCCAGAGCGCGGAGCTTGCTCACATCGAGAGCATAGCGCCGGTCGTGCCCGGGGCGATCAGCGACGTGCTGGATCAGGCCCCTGGGTTTCCCTAGCGTTGCCAGCACCACCTCGGTCATCTCAATGTTGGTGATCTCCGATCCCGTGCCGACGTTGTAGATCTCGCCCAAGACCCCCTTATGCAGCACAGTGTCAATGCCGGTACAGTGATCGAGCACATACTGGTAGTCGCGCATCTGCTGACCATCACCGTAGACCGGCAGCGGCTGGTCATCCAGAGCATTGGTGGAGAAGAGCGGCACAACCTTCTCAGGGTACTGGTATGGGCCAACATTGTTGGACCCACGACTGATCGTCACAGGCAGCCCCCAGGACTCCTGATAAGCCAAGACCATCAGATCACCCGCAGCCTTACTCGCCGAATAGGGGCTGCGCGGTTCCAGATGATCCGCCTCTGTAGATCGCCCATCCAGGACCTGACCGTAGACCTCATCGGTGCTCACCTGATGATATCGCTCCACACCGAATTTGCGCGCGGCCTCCAGCAGCACGTACGTACCATAGACATCGGTCTGGATAAACGAGCCCGGCTCCATCAACGACCGGTCCACGTGTGTCTCCGCAGCGAAGTTCACAATTGTGTCGATGTCCTGGGCTTCAATGGTGCTATCTACCAGCGCGGTATCACAGATATCGCCCCTGACAAACGTGTAGCGATCGGAGAATGTCTCAGCCACATCCTGCAGATTCTCAAGCCGGCCCGCATACGTAAGCTTATCGTAGACCAGAATATGGTAGTCCGGATGAGCTTGGAGCATATAGCGGACGAAGTTCGAACCGATAAAGCCTGCACCACCCGTCACCATCAAACGACGCATAGGTCAACCTCCTCTGGTAGCGCTGAACGCCAACGTGAGCCTGAGTAGCACCTCGCATTCTAACATAAAGACAAGCATTGACTACGTGATACTGTTAGGTAGAATGCGCTGGATATGAACTACAGGATTGACGCCCCACTCATTGTGCAGGGAGACAGAACGGTTCTCTTGGAGGTCAATAGCCCAGAGTACGAGACGGCACGCGACCACCTAGCACGGTTTGCCGAGCTCGAAAAAAGCCCGGAGTATATCCACACCTATCGCATCTCATCCCTCTCCCTCTGGAACGCGGCAGCTGCCGGGCTGGACGCCGAGGACATCATTGCAGGCCTCCACAACCTGGCCAAGTACCCCTTGCCGGACAACGTCATCTTCGAGATCCGCGATACCATCGCGCGATACGGCAGAGTGCGGCTCACCCGCGATCCGTATGACGAGGATCGGCTGCGCCTGGTCTCCGATGAACCGCTACTGCTGATTGAGCTGGAGCGCAACCCTTATTTGCGGCCCTTTTTGTTGGAGCGGGTGGGGCCCCACACGGTCCAGGTCCTGGCCTCACGGCGTGGGCACGTCAAGCAGGCGCTGACCAAGGCCGGCCATCCCGTCGAGGACCTTGTAGGCTACTTGCCGGGCGTTCCCCTGCCCTTCGAACTCCGCGACATCTCGCTGGCCGATGAGCCGTTCGTGATTCGACATTACCAACAGGACGCCGCCGACATCTTTTGGGCCAATGGATCCGATGCTGGAGGCGCCGGCGTGGTGGTGCTGCCATGTGGTGCGGGAAAGACCATCGTGGGCATGGTGGCCATGAGCAAGGTCCAGACCAATACGTTGATTCTCACGCCCAGCACGGTCGCAGCACGCCAATGGCGAGAAGAACTGATTGAGAAGACCACCATTCCGGCCGATATGATCGGTGAGTACACGGGACAGCGCAAGGAACTCCGTCCGGTCACGGTCACGACCTATCAGATCCTGACCCATCGCAAGCGGGGTACCAAGAACGCCAAAGGTATGCCATTGGCGGAACAGTACCCACACTTCGCCCTCTTCACCAACGGCGGCTGGGGACTGATTATCTACGATGAGGTGCACCTACTGCCCGCGCCCGTCTTCCGTATCACCGCGGAACTTCAGGCCAGGCGTCGCCTTGGGCTCACCGCCACACTGGTCCGCGAGGACCAGCGCGAGGAGGATGTCTTCTCGCTCATTGGGCCCAAGAAGTACGACGTGCCCTGGCACGACCTGGAACGCCAGGGCTGGATCGCCCCGGCGATCTGCTATGAAATCCGTGTCGACATGCCCGAGGCAGAGCGTATGGACTATGTGATGGCTGAGCGCCGTCACAAGTACCACTATGCGGCGGACAACTCCAACAAACTGGAGATCCTGGACAAGTTGATCTCGTATCACCAGGGCGACCGCGTTCTAATCATCGGCATGTATCTGGACCAGCTTGAAAACATCGCCAAGCGCTACGGCTATCCGATCATCACCGGCAAGACCAAGGTGAGGGAGAGAGAGAAGCTGTATGAGCAGTTCAGATCAGGGGAGATCACCACCCTGGTTGTCTCCAAGGTTGCCAACTTCTCCGTTGACCTGCCGGATGCCGGCGTGGCTATCCAGATATCCGGCACGTTTGGCTCACGGCAGGAAGAGGCCCAGCGACTGGGGAGGATTCTGCGTCCGAAGTCAGATGGGCGTCAGGCCTACTTCTACAGCATCATCACCAAAGAGACTGTGGATCAGGATTACAGCGCCAACCGTCAGCGGTTCCTGACCGAGCAGGGCTATCGCTATCTGATCCTATATGGAGACGAAATCCCGGGCGCCCTGGCGCACACACAGCAACACACCTAGTATGGGCCCACAAGGGGGTCCGCTGCAGAAGTTAAGGCCGTAGGAATATGGGAAAACAGGACCGAACAGAAGCTACCGGAAAAGCGAAGATATCCCTGGAACCTCAATGGGGATACGTTTGGCAAGCCCCACCGCCCCCCAGCCCCAGAGATACCACTCCCCTGTGGCGTCTCATCCCACAGGATCAGGATCCCGTCACCGATATGGTCGAGGAACTGGTGCAGATGGAATGGCGCGTCGCAGATCTACGCAAGCAGATCGCCGGTTTGGGGCTGATACCCAAGGGACGCACCCGGAAAGATCTGGCACAGCAACTGGCGGAGGCCTTTTTGGCTCCGAGCCGGCTGACCGAGAGTGTAGCCGCCCTTCCAGAGGAATCGCGACTCTATTTCACACATCTGCTGCTGCAATCCCATACCAACAACTACTACGCATACCCCGTACCCGAAGCCCTATGGCAGGGGTTTCCAAAGTCCTTGAAGAAGATCACGGCACCCTTGCTCCAATCCAACCTGGTGATGAGTGGTGTAGAGGGTAGGTCACTCATCCCTTACGGGACACGACAGAGACTCCCCCACCTCCACGTCAACATCCCCACAGCTGCTGAACCCAAACACTTCGTCTCGGCTGCGGATCCATATGAGCTTCTGACGCAGATACAGCAGATGCTGGGGCTGCTCCAGTCCGAGTCCTTCGGGCTACGGGCCAGCCTGCGGTGGCAGGCACCCAAATACCCCTATGCACAATCGACCGTTTGCTGGCCACCGACCCCGGGGGATGCACAGGCCCTCTACGCCAATGCCGAAAGGGAACGCCTGATCGGTCTACAGCCGCCGGATCACACTCTTGACGACACCGCACTCCAGGTATGGACCGAAGCTCTCGGCGCATCGCGGGAGTGGGTCGATTTTCTCTACCACCTGATGGTTGCCGGTGGCGTGATCTGGGAAGGCAGCCCACTGACGATTGATGCTGAATTGGCGCAAGAATGGCTGACGACCCCGCCGGGACGGCAGCTATATGCCATCTACCAACTCTACTCTACGGTCAGCCGCTGGGCGGCGTGGTGGCCCCTGTGGCGCGCCGGCACTGTTTCTGTAGGACGCGCATACTACGGATACTGGGGGCTCATGTCCCTCGATGATTCTGTGCGGGTCACTGCGTCGGGACTGCGTGAGGTCCTGCTTGAAGTCCTCTCTTTCCTACCCGACGACACTTGGATTGCGCTGAGTGACCTAAGTGCCTGGCTACAAAGACTCTTCCCCAACATAGAGAGCCACCGTTATCTCATGGGCTTGCAGCTCGAACACATCAAGGGGGGATGGTCGGCATTCCTCGAAGCAGCCGTAGTGAGCATGGTCACGGGTCCCCTACGCGCCTTGGGGTTGGTCGACGTAGGTCCATCGATAGACGATGTTCGTGTGCTACGGCTCCACGGTCTGCAGGACCTGCAATGGGGGCGAGTGACCGAGGTTGGAGTAGAGGCTTCAGCGCAACTGCACCGCGAGGCCCTCCACTTTATCGAAAGCGGGCCGAGCCTGGAAGTCAAAACCCCGGTGCCATCGGACTTTATGACCTTTGTGCTCCGGTGGACCAAGCCCGCAGGCTACTCAAAATCGCGCATTCGCTACGACCTTGACTTGAAACAACTCTATCGTGCCTTCGAAAACGGAGCGGACCCCGACACCTTGAGCGAGGATTGGCAAGCGTGTGTGGGCTTCGAACCCCTGCCGGACATCCATGCCTGGTGGCTGTACTGGTGGCGTCGCTATGGTCGCGTTCGTATATACCCACCGCAAGCTATGCTGCAGACGCGCGACGCACTGACGATGCAGGAGCTACAGGTCTCCCTACCCAGCCTCCAGGCCGCCATCGTCAGTGTGCTCACGCCGGAAACAGCACTGATCGAGCCGGAGGATGTCGAGCAGGTCCTGAGCAACTTATCGCGCCAGGGCTATATGCCGAAGGAGACGTCATAGTATGGAGCGCCTGAGCACATCGCTGGAGAACTACCACATCAGCACGCTCCGGGAAATCGCCGATGCTTTGACCCTTCGTATCGATCGCCGGCCGGCGCGCAAGGGTTGGCTCGTTGGCCAACTCAGCCGCCTGATTCCACAGTTTGCACGATCCGAGAAGTTCATCCTCTCCCTGAGTGAGGCCGAACGAGGAGCCCTCGCCGTCATGCTGAAAAAAGAATCTGAAGATGGCATGACACCCCGCAAAATCGCACTGCCGCTCATCCTGGCCGGCTTGGTCTACACAGAGAGCCAGTCGGCAGCCACGCCCCTGCCCAGGGTGCAGGATGTCCTCCTGCACTTGATGCAAAAAGGCCTGGTCGTGAACCTCACCGAGCCGAGTGGGAGTTCGAAGCTTCGGAGACTGGATGTCGTCCAGCAGCTGGGTATTCCTCCGGAGGTACGCTCAGTGCTGCCTACCGGCATCTTGTCTCCACCCAGCCCACAGGCCGACAAAACAAGGTTGCAGAACCTGCCGCCTATGGATGTCCGATCGGCGGACCTCAGACAGCATATCCGAGAGCTCTTCTTTATGTGGGCGGAACTCCGTCGACAACCCGCCAGACAGCTCAAGTCTGGTGAGATGGGAAAACGGGATCGACGCAGGTTGGCGCGGGCGCTCAGCCTGGACGAGGAAGCAGGTCTTGACTACATAGGCCGGCCCTATGCTATGCTGCAGGCTCTGAACCTGGTGATCGTCGGCGACACAGACATCACAGCCGTTGAGAGCAGTGCAGCAACGCTCTTCTGGATCGCCAAACCATTGGGGAAACTTCCCAACCTGCTGCGCGCCTATACTCGGCTCGCAACCGAGATCCCCAACACTCCCACACAGGGACCCATCTTCGGATACTTCGACGGGCTGACATTACAGCCCGTCAGCCGGATCCGCGAGCAGATCGTCGCGATGCTAAGCCAAGTAGCGGGGATAGGGTGGCTCTCTATATCGCTCTTCCATGATCTTGTGACCGGAGACGATCCGGGCACACTGGCACTGGGGGAAGCTCGGCTACGATCGTTGCTCAGTTCCCTCCGATGGTACGGCAATAGCCAGCGCCGTGACATCGTGGACAATCTGCACGACGTGGAATGGCACATCACGAAGAGCGTGCTGGAAGAACTCGGAGCCCTGGGGATTGTGGATCTGGGATATGCCACAACCGACACAGAACAGGCGGAGCGCGAACTCATTGCACTCCGCGTCGTCCCATTGGTGCGCGACCACTACACCGACCGCCCGACCGCCGGCGCCCTATCGGGAGAACCATGGCAGGTCATCCTGCAGCCGGACTTCCAGATGCTGGCACTTGGCCCCGTCCCTTTCGGAATCCTCATGAACCTGGAGCAGTTCGCCGAACGCGAGAAGATGGATGGCAGCGTGGTCACATACCGCGTCACACGTGATGGGGCTTACTGGGCTTTCCAAGAACAGGAGACCGCAGCAACCATCCTGACCTATCTCGAGGAAGCAACCGGGCAGCCCGCGCCGCAGAATGTGCAGCGCTCGTTGGCAGAATGGCACCGGCAATACGAGCGTATTGTGGTGCGGCGGCAGGTCAGTGTCCTGCAGGTCGATACGCCGGAGTTTCTTCAGCAACTGCTGGATGATCCCATCTTGCGGACCAAGCTGCACCGGCTCGACGAGTGCACAGCCTGGCTCCACCCGCAAGATCAACAGAGTGTACAAACCCGGTTTCTCCAACTCGATATCCTTGCAGCTCATTCACAGGGCGCCAGGGCGGATCTCGGCAACAGCCTGCGGTGGCACGACAGCGAATTGGAGACAAAAGCCACCGTGCCCAGTATCTATGTGACGGGCGCGCTACGCCGCTTCGCTGAACCCCACAACGGGCGCTGGCGATTGACTGAGAAAACCACACAGCACGCCGCCACAACGGGGATGGATGCCAAGGCCATTATCGCTATGATCGAGGAGATGACCGGGGAAAGCCCCACCGACAACTGGCAGAAACGGCTGAAAGCGTGGTCCAGCCACTACGGTGGGGGACAGATGGTTCACGTCCGGCTGCTACGGTTCGAGCGAACAGGATCACTGGAAGAACTCCGCCGTGCAGAACCGATGTTGCATCGCTGGCTTCAGCCCCTGCCTAACACGCACGACTTGGCCATCATCAACGAACACCACGCCGACGAAATCCGGGACCTGCTCGACTCGTGGGGCGTTGAGGTGACGACAAAGCGCTGGTGGTAGGCAGCCAGGATCTGATTGGCACGCCCGATGTCGGTGCTATAATACATTCTGAAGTCTATGCTCACCCACTTCTCTGGAGGCCGCGATGAGTAATCAGGCGTATACAAGTGCAGACAAACGGCGCAAGGCACAGGCCATTTTCGACAAAGCCATCATAGCCTATGAGCGTTGGGATATAGATGACGCCGTCGACGGACTGAAGAACGCTGTCACACTGCAGCCCAACAATGCCGCCTATCACTTGAGATTCGCCCAGGTGCTTTCGCGAGCGGGGAGCTTTGATCGTGCGTTGCGCTCTCTGGCCAACTATCTACGCCTGGAACCTGAATCGGAGGTCGCGAGCAGGATTGAACAACTCTTTGGCAGCGGCATGGATGCGGTGGAGGCGTACTTGACCGACAAGATGACGGCAGCTCAGATGCCCATCGATATGATTGGGGCCGCCATTCAGATGTGGGTGGAGTTCCGCATCGCGCTTGGGGAGGAAACTCTACGAATACCGAAACCGGGGGCCTGGGCAGCAGCGCTGGACTATACTGTACGCAAGGTGAATCTGCGCGATATCCCGCTGGAGAAACTCGCCGGCTTTTACACTATCTCGGCCGAAACTCTGAGAAAACACCACCGCACACTGGTCACCAAGCTGGATGTGATGCCTTGTGACTATCGGTATTTCACGGGGAATCAGAATCCGCTGGACAAACTCGTTGAGGCAGCTGAGCTTCTGGAAAAGCTGGAAACCCGATTTACTCGGGAATAGGCCGTCGGACTCAAACTCAAGAGAAGCGGGAGCTCTGTCAAGCTCCCGCTTCGGTCGTCAATACCGGCATGGAGAGACTGCCGTGACGCGGGTAACGCATCATGATGACACTTGGACCTTCGATCGCCGCTTGACTGTCATACAGATGCTCGAATTGATCAAAGTCCTTCCCGAGACCGTGCTCGTGGTCCGCAACGGGCAACTCATTGCAGAGGATCAGCCCCTTATGCCCGGGGACCTGGTGAAAGTCGTCTCCGTGATCTCAGGGGGCTAGTGAGGACGAGGGCTTGATACCCGGCAACGAGGACTCCAACGCAGAGCTGACGCTCTTGCAGGTTGTGGGAATGAACGCGGGCGAAACGCTGCTCTGGGCCACGCGGAAGCTGGTTCACATCGCCGAGCGGCCACACCTTGAGGCCGAGCTTCTGCTTATGGAGCTACTCCGATGCGACCGCGCCACCCTCTTCGCCCATCCTGAAGGGGAGTTGGATCCTACACAGATGCGCCACTATGCTGAGTCCGTGCGCCGGCGTGCAGAAGGAACCCCCTTACCCTACATCACCGGCCACATCGAGTTCTTCGGGCTTGAGTTTGCCGTCACCCCGGCGGTGTTGATACCGCGACCGGAGACCGAACTCCTCGTCGAACGGGCTGTGAAGTGGCTCCAAGAGCACCCGTCCCGCCGGATCGCCGACATCGGCACGGGCTCAGGCTGTATCGCCGTGACGCTGGCCGTGATGCAGCAGGCGCTCCACATCACAGCCGGCGATGTCTCCGCTGCGGCGCTGGCTGTAGCTCAGACCAACGCACGGCATCACGACG